>Ga0114129_10000459_pt1 | contig 48751 bp, 39 predicted proteins | sample RhiMetdeltSRZDD1_FD_80071 | JGI IMG/M metagenome (GOLD analysis project Ga0114129, IMG submission 80071) | Populus rhizosphere microbial communities from Tennessee, USA - Rhizosphere MetaG P. deltoides SRZDD1 (version 2) (version 2) | ecosystem: Host-associated > Plants > Roots > Rhizosphere >...
AAGGACGTCATCACCGCCGAGCAGATGGCGCGGATGAAGCACCAGGCGATCGTCGGCAACATCGGCCACTTCGACAACGAGATCGACATGGCCGGGCTGGCCAAGACCGCGGGCGTCCGCCGGACCACCGTCAAGCCGCAGGTCGACGAGTGGAGCTTCGCCGACGGGCACTCGATCATCGTGCTGTCGGAGGGCCGGCTGCTCAACCTCGGCAACGCCACCGGGCACCCGTCGTTCGTCATGAGCAACAGCTTCACCAACCAGGTGATTGCGCAGGTCGAGCTGTTCACCAAGACCGACCAGTACCCGATCGGCGTCTACGTGCTGCCCAAGCACCTCGACGAGAAGGTCGCCCGGCTGCACCTGGGCTCCCTCGGCGTCAAGCTCACCGAGCTGTCCAAGGAGCAGGCGGCGTACCTGGGCGTACCGGTGGAGGGCCCGTTCAAGGCCAACCACTACCGCTACTGAGTGCTCGCCAGATAGACCACGCCGGCGCCGGTCAGCTCCAGCTGGCCGGCGCTCGCGTTCCCGAAAGCGGCTTCGCCCGGCTTCAGCTCCACGCTTCCCTCGCGGTCCGCGACGGTCACGCTTCCCTGAACCCCTAGAGTTGTACGCCCACCAGGCGGTCCAATGCGGACAGTTCCGTCCACAGTGATCCGTCGCAGCGCGAAATCGTCGACGGGGACCGGCCAGGTCTGCACGCCGTCCTGCTCGCTGACCGGGCGGCGGACCGGATCCAGCAACGGCTCGAAGGCCAGGATCCGCATGAGTTCCGCGACGTCGACGTGCTTGGGCGTCAGTCCGCCGCGCAGGACGTTGTCGCTGGCCGCCATGATCTCCACGCCGGCACCACGGATGTACGCGTGCAGGTTCCCAGCGGGCATCCAGATGGCTTCGCCGGGCTGGAGGGTGACGTGATTGAGCAGCAGGGCGGCAACGACGCCGACGTCGTCGGGGTAGAACCCGGCCAGCGTGGCGGCCACGCCGCCGCCCGCGTCCCGCTCGGCGGCGGCCACCTGCGGCACGATCTGCTCGCGTTCGCGCTGCGACCAGCCGTAGAGCGCCTCGACGGCCTTGCGCAAATCGCCGTCGCGCAGCCGGTCCACGACGGGACGCAGCGCCGGGATGCCGAGCGAAGCCAGGTACTCCGCCGAGGTCTGCGGCGGCCGGAACCCGCACAGCGCATCGAACTCCGTCAGGGCGACGAGCAGCTCCGGCTTGTGGTTACCGTCCACATAGCTCGGATGGCCGCCGGCGAAGGCGGCGTGGGCCGTCGCCTTGTCCGGGTGCGCCTGCAACGACAGCGGCTGCTCGGCGGCGAGCACCTTCAGCAGGTACGGCAGCTGCGGCCCGAACCGCTGCACCGACCGCTCCCCCAGCGCTGTCACCGGGCCGGCGGCGATCGCCTCGTCGAGGCGGCGGCCGCCGGCGAGGGTGGCCGGTGCTGAGGGGTGCGCCCCGATCCACAGCTCCGCCTCGGGCTGCGCGGTGGGCGCCGGGCGCCCCTGCAACCGCGCCAGAAACGTGTGCGATCCCCAGGCGTACGGCTGGATCGAGGGGTAGATCCGCTGCATTCAGCCGTCCGCTTCCCGCTTGGCCGGCTCGCGATAGAGGTCGGGCTCGAGGTAGATGACCTGGGCGATCGGCACGGCCTCGCGTACGCGCTTCTCGATCGCGTCGATGCCGTCGGCGATGGCCTGGGCCGAGTCGTCGTGGCGGATGGCGATCTTCGCTCCGACCAGGACCTCCTCCGGCCCGAGGTGCAGCGTACGCATGTGGATGATCCGCTCGGCCTCGTCGCCGGCGAGGATCGCCGCCTCGATCTTCCGCACGTCGATCTCGGTGGCGGCCTCGCCGAGCAGCAGGCTCTTGGTCTCGGCCGCGAGGATCGCCGCGACCGTCACCAGCAGCAGACCGATCATGGCCGAGCCGATAGCGTCCCAGCGGCCGTCGTTCGTGATCAACGTCATGCCCACGCCGAAGAGCGCGAAGAACAGGCCGACCAGTGCGGCCAGGTCCTCCAGCAACACGACCGGCAGCTCCGGCGCCTTGGACCGGCGGACGAACTGGGTCCAGCTCGACCGCCCCCGCACCGCGTTGGACTCGACGATGGCCGTACGGAACGAGAAGCTCTCCATGACGATCGACACCAGCAGGACGGCGATCGGCAGCCACTTCCACGCCGTGATCGGGTGCGGGTCGTGCCACTTGTGGTACGCCTCGTACAACGCGAACAAGCCGCCGACGCTGAACAGCACGATGGCGACGATGAAGCTGTAGATGTAGCGCTCGCGCCCGAATCCGAACGGGTGCTCCGGCGTGGCCTGCCGCTTGGCGCGCTTGGCCCCCAGCAGCAGCAGCGCCTGGTTGCCCGAGTCGGCGACCGAGTGCACCGCCTCGGCCAGCATGGACGACGAGCCGCTCAAGGCGAACGCGACGAACTTCGTCGCCGCGATACCGAGGTTCGCCGCCAGGGCCGCGACGACCGCCTTGGTGCCACCACCAGCGCTCACGCTCTCAGACTCTCCTTCAGCTCGGTGACGGCCGGTACCGCCATCGGATCCAGTCCATGCGCCAGCCCGAGGTAGACCGACGCGAAGTCGGGCACGGCCACCAGCGAGGCGTACCGTTCGAGCACGGAACCGCCCTCGGCGGTCAGCAGCTGCCAGCGCACGCCGCGGCGCTCGCAGATCTCCTGCACCGCTTCGATGCGCCGCTGCTCGACCGCGGCCGGCGTACTGACCTCGTCGTCGGCGAGGCCGCCGTCCTGCAGCAGGATGACCGACAGCCGCGTCGCCGGCGCCTCCTCACGGTCCTCAGGGTCGGCGAAGATGTCGCGAGTGGTCTCGGCGAGGGCGCCGAAGTAGCCGTCGAGCAGGCCCACGCGGCCCCGGCCGGCCTCACCCAGCTCGCCGGTGACGACCGGGTAGCGGGCGTTGGCCGACAGCGTGTCCCCGAACCGGCGGGCGGCCATGGCGGCCAGCGACGACGAGCCCCAGATGACCGGGACCGATCCGGCCAAGGCCAGCGCCATGCTCTTGGCCGGGTTCACGAAGTTCTCGGCGGTCGGGCGGCAGCGATCGGCGTCGGCGTCGAGCCGCGAGGCGGTCTCCGCGAGGTCGGCCTCGGTGATCTTGACCAGCCCCAGCGCGCGGGCGGCCATCAGCACCGGCACGGTCAGACCCCAGAAGCTGGCGCGGGCGGGCGCTCGGCGGGGCACCGGAACGAACGGCGCCCGGGCCCGCTCGGCGACCGACTGCAACGGTGAGTCCGGAGCGCCGATGGCGACCAGCCGGGCGCCGCGGCGGCCGGCTGCTTCGGCGGCGGCCAGCGCCTCCGGTGACCGGCCGCTGGCGGAGACCGCGATGACGACATCGGCCGCACCCACCCAGCCGGGTACGCCCGAATTCCGGTGTGCGAGCACCGGCACCGGGCACCTCGGACCAGCCACGGTCGCGAGCAGGTCGCCCGTACGCGCAGCGGTGCCGGCACCGGCGATGACCAGTGCTCGCGGGCGCCCCTCATCGGCCAGGCCGGTGAGGTTCACCTCGGCGGTCAGCGCGGTCGCTTCGCGTACCTGCGCACCGGCGCTGGCCGTGGCGCGCAGCATCCCGCCCGGATCGTTGGCCTCCAGGGCAGCGGCGTCGTCGAGCACCGCCTCGTCGATCGTCCGGTGCCCGCGTACGCCGGCGGCGCCGTCGATCGGAGCGTTCATTCCGCGATCACCTCATCGAGGAGCAGGACCGGCAGCCCATCCCGGACCGGGAACACCCGGCCGCACGAGGTGCACGTGAGCGTCTGGGCCGGCGCGTCGAACGTCAGCGGGGCGTGGTCGGGCGCCGGGCAGGCCAGCACCTCAAGCAGGATCGGGTCCAGAGTCTTCTCCGACATGCGCAGAGCCTACCCGCGCACGATAGCCAGGATGTCGTCGCGCAACGCGGCCATGCGCTCGGGCGACGCGGCCTCGACGTTGAGCCGCAGCAGCGGTTCGGTGTTGGACGGGCGCAGGTTAGCCCACGCGCCGTCGGGGAACGTGATGGTCAGGCCGTCCAGTTCGTCCTGCTCGTACTCGCCGAACGCCTCGGCGACCTCGGTCAGCTTCGCCTTCTGGTCGGTCACGGTCGAGTTGATCTCACCGGAGGCGTGGTAGCGCGCGTACTGCGCGACCAGCTCACTCAGCGGCCGGTCCTGCTCGCCGAGCGCCGCCAGCACGTGCATGGCGACCAGCATTCCGGTGTCAGCGCCCCAGAACTCCTGGAAGAAGTAGTGCGCCGAGTGCTCGCCACCGAATACCGCGCCGGTGCGGGCCATCTCGGCCTTGATGAACGAGTGCCCGACGCGTGTACGCACCGGCTTGCCGCCGTGCTCGGCGATGATCTCCGGCACCGCCCGGGACGTGATCAGATTGTGAATGATCGCCGCACCCGGGTGCTTGGCGAGTTCGCGTACGGCCACCAGAGCGGTGATCGCGCTCGGCGACACCGGCTTGCCCTCGGCATCGACGACCATGCAGCGGTCGGCGTCGCCGTCGAAGGCCAGGCCGATGTCGGCGCCGTGCGCCACGACCGCCTTCTGCAGGTCGACGATGTTCTTCGGCTCCAGCGGGTTGGCCTCGTGGTTCGGGAACGAGCCGTCCAGTTCGAAGTACAGCGGGACGATGTCCAGCGGCAGCGGCGGCAGGACGGCGTCGCCCAGCACCGCCGGTACGGTGTGGCCGCCCATGCCGTTGCCCGCGTCCACGACCACCTTCAGCGGCCGGATAGCCGACAGGTCGACGAGGTCGCGTAGATGGGCCGCGTAATCCGGCAGCATGTCGCGCTCGCGGTAGCCGCCGGTCAGCTCGCCGGCCGTCGCACCGGTGTCGAGCAGCTCCTGCGCAATCTCTTTCACCCGGTCCAGGCCCGTGTCCTGGCCGACCGGCTTCGCTCCGGCGTAGCAGTGCTTGATGCCGTTGTACTCGGCCGGGTTGTGGCTGGCGGTGAACATCGCGCCGGGCCGGTCCAGGATGCCCGAGGCGTAGTACAGCTGGTCGGTCGAGCACAGGCCGGCGTTGATCACGTCGACACCCTCCGACCGCAGGCCGTCGGCGAACGCCGCGACCAGGCCGGGGCCGGACTCGCGCATGTCGTGCGCCACGACGACCTCGCCCTTGCCGGCGCCGCGCTCCGCGAGCACCCGGGCGAAGGCGGTCCCGATGGCTCGGGCCACATCCTCGTTCAGCTGGTCGGGAACGGTGCCCCGGACGTCGTACGCCTTGATGATCGCGGACAGATCCGTCACTGCACTTCCCCTCGCCGTGGATATTGAGCCGTACATACCCTAGGCCCTGTTTCAGCATGCCGATCGGCCGCGCCGGACCCAGACGACGACCGGCGGCGTTTGATCTTCACTGTGATACAACACTAGCCGGATCGCTGCCTGGACCTCGCCGCGCCTCGACCGGCATTCTGAAACAGGCCAAGTGGCCCGGCCCGAACCGGACGGCGCGGATGCCTACAAGTCGACCGACGTCAACACCAGGACCTTCGGATCGGTGTAGTCCTCCATGGCGCTGCGCAGCCCTTCCCGCCCGACGCCGGAGCCCTTGACGCCGCCATAAGGCATCTGATCGGCGCGGAAGGACGGCACATCGCCGATGATCACGCCACCGACCTGCAACTCGCGGTGGGCGCGGAAGGCCGTCTGGAGATTGTGCGTGAACACGCCGGCCTGCAGCCCGTACGCCGAGTCGTTAACCATCGCGAAGGCCGCGGTGTCGTCGGCGGCCTCGTAAACGGCGAGGACCGGGCCGAACACCTCCTCACAGGTGATCTTCGCATCGCCCGGTACGCCCACCATCACCGTCGGGGCAATGGTCCGCCCGTCCCGCTTGCCACCCGTGAGTACGCAGGCACCGGCGGACACCGCGTCGGCGATCCACCCCTCGATGCGATCGGCGGCAGCCTCGTTGATCACCGGGCCGACCTGGACGCCGTCCTCCGTCGGATCCCCGGTCTTGAGCGCCTCGACCGCTGTGACCAGGCGCGGCACGAACCGCTCGGCGAGCCCCGACGGGACGATCACGCGCTGGACCGCGATGCAGCTCTGGCCGGCCTGGTAGTTGCTGAAGAGGGCGACGCGCTGCGCAGCCCAGTCGAGGTCGGCGTCGGACGCCCAGTCCACGCAGACCACAGCGGCGGCGTTGCCGCCCAGCTCCAGCGTCACGTGCTTGTCTGGAACCGCCCGGCGGATGATCGCGCCGACCGGCCCGGATCCGGTGAACGAGATCACCGGCAGGCGGGGGTCGGCAACCAGTCCCGGCGCGGCCTCGTTGGGGATCGGCATGATCGAGAAGGCACCCTTCGGCAGGTCCGTCTCGGCCAGGATCGAGCCGAGCATCAGCGCACTCAACGGGGTCGCGGGTGCGGGCTTGACGACGATCGGCGCGCCGACCGCCAGCGCCGGAGCCACCTTGTGCGCCACGAGGTTCAGCGGGAAGTTGAACGGGGTGATGCCGAGAACCGGGCCCTTCGGGAATCGGCGTACGAGCGCCATCCGCCCGGCCGCCGCCGGATCGGTGTCCAGCCGCTGCAGCTCGCCCGAGAACCGGCGCGCCTCCTCGGCCGCCCACCGAAACGTCGACACCGCCCGGCCGACCTCCGCTCGCGACCACATCAGCGGCTTGCCGTTCTCGGCCGTGATCAGCTGGGCGTACTCCTCGGCGCGCTCGGCGATGCGCTTGCTCACGTGGTCGAGCACCGCGGCCCGAGCCGCCGCCGGCCAGGCTGCGAACGCGGGCGCGACGTCGACCGCCGCCTGCACCGCCCGCTCGGCCTGCTCGGGCGTCGCATTCGTGGTACGCCCGACCGCGCGGCCGTCATAGGGGTGTACGACAGCGTGCTCGCCGGTGCCATGCTCGGGGTTGCCAGCGATCCAGATGGGCTCGACCATGACGGGGAGCCTAGACCAGCGGATGTGGCCGACAACAGGCAGGACTCACGGAAATAGTCGTCGCCGCACTTGCACACGACGAAATCAGTGGCGAAGATGGCGACACACTACTGTGAATCGCGCTTCCGCCGCCGCGTTCGCGCCGACCGCACACCGATATGCCGAGGGAAACGATCATGGACCTGGTCCTGCGGAACTTCATCAACGGCGAGCACGCCGCACCCGCCGACGGCCGCCACGCCGACCTCATCGACCCGACCACCGGCGAGGTGTTCGCGTCGGCGCCGGTATCCGGAGCCGAGGACGTCGACCGGGCCATGCGCGCGGCCGCGGCGGCGTTCGAGACCTGGCGCGACACCACGCCGTCGGAGCGGCAGCGAGCCCTGCTCAAGCTGGCGGACGCGGTCGAGGAGCACGCCGAGGAACTCGTCGCCCTGGAAAGCCGCAACACCGGCAAGCCCCTCGCCCTGACGACGAGCGAGGAGATCCCGCCCGCCGTCGACCAGCTCCGGTTCTTCGCCGGTGCCGCCCGCGTACTGGAGGGCAAGGCCGCCGCCGAATACATGGCCGGCCACACCAGCTACGTACGCCGTGAGCCGATCGGCGTCTGCGGCCAGGTGACGCCGTGGAACTACCCGCTGATGATGGCGATCTGGAAGATCGCTCCAGCGCTGGCGGCCGGCAACACCGTGGTCCTCAAGCCGTCCGACACCACCCCGCTGTCGACTCTGCGCCTGGCCGAACTGGCGGCGGAGTTCTTGCCGGCGGGCGTACTCAATGTCGTTTGTGGAGACCGCGACACAGGCCGCGCCGTGGTCTCGCACCCGGTGCCCCAGCTGGTCTCCATCACCGGATCGACCCGCGCGGGCATGGAGGTGGCCGCGGCGGCGGCGCCCGATCTGAAGCGGACGCACCTGGAGCTGGGCGGCAAGGCGCCGGTTCTGGTCTTCGAGGACGCCGACCTGGCCGCGGCGGCCGAGGCGATCGCGGTGGCCGGCTACTTCAACGCCGGCCAGGACTGCACGGCCGCCACCCGCGTCGTGGTCGCACCCGGCGTCTACGACGACTTCCTGGGCGCCCTCACCGAACAGGCTGCCGGTACGCGCACCGGCCAGCCGGACGACGAGGACGTCCTCTATGGACCGGTCAACAACGCCCATCAGCTGTCGCGCGTGCAGGGCTTCCTCGAGCGCCTGCCCGACCACGCGACCGTGACCACCGGCGGTTCGCGCGTGGGCGACCGCGGCTTCTTCTTCGCACCGACCGTTGTCGGCGGCGTGGACCAGGCCGACGAGATCATCCAGGACGAGGTCTTCGGCCCGGTCATCACCGTGCAGCGCTTCGCCGACGAGGACGAGGCCGTACGCCTGGCCAACGGCGTACGCTACGGCCTGGCCTCCAGCGTCTGGACCCGCGATCACGGCCGGGCGATGCGCGTCAGCCGCGCCCTGGACTTCGGCTGCGTCTGGGTGAACACGCACATCCCGCTGGTCGCCGAGATGCCGCACGGCGGCTTCAAGCACTCCGGCCACGGCAAGGACCTGTCCATGTACGGCCTGGAGGACTACACCCGCGTCAAGCACGTCATGCACAACCTGGGGATGTGAGCATGTCCTCCGCAGACCTTCACAAGCGCCGTGGCTCCGCGGTCGCCCGCGGTGTCGGCTCGATCCTGTCGTCCTATGTGGACCATGCGGCCGGCGGTACGCTGACCGACGTCGACGGCCGCGAATGGATCGACTTCGCGGCGGGCATCGCCGTCACGAGCGTCGGCAACAGCGCCCCGCTCGTCGTCGAAGCCGTACGCGACCAGGTGTCCCGTTTCACGCACACGTGCTTCATGGTGGCTCCCTATGAGTCCTATGTGGCCGTCTGCGAACAGCTGAACACCCTGACCCCCGGCGGCTTCGAGAAGCGCTCGGCGCTGTTCAACTCCGGCGCCGAAGCGGTCGAGAACGCCGTGAAGATCGCCCGCTACTTCACCAAGCGGCCGGCCGTCGTCGTGTTCGACCACGGGTATCACGGGCGTACCAACCTCACGATGGCGATGACGGCGAAGAACATGCCGTACAAGAACGGATTCGGGCCGTTCGCGCCCGAGATCTACCGCGCGCCGATGTCGTACCCGCTGCGTGACGGCGGACTCGACGGCGCCGCGGCCGCGGCCCGCGCCATCGACATCATCGAGAAGCAGGTCGGCGCGGACAACGTGGCGGCCATCCTGATCGAGCCCATTCAAGGCGAGGGCGGATTCGTGGTCCCGGCACCGGGCTTCCTGCCCGCCCTCGCCGCCTGGGCCCGCTCGGCCGGTTCGCTGTTCATCGCCGACGAGATCCAGACCGGCTTCTGCCGTACGGGCGACTGGTTCGCCTGCACCGACGAAGATGTCGAGCCCGACCTCGTGACCACCGCCAAGGGCATCGCGGGCGGGCTGCCGCTGGCCGGGGTGACCGGGCGAGCCGACGTCATGGACTCCGTCCACATTGGAGGGTTGGGCGGAACCTACGGCGGCAACCCGATCGCCTGTGCCGCAGCGCTCGCCAGCATCGAGACGATGCGGCAGCTGGACCTGGCCGCGGCGGCCCGCCGGATCGGTTCGGCGATAACCACTCGGCTGCGGTCGCTGGACCACCCCGCGATCGCCGACGTACGCGGCCGCGGCGCGATGATCGCCATGGAGCTGAACCGTCCCGGAACCCTGGAGCCCGACGCGACGCTGACGGCTTCGATCACGCGCTCCTGCCACGAGGCCGGCCTGCTGACCCTCACCTGCGGCACCTACGGCAACGTGTTCCGCTTCCTGCCCCCGCTCGTGATGCCCGACGACGTTCTCGAACGCGGTCTCGACATCCTCACCGAGGCCGTAAACGCCCACCGCTGACGCTTCTTCCCGGCGGGCGCGCTGCCCTCCCGCAGTACGCCCCCAGCCGCATTGAGAGGAAGGCAACACCGGCCCGGCACCATCGACTCGCTTGCTACCGTCCACTACAGTCCGCCTCAACAAGGCCCCGAGGGAGGGAACGTGTTGTCGGCGGCTCTCAACATCGAAGGCGAGCACTCGGAGATCGAACTGTCCTCGCTTTATGACTGGCTTGTGCGGGAGGACAACCTTCGAGACGCCCGTATCGAGCTGGTACCCGTCGCGGTGGCTCCCGAGACGATGGGTGCGCTCAGCGACACGATCATGGTCGTCCTGGGATCCGGCTCGGCCGGTGCCATGCTGGCGCGCTCGCTTTCCGTCTGGCTGACTACCCGGACGGCCGACATCAAGATCAAGGTGTCGACCGGCAAGGGCACCGTTCAGCTGGACGCGCACCATGTACGCGACCCAGCGGCGCTGATCGAAGCCATCAACGTGATCCTTGAAGACGACGATGAGGCTGCCTGACGCCGGCCGCTCCCAAGCGATCCTCATCGGCGTCGCGGACTACGCGGACTCGGCCGGGCTCCCCGCCCTCACGGCCGCCCGCAACAACGTTCACCGGATGGCGGATCTTCTCCAGGATCCCCGCCTGTGGGGACTGCCCGACCAGCGGTGTCGTTTGATCCTCGATCCGGTGTGCGACAGCGAGCCGGCGCTCGCGATCGCGCGGTCGGCCCAAGAGCCGAACGAGACGCTGCTGGTGTACTTCGCTGGTCACGGCCTCGTGGCACCGTCGGGCGAGCTGGTGCTGGCGACGAGCGCCACGATGGCGAACCTGCCGCACTTCAGCGGCTTGCGCTACTCGTGGGTCCGCGAAGCCCTGGCCACCGCCCGAGCCCGCCGGACGATCGTCATCGTGGATTGCTGTTTCAGCGGCCGGGCGATCCACGCCATGTCGGCGGCGTCCAGCCTGCTCGCCGGTCAGCTCGACGTACGCGGGGCGTACGTGTTGACCTCGACGTCAGCCACGATGGTCGCGGCCGCTCCCACCGGATCCCAGTACACCGCGTTCACCGGCAGCGTCATCGACCTCCTCAGTAACGGCCTCGCCGAGGGCGGGGCCTATCTGTGCCTGAACGACATCTACGAGTGGGCGCGCAAGGACATGGTTCGGCAGGGACACGAACAGCCCTTGCAGATGGGTACCAACCAAGTTGGAGCGCTTCCGTTCCTGCGCAACATCGCCGCGGCCACAGGTGAGGAAGGCCGCGAGTCCCGGACCGCGCCGGCGGTTCCCACCGACGGCGACGAGCTGGGTGACACCTCGCTGGTTCTGGAGATCTCCGGCTATGACGCGATGAAGCCGCTGGCTCAGGTGGACGCGCACCTGCTGACGATCCAGATCGTGGACGCCAGCGCACGGGCGGCCGGGTTCGATCTGGGCTCGTGGATTCGCCGGCCGCTGCGCAACGGCGAACTCGTCGTCATGCCCCACGGATCCACAGACCTGGACGCGCTAGCCGCCCTGGTGCGTACCTTGGGCCGCGCCGTCCGGGATGCGAACGCGGCCCGCCCGATCCGTGACCGCTTGACCGTGAACGTGATCCTGACCAGTGGCGAGGATGGCATCGACAGCAACGCGATCGTACGCCGGCATACAGCCACGCCGTTCGCGAATCTCGGTGCCGATCCCCGCACCGGCCACGACGACGGCCTTGTCACCGTGATCACCGGCAACCTCGCCCGGGTTGCCGGGCAACGTTCCAGCCTGATGGGTACGCTGCGTCCGCTCGCCACCGACGGCGACGGCACCACTGCCTACGTGTGGACCCCTTGACCGGCGTACCCGACGGGTGCCTGCTCGATTGCCGTCGGGGCGAGGCTGCGCTCTTGCAGCACGATCGTCTGGGCCAGCGGGAGGTGGCTCCACTCGGTCGCCGTCCGGCGGCGGGCATGTTCCAGGGTCAGATCGAGACCCGCTTCCAGAGTGATCTCGGGAACGAACCCCAGCTCCCGCTCGATGACAGTGGTGTCGGCCAGCAGTCGCTGCGCGTAGATGGCGATGGGCGTGGGCACGTAGATCGGGTCCGGGTCAATGCCGAGCTTGTTCGCCAGCAGGGACACGACTTCACTGAAGGACGTCTCGCGTCCGGTGCCGACATTGAAATGCCGGACCGTCGACGGGGATTCCAGAGCAAGCACGAAGGCACGCGCTACGTCCGAGGCGTGAATGAAGTCCCGGGTCTGCGAACCGTCGCCCCAGACGATGGGCCGCTGGCCGCCCAGCAGCGCCCAGGCGAACAGCGACGTGATGTTGGCGTACTTGCCCTTGCTCATCTCGTCCTCGCCGTAGACGCTGAAGGGTCGCAATGCGACAGTGCGGATCTGATAACGATCGGCGTAGATGTCGGCCATCTCCTCGTTCACCTTCTTGGCAAACGCCTTCAGGTCCGGCGGACGCAGCTCCATCTGCTCGTGGTACGGAACCGGATTTCCTTCGTAGACCGCGCTCGTGCTCGCGTACACCACCGTGCTCACATCGTTGCGGACAGCGGCTTCGAGAATGGTGTGGAAGCCACCGATCGTCCCGGCGGTGTACTCCAGCGGCAGTTCCTCGTACATCAGGAACGAAGCGCCGGCGGCGAGGTGGGCGACGGCGTCGACACCCCGCGTCGCCGCCACGATCCGGTCCTGGTCGCGGCTGTCTCCCTCGATCCACTGCACAGCCGTGCGGATGTCCTCCGGCAGCAGGGTCAACCGGCCGTCCAGGCTGCGGTCCAGGCCGATCACCTGCCATCCCGACATCACCAGGCGCTGTACCACCCGGCGCCCTATCAGCCCGGTAGCTCCCGTGACCAGTACGCGCTTTGACACTATTCCTCCCCTACGTCGACAACCGATCAGCGCAAACGATCAAGCCCTCTCAGAACCGCGACGAGCGTCCACGAACTCGCGATCTCCCCCTCGTCGATGAGGAGTTCGACCTCCATACGAGTGAAGAGCCGAGCCTGCGAGATCTCGTCCTCCCGGCCCGAGCCGCCCTCCCGCACCAACCCGGTGCCCAGGAACACCGCGATCCGGTGATCCGCGAAGGCCGGCTCGGGAAAGAAGGTCAGCAGCCTTTCCAGGCTCGTCACTCGATATCCCGTCTCCTCGTATGTCTCCCGCACGGCGGCCGCTTCGGCGCTTTCATCGGCGCCGATCATCCCGCCGGGCACCTCCCACAACGAGCGCGCGACGGGATGCCGGTAGTGTCGAATGAGCAAGGCCCTTCCTTCCTCGTCGATCGGAAGGACCACGCTAGCGGGCTGGTATTCCAAAACTTTGCGGTGCAGCCGTACGCCCGACGGCCCGACGAGGAAGTCCTCGCGAAGCCCGAGCACCTCATCCCGGAATATCCGGCGCTGACCGACCTTCGTATGGATCACAGGCTCCACGGTCCCCGCCCTCCGGTGATCGCATAGTCGTCCCGGATCCACGCCGCGAGCGCCGCGACGTCGGCGAACACGCGATCCGCGTGCGCGAGATCGGACGCTGGAAGGTAGGTCGCCACCCCAGCGCAGGGCAGGCCGGCGCCGATCGCCGACTCCAAACCGGCCGGCGCGTTGTCGACCGCCAGACACCGATCGGCCGGAATGCCCAGACGGACCGTCGCTTCGCGGAAGGGCGCCGGATCGGGTTTGCCGGGGATGTGGAGATCGGCCGAGATGATGTGCTGAACGCGATCCTGCCGGCCGAGCTTCTCCAGAGTCTGTATCGCGGCGATCGCATGAGTCCCCGTGACGATCGCGATCGGATATCCCGAGTCCCAGCAGGCGTCCAGCAGCGACGTCGCGCCATCGATGGGGACCGGGCGAAAGATGGCTTGGTATGTCTCCTTCTTCAGCTTGGCGACGGAATCACGATTGTCGGCGGACAGATCCAGCTTGTACTTTTCGGCAATGCGGTCGACGACATCACGCGTCTTGATGCCTTCCAGTAGGTAGAGATCGCGCGATTCAAGCCGTACTCCGTAATCGGCGAAGGCCTGATGCCAGGCGGCAATGTGAAAGCGCATGCCATCGAGCAGAATGCCGTCGAGGTCGAGCGCCACGGCTCGCCGGTCGCCGGACTGCTCTTGCTGAGTGTTCATGACGCCTCCTTCACCGATGGGTGATCACAGGACCCACGAATGCTCTCACGGCCGGCCTCACAGCTGGAGAAGATCTGCGAAGTGGCGCCACCAAAACTGGTAGTAAACATGGAACTCGGGATGAGCGACGGCATGCGCGAACGATTCGGCGAATCCGGCTTGCTCGCCGCGTTCCGCCGTCGCCCGCTCCAGCGGATAGATGCGGGGTGCTATTCCCTCCAGTTGCAGAGCCCAGCAGAAGGCCGGAATGAAATAGCGGCCGTCGCCGAGTGTCTGTAGCAACTCTGCGGACTGCCGGACCAGCAGCCGCCCCTCGGCCCGCTTACCCTGCAAGGCCATCGCCAACCCGGAATACATGATCCCCTGAGTCTGCCGCCGGCGATCACCCACCGAGGCACTGTTCCTGCGCCCGGCCTCCAGAAGGTCCAGGGCGGTCGGGTCCTGCGCGAGGGCTCGGCCGAATCCCCAGTTGGTCTGGATCCGGCCGAGTTCGCGAATGTTGCCGCGAGCCTCGCTGATGCCGGCGGCGTCGGCGAACAACTCGAACGCTTCGTCGAGGCGGCCGGCGACGACCAGGCTCTCCGCGTGGTTACACATGTTCTTCGGGACCACCCGCTCGATCCGTTGATCGATGGCCCAATTCTTGGATAGCTCTCCCAGCTCCAAGGCCAGCGAAAGGTCGCGGTACTTGAGGTCGTGGGCGAGGTAACCGAGGGAGAGACAGGCGAGGTCGTCGCCGTCGGAAACGCACGAATCGACGATGCGGAAGTACTCCTGCACGCACCGGTCGGACTGACCGAGGTTGCTGAAGCTCACCGCCCGGAAGTACCAGATCTGCCGGAGCAGCTCGATGTCGCCGCTATCGACCGCGGCTTCGGCGCGGGCCATGTACTCCAGCGTCTTGTGATGATCGCTAAGGTCGTTGCACAAGCCGCCCAGGCGCAGAAGAAGCGATGCTTGATCGACAAGGTTGGCCTGAGCCAGGCATTCGGCCGTGTCCAGGCGCTCCAATTCCTGGCGCACGAGGACGGCCGCGCCCCCGCTCGCCAGAGCCTCAGCCACACGGCCGTCCACAACCGGCCGGAACGCCAGCGAATAGCTCTTGGCCGCCAGGCTGTGGTGCATGAAGTGCGTGAGATTGGTGGTCGTCACCTCGTCGTGCAAGGCTCGGCCGTAGAACTCGGCGAAGAAGTTGTGGAACTTGGGTATGCGCTCGGGCCCGAGCCGGTACAGCAAGGACTTCTCCAGCTGAAGGTGAACGAGCTCGTGGATGGAGAACACCGACTCGCGGACCTGAGTGAGGATCTTCTTCTGCAGGAGCAGGTCGCGAGCCTTCACGTACGCCCACGCACTCCGCGAGCTGAATTCGTCCCATAACGCGGTCAGCAGATCCTCGGTCACGAGGAAGCTGCGATGGATGCCGAGAGCGAGGAAGAACAGGCTCGGCAGTCCCGCGCTCTCGATGACGTCCTCGACGACCACGGTGTCCTCGCCGCGCTGCAAGTTTCGGGCCCGCTCCCCCAGCTCCTCGGCGGTCGCGGGGCCGATCCAGTTCAGGAAGAGCAGCTTTTGCGGAATGAAGTCGACCATTGCGGCGACATCCAGGAGCATGCGCTCCGGGAACCGCTCGGCGAGATCGCCGAGGATCTCCAGCGTCGCCGAGGGTGACTGGATTCCGGACAGGCTGAGGGTGGGCAGCACGTGATCGATTTGCTGAGCGATATGCGGCTGAGCGGTGAGTACGAGGCTGCTGCGGTGGGGCTGGGCGCACCACCGGCGTACGAAGGTGGTGACCTCGTTGACATTGCCGCTGTCGACATTGTCCAGAATGATCAAAGTCGGCGCGTTCTGGCAGGCGGCCACGACCAGTGCCTCGATCTCATCGAGCGTTGCGTTCTGCGGTACGCCGACCAGCCGCCGCCGCAGATCAGCGAGGGCGCTGGTCCAGGAGGACCGGTAGAGCGAGTGAAACCAGACGTCGCGGAAGCTGGTTCGCCCGGTCAGGGCCCCGAAATGGTCCACGATGGCGGTCTTGCCGACGCCGCTGGCTCCCGAAACCAGCAACGCGGGCACCCGGTCCTCCACGATGAGCTTGTGAAGTTCTCGCATCTCGCCGGACCGCCCGACCAGGGGCGCAAACCCGAAGCGTTCCGTCATCGCGGTGCCGCCCCGGTCGCCAGGCCGACCGCGTGGGCAATGAGAACGTCGAGAATGCCGACGACGACCTGGGGCAGACTCGCGGCACCACCCGCCGCCGGCAGAACCAGCGGCATGAATACATCGCAGTACTCGGCGAAAGCCTCGCTTTCCGACGCACTCAGGCCCACGATCTGAAGCTCTCGATTGGACCGGCGGGCGACCTCGACCTCCAGCGCGACTTGACGGCAGCCGTCGTCGTCTATGCAGACCGCGATGAGGCTGCCCCCTCGCAATGGGCCGGGCAGGGGAACGGGGCCGTCCTGCAGGTACACGCAGGCACCCAGCGCGGCCAGCCGATGGGCTGGGACAGCCAGCGCCGCCCGTCCGGAGCCGTACCCGACCATCCGCACGGGCGCCTTATAGGTCACCCAGTCGGAAAGAAATTGCGCTGCCTGCTTGGCACGGTCTTCAGCGTCGGCGATCGACCGGACCACCGCTGTTCTCATGTCCTGCGTTCGGTGCTCCACCGCTTCCACAATCGTGTGCTCGGATCGCTGGTGGGCGTCGCGCGTGACCATGCCGACGGGGCTGAGAAGCGATTCGTGATGCCGGCGCAGTTTCGCCGCGGCCTGCGCGGCAATTAAATCGATTCCCATCGTCGGAGTGTATGTTCCGGCGATTGTGCGGCGGCAGAGCCGATTCGGCCCAGGATGACCGCGATGATCGTCTAGTGACGGAGATCCGCCGGACGAAGTGCCGCACTTCGTCCGGCGGTTCCCACCGAATCAGACCGTCACCGGCGACGGCACCGAGGTACGCAGTCCCCAAGGCGATCCGTACGCCTTCAGCAGATCCAGGAACGGCACGGCGTCGAACGCTTCGGGACCGAGTACGCCGGCGCCCGACCAGACTCCACCGGCGAGCAACTCCAGCGCGATGATCGGGTTCACCGCGGTCTGCCACACGACGGCCTGGTGGCCGTACTCGCCCATCGACCAGGTGTTGTCCACCACGTGGTAGAGGTACGCCTCCAGCGGCGCACCGTCGAGCCCGCGACCGGTGACGAGAGTGCCCGCACAGGTCTTGCCGCGCATCCGGGATCCGAGGGTGGCCGGGTCCGGCAGCCGCGCCGCCAGCACATCCCGCGGTGACACCGAAACGCCGCCGACGCGTACCGGCTGGGTCGAGTCCAGACCCAGCTTGCGGATGGTCTTGAGGACCTCGATGAACTCCGTGCCGAGGCCGTACTTGAACGTCACCCGCTTCGCGCCGACCCAGCGCGGGATCAGCAGGACCTCTTCGTGTTCAACGTTCACGCACTCGACCGGGCCGATGCCCTCGGGGAAGTCGAAGACCTCGGGTTCGGAGAAGGGTTCGGTGGTGAACCAGCCGCGGTCCGCCTCCCAGATCACCGGCGGGTTGAGGCACTCCTCGATGGTTGTCCAGATGGAGAAGGATGGCGCGAACTCGTAGCCGTCGACGCTGATGTTCGACCCGTCCCGGACGCCGATCTCGTCGATCTCGGAGAAGAGGTGGTCGGCGGCGTACCGGGCGAAGATGTCGGACAGGCCGGGCTCGACGCCCATGCCGACCAGGGCCAGCCGCGAAGCCGCCTCCCACGCGACCGCCTCGGCGAACTGCGCGTCGCCGAGCTTCACACCGGTGGAGCCGAACGGATCCGTCGGGTGCGGCTGGGACAGCGACATGGCCATGTCGAGGTAGTTCGCGCCGGCCGCGTACGCCCCGTTGAAGATCGGCATGACGAAGCGCGGGTCGACGGCGTTGAGGACGTGGGTGATGCCGTGGGCTCGGCACAGCTCCGCCACCTGCGCGGCGGAGGCCGCGTCGACCTGCGCGGCGGCGAATCGTTCGTCCAATCCGGACACTGCGCGGACGGCCCGGTCCAGGGAGTAGTCAGCGACGACGAAGTGGGTGAAGAAGTCCCGGCGGGCTGCGATGGATGCGGCGGCGGCACCGACGCCACCCGCGCCGACGAGGAGGATACGCATGATGAGAGTCCTTGCCTTTCAGGCGTCGATCATGAGGTTAGGGGTGGCGACGCGCCGTAAAACGTGACCCTAAGTTCATGATCAACGGGAGGTCTGGGAGATGGGGAGGTCGGGGAGTTAGGAGTCGAAGCCGAGGCCGGCGCGGTCGAGGGTGCGCAGCCAGAGGTTGCGGCGGCCCTGGTGGGCGTCGGCCCGCGCGAGCGACCAGCGGGTGGCCGCGATCGCCGCCGAGCGCAGCGGCTCGGGCGGGAACGGCAGGGGCTTGCTGCGGACCAGCCACAGCCGCGTCCGCTCGGTGTCCTCGCCGGCGAGCAGGTCGAGCATGACCTGGCCGCCGAAGCGCGTCGCGCCGACGCCGAGCCCCGTGTAGCCGGCCGCGTACGCCAGCCGCCCACCGAATGCGGTGCCGAAGAACGGGCAGAACCGCGTACACGTGTCGATCACGCCGCCCCACGCATGCGTGAACCGCACCGACCCGGCCAGTTGCGGGAAGGTCGCGAAGAAGTGCGACGCCAGCGTGCCGAAGGTGGCTTCGCGGCGCTCCAGCGACGACGAGATGCGGCTGCCGAAATGGTAGATCGCGTCGTAGCCGCCGAAGAGGATCCGGTTGCCGGGGGTGATCCGGTAATAGTGGAACTGGTTGGCCAGATCCCCCAGCCCTTGCCGGTTACGCCAGCCGATCGACGCCACGCCGGAAGCCGACAGCGGCTCGGTCATCAGGGCGTAGTCGTACACCGGGACCAGGTACTTGCGAAGCTTACGCAGCAACGGAAACGCGTTCGTCGCGAGCGCGCCGTGCGGTGCGCGTACAACTCCATGGGGTGTGGTGACCGCGAGCCCGCCACCATCGCGGGCGATGGCGACGGCGGGGGTGTTCTCGTAAACGCGGACGCCGAGCCGCAGCACGGCCTCGCGCAGGCCCCAGGCCAGGCGGGCGGGGTCGAGCATCGCGACGCGATCGCGGTCCCACAGGCCCGCGAGGTACGTCGGCGAATGAACCTCCTGCTGTACGCCGTCGCGGTCGAACATAGTGGCGCGATGGCCGTAGTCGAGCGAGTCCTCGTACGCCGTCTCCAGGTCGGCGACCTGATAAGGCTCCACGGCGACGGACATCTCACCGGTGCGCTCCCAGTCGCACTCGATGCCGTAGCGCTCGATCGTCTCCTCGATCTCGGCGAGGTTGCGCCGGCCCAGGCGTTCCAGCCGGGCCAGTTCGGCGCCGAAGCGCTCGGCCCCGTTGGTCAGGCCGTGCGTCAGGCTCGCCGAGCAGAATCCTCCGTTGCGGCCGGAGGCGGCGTCGCCGCACAGCCCGGCCTCGACCAGGACCACATCCCGCCCGGGATCGCGCTCCTTGGCCAGTAGTGCTGTCCATAACCCGCTGTAGCCGCCGCCGATGACGACGAGGTCGGTGCTGTCCACACCGGACAGTGGATCGCGGGCGACGGGCCGATCGGGCCGGTCCGTCCAGTACGGCGTCGGTGCTGCATCACGCAGGGCCGACGCCCACAGATTTGATCCTTTGGCTCGCATGAGCCGATCACCTTCTTCTTCTCTCGCACCCGCCCGCGCAGGTGGTTCTTTTCTCGATACGAGTTGTCCCGCAAGGCGGCTACTTGCGGGTCCGCGGTTCCTCCCGGGCGGCGCGCCGTCATGACGTTCGGCGTCCGGGCCGCGGCTTTCCTTTTAGGGGTACCGGAGGAACGAGAGTCTGCTAGCCTGCGGCACCCTTATATGCCAAAGCCCGCGCCGTCCCAAACCATGGTGTGGCGGGACGAGGGCGGGCTCGGCAGCGACTAGGAGGTGGCGGCGCGGCGGAACCGGCGGGCGTTGCGCATGTTGCGCAGCTGGCCGACGGCGACGATGACGAACGCGATGAGGAACATCCCGCTAGCGATGGCGTTCACCTGCGGTGGGATGCCGCGCTGGTTGGCACCGAACACGAACAGCGGGAACGTGCGTACGCCGCCGCTGTTGAAGGTCGTGATGATGTAGTCGTCGAACGAGAGGGAGAAGCTCAGCAGAGCGGCCGCGACGATGCCCGGCATGACCAGCGGCAGCGTGACGCGGCGGAAGGTCGCCCACGGCGTGGCATACAGGTCCATCGCCGCCTCCTGCAGGCGGGGGTCGAGCCCCGCGAGCCGCGCCTTCACCGTCACCACCACAAACGAGATACAGAACATCACGTGTGCGATCACGATAGTCCAGAACCCGGGGTTGACGCCAGCGCTGATAAACAGCGTGAGCAGCGAAGATCCCATGACGATCTCGGGTGTGGCCATCGGCAGGAAGATCAGCACGTTCGTCGCCGACCGGCCCCGGAAGCGGTGGCGGACCAGCGCGAAGGCGATGAGCGTACCCAGGAGGGTGGCGATCACCGTGGCGATGACGCCGACCCTGAGGCTCACCATCAGCGAGCCGCACATGTCGTCGGCGCCGTTGCAGATGTTCTTCCAGTTGTTGAGGGTCCAGTTGACCCCGTCCTCGTCCAGCAGGTACGTCGTCTTGTTGGACTTCGGCTGGTTGAACGACAGCAGCAGGATGACGGCCACCGGCGCCGACATGTACGCCAGCACCATGAGCCCGATGACCACGACCCAGCGATCGGCGATCCACCGATAGACGCGCCGCATCTAGACCACCTCGTCCGTGCCGGCCTTGCGCACGTACGCGAAGACCATGATCAGAATGCCGGCCATGAGCGTGAACGACAGCGCCGCACCGACGGGGATGTCGCCGACCCGCTGGTACTGCGACTGGATCACGTTGCCGATCATCGTGGTGGACGGGCTGCCCAGCAGCTCGGCGTTGATGTAGTCGCCGGCCGCCGGGATGAAGGTCATCAGCGTGCCGCCGACCACGCCCGGCATCGACAGCGGCAGGGTCACCTTCCAGAACGTCTTGACCGGGTTGGCGTACAGGTCACCGGCCGCTTCGAGCAGGCGCGGATCCAGCTTCTCCAGGGAGGCGTACAGGGGCAGGACCATGAAGGGCAGGAAGTTGTACGTGATGCCGGCGATCACCGCGATGTTGGTGGCGAGCAGGCGGTCGTCCGGCCCGAATACGTGCAGCCACCGCAGTGCGTCGACGACGAACCCGCTGTCGGACAGGATCGTCTTCCAGGCCAGCGTCCGCACCAGGAAGCTGGTGAAGAACGGCGCGATGACCGCGATCAGCATCAGGTTCTTCCAGCGTCCACCCTTGATCGCGATGGCGTACGCCAGCGGATAGCCGATCACCAGGCAGATGACGGTCGCGATGAGCGAGTACTCCAGCGACCGGATGAACTGGTCGCTGTAGGTCGACAGGCCGTCGGTGAAGTTCTGCCACCGCCACGTCAGGGCGTACCCCTGCTCCAGGCTGCCCGACGGATCCCACAGCGTCGACTGGGCGAGCAGGCCCACCGGCAGCGCGAAGAACAGCAGCAGCCAGACCCCGCCGGGCAGCAGCTGCACGTAAGGCACCCAGGCCCGGCGTTTGGCCCCGGCGACGGGTTCGGCTGCCGGCTCGTACTCGGTGCCGGTGCCGGTGCCGGTCGTGAGGACGGCGCTCATGCTCGTTCCAGGACGAACGAGTGCGCCGGATGCCAGTACGCCTGCACCTCGGTCCCCGGCTGCAGCGGCCCGGCCGTCCCCGAATTGGGCGCGAACACCGACAGCTCCTCGCCCCACGGCGCGCGGACGAGGTACTGCGTCGAGACGCCCACGTAGGAGGAGTCGGTGATGACCCCGGGCACGGCGTTGTGGCCGTCCGGCACCGCTTCCGTGGTGACGTGCAGCTTCTCCGGGCGTACGCCCAGATAGGCCGGGCCGGCGGTGACCCGGCAGCGAGCCGAGGGCACCGCGAACCGCGAACCGTACGCCGAGACGGCGACGTCGTCGCCGGCGGTCTGAGCGTCGCCGCTGAGCAGGTTGGACTGGCCCAGGAAGTTGGCGACGAAGGCGCTGGCCGGGAACTCGTAGATCTCGGTCGGCGCGCCCAGCTGCTCGATCTGCCCGGCGTTCATCACCGCGACGGTGTCGGCCATGGTCATGGCCTCCTCCTGGTCGTGGGTGACGTGCACGAAGGTCAGGCCGACCTCGGTCTGGATGCGCTTGAGCTCGATCTGCATCTGGCGGCGCAGCTTCAGGTCGAGCGCGCCGAGCGGCTCGTCGAGCAGCAGCACCTGCGGGTGGTTGACCAGCGCCCGCGCCAGGGCGACCCGCTGCTGCTGGCCGCCCGACAGCTGCGACGGGCGGCGGCTGCCGTAGTCGGCCAGCTGCACCAGCTCCAGCATCTGGCGTACCTGCGGGCGGATCTGGCTCTTGGCTACGCCGCGCTGCTGGAGCCCGAACGCGACGTTCTGCTCGATCGTCATGTGCGGGAACAGCGCGTAGCTCTGGAACACGGTATTGACCGGCCGCTGGTACGGCCGCATCCGGGTGATGTCCTTGCCGGCCAGCGTGATCCGGCCGGTGGTCGGCTCCTCCAGACCGGCGACCATCCGCAGCGTCGTCGTCTTGCCGCAGCCGGACGCGCCGAGCAGGGCGAAGAACGACCCGGCCGGGATGGTCAAGCTGAGATCGTCGACGGCGGTGAAGTCACCGAAGTTCTTGGTGACCCCTTCGAGCCGCAGCTCACCCGTCTCCGGGCGCGCTGCGGCAGACGCCTGGCGGATTATCGCTGGGCCGGCTCGATCGTCCCCCGGAAGAGCCCGGCCGGTCTTGCCGGGCTCTTCCGGCGCTTGGTCGAGGACGGCCATCTCAGGCTCCGATCACGGCGCGGAACTTGCGCTCGTAGTCGCGCCGCGTCCCCTCGTCCAGCGGCATGAACGCGTGCGCCTTGGACAGCTCGGCCTGGGTCGGGAAGATGAACGAGTCCTCGACCAGCTCCTCGTCGATGTCCTTCATCGCCTCCTGGGCCCCGGCCACCGGGCAGATGTAGTTGACCCACGCGGCCAGCTCCGCGGCGACCTTGGGGTCGTAGTAGTAGTCGATGAGGGCCATGGCGTTAGACGCGTGCGTCGACGTGATCGGGATCAGCATGTTGTCCGACCAGTACATCTGCCCCTCTTCGGGGATCTCGTAGTGGATGTTCTCGTCGTCGGCGCTGGTCGCGATGACGTCGCCGGACCACCCGATGCACGCGGCGGTGTCGCCCTTGGCCAGGTCGTTGAGGTAGTCGTTGCCGGCGACGCGGCGGATCTGGCCGGAGTCGACCGCGGTCTTCAGCTTCTCGATCGCGCCGTCGTAGTCGGCCGCGGTGAAGTTGGCCGGGTCCTTGCCCATCGCCAGCAGGATCAGGCCCATCGTGTCGTTGAGCTCGGTCATCACGGTGACCTTGCCCTTGAGGTCGGCCCGGGTCAGCAGGTCGTTGATCGACTTGACCGGGGTCTTGAGGGCCTTGGCGTTCCAGCCGATGCCGGTGAAGCCCGACTGCCACGGCGCGGCGTAGACCATGTCCGGGTCGAATGCGCGGCGCTGCAGCGACGGGGTCAGGTTCTTCTGGAACGTGGCCACCTTGGTCGGCTCGAACTTGGCGGCGTACCCGAGCTTGATGAACTTGGCCGCCATCCAGTCGGTGAAGACCACGACGTCGGGCTCGATCGCCTTGCACTCGCCCAGCTGTACGCGGATCTTGCCGAGGAACTCGTCGTTGTCGTTGATGTCCTCGCGGTAGGTCACGTCGATGCCGGTCTTGGCCTTGAACGCGTCGAGGGTCGGGTGCTTGCTCGAATCCTTCTCGTCGGTGTCCATGTACTCGACCCAGTTCGAGAACACGAGCTTGCGCTCCTGCGCCGAGACGTCCGGGGTCGAGCAGACCTTGGGCGCCTGGCTGCTGGATGCCGACGGGCTCTTGCCCTTGGTGCCGCAGGCCGCGAGGGCACCGCCGGTCACAGCCAGAGCGCCGCCGGCGGCCAGGCCACGCAGCAGCCCGCGGCGGGTCGGCATGGCGGCGAGCAGGGCACGGGCCTCGGGGGAAAGGGGGTTGCGAGAAGACGCGCGCATCAGAGGGGTCCTTGTCTGTGGTGCCGTCGGGGGATCGCGGTGCTATCGGTCCATTCGATGATTTGTCGGTTTTGGAGGTCGTACGGTAGCTCGTTCTGTCAGCGAACCGTAACGGTCCGCCGTCACGGCCTCCTAAAGATAGTGCGGTGCCAGCCCTTCTCGGCAACCCCGGTCAGGTCGGCCATTACGTGCTTGACCTGCGTGTACTCGTCGAACGAATAGGTCGACATGTCCTTACCGAAGCCGGACCGGCGGTAGCCGCCGTGTGGCATCTCGCTGATGATCGGGATGTGGTCGTTGACCCAGACGCAGCCGGCCTGGATATCCCGGCTGCCGCGCAGGGCCCGGTGGACGTCCCTGGTCCAGACGCTGGCGGCCAGCCCGTAGGGCGTGTCGTTGGCCAGGGCGATGGCCTCGTCCTCGGTGTCGAACGGCAGGACCGTGAGCACCGGCCCGAAGACTTCGCGCTGGACGATCTCACTGTCTTGAGCCGCGTCCACGATCAGGGTCGGCTGGTAGTAGGCACCGGGTCCGCCGGGCGCCGTACCGCCGGTGACGACCTTGGCTCCGGCCTCGACCGCGCGGTCCACGAATCCTGCGACCCGGTCCCGTTGGGCGTACGACACCAGCGGGCCGAGATCGGTCAGCGGATCCATCGGATCGCCGAGCTTCACGCCGGCCATCATGGCGGCGACGCGGTCGACGAACGCCGTGAAGAGCGGCCGGGCGACGTACGCCCGAGTCGCCGCGGTGCAGTCTTGACCGGTGTTGATGAGGGCACCGGCCACGGCGCCGTGCGCGGCTGCCTCTACGTCGGCGTCGGCGAAGACCACGAAGGGTGCCTTGCCACCGAGTTCGAGATGCACCCGCTTGACGGCACCGGCCGCGACCGCGCCGACCTGGCTGCCGACCGCGGTCGAGCCGGTGAAGCTGACCATGTCGACGTCTGGGCTGCGTACCAGGTGGGCGCCCGCGTCCTCGCCGCGCCCGGCCACGACGTTGATGACACCAGCCGGGATGCCCGCCGCCAGAGCCGACCGGGCCAGCATCGCGCTGGTGATCGGGGTCAGCTCGGAAGGCTTGAGGACGATCGTGTTGCCCGCCGCGACGGCCGGCAGGATCTTCCAGCCCGCCATCTGCAACGGGTAATTCCAAGGCGAAATCGAGCCGACCACCCCGATCGGCTCACGGCGTACGAAGCTGGTGTGGTCGCCGGAGTACTCGCCGGCCGCCTTGCCCTCCAGATGCCGCGCGGCGCCGGCGAAGAAGGCGACGTTGTCGATCGTGCCCGGCACGTCGAACTCGGTTGCGAGCCGGATCGGTTTGCCGGTCTGGCTCACCTCGGCCTCGGCGTACTCCTTCTGCTGTTCGTCGAGGACGGCGGCGAGCCGGTGCAGGGCGTCCGAGCGTTCCCTGGGCGTAGCGCGCGACCATTCCTGGAACGCTTCCCGTGCGGCGCCGACCGCGGCATCCACGTCGGCCGCGGTGGCCAGGGCGTACTCGCTGACGACCGAGCCGTCCGCCGGGTTGATCACTCGGTACGCCTCGCCCGAGCCGGACGCAGCCGGATCCCCGCCGATGACGTGATGCGGTGGCATGCAGGAACTCCCAAACAACGTCAGCCCGTATGCGCTGGCCCGAGGAGATCGCGCCAGCGATCCCCGCAGGGCGCGCCCTAGAATCTTGTGCGCCTGATACTGGCACGAGGTCGGTCCGTTCACAAGTGATTCCGTAGCGGTTCTCGACTTACACAACGGATTACGCGAGAATCTCGCTCGCAGGTTGCGGTTTCGTTACACGACACCGCACGACACGACACGATCGAGCACGGGAGATGCGATGGCGGCACGGACCAACCTCGACAACGCGCAGCATGCGCTGCTGGACGACGTCGCCAAGCAGATCATCGCTCAGTTGCAGGAGGACGGCCGCCGCCCGTACGCCACCATCGGCCGGGCCGTCGGCCTGTCCGAAGCGGCCGTACGCCAGCGGGTGCAGCGCCTGCTCGACGCCGGCGTCATGCAGATCGTCGCGGTCACCGACCCCCTCCAGCTCGGGCTCGGCCGCCAGGCCATGGTCGGCGTGAAGACCACCGGGAACATGGAGGCGATCGCCGATCAGATCGCCGAGATCGACGAGGTGGACTACGTGGTCATCACCGGCGGCTCGTTCGACATCCTTATAGAGGTCGTGGCCAGCAGCGACGATCACCTCTTGGAGATCATGCAGCGGGTACGCGCGGTCGACGGCGTCACCGGGGCGGAGATCTTCGTGTACCTGAAGCTGCGCAAGCAGACCTACTCCTGGGGAGTCTGAGCTTCCGCCTCCGGCGGGGTCTGGGCTACGAAATCCGTTGTGTAGGCCAGATATCACCACGGTTCTGGTTGCCAAATCGCCTCGACGTGTGCGATAACCGTGGTAGCACGGCTCGCCTGGACACAGCGGCGCCACAGAAACCGAGCAAATGGGGCGATAATGGGTAACCCGACTGACCACCTCTGGATGCACTTCACCCGGATGGGGGCGTACCGCGACGGCGAGGTACCGACGATCGTCCGCGGTGACGGCGCCTACGTGTGGGACGCCAACGGCAAGCGCTACCTCGACGGGCTGGCCGGCCTGTTCGTGGTCAACGCCGGGCACGGCCGTCAGGAGCTGGCCGAGGCCGCCGCGAAGCAGGCGAGCGAGCTGGCCTACTTCCCGCTGTGGTCGTACGCCCACCCGAAGGCGGTCGAGCTGGCCGAGCGCATCGCCGCCCTGACCCCCGGCGACCTCAACCGGGTCTTCTTCACGACCGGCGGCTCCGAGGCGGTCGAAAGCGCCTGGAAACTGGCGCGGGCGTACTTCAAGCGCAAGGGCGAACCGTTGCGGCACAAGGTGGTCAGCCGCTATGTGGCGTACCACGGCACGTCGATGGGCGCGCTGAGCATCACCGGGATCCCGCCCTTCCGGGTCGACTTCGAGCCGCTGGTGCCGGGCGGCATCAAGGTGCCCAACGCCAACTTCTACCGCGCCCCCGAGTTCTGCCGGGACGACGAGGCCGCCTTCGGCCTGTGGGCGGCCGACGAGATCGAGCGCGCGATCCTGCGCGAGGGCCCGGAGACGGTCTGCGCGGTGTTCCTGGAGCCGGTGCAGAACGCGGGCGGCTGCCTGCCTCCGCCAGCCGGCTACTTCCAGCGCGTACGCGAAATCTGCGACCGCTACGGCGTCCTGCTCGTCTCCGACGAGGTGATCTGCGCCTGGGGCCGGCTCGGCGAGTACTTCGGCGCCCAGCGCTACGGTTACCAGCCCGACATCATCACCACCGCGAAGGGCCTGACCTCCGGCTACTCCCCGCTCGGCGCGATGATCACATCGGAGGCACTGATCGAGCCGTTCCTCGGCGACAAGCAGATGTTCGCGCACGGCATCACCTTCGGCGGCCACCCGGTCAGCTGCGCGGTCGCCCTGGCGAACCTCGACATCTTCGAGCGCGAGGACCTCGTCGGCCACGTCCGCACCACCACCGGCGCGTTCCGGTCCACCTTGGAGAAGCTGCACGACCTGCCGATCGTCGGCGACGTCCGCGGCGACGGCTTCTTCTTCGGCATCGAGCTGGTGAAGGACAAGGCGACCCGGGAGACGTTCACCGACGCCGAGTCCGAGCGGATCCTGCGTGGCTTCCTGTCCCACGCGCTGTTCGACGCCGGGCTCTACTGCCGGGCCGACGACCGCGGCGACCCCGTGGTGCAGCTGTCCCCGCCGCTCATCTGCGAGCAGCCGCAGTTCGACGAGGTGGAACAAATCTTGCGCCATGTGCTGACGCAGGCGTGGAATCTCTTGTGACCTCTTTGTGGACCGCGACGGCCGGACCGGCGAAGGTCCGGCCGTCGTTGCGTCAGGACCTCACCGTCGACGTGGCCATCGTCGGGGCCGGGTACACCGGCTTGTGGACCGCGTACTACCTGGCCGCGCAGGCGCCCGACCTGCGCGTAGCCGTGGTCGAGGCCGAGACGGTCGGATTCGGTGCGAGCGGGCGCAACGGCGGCTGGTGCTCGGCGCTGCTGCCCATGTCCGAACGGGCGATCGCGCGACGGCACGGTGATGACGCGGCGACGGCCATGCGCCAATCCATGATCGACACCGTCGACGAGGTCGGCCGGATCGCCCAGCGGGAGAACATCGACTGCCACTACGCCAAGGGCGGCACCATCGTGCTCGCGCGTACGCCGGTTCAGCTTGAACGGGCGGCCAGCTCCGGCGACGAGCTGCTCAGCGCCGAACAGGCCCGGCAGCATCTCAACGCGACCCGCGTCCTCGGCGGCAGCTACACCCCGCACTGTGCGGCGCTGCACCCGCTCCTTCTGGTCCGCGGGCTGGCTTCGGCCGGCGAGCGGCGTGGTGTCAAGATCTATGAGCACACTCCAGCGGTACGCGTAAAGCCGAACGAAGTCATCACCGAGTCCGGATCATTGCGGGCGACCTCGGTGGTACGCGCGACGGAGGCGTACACGGCCCGGATGCGGGGCCACCGGCGCGACGTCGTCCCCGTCTACTCGCTCATGGTGGCGACCCCGCCGCTGCCGGACTCGGTGTGGGACGAGATCGGCCTGCGGCAGCGGGAGACCTTCTCCGATCACCGCCACTTGATCATTTATGGCCAGCGTACCCGCGACGGCCGGCTGGTCTTCGGCGGCCGCGGTGCCCCCTACCACTTCGGATCGGCCATCAAGCCCGGCTTCGACCGGTCCGACCGCGTCTTCGCCCTGCTCCGCGCCACGCTCGCCGACATGTTCCCGATTCTGGGGCGCGTACGCACGACGCACTCGTGGGGCGGCCCGCTGGGCATCAGCCGGGACTGGCACGCGTACGTCGGCGAATACGAAGGCGTGTACGCCGCCGGCGGCTACGTCGGCGACGGTGTGGCCGCGTCCAACCTCGCCGGGCGTACGCTCGCCGACCTGATCCTGCAGAAGTCGACGGCGCTGACCGCGCTGCCCTGGGTCGGCCATCGGTCCCGGCGATGGGAGCCGGAGCCGCTGCGCTGGATCGGTGTCAACGCCGGGTTGAAGGCCATGAGCACGGCCGACGCCGAGGAGGCGCGCACCGGCCGGCCGTCCCGCCGCGCCGCCCTCTTCGCCCGCCTGCTCGGCCACTGACCCATCCGGGCCGCGCCCGCCTCCGCTGCGCCCCTCGCGCCCCACGGCGTTGATCATGGGGTTGGGGGGTCGACACGCCACAAAGCGGCACCCTAAGTTCATGATCAACGCCGATCGGCGTGGATCAGCGCCACAAAGGGCGGGCTACTGGAGGTCGTCGGGGCTGAGGCCGAGGAGGTTGGCGACCTGCTCGATGACGACGTCCCGGACGAGATCGGCGAGATCGTCGCGGTCCCCGGCGCGAAACTCCAGGGGCCGCCGGTAGACCACGATCCGCGGCGGTACGCCGTGCCGGCCGGGCCGCCCCGGCAGCAGCCGAGCCAGCGGGACCGAGCCGTCCTCCAGTACGTCGGAGTCGTACACGTTCAGGTCGGGGGGCACGTCCTCGACCGCGAACTCGACGCCCGCCAGCTCTTGGGCGTACCGGCGTTCGAGGCCCTCGACGGTGTCGAGGACGAGGTCGTCGAAGATCTCCGCCTTGGTCCGCGACATCGGTACGCTGGCCGGGACCAGCCGGCCGCGCAGGCCGCGGCCATGCCGGTCGCGGTGAGCGCGTGCACGCGGGTGGCGGGGATCGGTCACGCAGTTACCCTAGCCTGACCGGTCGGCGGAGCGAGAGCGACTTCACCCACAGTATTCGGGCGTGTCGGTGTCACACCATGCGCATACGCACGCTAACGTCAGCGGCCGTGAGGTCACCGCGACGCTGTTCCCGCAACGGATGCCCGAGGCAGGCAGTTGCGACGCTGACCTATGTCTACTCGGACTCCACCGCGGTCGTCGGCCCGCTCGCGATCAACCAGGAGCCGCACACCTACGACCTGTGCGAGACGCATGCCCGGTCGCTGACCGCTCCGCGGGGCTGGCAGCTCGTCCGCCATGACGGCGAGTTCGCGGCGCCGCCGCCGACCACGGACGATCTCGTGGCCCTGGCCGAAGCGGTCCGCGAGGCGGCCCGGCCGGCTCAGCGGATCGCCGAGGACGGCACGATCCGGCCGCCCACACCCGGTCGCCGTGGCCACCTCCGCGCGGTACCCCCACCCGCCTGAAGCCGCCAGCAACCCCGGGCAGCGAAGGGCAGCAGGACGCAAAGAAACGGGGCAGATCCCCCAGACCCGCCCCGTTTTCCAAGTCGACAGTTCACGCAGCCCGGCGCTTGAGCTTGCGGCGCTCGCGTTCGGACAGTCCGCCCCAGATACCGAAGCGTTCGTCGTGACCCAGTGCGTACTCCAGGCACTCGGCCTTGACCTCACAGCGGGAGCAGATGCGCTTCGCCTCGCGCGTCGATCCGCCCTTCTCCGGGAAGAACGCCTCCGGATCGGTCTGCGAGCACAGGGCCCGCTCCTGCCACTCAGGCGCGTTGCCGAGCAGATCGGCGACCACCGGTCGGCCGTCCATCGCATCAGCCTCCTTCACGTGCGCCGGTTCGGCCGGCGCATCCCCCCTTGTCCTGAAGACGGGTGTGCGCCTCCAGAACAACCCTTCAGAATTACACGCATCCCGCGTCCGCATCGTCAAGGCGAACGGACCAGTCGCAGCCGTTCGTACCGGGGGCACCCCGCCATTGCCCTATCGGTTCGCCGACCGGATTGGTTACGCCCACCCGGCGTGTCGTCTTCGAAATTGTGGTCTAGCGGAGCAAACTGGCGCGCTCCAAATAAAAAGGTCGTCACAAATCAAACAACCCGTGCGTAAGTTGTCGACCGCTGCCGTGCGGGACGTCCGGCAGCTTCGGCAATCCGGACAAGTTGCCCTACAGTACGCGCAGATCCATGCTCGGATCCGGCCATTCGGGAAATCGTCTCCTCCATGAGGGTGCCTCCCAGGTCATTACACCCCGAGCGGAGCATCTGTGCGGTACCCTCGTCGCCCAGCTTGACCCACGAGCACTGGATGTTGGCGATCCGGCCGTGCAGCAGGATGCGGGCCATCGCATGCACGGCTCGGTTCTCGCGCCAGGTCGCGCCGGCGCGAGCGATCCCGGCGAGGTAGATGGGCGCGTTGGTGTGGACGAACGGCAGCGCCACGAACTCGGTGAACCCGCCGGTGTCGTCCTGGATGGACGCCAGCACCCGGAAGTGACCCAGCCAGTGTCCAGGGTGGTCGACGTGGCCGTACATCATCGTCGCGGAGCTGCGGATGCCCATCCGGTGCGCGGTGGACACGACGTCGATCCAGGCCGCGGCGGGCAGCTTGCCCTTCGTCAGTACCCATCGGACCTCGTCGTCGAGGATCTCGGCGGCGGTTCCGGGGATGGTGTCCAGGCCCGCGTCCCGCAACCGCTGCAGCCATTGGGCGACGGTGACTCCGGCCTTCGCGGCGCCGGTGACGATCTCCATTGGAGAGAAGGCGTGGACATGGATGCCCGGTACCCGCGCCTTGATCGCCTCAATCAGGCTCGGGTAGATGGAGATCGGCAGCTTCGGATCGATGCCGCCCTGCAAACACACTTCGGTCGCGCCCGCCGCCCACGCCTGCGCCGCGCGCTCGGCCACCTCGTCCACGCTCAGCCGGTAGGCGTCGGCATCCTGTTCGCGCTGCGCGAAGGCGCAGAAGCGGCAGCCGACGTAGCAGACGTTGGAGAAGTTGATATTGCGGTTGACCACATAGGTCACGTCGTCGCCGACGGCTTCCCGCCGCAACCGGTCCGCGATGTCACACAGCCGGTCCAGATGCTCACCGTCCGCGCCGAACAGCGCCAGGGCCTGGCTCGCCAGGTCCGTGTCCAGCAGGCTGGCCGGGTCGCTCTCGGCCCGCTTCAGCGCCCGCTCCACTCCGTTGTACGCCGAAAGCAGCGCCGGTCCAGCGCTGGCCGCTTCGGACACGAGCTGCCAGTCGCCGTACACCTCGTCGAAGTCGGTACGCCGATCGCCCGTGCGGCCCTGCGAATCGACCGTCCGATGGAGATCGACGCGGCCGGCCGAGTAGACCTCGTCGGGCTCCTGCCAGGGCCGGCCCGACGGGATCGCGGCCTCGTTCGCCAGCCCGGTCGCGGGATCGGCCAACGCGGACACATAGGCGTGCAGCCGCGGATCCAGCCAGGGCTCGCCGGCCAGCGCACGCTGGGCGTACAACGGGTAAATGGTCAGGCGCTCGCGGAGCCGGAAGCCGGACGCGGCGGTCCGGCGCGCGAGCAGATCGATGTTCGGCCAGGGGCGTTCGGGGTTGACGTGGTCGGCGGTGACCGGGGAGACGCCGCCCCAATCGTCGATCCCGGCCCGGATGAACAGGTTGTAATCGCCCTCGACAAGGTTGGGCGGGGCCTGGATGCGCATTTTCGGACCCCCGACCAAACGGGTGACCGCGATCGTGGCCGCCAGGTCGAGCATGCTCGCGTCGGGCACGGACCGCATGGCGGTATCCGGCTTGGCGCGGAAGTTCTGGACGATGATCTCCTGGATGTGGCCGTACTCGCGCGCCACCTTGCGCATGGCGAAGATGCTCTCGGCCCGCTCGGCCAGGGTCTCGCCGATGCCGATGAGAATCCCGGTCGTGAACGGTACGCCCACCCGCCCGGCGTCTTCGAGGACGCGCAGCCGTACCGCCGGTTCCTTGTCGGGCGAGCCGAAGTGGGGGCCGCCGGGATCGGACCACAGCCGCGTGGCCGTCGTCTCCAGCATCATGCCCATGCTCGGCGCGACCGGCTTGAGCCGCTGCAGATCCGACCAGCTGAGTACGCCGGGGTTCAAGTGCGGCAGCAGCCCGGTTTCTTCGAGTACCGCGATGGCGCAGGCGCGTACGTAGTCCAGAGTGGAGTCATAGCCGCGCTCCTGCAACCACGCCTTGGCGGCGTCCCAGCGGTTCTCGGGCCGGTCCCCCAGCGTGAAGAGAGCCTCCTTGCAGCCGTGCTTCTGGCCCTCACGGGCAATGGCCAGAACCTCCTCCCGTTCGAGGAAGGTCGGCGTCTTGTGCGGCACGGTCGCGAACGTGCAGTAGTGGCAGCGGTCGCGGCACAACCTGGTCAGCGGGATGAAGACCTTCTTGGAGTAAGTGATGACCTTCTCGCGGCCGGCCGCGAGCAGACCCGCGTCTCGGATCGGGCCCGCGATGTCCAGCAGGGCGTCCAGGTCGTCGCCGCGGGCGCTCAGGAGGATCTCGGCCTCAGCCGGCGAGAGCGAGCGGCCCTCGCGCGCCCGGTGCAGCGCTCGCCGCATTCCGGAATCCTTCGCCCGCGTCCGGGGTTCTTGTGTCTGCGCCACGGGAGCGAGCCTAACGCCGTTGGACAGGGGGCACGGCTGGAGTGGCGGCCGAAGTGGGAGAGGATGGGACCATGCGCATCACGGTCGTCGCCGGCGGGATCGGTGGAGCCCGGTTCCTGCAAGGGGTCCGGGCCTTCGCCCGCGAGCACGACGCCGCGGTCACCGCGATCGTCAACGTCGGCGACGACCTCACCCTGCATGGCCTGCGGATATGTCCGGATCTCGACTCGGTCATGTACACGCTGGGCGGCGGCAGCGACACCGAGCGCGGCTGGGGCCGGGCCAAGGAATCCTTCACCGTCAAGGAGGAGCTGGCGGCGTACGGGCTCGGGCCGGAGTGGTTCGGGCTGGGTGACCGAGATCTCGCTACGCACATCACGCGTACGGCCATGCTGACCGCCGGCTACCCGCTGTCGGCCGTCGTACGCCATCTGTGCCAGCGCTGGCAGCCGGGTGTCGAGCTGCTACCGGCGACCGATGACAAGGTCGAAACGCACGTCATCATCTCGGCCGCCGACGCCGCCGGCCACGGCTTGGTCACGCCGTCATCCGCGGCCGCGGAGCTGGAGGGCGGCGACTACGCCCTGCACTTCCAGGAATGGTGGGTACGCTTCCGCGCCGCCGTGCCGGCCCGCCGCTTCGTCTTCGCCGGTGCCGAACAGTCGCGCCCGGCGCCGGGCGTCCTAAGCTCCTTGGCCTCGGCCGATGCGATCTTGATCGCGCCGAGCAACCCGGTCGTGTCGATCGCACCGGTGCTGGCCGTACCCGGCCTGCGGGTGGCGTTAGCGGCGGCACCGGCGCCCGTCATCGGCGTCTCGCCGATCATCAACGGTGCCCCCGTACGCGGCATGGCCGACAAGTGCCTGTCCGCCATCGGTGTCGAGTGCTCCGCCTCCGGCGTCGGCTCCGCTTACGGTGCGCGTACGGCCGGTGGGATCCTGGACGCCTGGCTCGTCGACAGCGCCGACGCCGGGATCGTCGTCCCCGGGGTCACGGTGCGGTCGGCGTCGCTGTGGATGACCGACGACGACGCGACCGCGGCGATGGTACGCGCCGCGCTTTCCGCGGGAGGCCTGCTGTGACCCCTTCCGGCTTCGCGGTGCTGCCCATCACGGGCATGCCCGAGGTTCGGCCCGGCGACTCGCTGGTCGAGCTCCTGCTGGCGGCCGCACCCTGGTTGCAGGACAACGACGTGCTGGTGGTCACCAGCAAGATCGTGTCGAAGGCCGAGGGCGCGCTCGCGTCGGTACCGGCCGACGGCCCGGAGCGAGACGCGGCCCGCGCCGAGATCATGGCGGCCGAGACTGCCCGGGTCGTGGCGACGCGCGGGCACACCCGGATCGTTCAGACCCACCACGGATTCGTCATGGCCAGCGCCGGCATTGACAACTCCAATGTGGACCGATCGCAGATCGTACTGCTGCCCAAGGACCCCGACGCTTCGGCCCGATCCCTGCGGGCGGACCTGCTGGAGCGCGGCCTCGATGTGGCGGTCATCATCTCCGACACCATGGGGCGGCCGTGGCGCAACGGGCTCACCGACGTCGCGCTCGGCGCGGCCGGGATCCCGCCCCTGCGCGACCACCGCGGCGAGCGCGATGCGCACGGCAACGAACTGCACATCACGCAGATGGCCGTCGTCGACGAGCTGGCCGCCGCGGCCGAGCTGGTCAAGGGCAAGATCGATCAGGTGCCCGTGGCGGTGATCCGGGGCTACCTGACCGCCACGTCCGACGACGCGCCCGGCATCGTGCCGACCCTGGTCCGCGATGCGGCCAGCGACCTGTTCTCGCTCGGCACCGCCGAAGCGATCGAACTCGGCCGCACCCTCCCCTGACCCGCGCTCATGATCCCGGTGCCCGCTCATGATCCCCGCGGTCAGCTGTTGAGGAAGGCGCGGCCGAGTGTCGTCGGCAGATGGCGTACGCGGTTGCCCTCGCGCACGCTGAGCACCAGTCCGGCCTCGCGCAGGACCGACAGGTGCTGGCTCGCCGACGCCGCCGATATGCCCAGCCGCCGGGCCACCTCGCCGGTCGTACCGCCCTGGGACACCGCCTCCAGCACGTTGGCGCGCGTACGCCCGATCAGCTCGGCGAGCGCGCCCGGCCGGGCCGCACCGCCGGTGAGCCGCTCGACGGGGTAGACGAGAACCGGCGGCAGATCGGGGTCGGCCAGTCCGATGGGGCGTCCAGCGGTCTTGAAGTAGCTCGGGATGAGCGTGATGCCCCGCCCGTCCAGGAAGATATCGCGTTCGGCGCGGTAGTCCGCGATCTCCATGACCCCGCCCGACCATCGCGTACCGGCGCCCAATCCGGCGAGCAGACCTTCCACGCCGGAGTGGGCCAGCAGCTGGCGGCGCTGGGCCAGATCGGCCTCGACCGCCGCGCGTACGCGGTCCCAGACGGGGTCGAGCGCGATCTGCCGGTACCGGTCGAACGCCCGCCCCAGCAGCGCCCGGCCGGACGCGGTACGCAGATCGGCCGGCGGTGCGGCACCGGCGGTGCGGGCCAGCCGGCCGAGGTCGCGATCGATCGTTGCGGCCGGCGTACGCAGCACGTCTTCGACGCCCGCATCGAAGCCGAGCAGTCCCGCCTCCGGGGTGAGGAAGTCGGGAAAGTAGCCGATCGGCGGGTTCAGGTCGAGCACGACGTCGACGTCGGCGCGGGCCGACCCGGCCGGGCGCAGCGCGTCGCACACCGCCGTACGCCATTCGGCAAGCGTCGCCTCGCACCGGCGGCTGCGCAGCTGGTGGATGCTCAGGCAGAGTTCCCACAACGGATCCGGTTCCGGAGCGAGCCGTACGCGGGCCAGGTCGGCGCTCGTGAAGTGGATCCGCAGCATCGCCCCTCCCGGCTCACCGTACAGATCATGGACTCTACTCAACCGTCGTTGGCCTGGGTGTTTCGGCGGAGACTGAAAGTCGATGATCTGGTAGGAACCCTTACGGCACCATGGTGAACGCGCTGGCCGGTGATTCGGGGGAACACCGGTTCAGGTGCTGGGGGCCTCGCCATCAGCGGGGCCCCCAGCTACTTCCGGTGATCGCAGTTACACAGCGTCCGAATTGCGCAGCTTGAGGGCGTCCACGAGCTTCTTCACGTCCTGGGCGCGATCCCGCGGGCAGACCAGCAAGGCGTCCGGCGTGTCCACGATGATCACGTCTTGGAGGCCGAGCGCCGCCACGATCCGGCCCGACGCCGGTACGACGATGCTGCCGGACACGTCTTCGAGCAGCACCTCGCCGCCGGCCGCGCCGACGACCACGTTGCCGCCGCGGTCGGACGGCAGCACGTCCCCGAGGGTGTGGAAGTCGCCGACGTCGTGCCACCCGAAGTCGCCTGGAACGGTCGCCACCAGGCCCTGCGCCGCCGCGTCCTCCATGACGGCGTAGTCCACGGAGATCTTGGGCAGCTCCGGCCACACCTCGGCGAGGGCCTTCTCCCGGCCGTCGCCTTCCCACGCGGCCGCGATCTCCTGCAGGCCGGCGTACAGATCAGGCTGCTGCAGCCGCAGCGCGTCCAGGAAGACATCGGTACGCCAGACGAACATCGAGGCGTTCCACAGGTACTGCCCGGAGTCGAGGTACTGGGCGGCGACCTCGGCCGACGGCTTCTCCTTGAACTCCACGACCCGGCGGATGCCGCCCTGAATCGTCTCTCCACAGTGGAGGTAGCCGTAGCCGGTCTCGGGGCGCGTCGGTGTGATACCTACCGTCATCAACAGCCCACGCTCTGCTCCGGCCACTGCTTCTTGAACGACCGCTGCCAGCGTCGCTTCGTCGCGTACCAGATGATCGGCAGCGAAGGAGCCCATCACCGACCCGGGCGTGCGCAGCTCGATCAGCGCGGCGGCCAGCCCGATGGCCGCGCACGAGTCGCGCGGCGACGGCTCAACGAGGATGTTGTCGTCGGGCAGCTGGGGTAGCTGGCGCGCGACCGCGGTGGCGTGCGCGGTGCCGGTGACCACGAAGGTCTCCTCGGTACGCGCGATCGGCGCCAAGCGGGCGGCGGTGGCCTGCAGCAGGGTGGCCGGGGTTCCGGTCAGGGGGTGCAGGAACTTGGGGTTGCCCGCGCGCGACAGCGGCCACAGCCGGGTACCGCTGCCGCCCGCGAGGATGACGGCATGAAACACCGAACCATTGTTCCCTGAACGCCCGACCGCCATACCCAATCCCTCCCTGACAGCTGCGTACACCGCAACCTGTCACGGAATGTACCGGGTTGAGCGGAGCTACCGGACGGCGCGGGCCCAGGCGGCCAGGTGGGCCTCGGCGCTGGCGGCCCAGGTGAACTCCTTGGCCCGGGCCAGCCCGGCCTGGATCAAGTTCACCCGGCGGACCTGGTCGTCGAGGAGGGCGGCGAGATCCTTCGCGATCCGGTCCGGCTCCTCACCGGTGTAGGCGACGGCCTCACCACCCACCTCGGGCAGCGACAGCCGGGGCGTGGTGAGCACCGGAGCACCGCACGCCATCGCCTCCAGGATCGGCAGGCCGAAGCCCTCGCCGTGGCTGGGGTACGCCGCGACGAGCGCGCCGCCGAGGAACCCCGGCAGATCCGTGTAGCGCAGGTAGCCGGGGCGCAGCAGGCGCAGGTGAGCCGGGACGTCGGCGACCGCGCGGTCGATCTCGTCGTCATGCCCGGAGCCGCCCGCGATCACCAGCGCCGGCGGGCTCGGCCGCTCCTTCACCGCCGCGACCCACCCGCGGATCAGGTTCGGCACGTTCTTGCGCGGCTCCTTCGCGCCCAGGAACGCCACGTAGTCGCCGGACAGGCCCAGCCGGGCCCGAACCCGAGCTTTCTCCGGGTCCGTCGGCACGTGGAAGGCCTCAGGGTCCACGCCGTGGTACGCCACGTCGATGCGGGTCGGGTCGGCGTCGAGCAGCCGGATGAGCTCGTCGCGGGTGGCCTTGCTGGGCACGATCACCCGGGCGGCGCGGCGCAGCGACGTCTTGATCGCGCTGCGGAAGAAGGTCCGCTTGGCCGCGTCGTAGTGCTCGGGCTCGGTGAAGAAGGTCGCATCGTGCACCGTCACGGTTACCGGGCAGGTGGTCCGCAACGGGCAGGTGTAGAACGGCGAATGCAGCACCTCGACGCCGAGCTGCTGTGCGAGCAGGGGCAATCCCGTCTGCTCCCAAGCCAACCGCGCCGGGCGGTGCGCCACGGCCGCGGGGGCGGACACGATCTGCGCCGACGGCATCATGCGCTGATAGCGCTCGACGTCGGTACGCTGCGCGACGACGCTGATGCCATCGGCGTCGGCGAGGGCGCCGAGCAGGCCGTCGAGGTAGCGGCCGACGCCTCCCCGGTCAGCCGGCACACTGGTGGCGTCGACGAGCACGCGGGCCACGTTGCACTCCTTCGTGAGGCGGCTCCGCCCGACGGTGGTCGGCGGGCCCCACCCAATCGAAAGCGGCGACCTCTCTCCGGCGACTGTGCCGAAGAGCTGTGCGCCGCGTCACAGTTTCGCTCCTACCTTACGCCCGCACGATAAGACATGGGGGTCCGCGACGCGACAGATGCCGGTCGGCCGTTCGGACAACCGCAAACACGCCCGGCCCACCCGATAGCGTGGTGGCTGTGTCCACGATGCCCGCTGCATTCCAGTCCGCCGTCGCCGCCGATCCGGCTCGTCCGCTGCTGACCTGGTACGACGACGCGACCGGCGAGCGTACGGAACTTTCCGGCGCCACCCTGGCCAACTGGGTTTCGAAGACGGCCAACCTGCTCACCGACGGCTGCGGGTTCGGCCCCGGTGACGTCGCGGCCGTGCGTACGCCGCCCCATTGGCAGACCGTAGCGATCTACCTCGGTGTGTGGACGGCGGGACTCGCGATCACTCACAATCCGTCCTCTTCCCCCGATGTCGCGTTTCTCATGCCCGACGCCTCCGCCGCGGCTGCGGATTCGTTCGCTGTCGGGCTGCACCCCTTCGCGCTGCCCGTACGCGACCTTCAATCCGGCGTGGCCGACTGGGTGTCGTCGGCGCGAGTGCATGGCGACTACTACACCGGGCCGGCGGTCGCCGTCTCGGCTGCGGCCCTGGTGGACCTGCCCGGCGGTGGTTCGGTTACGCAAGGCGATCTGGTCACGCGCGGGCTGGCCCGGGCCGGCGAGTTGGGTCTGGCGCCGGGATCGCGGGTGCTGATCAGCGTCGCCGATCATCCTCAGCCGATGGATTGGCTCGTCGCGCCGCTGGTCGCCGGGTGTACGCTCGTCGCCGTGGCGAACGCCGATCCGTCTATTTTGGACAGTCGGGCCGGTGCCGAACGCGCGACCCTTGTCTAACCCTTGACTTTCCCGCCTTCCGGGCGCCCCCCGGCGGCTAGATCGGCTTGAGGGTGTCGGGGTCGATCTGGACCGTGGCGTCGTCGCCGTCCGGCTGGGGTGGCGCGGGCTCGGCCTTCGCGGCTGGCTCCGCGGGCTTGGGTGCGGCGGGCGGCTCCGCGGGCTTGGGCGGCTCCGCGGACTTGCGTGCGGCGGGCGGCTCCGCGGGCTTGGGCGGCTCGGGTGCGATCAGCGAGGTCGCATCCCGCGGCGGCGTCGGCGGAGCAGCCGAAAAAGCCGGAGCCGGCGGGCTCGAAACGACCGGCGGGCTCGAAACGACCGGCGGGCTCGAAACGACCGGCGGGCTCGAAACGACCGGCGGCGCCGAGACAACGGGCGAACTCGGAGCGGCGGCCGGCGACACCGGTGCGATCGAAGGAGCGGCGGCTGAAGAAGCGGCGGCCGGAAGGAGAACGGTCGGCTCGGCGGGCCGGACGGGCGCGGGCGCCGCGGCCGAACTCGACCTCGGGTAATGGAGCGTCGGCGGGGAGACGTCGGGCAGCTGCTCGGTCACCGGGTCCAGCGGCCGCGTCTGAGCACTGTACGCGTACGGCTGCTGGTATCCGGTCGGCTGCTGGTAGTACGCGACTTCGGCCGGCGGGAGGTTGGCGTACCGGCTCCAGCGGCGCGGGCTGGCCAGCGTCGCGATCAGCGGAATCGCCAGCAGTACGCCCACACCGGACCGTCCGACGAGATCGATGCCGAGGATCTCGACACCGAGGATCTTGAATCGCGCGTCGATCGTGTTCAGGGCGTTGGTGTAGCTGACCGGATCGACCAGCGGCCAGGCCGGGGTGGCGAGGAAGAAGAATCCGGCCAGCGCCGGGCCGACCGGCGACAGCCGCGCCAGCACGAGCACGGCGTACACCATGCCCGCGACGGCCAGTGTCGCGATCGCCAGAACCGAGGCCATCGGCCGCTCTTCGGCACCGCGCGTGGCGGCCTGCCCGAAGGCGCTCAGCCCGACCCCGGTCAGCAGGTAGACGATCGGTGCGAGCACGACGGCCAGCAGAAACGAGCCCAGGTGGCGCATGCTTCTCCTCTTGGCGAAATCCTCTTGGCGGATCCTCTTGGCGGATCCTCATTGTGGGTGACCGGTCAGCGCGGCTGGACCCACAGCTGCTCGGTGGTGCCGTCGTTGGCGCCGGTCGGGGTTGGCACCGTGTCGTCCAGCGGCCGGCGCCAGGGGTTGGCAGCGGGTCCATTGTCGACGAGAGCGTCAACCGGCTTCGGCCAGGCTCGCCACCGCTGGGCGCTGATCACCGCGACGATCATGATGGCGCCGGCCACTGCGAGCTTGTCGGCGGCCGCATCCAGCACGAGCCAGCCGGCCCGCCAGCCGCCACCGAGGTCGAGGAACGTGGGCTGGCGGAAGATGCCGGCATAGAAATCGACTGCGGTGAACATGAGGACCACGGGCGTGAGCAGCAACAGCCCGGCCACGAGCGGGCCGACTGGCGAGATCCGCGGTGTGGCCACCAGGCCGAGGACGATGCCACCGGCGATCAGCTGGATGAGGACCAGCCACGACGGCTCACGCGGCGGCAAAACCGAGAAGAGCGCCAGGACTACGGCAGTCGCGGCCAGACCGGACAGCAGGCTCCAGAGGTGACGCATGGGCGCAGGCTACAACCCCCCTCAGCACCGCGATATCCCACCTGTGGATGGGGGCGGCCCACATGCGGCGGGCCTCGATCGTGCGGCAAGATGGGCGGGCCGGGCCACGTCGAGGTGAGCGGCCGCCGGGCAGCAGATACGCGGGCTGCCGGCCGCACGGTCAGAGGGGACAACGATGAGCACCATCCTGTGGAGCCCGCCGGACGACATCCGGCAGACCTCCCGCATCGGCGCCTACCTTCGGTGGCTGTCGGCCGAGCGCGGCCTGACCTTCGACGAGTACGCCGACCTGTGGCAGTGGTCGGTCGACGACCTGCCCGGGTTTTGGCGTACGGTGGCCGACTTCTTCGAGATCGACGCCGAAGGGCCGGTGCTGGGCAGCGAATACGTCCCCGGAGCCGGCTTCGGTCCGGGTACGCCGTTCGGCCCGAGCGGCACTTGGTTCCCGCAGGCCCGGCTCAATTACGCCGAGTACGTCCTGCGCATGCCCGGCGTGGCCGGCGATGTGCCGATGGTTCTCGGCTACTCGCAGAGTCGGAAACCCGTCATCTACACCGCTGACGACCTGCGCGACGAAGTACGCCGGGCGGCCGCCGGCCTCAAGCGGCTGGGCGTACAAGAAGGGGACCGGGTAGCGGCGTACCTGCCGAACGTGCCGGAGACCCTGGTGCTGATGCTGGCGACGGCGAGCTTGGGGGCGATCTTCTCGTCCTGCGCGCCGGAGTTCGGTACGCGCAGCGTGACCGACCGGTGGTCGCAGATCTCGCCCACGGTGCTGGTGACGGTGGACGGCTACCACTACGGCGACAAGGTCGTGGACCGGCGGGGCGAGGTGGCCGCGATCCGCGACGCGCTGCCGTCGCTACGGGCGACGGTGGCACTCCCCTACGCGGGCCTCGATCAGCCCGCCGACTTGACCTGGGCCGATCTGACGGCCGACACCGCCGAGCCGCTCACGTTCGCACAGCAGCGGTTCGACCACCCGCTCTACGTTCTCTACTCCTCGGGTACGACCGGCCTGCCGAAGCCGATCGTCCACGGGCACGGCGGCATCCTGCTGGAGCACCTGAAGATGCTGGCGCTGCACCATGATCTCGGCCTCGGCGACCGGATGTTCTGGTTCAGCACGACCGGCTGGATGATGTGGAACTTCCTGGTCTCCGCGCCCGCGGTCGGCTCCGCGATCGTGCTTTTCGACGGCAATCCCGGCCACCCCGACCTCGGTGCCCTGTGGCGGCTGGCCGAGCAGGCCGGCATGACCTTCTTCGGCACCAGCGCGCCCTTCCTGCTGGCCTGCCGCAAGGCCGGTGTTTCACCGAAGGCGCAAGCCGACCTGGCGAAGGTACGCGGGCTTGGATCGACGGGTGCGCCGCTGCCGCCGGAGGGTTTCCGCTGGGTCTACGAGGAGGTGTCGACCACGCTGCAATTGCAGTCGCTGTCCGGCGGCACCGACGTGTGCACCGGCTTCGTGGGCGCGACGCCGCTCACTCCGGTCTATGAGGGCGAGATCGCCGCGCGCTGCCTCGGCGCCCGGGTGGAGGCGTACGACCCCGCCGGCAAGCCGGTCATCGGCGAACTCGGCGAGCTGGTTATCACCGCGCCCATGCCCAGCATGCCGGTGGGTTTCTGGGGCGACGCCGACGGTACGCGCTACCGGGAGGCGTACTTCGACGTGTTTCCCGGGGTCTGGCGCCATGGCGATTGGATCACGATCACCGATCGCGGCAGCTGTGTGATCACCGGCCGCTCCGATGCGACCCTCAACCGCGGCGGCGTACGCCTGGGGACCAGCGAGTTCTACTCGGTCGTCGAGGGGCTGGACGAGGTCGTCGACTCGGTCGTCGTGCACCTCGAAGACCCCGAGGGCGGGCCGGGCGAGTTGTTGTTGTTCGTGGTGCTGCAAGACGGCGTGGACCTCGACGACGCGCTGCGGGCGAAGATCGCAAGGGAGCTGCGGACCGCATTGTCGCCGCGCCACATCCCCGACGCGATCTACCAAGTGGGCGCGGCGCCTCGGACGCTGTCAGGCAAGAAGCTCGAAGTGCCGGTCAAGCGGATCCTCACCGGTACGCCCGTCGAAAAGGCCGCCGCTAAGGGCGCTTTGGCCAATCCCGAGTCGCTCACGGCGTTCGAAGAGCTAGCCCGCCACCGCGCCCATGATCTTGAGGCGCCTGGGTTCTGGAGCAACGCCTAGCGCATCTTCTGCAAGCCCTCCTGCAACCGCCGCCGCCGTTCGCTGTTGGCCCCGAGCACGAGGGCGAGGATGCCGAGCGGGATCATGATGATCCAGGCGCTGAACGCCAGCGTCAGCGCGTGCAGCGTGGTGATCGTGGTGACCGTCGCACCGACCTCGATGGGTGCCCGCTGGCGGCGCAGCGATCCGTAGATGAGGGTCGCTACCGCCGCCACGAGGAGGATGCCCTCGCGGACCGGGTCGGTCTTGGCCAGCACGATGACCAGCGATGGGCCGAAGGCCGCGACCAGGCCGGGTGTGAAGGCGGCCCGGGATCCGAGGTCGGGGCGCTGGCGGAGTTCGACCACGCCGACGAGGAGCACCACGAGCGCGAACGGCAGCGTGTACGCCTCAGGCTCGACCACGCGGGCGTACTGCGCGAACAGCCACCAGGCGCCGAGGGCGCAGCCGGCGCTGGCCCAGAAGTACGCCCGCTGCTGGAGCACCGAGTGCGTCGGCCGCCCGGCCACGACGCCGAGCACCGCGCTCCATGCCGCGAGCAGGATGCCGACGGTCGGCGGCGATTGCAGCGACAGGATGACGGCGATGACCGCGGCGAAGTGGCCGGCCCACTCCACTGCCGCCGCCTCCGGGCGTGACCCCGGCCGGGCGAACCGTGGCAGCAGCGCGGCGCCGATGATGAGCACCGCGCCGACCGCGAGTACGCCCAACGCGGTCCACGTCCGGTTGAGTCCGACGTCGAGGCTGATCGACACGACGAACAGCTCGCCGGACACCGCCGCGAACAGCCATCCCAGGATCCGGGCGAGCTGGCTGCGCCCGCCGAGCGCGGCCGTGGCGCCGACAGCGACCGCTCCGCCGAAGGTGAAGATGGTCAGCGCCGGTGTCGCCAGGGCGCCGGCGAGCCCGGCCCCGCCCCCGATCAGTCCTATGAGGACGACGACGAGCCGGGCCGTCCGCAACGACCGGTCGGCTTCGGAGTCGGTCGGCGGATCCGTCAACGCCACGCCGAGCATGCAGATCGTGAAGACCGACAGCCCCGCCAGCGTCGCCATCGTCCAGCTCTGGCGCAGGGCGTACGGCATGATCAGGAGCGTGATGGCGACGACCGGCGCGACTCGGGCGACGGCGCGGTTGGCCCCGCCACCGAAGCCCACCGCGGCCACGGCGGCCGCGGCCGTGAGCATGACGGCGGTCAGGGCGGCGCTGCGGCCGACGGCCGTGCCGGCTTCCGCGAACGGCGAGGGCGTTCCCTCCCACACGTGGCCCAGCGTCTGGTAGGGCTTGGTCAGCGCGGCCACGATGAGCGGCCAGAGCGCGGCGACCGCTAGCAGAGCCGGCAGCAGAGCCCCGGCGAACGCACCAGCGGCCGGGTACGCGGGCAGCCGGAAGCGGCTGGCGAAGCGCGGCGGAGTATGCGCGACCGTGCCGGTACGCAGCAGTTCGGCCAGAATCACGAGCAGCACAGCCGTCGCGGCCAGCACACCGGTCGGGAAGGGGCCGGCCACTTCGCCGATGGCGACGGCGGTTCCGGCGAGCGACACGCCGACCGTGGCCCAGCCGAGGTACGCCGGGATCCGCCGCCGGACGAGGCCGACGACGGCCAGCCCCAGGGAGATGGTGGCCAGTGCCGCGGTCAGGATGAGTGTACGGTTTCCACCCGACATGTACGCCAGGACCGCGATCGCGCCCGGAGCCGCGAGCAGGGCCGCCACGGTGCCCGTACCGCCGATCATCCCTAGGTGGGCGGCCTGCTCCAGTTGCGCCGTGCGAATGTCGACTGTGGACACTTCTCCGGCCACGACGGCCCGGCCCATCACCGTGGACAGCGCCACGATGACTATCCCGATCAGCATCACTACCGCCAAGGCGGCTGCCGTCGTTTCCGGGCGTACCAGGGCGGCGCCGAGGGCGTAACAGGCCAGTGCGATGGCGACCGTGATGCGGGCGTACCCGGCTCGGGGTTCGGGGGCGACGGTCGCAGCGAGAGCGAAGGCGCACGCGGTCAGCAGACCGAGCACGATCGGCGACCACCACGGCCAGCCCAGCGCGGCCGGCGCGCCGATCGTGGCCAGGCCGGCACACAAGGCCGCCGCGTCGTGGTTCCGCGGCCGCGGCAGGCCGATCGTCGCCGCCACGGCCAGCACTACCAGGGCCAGCGGTCCCTGCCATCCCAGCGGCGATGCTGCGGCCACCTGCGGGCTCAGCTCACCGTGCCATAGTCCACCTTGGACGGATACGACCGTGATCCCGTTGAGGAGAGCGGGGTAGCCGGCGAACAGCAGCACGACCAGTCCGGAGGCGGCCGCGCCGAGGATCGGGCCCCGCCGCCACTCCTCGGGCAGCGCCCGGATGCCGATCGCCGCACCGAGAACCATCAAGGCGGCAACCGTCAGCCAGATGTTTTCGTCCACAAGCGACACAGCCCGCGTGACGGCCGCGATGGCTCCGGCCACGACCATCGCCGCCGCGTAGTCGGCACCGTCGTACATCCGGTCCGCGCGCCGCATCCCCGAATCGATGGACGAGCTGAGAATCAACAGGACCGCGCCGACCAACATGAGCGTGGCCACCAGCGTGTCCGCGAATTCCGTCCCGCGTACGCCGAAAGTGGCGAGCGTGATGACGAGCGCACCCAGTCCGCTGCCGATCGCCACCGGCATGCCGATTTCGCGGTGGGCGACCTGGCGCAGGGCGACGTAGCCGAGCGTACCGCTGGCGGTGAGAGCCGCCGCCACCAAGGGAATGCTCGGCTCCGCGACGGACGCCTCCGGTGCCAGCGTGACGACGGTGGCGGCCACGGCTGACGGTGCCGCGAACGCGGCCGCTCCCGCACAGGTGTCGGCGATGACCTGCGTGATCCGGCGCCGCGGCGAGGCACCGCGAAGCGGCTGCGTAGTCTGCGCCGACACAGGCTCATCCGGTATGGGCAGCAGTCCGTGCGCGGCCGTCAGGATCACGCCCGACACCGTGATGGCAGCCAGCACCATCGCGGTCGCGGACGGCCGGTTGAGCGACGCGACGATGGCCACGGCGCCCACGATGACGGCGGCGACCGCGTGGGCACGGGCCGATCGCGATGTCGTCGCGGCTATCCCTCCCCCGCCGTACTGCGCCGGCTCGGCCGGGCCGAACCACTGATCGGCCAGCCGGTAGACGCCGTTGCGCTTCAGCGTGGCCGGCATGCCCGAACCCGATGGGCCGGCCGCCTGCGGTTTGACGTTCGCCGGGGATGTGACATTCAGAGCGCCGACGCCGATGCCGACCGCGGCGATTCCCACCGCCGTACCGGTCAGCACCCACAACGTCGCGACCTCGGGCAAGCGCAGCGAAGCCGGAGCGGCCAGACCGGCCAGCGCCGTTGCCGCGACGGCGACCTCCCGGCGGAACGACGGCGGCAGCGCCAATCCGGCCGCCAGCGCGGTCAGCGCGATCGTCAGTACCAGCGATTCGCCCATAGTGGACGATGCGCTGCCGAGGATCGCCTGGTACTCCTCGGGTGTGCGCTGGCTCCAGATCGGCAGCCCGGCCCGCATCGGCGCGATGGCCGCGCGTACGGCCGCACCGATGACGAAGGCGCCCACGGCTGCGACGGCGAGGGTCGAGGCCACCTGCGGCCCGCGGCGCGCCGCCGGCGGAATGAGGCGTACGCCGAACCCGGTGATGACCAGCGCCACGGAAAGGATCAACAACGTCTGGCCGGGCAGCGCCAGGGAAGCGACGCGGCCGGATACGGCGATCCAGGCCAGCGTCAACCCACCGGCGGCCACATCCGGCAGCGGGCGCCTACGCAGGATCAGGGCGCCGAGCAACCCGACCAGGCAGCCGAGCAGCAACGTCGCGCCACCGCGAGCGGCCGCCGCAGCGGTGTCCGGGCGCCACAATGCGGCCGTTCCATATGCGACGGACGCGACAACGGCCAGGCCGTGCAGCGTCCACGTCAGCTCCCGCAGCCAGAAGCTCGACCACGCGCCCTCCAGCACCTGCGGGTGCATCAGGGGGTGCTGCCCGCCGATTGCGAGCGGCTCGCGTTGCGACAGCTCGATCGAGCGCGCGATCACCGCATCAGCGGCGGCCAGGACCGCGAACACCAGCGCGAAACCGGCCGGTCCTTTGATCGACGAGTACGCCAGAAGCGGCAGGACCGGTTGGGCATAGAGGACGACGGCGTACCGGGCCGAACTGAGCCGGGTGAGGCGGTGCAGGACGAATGCGAGTGCACCGGTGACGGCGAAGATGACGCCCGCGACGATCGTGTCCGGTACGCCCGACTGCGCGATCGGCGGCAACTGGCTGATCAGATACCCGTCGACCGGTACGAGCAGCAGCCCGACGGTCGTCAGCGTCTCCGCGGTCGACACCAGGCGTACGCGGATGAGGAAGAACGCACCGGCGAGCATGACGAGGGTGACGCTGGCCAGGACGGCGAGGCCGCCCGCGGTGGCCAGCCCGCTCGCCAGCACCGCGTAGACGACGGCGGCGACGCCGAGCAGCAACCCGCCCGCGACGAGCAGGACGTTCTGGACGGTTCGCGGCGACGCTTCGGGCGGCGGTCCTTCCAGCGGTGCGACGCGCTCTCCGGCGCGGCGGTTGGCCGCACCCGAGACCGGCTTGAGCGGTGCGCCCTGAGGCGGCAGGCTCGTCTTCTGAGTACCGGCGTTGACCAGGCTCGCGGCGCCGAGCTTGTTACTGGCGCCCCGGCGCTGCCCGCCGAAGATCCGAGCCCGCTGCTGCGGCGCCTGGGCCCGCTTCTCCTGCTCGGCGACGGCGGACCGGATGAGGTTGCGCTGGTGCATCGCCGCTTGCAGTTGCTGGCTCAGCTTCTTGCGCTGAGCCACCAGCGAGAGGTCTTCGGTGTTCATGGCGGCGATCGCCTTGTTGATCCGCTCCAGCTCGGCCGCCAGCACCTCCGGCGTGTTGCCGCAGTGGGGACACCGCATGGACGGATCCCTGAGCCTGCCGCACATCGAGCATGGGGACTGTTCCAACGGAACACCTCCAACCGGACCGCCGACTGAGGTCAGCATGCCCGGTGAAGGTCAGATGTGTACAGTCCCTTTCGCCTTATTGCGCTGGCCCGAGGAGATCGCGCAGCGATCCCCGCAGGGCGCGCCAGAATCATTGCGCTGGCCCGAGGAGATCGCGCAGCGATCCCCGCAGGGCGCGCCAGAATCATTGCGCTGGCCCGAGGAGATCGCGCAGCGATCCCCGCAGGGCGCGCCA
>Ga0114129_10000460_pt1 | contig 48735 bp, 37 predicted proteins | sample RhiMetdeltSRZDD1_FD_80071 | JGI IMG/M metagenome (GOLD analysis project Ga0114129, IMG submission 80071) | Populus rhizosphere microbial communities from Tennessee, USA - Rhizosphere MetaG P. deltoides SRZDD1 (version 2) (version 2) | ecosystem: Host-associated > Plants > Roots > Rhizosphere >...
GTGAGCATTGGATGCCTCCGTACTGCTGGTGCATGACGACTGTCGCGACGTTAAGAACGCCCCTCTTGTCACGATGTGATGGCGGTCACGAAAATGCGCTTTGCAGCGGTGACGCTCTTCCCCTGCCTCGCGCGCCGGCTTTAGTGTGGGCGCTGGTCGATCGCGTCGCTGGCGAAACAATGAACTCTCAAATAAGCTCAATCGATACGCGCAAGAAGGACACCTCGGCATGAAATGGCCATCAAGCAGGATCGTCATCGGCGCGCTGATTGTCGTGATCGCAGCCGCCGGCGCTGTCCTGGCGATGAGATGGCTATGGCCGGGCGCGGGGGATCGGCGGCCGAAACTGGTCGACGTGCGGCCGCTTTCACCGGTCACCCGCAACTCGATGATCGTGACGCCGATCGCCATCTCGCTCGATGCGATCAGGGACGCCCTGGAGGCGGCAGCCCCCCGCGACTTCTCAGGCAAGCCCAGCATTCCGACGCCCCCGTTCCTCGCCAATGCGGATATCGGCTGGTCGGTCGCGCGCGGCCCGTTCGTGGTGGCCGGTCGACCCGACGGGCTTGCCATCTCCACCACGCTGAACGGATCGTTTCGCGCAGCCGCCCAAATGACGAATCAAGGTGGGGGCGCGCAGGACCCCCCTGGTGGTTTCGGGCCCCGCGGCTTCCCGGGCCCACCCGGTGGCTTCCCGGGGCCGCCCGGCGGCTTCTTCGGTCCCCCCGGCGGCTTCCCTGGTCCTCCACCCGGAACCTATCCAGGGTCGCGCGGTGGAGCCGGCGCCGGACAGGAACAGGGTGCCCAGAGCCAAACCGAGAGGACGGTCGAGCAGCGCGCCGATATCAGCGGCAACGTGATGCTGACAGCCCGGGCCCTCCTGCTGCCAGGGTGGCGATTGGACCCTAATCTGGTGGCGCAGGTCACGATCGCCGACGCTTCACTGTCGCTCATGGGCATGAAGCTCAGCTTGGCCGACGCGGTGAAGCCGTTGCTCGACCGTACCGTCAACGAACAGGTGACGGCGCTGCAATCGCGGATACGCAATGATCCGTTTCTGGAGACCGCTGCACGGCGCGAATGGACCAAGATGTGCCGTTCGATCCCGCTCGGCGCGGCCGCGGCCGGCGTACCCAATCTGTGGCTGGAGCTTCGTCCGACCCGGGCCTTCGCCGCGCAGCCGCGCATCAACGAATCCGCGCTCACGCTGACCATCGGCGTGCAGGCGGAAACACGGATCGTGCCGAACGAGACCAAGCCCGACTGCCCATTCCCGGCACAATTGGAACTGGTGCCGCAGGTCGAAGAGGGCCGCGTCAACGTCGCCGTACCCATCGATATTCCGTTCACCGAAGTGACCCGGCTGCTGCAAGCGCAACTGCAGGGAAGGACGTTCCCCGAGGACAGAAGCAGCGCGTTTACGGCGACCGTCCGGGGAGTGACGCTCGCAGCATCGGGTGACCGGCTGCTGATCTCGCTGCGCATCAAAGCCAATGAGAACAAAAGCTGGTTCGGGCTCGGCACCGAGGCAACCATCCATGTATGGGGCCGGCCGGTGCTCGATCGCGCACGTCAGCAACTGCGTCTCACCGACGTTGCGCTCGACGTCGAGTCTCACGCCGCGTTCGGGCTGCTCGACGCGGCGGCGCGGGCTGCGGTGCCGTATTTGGAGAGGACGGTGGCCGACAACGCGGTGATCGATCTGACACCGTTCGCGACGAATGCGCGGCGAAGCATCGATGCGGCGATTGCAGACTTCCGCAAGAACGCCGATGGCGTTCGCGTCGATGCCACGGCCACAGACTTGCGCCTCGTCGCCATCGAATTCGATGCCAACACGCTCCGAGTGATCGCGGAAGCCGACGGCACGGTCCGCGTCGCCGTAACAAAACTGCCGGAGCGATGACGGATGGCGGACACAAGCGCACGCCGGCTTGCATTCAATCCCTCACCGGTCGAACGTTGACCGGCATCGGTCCAGGGTAGCTCAATGCAAGACATCGAACTGTATCGCGGCGACTTCGAGGACGTCGCCGAACTCACCCGTCGCGTCTGGTTGCCGGAATATGGCGGAAAGACGTGGGTGGCATTGCCAGATGGGCCCTTCTTCCGCTGGCAAGGGGCGCAAAACGGTGCACGATGCGTCGCCGCCTATGACGGAACGAAACTCATCGGCAGCACATTTTCCTTCCCGTATTCGCTGCGGATCGGCTCCTCCGTGCATCCGAGCGCGCTGATCAGCGGGTTCACGGTCGACCCGGATCATCGGCGCGTGGCGTTGCCGCTGCTGCAACGCCTGCGTCGCCACCACGAGGAGCAGGGAATTGGATTCTCCCTTGGCGTGGTCCTGAGCGATCCTACGTCGATCTCGTGTCGATTCTGGACCAAATATGCGGAGACGTTTCCTCAAAACTTCCGTTTTCTCTTTCCCATCGGTTACTGGGTGAAGGTTTTAGCACCGCGAAGGATGGCGCGCGCAGGCGTCAAGGCTTGGGAGCGGACAGCCAGCCGCGCCCTGGGCGGCCTGCTCAGCCTGACCCCACATCGCTATGATCCCGACGTGCGGCCTTACCAGGCCGGCGACCTACAGCAGTGCGCGCAGATCCTGGACAAGGCTTCGTCCGATATCGACTGGGCTTTGATCTGGTCGGCGGAGCACCTGCAAAATCAGCTGGAGAGCTCCGTGTCCGGGACCTTCGTTTTCGAACGCGATGGCCGGGTTCGCGGGATGGTGAACTATCATCTGCTGTTATTGCAGGGACGAGAGCCCGTTCGCACGGCACTCATCGACTTATGGGCAGACGACGGTCTCACCGGCGCACAGCGTGCGCGACTGTTGAGCCACCTCTGTACCGATCTGCGCGAGCGCGATGTGGATCTCGTGATGGCGCTTCGTTGCGCGATGATGCCGGCGGGAGCGTTCGCCGCGAATCTCTTCCTGCCGACTCCTGCGCAATTCCAGATGGGTGCCCTCTTCACGGGAGGCCCAGTTCCGCTGCCGCTGCCCAAGACCTGGAGTCTCGTGATGATGTGAACCTGAAGGCGGAGAGACTCACTAAGGTCTGTGCCAGGATGGGGCGGTGGGCTCGATCCAGCGCATGTGCGTGAGAATTCTCGGAATAGATAGCGCCAAAATTTGCCTACAGGTTGCCTTGCTCAAAAACCGTAAGAAACTGTAGGGTCGAGACTGCCCGGATTGTCAGTGGAAAATAGGCATGAGCGATCTTGGTACCAGATTTCCCAGTCACAAAACGAACGTTGAACAGCCCGCATCGGAGCGGCTTGCCGAAGGGCGTGCGGCCGCGGCCTCTGAACAGGTCGTCGACCTCACCCAGTGCCGCACCATCGGCGAGGTCTTGCGGAGCCATGCCGATGTTCGTCCCGACCGACCGGCCATCGTCGCTTCGCAGTTTGCGGTTCTTTCGTTTCGAGAGTTGCAAGACCAGATCGATGCGGCCCGCGCACGCTTGCGCCAAGCCGGGTTCGGTCGTGACGCCAGAATCGCAGTCGCGATCGCGAACAGTCCGGAGGCGGCTCTGGCGATCGTTGCTGTTGCCTCCTCAGCAGTGGCAGTGCCACTCGATCCCAAACTGACCGCCGCCGAAGTCGAGAGGTGTCTGCTTGCTCTACGACCCAGCGCCGTGCTTGCCCTTCGCGGCAGCGACTCAGCGGCGCGCCATGTGGCGGAGCAGCACGGCTTCCACCTGATCGAGGCGATCGTCGCGCAGCACGGCAAATTCGGATTGCAATTGGCGGCGCCAAGAATCGGCGCGGCCTTACCCCTCGATGACCCCGACCCGGAAGCGCCAGCCTTCATTCTGCACACGTCGGGGACCACCGCCGAACCGAATCTGGTCCCGTTCAGCCACCGCAACCTGCTCGCAGTCACCCAGCGTCTGCAGGCTTGGTTCAACCTGACGCCGCACGACCGCTGCCTAAACGTGTCGCCCGTCTATTATTCCCACGCGCTCACCACGACGGTGTTTCCACCGTTGCTGACCGGCGGCGCCGTCGCGTTTCCTGCCAATGCTTCCAATGTGGACGTTTCGGAGTGGCTTGGCGCCCTGGAGCCCACGTGGTACTCGGCCGGCCCCACCTTGCACCTCTCGGTCCTCGAAAAGGCTCAACTGCGACCCGACGCGCGGACCATGCATTCGCTGCGCTTCATATCATCTGCGGGCGCACCCCTGGCCGGCGATGTGCATGAACGCATGCAAACGGTGCTTGGTGTCCCCGTATTGGAACATTATGGCTCCAGCGAAACCGCGCAGATTTCCACAAACCTACCCCCGCCGGGTCGATCGAAGCCGGGCACCTGCGGCATTCCAGCGCCGGACGTCGTCGTGAGGATCGTCGGCGAGGATGGATGCCCGCTCCCCTCCGGCGAGCGGGGCGAAATCCTTGTGCGGAGCCCCTCGGTCATGTCGGGCTACCTTAATGCTCCCGAACTCAACCGGACCGCATTCGTCGACGGCTGGTTTCGAACGGGGGACATCGGCAGTCTCGATACGGATGGCTTCCTTAGTCTGCATGGCCGCCAGAAAGAGTTGATCAACCGAGGCGGCGAGAAAATTGCACCGATCGAAATCGACCAGGCGCTGATGAGCCATCCGGATGTTGCGCAGGCTGCGGCCTACGCGGTCCCGCACCCCCGCCTTGGTGAAGACGTGGCGGCGGCCGTCGTTCTACGGCCGGGATCAAAAGTCACTCCGGAAGAACTCAGGGAATTCCTCGGCAAGCAGCTCGCCACGCACAAGAACCCACGCCGCATCACGATCGTCGATCAGTTGCCCAAAGGGATCACCGGCAAGGTGCAACGCAAGCGGTTGAGCGAGAGTTCAGCGGAGCAATCCGATTCGGCGCTGTCAGAGGTGCGCTTGCACGCGGATTTGCTGCAGCTGTGGAAGAAGTTCTTGAAGACGGACAACGTCTCCGTCGACGACGACTTTTTCGAGAAAGGGGGCGACTCCCTGCTGGCAATGGAGTTGCATCTCGAAATTCAGCGTCTGACCGGCCAAACCCTTTCGGAATCGGTTTTGTTCGAAGCGGCAACCGTTCGCGAGCTGGCAAAGCGGCTTTCTCGCTGAGGGGGTTTGCGCCCGTGACAAGCCACTCGTGTGTTACCCGGAGGCTCTTCGAATACCATTTCGATTGAACCTCCAACGTTGCGGCTGAAACCCAGAATGAGCCGCCCGCTCTCCTTGTGCCTATCCGGGTAGACGCCGACGAATGCCGTATACGAACCGCGTCTTCAATTCGATCGGTGAAGTTGACCTGACCGCTTGGGAGCAGGTGCGCGCCGAATCCGGCCGCTCAGTTTTCATGGACCCGCGCTTCATCGCCGCAGTCGAAGCCAGCATGAAGCCGAACTGCCGGTTCTGGTATGTCATCCTCTATGACGGGAATAACCGTCCTGCCGCGTGTGCCTGCCTTACCGCGATGACCATCGACCTCGCAGACCTCGCAGATCCCCGCCTGGCATGGATCATCCGGCACGTGCCCAAATTGCTGTCCAGATTTCGAAATCTAAAACTGTTCATCTGCGGGTTGCCGGGGTCGCCGGGCGAGAAGAACTTGGCGCTGAGACCGATCAATTCGAGCGCAGAGGTTCTCTCGGTGCTGGATGCAGTGGTTCTCGATTTGGCGACGGAAACCGGATCGGACGCGATTGTTTACAAGGAGTTCGGAAAGGATGATCTGGAATGGACGAGACCTCTCCTGGCTCTCGGGTATCGACCAATCTCGACGCCGCCGATGCACTTCTTCAAGCCCTCATTCCGGAGTTTTGGCGAATACTGCACCGCGCTGAAAACGCGCTACCGTCAGCAGATCAACCGCTCGATCCGAAAGCTGAAGCATCCGGGGATCCGTCAAGCAATCCTGACGGACCGCGAAGAGATTTTGCGGCTGTACACCGCCGAGGTCCATGACTTGTATCGTCAGATGGCAGCCAAGGCCGAGGCCAAGCTTGAAATCCTTCCGATCGAATTTTTCCATCAATTGATGTCGCAGTTGGAAGGGGATGTCGACTTGGTGGTCATCTTCAAGGATTCGAGGGTCATTGCATTCGGCTGGTGCCTTCACGCCGGGTCGTCTTATCACCTGTTATTTGCCGGTCTCGATTATCAGCTCAACGAACAGCTGGATTTGTATTTCAACCTGATGTACGCGGGACTCGATCGCGCCCTGCGCAAGCAGGCAGCGACGATCCACGTCGGACAGTCGGCAGACGCGTTCAAGGCCAGGATCGGTTGCTATAGCGAGCCGCTATACGTGCTTGCGAAGGGGCTAACGCCATTGATGGCGCTGTTGATTCGCTTCGCAGGAAATTTGCTCGTCGTGCAGAAGCCGGCGCTTCCCTCGTCCGACATTTTTCGCAAGGACGTCGTCGAGAACGTGACGTGACGACGGAGCAGAAGCGTCAGCACATCGGTCACTGCCGGTCGGCAACAGCTCGTTTTTGTGACCGTGATCACAGCACCCTGAAGGTCCCATGCGATAGCTTGCGAAATAGAAGCGAGGGGAAGTGCTCGAAGAAACGGAATCATTGCAATGAACACGAGTTGCAACGCAGAACCGGATGTCTTCCAGCGTGGCGAGCTCACCTCGGGCGCGCATACAGCTCATGTGGAGCTTGGGAAATTACGGAGCGGACCTCTGCCCCAAACAACCTTCTCTTGGACGGGGGCTGTTTCTTGATCTGATGCACAACCATCAAGCTTGCGAAGATTACGCGAACATCTACGGTACGCACGCGGAACTCTGACGCAAGCACGCTTTTCGGGGGCTGACCTGTCAGCCGGAAAGCGAGGTAGAATGCGACACCCTGCCGGCAGGGTGCAATGAGTGGCTTTTCGGGCGGCGGGAGAGGCGCGTGAGCGAAGTCTTCAACGAAGACCGGCGGGCGTGGCAGTGGGTGGCTGCCGAACCCCAAACGGCCTCACCTACCATCGTACCGGCCCCGGCATCCCTTCACGAGCCATTTCCCCTGACCGACCTGCAAAAGGCCTATTGGCTCGGACGCGGCGACTATTTCGAACTCGGGAACGTTGGCTGCCACGTCTACGTCGAGGTCGATCTGCCCGGACTTGATCGCCGCCGGTTGCAGGCTGCCTGGCAGAAACTGATCGATCGCCATGAGATGCTGCGCGCCGTCATTCGTGACGACGGATTGCAGCAGATCCTACCGCACACCCCGCATTACGATATCAAGCATCTCGACCTGCGAGGGGCGGATCAATCGAAGGCGGACTTCGAGCTGGCTGCGATCCGGGACCGGATGTCGCATCAAGTCTTTTCGCCCGATCGCTGGCCCTTGTTCGAGATGCGCACGACGGAATTGAAAGAGCGAACGCTACTGCACTTCAGCTGCGATCTGCTGTTCATCGACGTCTGGAGCCTGCAGATCTTGCATGGTGAATTACTTCAACTCACCTATCAGCGCGCTCCTCACCTCCCACCGCTCGAGATCAGCTTCCGGGACTATGTGCTGACCGCCGCGCGGCACCGTGGTGCCAACAGCTACAGGCGGGCAGAGCAGTATTGGCTGCGCCGCCTGGATACACTTCCCCCTGCCCCCAAGCTGCCATTGGCAAAGAGTCCTGTTGCCATAACGCGACCACGATTTGTGCGGCGGGAAGCGACGCTCGACCAGGAGGTCTGGCGAAAGCTCAAGAGCCGAAGTGCCAAGGCCCGTACCTCGCTGTCGGGCACGCTTATGGCAGCGTTCGCGAGGGTTCTGGCGGCGTGGAGCCAAAGTCCGCATTTCACCCTCAACACGACTCTGTTCCAACGAGCTTCCCTGCATCCGCATGTTCATCGGCTGGTCGGGGATTTCACCTCCATTCTGCTGCTGGAGATTCATGACGGCGCGACGCTCGCCTTCGAAGCCCTGGCAAAAAGGATTGCCACGCAATTTCGCAGCGATCTCAAACACCGCGAATATGGCGGGTTGCACGTGCTGCACGAGATCGCAAAACGGGGCGATCCGGACCGGCCGCCGTCAATGCCAGTGGTATTCACCAGCGCGCTCTCGCCCAGGATGCCGGGCTGGCAATCGGGCGATCGCGTCGGCGACATCTCTTACGGTGTGAGTCAGACGCCACAGGTGTACCTCGACCACCAGGTCTATCAGCGCGGGGGGCATCTCTACCTGAGCTGGGACGCAGTCGAAGAACTCTTTCCGCCCGGGCTGCTGGACGACATGTTTGGAGCCTACTGCGCCTTTCTGCGGCGGCTCGCGCTCGACGAGGCGGCGTGGCGCGAAACCAAAGCCGATCTGCTGCCATCTGCGCAGGCAGCGCAACGCGTTGGCGTGAACGACACCGCAGGGGCGATTCCGCAAGGTCTGTTACACCAGCCGTTTCTCAACCAGGTGCACAAGCGGCCCCGCCACACCGCCATCGCGACCTGCGAGCGCCGGCTCACCTACGAAGAGCTATATCGACATGCTCGCCGGCTGGCGCAGCGCCTGCGTGACCTGGGCGCCGGTCCGAACCGCCTGGTGGCGCTGGTCATGGAAAAGGGCTGGGAACAAGTGGTGGGGGCAATCGCGGTTCTTGAGGCAGGGGGCGCCTATCTCCCGGTAGATCCCGATCTTCCCCAGGACAGACGCTCGTTTCTGTTGCGCCAAGGCGAGGTCGAGATCGTCCTGACGCAGCCCTGTTTGGCGGAGCGACTGGGATGGCCGCACGGCCTGCAATGCCTGTCGGTGGAGTGGCAGAATCCCGGACAGGAAGAGCAAATCGCGGAGCCCTTACTACCGATGGCGCGCGAGAACGATCTTGCCTACGTCATCTTTACCTCCGGTTCGACCGGCGAACCCAAAGGGGTGATGATCGAGCATCGCAGCGCGCTGAACACCGTCTTGGACATCAATGAGCGGTTTGGGGTGAGCGCCGACGATCGGATTCTTGCTCTGTCGTCGCTGAGCTTCGATCTTTCCGTCTACGACATTTTCGGCGCATTGGCCGCCGGGGCGACGATCATCGTGCCGCATCCGATGAGTGCGCGAGAACCGGGAGATTGGGCGGACATCATCCGCCGGGAGAGAGTCACGATTTGGAATTCGGTGCCGGCACTATTGGAGATGTGGGTGCAGCATCTCGACGGCCGGCTGAACGACCATTCAATCCGGCTCGCATTGCTGAGCGGAGACTGGATCCCGGTGGGACTGCCAGACCGGGCCCGCACAGTGCTTCCAGGAATGGAGATGGTCAGCCTCGGTGGTGCGACCGAAGCTTCGATCTGGTCGATCGCCTACCCGATCAGCACCGTGAGCAAGGACTGGACGAGCATTCCGTACGGGCGACCGCTGCGCAATCAACGAATGCACGTGTTGAACGAGGAGATGGCGCCTTGCCCGACATGGGTACCGGGAGAAATCTATATCGCGGGGATTGGGCTCGCGCGCGGGTACTGGCGAGACGAGGAGAAGACCCGGGCACAATTCGTCTCACATCCGCAAAGTGGCGAACGACTGTACCGAACCGGCGATTGGGGGCGCTATCTGCCGGATGGCAATATCGAGTTTCTGGGACGGGAAGACGCTCAGGTCAAGGTGCAGGGCTATCGCATCGAATTGGGGGAGATCGAGGCAACGCTGGAACGACATCCCAACGTCAAGTCGGCGGTGGTAATGGCGGTGGGCGAACGGGCGTCGCCGAAGCACCTTGTCGCCTACGTCGTCACCCGCGTGAGCGCGGTCGACGATCTGGCCGAATACCTGCGCCAGCACCTGCCGGAATACATGGTACCGGCGGTTTGGCAGGAGCTCGATGCGCTGCCTCTCACCGCGAATGGAAAGGTGAATCGCAAGGCATTGCCTTCGCTCGCGCGGCCACAGAGCAATCAAGCGCAACCGGCAGAGCAGCGGCCTGATGCGCTCGCGCGCATAACCGCTTTGATTGCGCAGGAATTGGCACTCCCGTCAGTCGATCCGACCAAGAACCTGCTCACCCTCGGCGCCACCTCGATGGATCTGGTGCGCATCGTCGGACGGCTGCAGAAGGAGCTCAACTTCCGGCCATCCTTCCAAGAGTTCTTACGAGACCCGTCCGCCGCGGCGCTCGCCGAGCGCTATCAACAGAATGCCGCCGTAGCGAGTAAAGTCGGCGCGCCTGCCGCGGCGGCGGCGCGACGAAATTTCGACCTGATCCTGGACCCTGCGGCTAAGGATGCATTCCGCCGCGAGAACCACGGCATCCGGGCGTTCCCCCGGGACTGGGGACGGCTGCGGCTGGATGATGCCGCACGTCCCAGCGCATCGGAGGACCGGATCAGCAGACGGCGAGCTGTGCGACACTTTCGCGCCGAGCCTGTCCCGCTCGCTTCGCTCGGCGCGCTGCTGGCCGAGCTCAGCCGGGTGACAAAGGGAGATAGCGGCAAATATGCCTACGGCTCGGCGGGCGGTTTGTATCCGGTGCAAACCTATCTGCACACCAAGCCCGACGGCGTCGTCGGTCTTCCCGCAGGGACGTTCTACTATCATCCGGTCGAACATTGTCTCGTCCCGATCACCCTAGGTGCCGAGCTGGATGCCGAGATTCATGAGCCGTTCACTAACAGGCCCGCCTTCGAGCAAGCGCGCTTCTCTCTGTTTTTCGTCCACCAGCCCCGCGCCATCGAGCCCATCTATGGCGACCTCGCCTGGCGCTTCAGCTTACTTGAGGCGGGCGCGATGGCTCACGCCATCGAGACATCGGCGTGGCGCTACGGCCTCGGCGTTTGCCCGATAGGCTGGCTCGACTTTGAGCGCGTGCGCGGACTTCTGCAGTTGGAGGATGGGCAAGAACTGCTGCACGCACATGTCGGAGGACTTCTCGAAACGCCGCATGCGTCCGGGGATTGGGAAGAGGGCGTCATATGACGGCGTTGGAATTGTTGACCGATCTGCGTGATCGCGGCGTCAAACTGTGGGTCGACGGTGCCGATCTGCGGTTCAGCGCCCGCAAGGGCACGCTCGGCAAGGCGGCCGCAGAGCTGCTGGCACGGCACAAGACGGAATTGGTCGAACTCTTGAAGGCGCCGGAGGCGGATCAGACGCCGCCGCGCCAGGACGCTGCCAGGACCAAGCGGTTTTCCCTCGACGACCAAGCGATCGACTTATCGTCGGTGCCGGATTGGCACCGAGACGAGCAGGATCCCTACGTCCGATACGTCGCACCGTACAAAGGCTTTCTGTATCAGCGGCTCGCTCTCGACAAGAAATTCGTGCGCGGCGAGGGATGTTTCCTGTTCGATGCCGAGGGAACGCGGTACGCGGATTTCATTGCGCAGTTCGGGGCCGTCCCATTCGGTCACGATCCGGCACCGATCTGGGAAGCGCTGGAGACGGTCCGGCGGGAGTCGCGCCCGAATCTGGTGATCACGTCGATTTCCGCCGCGGCCGGTGAACTCGCGGAGCGATTGCTCGCAGTCGCTCCCGCGGGGCTCAGTCATGCCGTCTTCACCAACAGCGGCGCGGAGGCGGTAGAAGCGGCGATCAAGCTCGCCCGCGCTCGCACGGGCAGGCTCGGGATCCTGTCGACCCGCGACGGCTTTCACGGCCTCACGCTGGCGGGAATGTCTGCGACCGGCAGAGAGTTCTTCCAGCGCGGCTTCGGCGCGCCGGTGCCGGGCTTCAACTATGTTCCGTTCGGAGATCTCGAGGCGCTGAAGACGACGCTTGAGCTGCGGCCCGACTTCTTTGCAGCTTTCGTGGTCGAGGTCATCCAGGGCGAATCGGGAATCCATGTCGCGCCGCCGGGCTACCTGGCGGCCGCTGCCGAGTTGTGTCACCGCTTCGGCGCCTTGCTTGTTGTCGACGAGGTGCAGACCGGTCTCGGTCGAACAGGCGCGCTGTTCGCCTGCGAAGCCGAAGGCGTGACCCCCGACATTCTCACCCTCGCCAAGGCGCTCGGCGGCGGCCTCATGCCGATCGGCGCCTGCCTCTACAAACAGTCGGTCTATACCGAGCATTTCGACTTGCGACACGGCTCCACATTCGCGGGGAACGCGCTGGCCTGCCACGCCGCATTGGCGACGATCGAGGAGTTGACCAAGGACGACCGGCGTCTCGTGCGGCAGGTGGCCACGGTTGGGCAGCGCCTGAATCAGCAATTGCGACAGCTGCAAAGCGAATACCCATTGCTAGTCGCAGACATCCGCGGGCGCGGGCTGATGATCGGCGTCGACCTGGACCTCGAACACATCGCCAATACTCAGGCTGGAATGCTCGCGGTCATGCAGGAGCACGGGCTGCTGCTCTACATGGCCGTGAGCTACCTGTTGAATGTCGAGCACATTCGGATTGCGCCGTCCTTTACCAACGGCACCGTGCTGCGCATCGAGCCTCCGCTGATCGCCGACACAATTCTTTGCGACCGGCTCATCGAAGCCATGCGACGTCTGTTGGACATCCTGCAACGCGGCGCAGCGGGTGAGCTCCTCGCTCACCTGATGGAAGGCGCTTCCTCCCCAGCGCAATCTCCGCTCAGCGAGCCGGTACGACCTCAGCACGCCATCTCACGGCGCGCGTTGACGAAGGGCCGCGGCCGATTCGCATTCGTCGTTCATCTGCTTGCCACCGGCGACCTGCGCCGCTTCGATGCGACGCTGCAGCCGTTCAGCGACGAGCAGTTGACCGGGCTGCGGTTGCGGATCGCCGAGTTTGTCAAACCGTTCCCGCTCGATGAACTCGCGATCGAGGCCACGGACGGCAGCGTCGCCGATGGCGAGCTGATCGTGCTGCCGCATCTGCCATCGGAACTTCTCGCCCTCTCGGGCAACGCCGCGGTAGCGCTCGTGCAAAGCGCGGTCGATTTGGCCAGCGAACGCGGCGCCAGCGTGGTCGGACTGGGAGGTTTCAGCTCCATCGTCGCCGACGGCGGCCTCGCGCTGCGGCAACGACCGGGGCTGACGATCACCAGCGGCAACAGCCTCACGACCTGGACCGCGATTCGCAGCGTCGAGGCGGCCTGCGCCAAGCACGGCTTCGCATTGGCGGACTGCACGGTCGCGGTCGTCGGGGCCTCGGGCGCAATCGGCCACGCCCTGAGCCTGCTGTGCGCCGAGCGCGCCGCAGAGTTGATCCTCATCGGCAATCCGCTCGCTACCGAAGCGAGCCTCGGAAAGCTGCGGGAGGTGGCCGACGACTGCCGACGGCATGTGGCTGCTCGTGCCGCCGCCGGATGGGAGTTTACCCCCGGCACATGGGCGGCCCGGATTTTCCAGGGACCGACATCGGCGCCGCGATCCAAGGACGCGGGGATGACCATCACCACCGATATCGATCAGCATCTTCCCAGGGCCCATGTCGTACTGTCGGCGACCAGCGCAGTGCAGCCGTTCATTGCATCCCGCCATCTGCGCGATGGCGCGCTGGTCTGCGACGTATCGCGGCCCTTCAACCTGGCCCCGGACCTGGCCGAGCAGCGCCGCGACCTGCGCCTGCTGAGCGGAGCCTTGCTTCTGCCGCCGCCGTCGTCAGTTCTGGGGCACGTCGAAGCGCCGGAACGCGAGAATGCGCTGGTGTCCTGCGCGGCCGAAACGATCGTACTCGCGCTATCCGGATATCAGAGCGACCGTCTCTGTGGCCGGCTGGACATCGCGACCATTGAGGATATCGGCAGGCTCGCCGACGGCCTGGGCTTTTCCGTTATCGTGTAAGTGCGTGTGGGGCGATAAGGCGCTGCGGGGGATGCCGGCGTTATTACGCTCGCGCGCGACTAAGCAAAGAGCGCGAGCCGAATCGCGACTGACGTACCCAGCGATTCGCCTTGCCTGGCTTCACCTGCCTGGGCTCATGTGCGCTCGCCAACCTTGCGAGCGCACCGGTGGACCCTGCATTGGTCCGACCCGCCACGTGGTCGGACCTTGGATACATAGAGACGAAGCGTTCTCAATCGTCGTCATTGTGGCCGAAGAAGGCCCAAGGCGGTGCGGGAAGCTCGCGCACAACAATCACGATCGGCTGTGCACCGGCCTTGACGGTGCCATCCTCGACGAGGTCTTTGACGATCCGCTCGACGTGATTGAACAGCTTGCCCTTCCCTTTACGGAGGCGTTTGACCGACACCGGCGATTGCGGCTCGTCGAGATCGACGACCACGATCTGGGACTTGCCAGCCTTATCGTGCTCCCGAGACTCCCGTTGTTCAGGAGTGCTCGTTGCGGTGGTTGCCATCTCAATCTCCCTCATTCGTCATCGTCATCGTCGTCGTCAAATTCCATCTTGGGCATCCCGAAGGGCGACGCCTTGCGCATCTCCTTCATAGCCTTCTTGCGCGCCTTCATGAAGTTTCCGGGATCGTCCACCATCCAGCTGTGTCCGCCCTTGGCGACGGAATCGAGGTGTCGCTGATAGGCATCTTGGGCCGCGATCACTTGCGCCTTAAGCATATGCCGTACGCTCCGCTCGAGCCGCTTGAAGTGTGGCGTACCCGGGCTGTCGTCGTCGGTATCTTCGTCTTCATCGTTTTCGTAGACGACCTTTGCGTCGCGATGCTCGCCACTGCTTTGAACAACGGTGACACGTCTCACGAGCTTGTCCATGCTGTCCTTCCTAGCGAGGGAGTGAAGTTGGGGTGAACTGTTCGACGCATGCTTCCATCGGGCTGAGGTCCGGGAGGCAAGCCGTCGCTTCGATTGGCCGTCGGTCATTGGCCGCATCGAGCCATAGCGACAATAGCGACGTAACCATCTTGTTCCCTGCAGTGTCTTGGACGTCTCAGGGGCGGACAAGTCCGGCCCAGTCCGGCCGAGGGTAAGCTGCGGTTCGAGCTAACTTTATAGCAGCAGAGTCGGATTCGGCAACCGACCATTCCTAGAAAATGCCGGCTTCCGGGCTTTCGAATGGCGACAGCCTCGCAAGGCGATGACGGCGTCAGGCATGCGGCCGAAGACTTGCCTTGGGCCATGAAAGACGCGAGGCTGCGCGACCCCCAACGCTCAATGTAGCTCATGAACGCTGTTGGTGACTTTGTGAAGAAACGGTTGAACGCGGTTGCGATCCTTGTCGCCGTCGGCACGACCTGCGGTTCGGCGCAGTCGCGTTCTCTGCAGGTCATCGGCACCGCCGGTTACCTCTCGGAATGGGAGCTCAACGGCTCCGTCGCCGAAAAAGGTCCGCCGGGGAGCAATGAGTTTTCCGGAGCATTGGTCTGGAAGCATGTCGGGCTGTGCAGTGTAAACGGCCCGGAAGAAAAGCCCGGCGAAATCAGGTTTCAGATCTCCAAATCGAGTTCATCGTCCCGGATCCAGGCGGCAATCTCGCTCGGTGGCGCTCAATGCATATACAATGGAGAGTTCTCCGGCAGTTCGAGCGGGCACATGGATTGCACGGATGCCAAAGGCGTCCCGCTTTCGATTTCGATCAAATGAAGGCCCGGGATCGCGACCGGCGATAGCCCTACGCTATCGCTCGGGACCCAGCCGGGTGTCGGGCATATTCAGCCGGATCACAATTCTGCGAATGAGTATCAGCAGAACCGCAATCAATATCAGCTGCACCCATCCAAACGACGTCGCGGAGTCCAGCATCGAGCCCCAGTCGATCTGGCGACCAAACCACCGCCGCGAGATGGCGTCGGCGATCAGGCCAATGCCGACGGCGGCAGCGATCATGTAGCCGAGCTTCATCACCAGCGACGCGATGTAAGCGATCTTTCCGACGATATTCCTGAAGTGGATGATCGGATTCTCGATGTTTCGCTGCACCTGAAAAAAGAACTGGGTGACCACATCTCCGAACTCCTCCATCTGGAGGTAGTCCATATCCGTTGGTCCACGACGCCTCGCCTGCATGCTCTTTTGCACGCGTTGGCGCGCTTCCCTGCCAGCTTGTCGCTTGTAGGTCTCCCACTCCCTGGAGATATCGATGTCCTTGTTCAGCCGCGTGACGATGGCGTCGTAGGCAAACGAGGTCCGGAAATACTGAATCGTCTCGAAGCTGGCGGGCAGGGAGAATTTCTGCGAAACCTCCAGGAAACGCAGCCACGCCTGCGCCGAGGTCTTCTCCCACCACTCGGCGTCCTGGCTTTTCATGGCGTAGACCGTATCGGCGTAGATTTTCTCCATCTCGACCCGAACCGTCTCGACATCCATGGGAGGAAGCGGCCCGGCGAGCGTGAGCGCGCAGTTGACCATCCGGCCGATGTCGCCTCTGAGCATATGATGCTGGAGCTCGCGGAAAATCTTTCGGGTTTGCGTCGAGAAGCGCCCAATGGCGCCGAAGTCGATGTAGCAAATCCCGTTGTTGGGCATGATGATGAGGTTCGAGGGATGCGGATCGGCGTGGAAGAAAAGCTCTTCCTGCACCTCGTGTTGCATGACCAGGACGAGCTTGCGTGCCAGCGACTTTGGCTCGATGCCGATGCGACGGACCTTCGCCAGGAACTCCTGATCGTTGCTATCGACGGCCGCCATGAGCTCCCACATCCACACGCCCGAGACGAGCTCGCTCACCATCACTTCTTCGGTGCAGTACTGGAAATAGATGCGAGGCGCCGTGACGCCCTTCTTGCGCTTGGCCGCCCGCCGACGAAATATGTCCGTGTAACGCGCTTCGGCGCGGAAATTCAGCTCATTGAACAGAATCGTCTCGAAGTCCTGCCGGAAGCGCCGCGTGACCCCCGGCGGAATGATCGTTAGCGTTTCCCCCAGGATCAGGATCCAGTCCAGGGCACGCAAGTCCGCCGCAATCAGCGGACCGATGCCGGGCCGCCTCACCTTGACCGCCACTTTCTGGCCGGTCTTCAACTGGGCCTGGTAGACGCAAGCCAACGACGCGGAACCGATCGGCTCGGGGTCGAAAACCTCGAACACGTCACTGAGCGGCCTGCCAAGGTTGCGCTCAATGATCTCGATGGCTTGCTGCGTCGGAAAGGCCGGCGCTTGGTCGAGCATCTTGCCCAACTCGGCGCAATAGGCATAGGGCAACATATCGGCGCGCATGGACAGCTGCTGGCCGAGCTTTGCGAAAGTCGCGCCGGCATCCTCGAACACGCGACGCAGTCGTACGGCGCGGCGCTGGTCGCTGGACCGCCGCAGCAAGGCGTCGAAAGCATTCCCGAAATAGAACCGTAGAAAGCCCCAGAGCCAGACGAATAGCCTGCCGATGGGCCGGATGATCCCCGCCTTGAAGACGACCCGCCGCGCCCTGGGAAGGTCGACAAGGACGCTGTCCATCGAATGCGACACCCTGCGGCGCGGCATCGGGCGGATGATGTCGAGACCAGACGTCGCTAGCCCCGACTCGAGCATCGGCGTTGGTTCTGGCTGGCTGGCGCGGCGGGGCCACAATGCGCGACGGAGTTTCATTTGCAGCTCATGCTTGAGGCCTCGTCGCCGGAGAACGCCGCGACCCTTGTCCGGCCGCCAGCCTCCGCTGAGCATCTTGATCGCGCGCACGCTCTAGCACGGTCCCGGCCCTCCGGCTGGACAGACATTCATCCATGCTTTTGCAGCAAATTCAAATCCGGTCTCAGGCACCGAGCAGCCAGAGGAAGTGCAACTGCCGACGATCGAGCGAACCTGTCCTTGCGCCATTATAGCTCCGGCGTATTTGCCCGCGGGTCAGGACAACGACACAATCGAGCGGCCATGACGCAGAAAGTCTCGCCTGATGCCGCGAGAGCCGAGCGCTGAAGGCGCTGATGACATTTCTACCCGCGATTGCCATAGTAGCGTGCAAAATGAGTTGCGCGCGTTCGACACGATTGTTGCGGTCGCAAGACCCGGGATTACGGCCAGACTGCCGAGCGATGGAGATGCGTTGGCTTCGAGGTGCAGGGGCGGTGTTCACCTGGTCCGATGCCGTTGGCAGGCTATGTTGGCGGCTTCCTGCGCGAGACTTTGCGACCGGGACAGTCCGATGATAATGACGCCTGCACGACGGCTGGCGGCCAATCTTTTTTGCTGACGAGTCCGCTCAAGCGGGAGGACGCTGATGGCGATCAATATTTCGGCGTGGTCGATACGGCACCCGCTTCCCCCTCTCGTGATGGCGGCGGCAATCGTGGCGCTCGGCTACATCAGCTTCACCAAGCTGCCGGTTACGCGCATGCCGAATGTCGATGTTCCCGTCGTCTCGGTCACGGTCACACAATTCGGGGCGGCGCCCGCGGAGCTCGAGTCGCGGGTCACGAAGGCAGTCGAGGATGCCGTCTCCGGAGTTGCCGGCGCCCACCACATCAACTCCGTCATCACCGACGGGATATCCAGCACGACGATCACGTTCCGGTTGGAGACGGACACGGACCGCGCACTCAATGACGTTAAGGACGCGGTGACCAGCATCCGCGCCAATCTCCCGCGCGGCATCGACGAGCCCATGATCCAGCGCGTTGACATTGCCGGTCTTCCGATCCTCACTTACGCCGCGATAGCGCCCGGTAAAACGCCGGAGCAACTCTCCTGGTTCGTGGATGACGTGGTCATCCGAGCACTGCAGGGGGTTCGCGGGGTCGCACGGGTCGATCGCATCGGCAGCGTCGAGCGCGAGATCAGGGTCGGGCTCGATCCGGTTCGGCTCCAGTCCGTTGGCTTGACGCCGCTCGATGTCAGCCGCCAGCTTCGCGGCAGCAACGTGGATCTCGCCGGCGGGCGCGCCGAGATCGGCGGCCGCGACCAGGCCATCCGCACCCTCGCCGGCGCCAAGACGGTGGCCGATCTGGCTGCGACAAGGATCGCCCTGCCGGCGGGCGGCGAAGTGCGCTTGGACGACCTAGGACTCATCACCGACACGATTGCGGAGCCTCGGACCTTTGCGCGATTCGACGGTGCACCTGTCGTCGGCTTTAATATTCTGCGTGCAAAAGGTGCAAGCGATGTCGTCCTTGCGGACGCCGTTGCTGCTCGCATCGAGGCCATCAAGGCAGCCAACCCGACCGTCGACCTCAAGCTGATCGACACCTCGGTCGTCCACACGTTGGGAAACTACGAATCGGCGATGCATACGCTGTATGAGGGCGCCATCCTTGCGGTGATCGTGGTGTTCCTGTTTTTGCGCGACTGGAGGGCCACGGTCATCGCGGCACTCACTTTGCCGCTGTCGATCTTTCCGGCCTTCTGGGTCATGCAACTGCTCGGCTTCTCGCTGAACATGGTGACCTTGCTGGCGATTACGCTGAGCACCGGCATTCTCGTCGATGACGCGATCGTGGAGATCGAAAACATCGTGCGGCATATCCGGATGGGCAAGTCGCCCTATCAGGCTGCGCTCGAGGCCGCCGACGAGATCGGCCTGGCGGTCATCGCCATCAGCCTGGCGATCGTTGCGGTGTTCATCCCCGCGAGCTTCATGCCATCGGTTCCAGGCCAGTTCTTCAAACAATTCGGCATAACGGTCTCGGTCCAGGTGCTGTTTTCGCTGCTCTGCGCCCGGATGATCACGCCGATGCTCGCGGCCTATTTTCTCCGGCCCCATCAGCACGAAGAGCAGAGCGATGGACGCACCCTGCGCCTTTACACCCGGCTCGTCACCGGGGCGGTACGATATCGCTTCATCACCGTGGTGCTCGGCTTGCTTTTCTTCGCTGCGTCCTTAGCCGGGGCATCCCTTCTGCCGAGCGGCTTTCTACCTGTCACCGACACTGCCCGCTCGATGCTTGGCATCGAACTGCCCCCCGGCTCGCAGCTCTCCGACACCGAGGCGGTGACCGATACCATTGTCAATCGCGTGCGGAAGCGGCCTGAGGTGGCGAGCGTCTTCGTCGACGGCGGACGAATTCCGAACGGCGCCGTCGACGTCGGCCGCGCCGGGCTGACCATCAACTACGTGCCGAAATCGCAGAGATCGCTCTCGCAGCAGCAACTCGAGCAGGCGATCGGCCGCGATCTCGCGGATATTCCGGACATCCGCTACTGGTTCGTCGACGACAATGGACAGCGTAACGTCAAATTCATCGTCACCGGCCAGGACAATGCCACGGTCGCGAATGTCGCGTCCGAGCTCGCCGCTCAAATGCGTCGGCTCCCGATCGTGGCGAACATCGTCTCCGGTGCGACCCTCAATCGCCCGGAATTGAGAATTTATCCACGCCGGGACCTGGCCGTACGTCTGGGTGTATCGACCGAAAGCCTCTCGGAAACGATCCGCGTCGCGACTATCGGCGATGTCGGCCCGGCGCTAGCAAAGTTCGATGCCGGCGATCGGACCATCCCCATCCGCGTCCTGCTCGAAGAAAACGCGCGCGCCGACCGGCAAGTCCTCGAACAGATACGCATTCCTTCCCAACGCGGAGGAGGCGTTCCGCTCGTTGCCCTCGCCGACATCAGCTTCGGCGAAGGCGCGACCAATATCGTTCGCTACGATCGCCAACGGCAGGCCAGCGTCGAGGCGGATTTGACCGGTGGTGCCGCGCTCAGCGATGCACGGGAAGCCATCAAGGGGCTGTCGGTGATGAAGAATCTCCCGCCCGGCATCACGGTCAGTGAGGGCGGCGATGCGGAACTGCAGGCAGAGCTGTTCGAAGGATTCGGCGGGGCCATGCGCAGCGGCCTGATGATGGTCTATGTGGTGCTGGCGGTGCTATTCACCAGTCTGCTGCAACCCGTGACCATCCTGTTTTCCCTTCCGCTGTCGATCGCGGGAGCGATCTTGGCGCTCCTCATCACCAACCTCCCGATCACCACCCCCGTGGTCATTGGCATCCTCATGCTGATGGGCATCGTCACCAAGAACGCGATCATGCTGGTCGACTTTGCGGTGGAGGCGATGCACGGGGGCGTTGACCGGACGACGGCGATCATCGAAGCGGGTCGAAAGCGCGCCCGACCCATCACGATGACGACGATCGCGATGGTGGCAGGCATGGCGCCGAGCGCCTTGGCCTTTGGCGCCGGGGGCGAGTTCCGGTCGCCGATGGCGATTGCCATCATCGGCGGCCTCCTGGTCTCGACCTTGCTGTCGCTCCTTTTCGTGCCGGCGTTTTTCACCATCATGGACGACGTGGGACGCTTGTTCTCGCGCTTGTTCGGCCGCCTCGTGGGCCGGTCTGATGATGCGCCGACAAAACCCGTCACAGCACCGTCCATGGATGCCGCGCCACAAGAGCTGGGCAAGCCCGCGCACTAAGGGATCCACGGCTCGCGAAACGGCGAAGGGACGGAATCGCGAGCCGCATGCGGGCGCGGGCACGCGTCGGACTGACTGCGATTGCCCGAAGCGAAGCCGAGAGAATTCCCAATCCGGGCTACTGAATCCGCAACCGATGGATCAAGCCGTCAGCGCGTCATTGCGGCATCGATGCGAGGCGCGAGAGCCTTAACGCAGTCCCCTTGCAGGCTCGCAAGCAAGCCGAGCGTCAGCCGCCAGGCCTTCGGCCCGTCCGGGTCACGATGACCTTGATCGGTTTCGACATGACCGGGGGATTGTGCGGCACATGGTTCTCATCGCCAAGCAGCAGTTGGATCGTGTGCGTACCCAACGGCAGATTGACCGTCGCTTCTGTCTGTCCGGCACCGAAGTGCAGATGATTGAAGTCATTCGGGATGGGTTCGTCCAATGGAGGCAGCTTGGAATCAATCAGGAGATGATGGTGGCCGGTATTGGCCTTTTCGATGCCTGCCGGCGCAACGCCCATATTGACCAGACCGAAGCGAATGGTCGCCTTTTGCGGCAGAACGGACCAGTCCTGCAGGCCGACGAAATAGACGCGCGCGTCGGCAGGGGCGGGCTTGCGCAGCGACGGATCGACGACGCGTACCTTGATGCGTTTCGACATCACGGGAGGGGTGTGCGGGATGTGATCCTTGTCTCCCATGAGCAGCTGAAGCGTATGCTCGCCGTGTTTGAGCGTAACCTCGGCCTCGGTCTGGCCGCCGCCGAAATGAAGGTGATTGAAGTCATTGGGGATCGGTTGATCGAGCGGGGGCAGTTCGGTATCGATCAGCAGGTGGTGGTGGCCTGAATTTTCGCGATCCGAGCCGGCGGGCGCGACGCCCATATTCTTCAGCCCGAAATAGATCGTCGTTTTTGGCGGAAGGACCGCTCCGTCCTTCAGATCATTGAAATAGACCTCGGCCCCCTGAGGTGACGGCGAAGGCCCCCCGGTCAACGCAGCCCCGGCACCTGGCGCATCTCCCGCGACCCGGACACGAATGCGTTGTGACATCACCGGCGGCGTGTGCGGAACGTGATCCTTGTCTCCCATGAGCAGTTGCAACGTGTGCTGCCCTGGTCGCAGCGTGATTTCGGCCTCGGTCTGGCCGGCGCCGAAATGCAAATGATTGAAATCGTTGGGAATGGGCTTATCGAGCGGCGGGAGCTCAGTATCGATCAAGAGGTGATGGTGACCCGAATTCTCGCGATCCGAGCCTGCGGGAGCGACGCCCATGTTCCGCAGACCGAAGAACAGCTTCAGCTTCGCGGGAACGGTCGCTCCGTCCTTGAGATCGATGAAATAGACCTCGGCACCTTGCCCCGACGGCGTCGGACCGCCCGTGCGCTGAGCTTGAGCCAGGGCAATACCACTGGCCGCCGTGAACGCGGCGACCAGCAACGTTGCGAAGGCGTTCGCACTCCTGCCAGGCTTGCCCGCGACTTGCTTCAACTCATGCATCGCTCGGTCCTTTCGTGGCTTTTGCGCCTTCACTCTCTCACGAAAAGATCAACCTTCCGCGCCATCCAACCGATAATCTAGGGGAACTCGATCCCGCTGGGAAGGCGCACGTACCGCGCCCGCCACCCGCGACAATAGCGCCAGCCTATTCGGCCTCGCCGCGGCGGCATTGGATCGGCCCCCATCCGCGGATGTGCGGCAGAACATGCCGCGCGTAGCAATGTCGCAACGCGGCGCGCCGTCCATCCCTGTTGTCCGAACCCACGGACGCGGCTAGAATGTTATGATCGCTTGCAAAAATGCTCCAAGCCGAGGGCAAGAGCGAGGTCTTTCGAGGTCCCAGAGGCGAGGGCCGAGATGGGAGAACCGATTGATATGCAGCAGAGCGGCTGTTTATATCATGGGCCAACATACTGGTTGCGACAACCATGACGTTGGAGTTGTTGGTTCCTATCGGGACGAAAGGCGCGCGATGAACATGCGGCTGGTATTTTGCCTGTGCGTTGCGGTCGCTTCCGCAGCGCTAGCGCATTCGGCGTTGTCGCAGCAGCCAGCGCGCGTGGCGCTGCTCATTGGAAATGCAAACTATCCGGATGCCAGCACACCTTTGTCCACCACGATCCGGGATGCTCGCACGCTTGCCGACGAATTCCGTCGAACCGAATTCGATGTCGACCTCAAGGAGAATGTCGGCAGGGAGGACATGCAACGCGCGATCGATGCCTTCATCGGTAAGATCCGTCCCGGCATGGTCGCCCTGTTCTATTTCAGCGGATATGGGATCCAGGTCGCGCGGCAGACCTATCTGATCCCGGTCAACGCCCAGGTTTGGACCGAGGCGGAAGTTCGGCGGGACGGGATCAGCCTCGATGCACTGCTGGCCGAGATGCAGCGCAAGGGCGCAAAAGTAAAGATCGTCATTATCGATGCGTCCCGAAGGAACCCGTTTGAGCGCCGCTTTCGGGCGTCGGCGGCGGGCCTCGCCGCGCTCGATGCACCCGACGGCACGCTCGCGATGTATTCCGCTGCGCCGGGCAAAGTGATCAATGAAAGCAGCGGGCCGAACAGCCTGTTCGTTGGCGAGTTGATCAAGGAGCTCCGTGTCCCGAATCTGACTGCGGAGGAGGTTTTCAACCGTGCCCGCATCGGGGTCTCCCGCGCATCCAACAATGAGCAGGTGCCGTGGGTGGCATCGTCGCTTGTCGACGAATTTTATTTCGGTAGCCCACGTCCCGTAGCAACGGCGCCGTCTGCAGCGCCCGCGCCGTCCCCGGCACCGGCACGAACGCCGACGCCCGCGCCCGCACCGTCGGCTGCGCCGGCACCGACGCCCGCGCCGGCGCCGGCGCCCGCAGCTACGGCAACAGCGCCATCAGCTACGTCATCGCCGTCGGCGGCTGGCGCGAAGCCGGGCGACGTTTTTCGCGATTGTCAGGGCTGCGTTGAAATGCTGGTCGTGCCCGCCGGTTCGTTCGAAATGGGCTCCACGACCGAATACGAGAACCCGCCTCACCGGGTCACGATCCCGAAAGCGTTTGCCATCGGCCGGCACGAGGTGACGTTCGACCAATGGGATGCTTGCGTCGCGGATGGCGGCTGCAAGCATCGGCCCGACGATCGGGAATGGGGACGAGGCGATCGCCCGGTCATCAACGTCAGCTGGCTCGATGCCAAGGCGTTCGTGGCTTGGCTCTCGCAGAAGACGGGACAAACCTACCGCCTGCCAAGCGAGGCCGAATGGGAATACGCCGCGCGAGGGGGAACGAATAGCCCGTATTGGTGGGGCCGTGACGCCGGCTCACGCCAGGCGAACTGCCGGGAGTGCAATACAGGCGCTTCCCAGCAAACATCGGCGGTTGGCTCATACAAGGCGAATCCCTTCGGTCTGTACGACACCGCAGGCAATGCGGCTGAGTGGGTGGAGGACTGCTGGAACGATAACTATCGGGGCGCCCCCCAGAATGGCTCGCCATGGCTCACGGGGCAGTGTCGGCTCCGGGTCTTGCGCGGGGGCGCGTTCGATAGCGCGGCGAAATACCTGCGTTCCACGGCCCGCTTCAGGTATGATTCTGACGTGCGATATTCTGCGAATGGATTTCGAGTCGTTCGGGAGCTGCAGTAATGCAATCAAAGGGCTGCACGGGCCGGACATTCAGGTATCGTCCATGAGACCCTCATGGCCGGCGGTTATCGCGGCCGCGAGAGCCGCCCTTGTCGGCGGGACCATTGTTCTTGCGAGTCCACCGGCAACACTCTTCGCCGCGGAGACAAGTTCGCCGGGCGCCGTGCAAGTGAGCGTGGTGCGCGCCACGAAGGCGTGCTTCTCTGCGACCATTCGTGTCACCGGGTTTCTGGTCGCGCGCGAGGAGGCCATCGTCACGCTCGACGCTCCCGGGCTTCGGGTGACCGAAGTGCTGGTCGGCGAGGGAGACCGGGTGACGTCTGGCCAGACCCTCGTTCGACTGGCCCGGCAGGCCGGCGAGGGACAAGATGCCGGCGCTGCCGCACGCAGCCCCACGATTTTGAAAGCTCCTGCTGCGGGGGTCGTGACGCGCAGCACCGCCGTTGTAGGAGCCACGGCGTCTCCGATGCAAACTGAGCCGTTGTTCCGGATCGCGGTCGACAACGAGATTGAGCTTGAAGCCGAAGTTCCGAGCATACACGCAGGAGCGATTTCTCCCGGACAAACCGCGCGCGTCCAGATCGAAGACAGCCGGGAGCTTTCGGGTCGCGTTCGCCAAGCACCGGCTGCTGTTGATCAACGCACGCAACTCGGCAGGGCGCGTCTTTCATTGGAGCGAGATCCTGGGTTACGCCTTGGAATGTTCGCCCGCGCCACAATCGATGCCGACCGCAGTTGCGGAATTTCGGTTCCCCGCGCTGCGGTGCACTACCGAACCGAGGGACCGAGGGTCCAGGTCGTGCGCGACAACGTCATCGAGACGCGGGTGGTTCAAGTCGGATTTCATTCGGACATGGACATCGAGATTCGCGATGGGCTGCGCGAAGGTGATCTCATCGTAGCCAATGCAGGCAGTTCGCTGCGCGACGGCGATAAGGTGAACCCCGTTATGGCCGACACGCTCCAATTGGGGCAGCGTTGACACTGGCGAAGATCGACGTCCGATAACTGCCGCCGGACGAGCATATTCCGATCGGTTGCGTGGCGGCGATTGCACGGATTTGGTCGAGCACGTGCCCCCCCTTCGTGCACGCACCGACCACGGGATCTGCCCGCGGTGAAAGAGATTTTCGACCGAGATGGTGGCAGACCGACCTGCGTCCCTCTCTCGGACGGCGTCGGGGAAAGATCTTGCGAGAGCGTACCGTTCGGTCCAGGATTTGTCGCCAAAAGCAAGAGAACCGTCAATGCAGAAGGAGGTATCGCGCAAAGATTGGTTCCGTCCGAGAAGCCTCTTCGGCAAATACGTCACCTCCTTTGTCGAAGTGGTTGTACTCGTGCTTGCCGTCAATGGCGGCCTCGAGACGTGGTTCACCTATCGGCAGACAACGGAACTGCTGGCCAAAGCGCAGTCGGAAAAGGCCGAGGCGACGGCGCGCCGAATCGAGCAGTCGGTGTCAGAAATCGAGCGCCAGATCAGCTGGGCAACGCGGGCAAGCGCCACAACACTCGAACAGCGGCGCTCGGATTACGCGCTCCTGCTTCAACAGGTGCCGGCGGTCGACAGGGTCATTCAACTTGACGCGGCCGGCAAAGAGCAATTGCGGCTTACGCGCGGGGAGCTCGTCATTGCGAGCGACATCGATTATTCGGACGATCCCAGGTTCAAGGCAGCGCAGGGCCGTTCGGTCTGGTTCTCGCCGGTCTATTTCGACGGGCCGGACCCTTTCATGTCGATTGCGATGCCGCATTCCGGGCGAGACGCCGGGTCGACCGTCGCCGAGATCAATCTCAAGTTCTTGTCGAGTTTCATAAATCCTGAGCAGATCGGCACCGACAATGAAGCCTATATCGTGGGGCCGGGCGGGCGCCTGCTGGCGCACTCTGCTTCGTTGCCCCGGCTCGGCACCAATCTTGCCGAGCTTCCTCAGGTTGCCGCCGCAATCCGCTCCGACACCGAGCCCGTCATTTTCGGAAAGGATCCCGAGGGCATCTCGGTTTTGACCGCTTCGGCGGCCGTCCCTCGGATGAGTTGGCACGTCTTTTTTGATCAACCTTTGAGCAAGGCGCTTCAGCCAGTCTACAATCTGCTGTTCCGCACCGCTTGGCTGTTGGCCTTGGGCGTGCTGCTGGCCGTACTGGCCGGCATGCTTCTTGCGCGCAAGATGGTTGTTCCCATTCGAGCATTGCAGGTCGGTGCGCAGCAACTGGAAGCGAGCGAGTTCGGTCACCGCATCGAAGTGCAGACCGAGGACGAAATTGCAGACTTGGCGGATCACTTCAACCGCATGGCAGACCAACTGCAGGGATCCTACAGCCGGTTGGAGCAGAAGGTCGCCGAGCGCACGCGTGACCTTGCGCAGTCCGTCAGCGAGCTGAAAGCGCTCGAGGAGATCGGACGCGCGGTCGCCTCGTCGCTCGACGCCAAGTCTGTCCTTGCCACGATCGTGACGCGTGCAGTTCAGCTCACACAAACCGACGCTGGAGCGATCTACAGCTACGATGCATCGCGCGACGTCTTCGAGCTTGCGGAAGCTCACGCGCTCGACAAGCCGTACCAGGAGGCGGTTCGCGCCAGTCAGATCGGACTGGACGAAAGCATTTTGGGGATGGCGAGCAAGAAGCAGCAAGCGATGTGGATTTCAGATCTTTCGAGCGCTCCCCAGTATCCACTCAGGGATCTCACTATCGCGGCGGGTTTCAATTCTGCCCTTGTCGTCCCCCTCCTCGGGCAGGATGAGATCCTCGGCGCCTTGGTTTTGCTGCGCCGCGCGACCGGCGACTTTCCCGCGAGTACCATCGATTTGATGCAGACGTTTGCCCATCAGTCGGTGCTTGCGATGAACAATGCAAGACTATTTCGCGAGGTCGATGAAAAGGGGCGCGCGCTTGCCATCGCCAATGAGCACAAGACACAATTTTTTGCCAATATGAGCCATGAACTGCGCACCCCCTTGAACGGTATACTCGGCTTTGCAGAACTACTTGTGGATGGACTCTACGGCACCTTGCCCCCAAAGGCGCTGGAGGTATTGGAACGCATTCAGAAAGATGGGAAGCATCTGCTCGGCTTGATCAACGATGTGCTCGACATTTCGAAGATCGAGGCCGGCCAGCTGACATTGGCCCTCGACAATTACTCCTTGCAGGGCATCGTCGAGACAGTCGTGGCCTCAACCGGCTCGCTAGCCCAGGCCAAAGGCATCGAGGTCAAAGCTACCGTTTCGCCCGATCTACCGGTGGGCTATGGAGATGAACGGCGTCTGACTCAGGTGCTGCTCAATATCGTGGGTAACGCAATCAAATTTACCGACACCGGCTCGGTCGAGATCCGCGCAAATGCCATGGACGGACATTTTACCATCGCGGTCCAGGATACCGGTCCGGGTATTCCCAATGAGGACCAAGCGCGTATTTTCGAGGAATTTCAGCAGGTTGACAACAGCATCACGCGGCAAAAAGGTGGTACAGGGCTTGGATTGTCGATCGCTCGCCGTCTGATCAACGTGCATGGCGGTCATATCGGTCTGGAGTCGACGCCCGGAGTGGGCTCCACCTTCAAGATCGTTTTGCCGCTACGGGCGACGGACCAGAGGCAGGCGGCATGAGCAAGCGCATACTGGTCATCGAGGACACCGAGAACAATCGGCGGATTCTCAACGATTTGCTTACCAATGCCGGCTTCGAAGTCATCGAGGCGATCGACGGAGAGAAAGGCGTTGCCATGGCGGCGGCGCAGCGCCCCGATCTCATTCTCATGGATATTCAGCTTCCCATCGTCGATGGATACGAGGCGACCCGTCGGATCAAGGCCAATCCGGACTTGAGGCATATTCCGATTATCGCCGTGACCTCATACGCGCTGTCGGGCGACGATGCGAAGGCATTTGCGGCTGGATGCGACGGGTATTTCGCGAAGCCATTTAGCCCACGCGTCATTCTCGCCAAAGTTCGCGAATTTTTGACCTGATATCGAGGGGACCATCGCTTGCGAAACCCGCCTCGGATCCTGGTTGTCGATGACAATCCCACCAATCTTGAAGTGCTGCGCGTCAGGCTGAACTCCCAGGGCTACGAGGTCGTCACCGCGGTCGATGGAGAAGATGCGCTGGTGCGCACGCGGGAGCTCGAACCCGATCTCGTCCTGCTCGACGTCATGATGCCGAAGCTGGATGGCATCTCGGTGCTCAAGGAGCTTAAGCGAGATACAACCCTTCGTTTCATCCCGGTCATCTTGGTCACGGCCAAAGCCGACACGCGTGATGTCGTAAATGGCCTTGAGGCCGGCGGTGACGACTATCTAACAAAGCCGTTCGAGCAGGCAGCGTTGGTCGCCCGCGTGCGATCCCTGCTTCGTATCAAGGAACTTCACGACACAGTGCAACTGCAAGCGGAGCAATTGAAGGAGCAAACCGAGCAACTCTCGAGCTGGAATCGCCTGCTTGAGCAGCGCGTGGCGGATCAATTAACCGAAATCGAGCGGATCGGTCGCCTGCAGCGATTCTTGGCGCCGCAGGTGGCGCATGTGATCGCGTCGTCGGACGCGCCGGAATCGCTCTTGGCGAGCCACCGGCGGGAGGTCACCGTGTTGTTCTGCGACCTTCGCAATTTCACCGCCTTTACCGAAGCATCTGAACCTGAAGAGGTCATGGCAGTTCTCCGCGAATATCACGAGAACGTGGGAGAGCTCATATTCAAGTATGAAGGTACATTGGAGCGTTTTCTCGGAGACGGCATCATGATCGTCTTCAACGATCCGATTCCTTGCGCGGATCATACCGAACGTGCGGTGCGCCTGGCGCTCGATATGCGCGACAAGGTCGAGGAATTGGCGAAACACTGGGGTCGACAGGGCTACGCCCTCGGGTTCGGAATCGGCATTGCTGCCGGCTATGCGACATTGGGGCAAATCGGATTCGAACATCGCCGCGAATACTCGGCGATCGGCGGCGTGACAAATCTCGCATCGCGGCTCTGCGACGAAGCTCGGCCCGGGCAGATCCTGATTGCGCAACGAGCACTCAGTTCCGTCGAGAGTTCGGTAAAGGTCTCGCATGTCGGCGATTTGAACTTGAAGGGCTTCAATAGGCCGATCGCGGCCTACGATATTTTGAGCTGGTGCGGAGAGTCCCCAGTTGCCAATCCGCCCGCGATCGCCGCCTCCGAGGTAGACGCGTCGGATAAGGGCTGATCGAAGAGCCGCTCATGGCGACGCTGCGTGGCGCGAGATCGCCAGCGCGTTCGATCGATCGACGTTATGGTTCGGTCACCCACCTCGGCAGATGCACGATGCACCGCCAATACGTCTGACGGCGAGGGACTTGCCGGGCAGGCGAGGTTGGGCCACCATTGGCCATGGTCGAATGTGGTCAGAACGCGCGCGTTTGCTATCTCGATGCGAAACAGTCCCGTCGGGGACATCGGCATCGCTGCTTTCTCCTTCCCACCCATCAGGCCCGCCGATGAATCGGCGCGCAATCAATGATTGGAAACGGCCCCGCCACCGGAAGGCGGCCAAATTGCTATGCGCGATGGCCGTTGTCGCGATCGTCGCGGGCTATAGTGGTTTGCTATCATCTCCATCGACCGCTGAACCGCAGGCCGACGCTTCCGGTGACATGGCGGTGACGGTGGCAAGGACCACGAACGTTTGTTTCACCGACACGCTTCAGGTCACCGGCGTGGTGGTCCCGAGGAACGAGATTCTGGTACGCCCGGATCGAGAGGGCTTGCAGATTTCGCAGGTGCTGGTCGAACCGGGCGACACGGTCGTTTCCGGGCAGGTATTGGCGCGCCTCGCCCCGCCGGAGGGCCAGCAGGGCGCCGGAACGACTGTCGCCATACAAGCACCCGCGGCTGGCGTCGTCATCTCCAGGTCTGCGGTCGTCGGCACACTGGCATCCGCAAGGGGCGAGCCGTTATTCCGAATCGCAGCAAAGGGGGAGATGGAGCTGTTGGCCGAAACACCGGTCAAGACACTCGCCAGCGTGGCGTCCAATCAAACGGCTAAAATCGCCATCGTTGGCGCCGGCGAATTGCCGGGAAAGGTGCGGGTTTTCTCGGTAGCCATCAATCCGACGACGCAACTGGGACAGATTCGTCTCTTCATCGGCAGCGATCCGAAGTTGCGGGTCGGCGCCTTTGGACGCGCAACGATCGACGTGGGACGACGCTGCGGCCCGGCCATTCCATTGTCAGCCGTCTTGTACGGCCCCGGCGGCGCCGTCGTTCAAGTCGTGCGTGATAATCGGATTGAAACGCGGCGGGTCAGCGTCGGTCTGCTCGCTGGCGGACAGGCGGAGATTCGCGAAGGTCTAACCGAGGGCGAGATGGTGGTCGCCCGTGCCGGCGCCTTCGTCCGCGAAGGCGATCGCGTTCGAGCGATCACCGCAGGGGAACCCTCAGCTCGGCAATGATTGGCCGACTGCTTATTGTTCCGCGGAGCCTACGGCAGGAGCGGCGTTGGTAATACCCGACCCGTTTCCCTCATTGATCGCCTTCGAGATCGGCTTCGCGCTCAATAGCAGCCTTGTTTTCCAGACAATAGTAGCCGGCGAGACGGCTGACCAATGACCGGTCCATCCATTCCTTCAGGATCCGGCTGACATTTTCGCGTGCAATGCCGGCCATTGCAGCGAGGTCGCTTTGCGTGACCTTCTGCCGCAGGACGATGCGCCCACTGCCTACATCGCGACCGAAGGCTTCAGCAAGATTGAGCAGCGCGCGGGCCACGCGCCCCTTGACGGGCAGAAAACTCGTGGCAGCCAGCGCGTCGTTGGTGTCGCGCAGGCGACGCGCCAGCAAGATCATCACATGGCGGTAAACATCCGGGTTGGATCGGCCGAACGCTTCGAAGGCGGCACGGCTCACAAATCTGAGCTTGGAGTCGCGTAGCGCCGAAACCGAGGCCGATCGCGGCGCTCCATCGATCATCGAGAGTTCGCCGACGATGGAGCCAGGCCCCAAAATCGCTAGAATTCGCTCCCCTCCCCCCGCGGCACTGACGCTTACCTTCAGCAGGCCATCCTCGATCCGGTAGCAGCCGTCGCCGGCATCGCCGGCCAGAAACACAATCTGATCGGCTGCCAGCGACACATCGTGCGCTTTCGCGAATAGGGCACTCGACAGGTCCGCGGGAAGGGCCGTCAGCAAGCTATCCAGTGGAAAGGTCGATTTTGCCATCGCACCCACGTCGCGATCGGAGTCGGGAGTGGTGAGGGAAACACAAGCAGGCGGCGACCGCAAACAAAACTGATCACGGCCTTCCCTGGCCCCCACGGAAGGAAGGCCCCGCCGATAGGGGCCTTTCCCCAAGGAGCGGCGTTCCAGTGGGTGTCGGCGCCCCATTCGAATTCGACGCGTGCCGCCCCAACCCTGCGATGATTGAGGGAGTCCACAGCCTTGGCGAGAAGATCGCGCCGCTAGGAGATGGACTTCTCACGCATGCACAGATGGCTGCAACGCGCCGTCGGGCATGGTTATGCCCCCGCTGAACTGCTTGAACGGGGCCACATGACTCGCGTCGCACTCCGACAGCACGCGGAAAATTCGCACAAATGCGGATCGCCGGTTAGTGTCGGGGGCGCTGGGTTCGGCCCGCCATCATGCAGCCATTGCCCCACGGTTCACGTGAGCATCGAAAGGATCGTTTGAATGTTGTCCGAGGCCGCGGCCAGCAATGCATCGTAACTCGTTTGGCCCTCCGCAGCGGTTTTCAAGATGAGTTCGGCCAAGTGCGCTTTGATTGCCGGTGTCGCCTGGTCCAGAGGGATCTTGGTCATCACCTCATCAAGGGCCGCCCGCATGGTTTGGATGAGTTCTGGACTGTAGCTCGGCATGATACGGTCTCCCGTTTGTGCGGCGGCAGAGTTGCCGGTTTGACGCTTATCGGCCAGACACAAAGCCGCGAGCAGAATCACGCTAACGTGACGTTTGACGTCTTCTCAATTTCACAACGCAGCACGCTTGCGTGCGACGGGAAAAATCTGCGAGTCGCCATGAGAAAATTCCGACCACTAGGGCGTGCGTAACTAATTCGCTAATGACAAGCGAGAATCGATGACCCTGCCACATGCCTTCTTTGCGAGCGGTCTAGCTTGAGGAAATACATTCGGGTCTTTCGACCAGGGCAATCCGCAGTCCTGATTCCGCGCACCCCTATCAAGGCGCCGTAAACTACTGCGTCTCCATCTTAGGAACGGAGGCGAGATCGGTGACCCAGTGCAGCTGTGAGCGAGACCAATTCTGCAGCTTGGGGACAAGGGCCACGCGTTGGCGTATGGTTCCCACACGGATGGAGTAGAACTTCGGCTCGTCTCCTTCGGCAGTGGAGTAAATCGATGATCCGCATCGAGGGCAGAATCCTTGCACCCGCTTTGCCCCGCTTTCTGCCGTCTTTACGTAGATGGTCGGCTGACCGGAAACGATTTTGAATGTTTCGCCAGCGACACGGACGACGGTCCGAAACGCCGACCCGGAGAGGCGCTGGCAGTCAGTGGAATGACAAATGGTGGTCTTTGCAGGGTCAGCCTCGGCCTCGTAGGCAATGTAACCGCAGTGACATCCGCCATCGATTCTCATAGCCAAAATCCCTCCCCCACCTGGGCACGCGACCGGCCTGTCGGACGCCGTTCCCATGACACCGATAACACCAAAGATCGCTTGCGCGTTGTCCGCGATTGATCCATCCAATCACCCGGTCGGACCCTTTCTAAACCAGAGGAAAGAAGATTCGGACATGAGAAGGAACGTGCTCCCCAACCTGCAAGAGCGGCAGAACGCCTCCGCGCAGGCAAAGAAGGCAATGCTTGAGAAATTCCGCGCCACCCCCGGCCCCGACGATCCAGGGGTCCAGGAGCGTCGGGCGGCAAGAGAAGCCATGCTTGCGGAACGGGCCGCTCGCACCGCCCAACGGGAAGCCGCGAAGCGGGCACGTGAGGTCGAACTGGCCGAGCAAGCAGCGCGGGCGGCCGCACTCGCCGAGCAGGCCGAACGGGAAGCCGCGGAAATGGCAGCACGGGCGGCCGCCGAGCAGGCCGAGCGTGAGGCTGCCATCCTGGCAGAGCAAAAGGCCGCACGCGACGAACGCTATGCTGCGCGCAAGGCCGCGAAAAAACAGCGACGGAAGGGTTAGACTCGGCCCGGGATCAAGCAAAGCTCCAAAAGCCGCAATCTGTCGGGCAGTTTCGATCGCGAACGATTCTTCCGTCGACTTATCTCACTCTGCACAAAGGATTTCGGGCTTGTCGCGCGAGATGTTCTTGCGGTCAAGCTTGTGAGGAGGTGCGGCCTTGGTCAACGTTCACATTCATCAATTTCGACCCGACGGCGCCGTGGTGGATGCAGCCGCGCTTGCCCAGTTCCAGGAACAGCGGGGTACGTACCGCAAACCGGTCGAAAGCGGTTGCCTGGTACATCGCCAAGTCGGGATAATCCTTCGACATCGCGCTCCGCCAGCAGCCTTTCCACAGGCCCCCTCGAAAGCATGATCGCGAATGGGCCGACGCCGATGGCGTAGGTTGGGATGAACTTGCTGAAGGCGCGAACGGCGGCATCACACGGTTGTGATTGAAGCAGAGCAGCATTGGTCGGACAATTCCCCCGGTGAACCTTGCTGCTCATCAACCGGCCGGTGCGTCCCATAAGACGCTATTCGACGCAGGGATCGCGGCAGCGGAATGCCGACGGCAGTGAAAAGAGCCAACATGGACCGACAAGGCAAATGCGTCCTTCCCGCTTCGCAGCTGGCGCGGGCTAAGCATCCACAGGCCGAGGGATCCCCGCGGTGACAACGATCGCAGCCGATGCCGCCGCGACCGTGGCAAAGTCCGACCATCGGGCCCCGCCCGCGACCCTGACGATTTTTGGCGCCGGCGGCGATCTGACCAAGCGACTTGTCGTGCCCGCGCTCTACAATCTCGTGCGCGCCGGGAAGCTCTCAGACGAATTCGCCATCATCGGCATCGATCACAACGACCAGACCACCGAGCAGTGGCGCCAAAGCCTGACCGAGATGATGCAAGCATCCACGCGCGGCGGCGGGCACGAGCAGCAGGTGGCGTCGATCGACGAACAGGCCTGGTCATGGCTCATCCGCCGCATGCATTACATGCGTGGCGACTTTACGCAGCCCGAAACCTACAGCCAGCTCGGGAAGCTGCTGATGGACCCGGGGGTGCGGCAGAGCGATACGGCCAATGTGCTGTTCTATTTGGCGGTGTCCGAACGATTTTTCAGCCCGGTGATCGAACAGCTTGGGCGCGCGGGCCTCACTCGACAATCGGAACGAGGGTGGCGGCGCGTGATCGTCGAAAAGCCGTTCGGGCACGACCTCGCATCGGCCGAGGCCCTCAATGCGCAGATCCTCAAGACATTGTCCGAAGAACAGATCTATCGGATCGACCATTTTCTCGGCAAGGAAACGGTCCAGAACATCCTGGTGCTGCGGTTCGCAAACGGCATCTTCGAGCCGCTTTGGAACCGTGACCATATCGACCATGTGCAGATTACCGCCGCCGAGACCGTTGGCGTCGAGGGCCGCGGGCGCTTCTACGAACGTACCGGGGCGTTACGCGACATGGTGCCGAACCATTTGTTCCAGTTGCTCGCCATGATCGGAATGGAGCCGCCGATCTCATTCGATGCCGATGCCGTGCGTGCGAAGAAGACCGAGTTGTTCGAAGCGATCCGTCCCGTCTCGCTGGAGGACGCGGTGCGTGGCCAGTACGGCAGCGGAGACGTCCTTGGCAAGAAAGTTCGGGATTACCGGAACGAGCCCGATGTCGCGGCGGATTCCCGAACGGAAACCTACGTGGCGCTCAAGCTAGGGATCGACAACTGGCGCTGGGCGGGCGTGCCCTTCTACCTGCGGACCGGGAAGTCGCTTTCCACCCGCACCACCGAGATTGCGGTGCAGTTCCGTCAAGCTCCCTACTCGCTCTTTCGCGATACGCCGGTCGAGCGACTGCCCCCGAACATCCTGACGCTCCGCATCCAGCCGGATGAAGGGCTGTCAATCAGTTTCAGCGCCAAGCGACCCGGCTCCGAGATCGAGATCGATGGTGTGGAAATGGACTTCGCCTACCGCGACTATTTCGCGCCCCTCGCCGCGGTGGGCTATGAGACGCTGATCTACGATTGTCTGATCGGCGATGCTACCTTGTTCCAGCGTGCCGATACGGTCGAGGCAGCCTGGCGTCCGGTCCAGGGCCTTCTCAATTCTTGGGCACGCGATCCCGCCGGCGATTTTCCCAATTACGCGGCGGGCACCGCCGGGCCCGACGCCGCCGATCGCCTGATCGCGCGCGACGGGCGCGCATGGCAGTCGATCAAGTCCGGACACCCGAACCCGAAGCGCGGCGCATGACCAAGCCCCGCAATGTGATGATGTGCAAGCGGGCTGTCCTCCGACATCAGTGGGGCAAGTCATGCGGCGGGTCAGACCAGCGCGCTCGGTCCCATGCGACAACGGCGGTTCCGGCGAAGCGTTGAACGTAGTGACCGGATCCAGGAGCGCGATGAGGTGAAAACATGAAAGCCGCTCAAATCCTGCACGATCTCGGCCAGAGCCTGTGGCTCGACAACATCACCCGCAACCTGTTGAAGACGGGCATGCTCCGCCGCTACATCGAGGAGTTGTCGGTCACGGGGCTGACATCGAACCCGACGATCTTCGATCACGCGATCAAGAACAGCACCGACTACGACGACGCGATCAAAAGCAAGCTCGCCGAAGGCAAATCGGGAGAGAAGCTTTTCTTCGAGTTGGCGCTGGAGGACCTCACGCAGGCCGCGGACCTGTTCCGGCCGGTTTACGACCGAACCTGCGGTGTGGACGGCTGGGTTTCGCTCGAAGTGTCACCCCTGCTAGCGCATGACACCAAATCGACCATTGCCGTAGCCAAGGAGCTGCACACGCGGGCGGGGCGCCCCAATCTCCTGATCAAGATTCCCGGCACGCCGGAGGGCCTGCCGGCCATCGAAGAGGCGATCTTCGCCGGCGTGCCGGTCAACGTCACGCTGCTATTCTCCGATGAGCAGTATCTTGCCGCCGCCGATGCTTTCATGCGCGGCGTCGAACGACGCATCAATGCGGGATTGCCGCCCGATGTCGGCTCGGTGGCCTCGGTCTTCATCAGCCGCTGGGACGTCGCGGTGACCGGAAAAGTGCCGGCGACGCTCAACAATCAGCTCGGCATCGCCGTCGCCAAGCGCACCTACAAGGCCTACCTCGATCTGCTGCGCTCGCCGCGATGGATGCGCGCCTACAATGCCGGCGCGCGCCCGCAGCGCCTGTTGTGGGCCAGCACCGGGACTAAGGATCCGAAGGCTTCAGCCACCCTCTACATCAAGGCTTTGGCCGCACCATTCACCGTGAACACCATGCCCGAGGGCACGCTGAAAGCGCTCGCCGAACCCGACAATGTCGGGACAACGATGCCTGCTGACGGTGGCGATTGCGAAGAAATGCTGGCGCGGTTTGCCAGCGCCAAGGTCGACGTCAAGGCGCTGGCGGCGCAGCTTCAGGATGAAGGCGCCACGTCGTTCGTCAGTTCGTGGAATGATCTGATGAGGGTGATCGGTTCCAAGTCCGACGCTCTCAAGCGCGCGAGCTGACGCCGTGAAATCGAAGTCGGTCGGCGGCAAGCGCAGGACTGCACGACAAGCGCGCCCTGACGTCGCAAGAAAGCCCCGGACCAGGAATGTGCTGGTCATCGATGTGGGCGGGACGTCGGTCAAGATCCTGGTCAGCGGCGAAAAGGGACATCGATCATTTCCATCAGGCCCCACATTGACCCCCAAGCGAATGGTTTCCGAAGTCAAGAAGCTCGCCCGCGGCTGGACGCATGACGTGGTGTCGATCGGCTATCCTGGCCCGGTTCTCCGGGGGCGGCCGGTTGCGGAGCCGTACAACCTGGGACGTGGTTGGGTGGGTTTCGATTTCGCAGCGGCCTTCGGTCGTCCCGTGCAGGTTGTCAACGACGCCGCCATGCAGGCGTTGGGCAGCTATAAAGGCGGCAAGATGCTTTTTCTGGGCCTGGGAACCGGGCTCGGAACGGCCATGGTCGTCGAGGGGATCGTGGAGCCCATGGAGCTCGGTCACCTGCCGTACAAGAAGGCCACTTATGAAGACTATGTCGGCCGCGCCGGCCTGGAACGCTTCGGCAAGAAGAAATGGCGGCGTCACGTTGCCGATGTGGTGGCGCGCCTGATCGCCGCGCTGGAGCCCGACGATACGGTCATCGGGGGAGGCAACGTGACCAAGCTCGACGTGCTGCCGCCGCAATGTCGCGCCGGCGACAATGCGAATGCCTTCCGCGGTGGATTTCGGCTGTGGGAAGACGAGAATGCTTCCCCAACGAGCAAGAACCGTCCCGAACTATCGCGCTGAAGGATCAGACGGGCTGAGAGTTCAGAAAGGACACCGCAGATGGCCGCACGACCGGAGACCTCTCGCCCGCGAGCGGCGAGCAGATACGCGGCCTGGCAGGCTCTGCAGGCTCATTATGAGGTCATGTGCGACCTGCACCTGCGCAGCCTGTTCGCGGATGATCCAAAGCGTGGCGAGCGCATGACCGCGGAGGTGGCGGGCGTCTACCTCGATTACTCGAAACATCGCGTCAACGACGAGACGATCAACCTGCTCATCGAACTTGCCGAGCACTCCGGACTGCGCGCCAGGATCGATGCGATGTTTCGCGGTGAGAAGATCAACGTCACGGAACATCGCGCCGTATTGCATGTGGCGCTGCGTGCGCCAAGAGGCGCTTCCATCCTGGTCGACGGCAAGAACGTCGTGCCGGAGGTTCACGCGGTGCTCGACAAGATGGCCGACTTCTCCAATCGCGTCCGCGGCGGCCAATGGAAAGGCCACAGCGGCAAGCGCATCCGCAATGTCATCAATATCGGCATAGGCGGATCCGACCTCGGGCCGGTGATGGCATATGAGGCGCTCAAGTACTACAGCGACCGCGCTATGACGTTTCGTTTCGTGTCCAATGTGGACGGCACCGATTTCGTCGAGGCGACGCGCGATCTCGATCCGGCGGAGACGCTTTTCATCGTTTCCTCGAAGACCTTCACAACATTGGAGACGATGACCAACGCGCAAAGTGCACGCGATTGGACGCTCAGGGGCCTTGGAGGCGATGCGAAGGCAGTCGCAAAGCATTTCGTCGCGGTCTCGACCAATGGCGAAAAGGTCGCCGAGTTTGGCATCGACACCGCAAACATGTTCGAGTTCTGGGACTGGGTCGGCGGGCGCTATTCCATGGATTCAGCGATCGGCCTTTCGACCATGCTCGCCATTGGCCCCGATCACTTCCAAGACATGCTGAAAGGCTTCCATGCGATCGACGAGCATTTCCGGACCGCGCCGTTCGAGCGCAATCTACCGGTGCTCATGGGCCTTCTCGGGATCTGGTATAATGACTTCTTCGGCGCGCAGACCGTCGCAGTACTGCCCTACGATCAGTATTTGAAACGCTTCCCGGCATATCTCCAGCAACTGACGATGGAGAGCAACGGCAAGCACGTGACCCTCGAAGGGGCCCCCGTGGATTACCAGACCGGCCCCATTTACTGGGGCGAGCCGGGAACCAATGGCCAGCACTCCTTCTATCAATTGATCCATCAGGGCACGCGACTCATTCCGTGTGACTTCATCGCATTCGGACAGGCGCTCAATACGCTCGGCCCGCATCACGATATGCTGGTGGCGAACGTATTTGCACAAACCGAGGCCCTCGCCTTCGGGAAAACCCGGGAGCAAGTGAAGGCCGAGGGCACGCCCGATTGGCTGGTTCCGCACCGCGTGTTCGAAGGCAATCGACCGTCCAACACCATTCTGATGGATCGTTTGACCCCGGCCGCACTGGGGAAATTGGTGGCGCTGTATGAACACTGCGTATTCACCCAGGGAACCATCTGGGACATCGACTCGTTCGATCAATGGGGCGTCGAACTTGGGAAGGTCTTGGCTCAGCGCATCATCCCGGAGCTCGAAAGCAAGACCGAGCCCAAACTCGACCACGACAGCTCGACCGCCACCCTCATCCGTCGGTATCGTAAGCTCAGGGATGCGATGTGACCGGCGCCGTAAAGCTTGCTCCATCGATTCTTGCGGCCGACTTCGCCCGCTTGGGCGATCAGGTGGTAGAGGCTGAGCGAGCCGGCGCGGATCGCATCCACGTCGACGTGATGGACGGGCATTTCGTGCCCAACATTTCTATGGGCGCACCGATCATCAGCTCGTTGCGGAAAGTGACGCGTCTGCCACTGGAGGCGCACCTGATGATTTCGGATCCCGATTTCTTCGTCGACGAATTTGTCCAGGCCGGGACCGATTCATTCATGGTTCACTGGGAGGGCAACAACGACCTCTCGCGCACCGTACAACGAATCAAGGCGTTGGGAAAACGGGTCGGCGTCGCCATCAACCCGGCGACGTCAGCGCCGGTCCTGGAAGAAATCATGCACGACCTCGATCAGGTGTTGGTCATGACGGTGAACCCGGGATTCGGGCACCAGCATTTCCTGCACGCGACGCTCCCGAAGATCGGCCGTGTGCGAGAGATGATCGATCGGATCAAACCGGGATGCGATCTCGAGGTGGACGGCGGGGTGGATGCGGAGACTGCACCCCTCGCGGTCGCCGCCGGCGCCAACGTCCTGGTGGCGGGGTCGGCGATATTCAATGACGGTGACGACATCACCGCCGCCATGAAACGGCTGCGGGCCGCAGCTCAGCTCTAACGGAGAAGACGTCATGCAGCTCGCGATGATCGGATTGGGCAGAATGGGCGCCAATATGGTACGGCGCCTCATCAAGGGCGGGCATCAGTGTGTGGTCTTCGACATGTTCCCGAAAGCGGTCGAAGAGTTGGCACGAGAGAAAGCAGTCGGCGCCACCTCGCTCGCGGAGCTCGTGCGCAAGCTGGAGAAGCCGCGGGCGGTGTGGTTGATGGTCCCGGCGGCCGTGGTGGACAAGACCATCGCCGACATCATCCCTCTCCTGGAGCGCGGCGACATCCTCATCGACGGCGGCAACTCGTATTACGTGGACGACGTTCGCCGCGCCCATGACCTCGCGGCGAAGGGGATCAATTATGTGGACGTCGGGACCAGCGGCGGTGTTTGGGGGTTGGAGCGCGGCTACTGCATGATGATCGGCGGGCCGGAGACGGCCGTCCGACACCTCGATCCCATCTTCAAGACCCTGGCTCCGGGGCCGGGTGATATCCCGCCGACCCCCGGGCGCGAGAAGATCGGCGGTACCGCCGAGCTTGGCTATCTCCACTGCGGACCGAGCGGGGCCGGCCACTTCGTCAAGATGGTCCACAACGGAATTGAATACGGTCTTATGGCCGCCTACGCGGAAGGGATGAACATCCTGCGCAACGCCAATATCGGCAAGCGGCAGCATGCAGTCGATGCTGAAACCACTCCGCTGCGTGATCCCGAGCTCTATCAATACGACCTCAATCTGCGCGATATCGCCGAGCTGTGGCGACGCGGCAGCGTGGTTGCATCGTGGCTGCTGGACCTGACGGCTTCGGCGCTGGCGAAAGATCCCGCTCTCGCCAACTTCGCCGGCAGGGTTTCCGATTCCGGGGAAGGACGCTGGACCATCAAGGCCGCGATCGATGAAGCCGTGCCGGCGCCGGTGCTGTCGACCGCGCTCTACCAGCGCTTCAGCTCGCGCGGCGAGGCGGATTTCGGCGACAAGCTATTGTCGGCGATGCGCTACGAGTTCGGTGGACACGTGGAGAAGCCGAAGAGCTGACGCAAAACCTCATCCAGGCGCCTCGGCGCAGGATGACCGACGTTCTTCCATCACCGCCCCGAGGGGAATTGCCGTACCGGAGTCTGTTGCGTGAAGATCGAAGTCGAGCCCGACGATGAGGGCGTTGCCCGCAAGGCGGCGGCGATCATCGCCGCCGACGCGCGCGCCGCCATTCCCGCGCGTGGGCGCTTCATCGTTGCGGTCAGCGGCGGCCGAACGCCATGGTTGATGCTGCAGGCGTTGGCCAGGGAGCCGCTTCCCTGGGAGAACGTGCATGTCGTTCAGGTGGACGAGCGTGTGGCGCCAGCAGCCGATCCGGACCGCAATCTCAAGCATTTGCGCGACAGCCTGCTCGATCATGCCCCGCTGCGCCCCGATCACGTCCATGCGATGCCGGTGGACGCAGCCGACCTCGATGAGGCGGCTGAGCAATATGCCCGCACCCTGCGGGAGGTGGCGGGCTCCCCCGCCGTGCTCGACCTCGTTCATCTTGGTCTCGGACCCGATGGCCACACTGCATCACTGGTGCCGGGAGATCCGGTCGTCGATATCACCGACACGGACGTCGCTATAACCGGCCCCTATCAGGGTAGACGCCGGATGACGTTGACGTTCCCGATCATCAACCGGTCCCGGCGCGTGTTGTGGCTGGTCACCGGCGGTGAGAAGGCTGGCACACTCGTGCGCCTGCGCGACGGCGATCCGTCCATTCCGGCGTCGCGCGTGCGTCAAGATCGGGCGTTGATCCTCGCCGATCGCGCCGCGGCGGCGCGGCTCGGCACCACCGAGACATTGGAGACGCAAAAATGAATGCTATCGCCAGCGCTGCGGTGGACTCACCGATGACGAGCGCCCAACTGGACCAGCTGTCGATCAATTGCATTCGCACGCTGTCGATCGATGCGGTGCAGCAGGCGAATTCCGGGCACCCGGGGACGCCGATGGCCCTGGCGCCACTCATCTACACGCTCTGGAACCGGGTCATGCGCTTCGACCCCAAGGACCCGATCTGGCCGAATCGCGATCGGTTCGTGCTCTCCAACGGTCATGCCTCAATGCTGCTATGGTCGGCGCTCCATCTTACCGGCACCCGCGCGGTGAATGCCGAATACGAACGGCTCGGGCGACCCGCGGTTTCGCTCGACGACATCCGGCACTTTCGCCAACTCGGCAGCAAGGCGCCGGGTCACCCCGAGTACCATTGGGTGTCGGGCGTCGAGGCCACCACTGGACCGCTCGGACAGGGCGTCGCGACCAGCGTTGGCTTGGCCATCGCCGAGGCTTGGCTTGCCAACCGCTACAATCGACCGGACTTCGAGATCTTCGGCTACAACATTTATGCGGTCTGTGGCGATGGCTGCATGATGGAAGGCATCGCGTCTGAAGCGGCTTCGCTCGCGGGCCATCTCGGCTTGGACAACCTGTGCTGGATCTACGACAACAACCACATCACGATCGAGGGTAACACGCGCATCACCTTTACGGAGGACATCGCGGCCCGGTTCATGGGCTACGGCTGGAACGTTCTGCGCGTAGGCGACGCCAATGACATCGACCGGATCGAGCAAGCTTTGGAGATCTTTCGCAAGACGAAAGGACGGCCAACCTTCATTATCTTGGACAGCCACATCGGCTACGGTTCACCGCATAGGCAGGATACCGCCGCAGCTCATGGCGAACCGCTGGGCGAGGAGGAAGTTCGCCTCACCAAACGTGACTACGGATGGCCGGAGGATGCCAAATTCCTGGTTCCCGACGCGGTGCGCGAGCACTTCGCGGATGGAATCGGAGCACGCGGGGCGCAACTCCATGCCCGTTGGACCGAGCTGTTCGCGGCTTACCGGTCGAAATTTCCGGAACTTGCGACCGAGATTGAGCTGATGCAGCGGCGGGAGCTGCCGGCCAAATGGGATGTAGGACTCCCCGTCTTTCCGGCCGACCCGAAGGGCATCGCTGGACGCGACGCCTCAGGCAAAGTGCTCAACGTGCTCGCACAGAACATCCCATGGCTGATCGGGGGATCGGCGGATCTCGGCTCCTCCAACAAGACCACCCTGACATTCAAAGGAGCCGGCGACATCGAGCCGGGCACTCCTGGCGGCAGGAACCTGCATTTCGGGATTCGCGAACATGCGATGGCGGCGGCGGTCAACGGACTGGCGCTGTCAAAACTGCGCGCCTTCGGCGCTACGTTCTTCATCTTCAGTGACTATGCGCGGCCCGCGATTCGGCTGTCGGCCCTGATGGAGCTTCCCACCATCTTCGTGTTCACCCACGATGCCATGGGCGACGGCGAGGACGGCCCCACCCATCAGCCGGTCGAGCAGCTTGCGTCGTTCCGCGCCATGCCGGGCTTGGTGGTGCTGCGGCCCGGCGACGCCAACGAGGTGGTCGAGACCTATCGCTACGTCATGCAGTTGCGGCACGAGCCGGCGGTGCTGGCGCTGTCGCGACAACCCCTGCCGACATTGGACCGCAGCAAATACGCTTCGGCGTCGGGGGTCGCGCGCGGCGCCTATGTCCTTGGCGACGCTCCGGGTGGCAAGCCTGAAGTGATACTCATCGGGTCGGGCAGCGAGGTCAGCCTCTGCGTCGACGCCCACGAGAAATTGCTCGCCGCAGGCATTCGCTCACGCGTGGTCTCGATGCCGTCGTGGGATATTTTCGAGCACCAGACTCAAGAGTATCAGGACAGCGTGCTGCCGCCTGACGTCACGGCGCGCGTTGCGGTCGAGCAGGCGTCGACGCTCGGCTGGGAACGTTACGTCGGCAGATCCGGGCGGGTCATCGGAATGAAGACCTTCGGAGCGTCGGCTCCGCTCAAGGAGCTGGATCGTAAATTCGGATTCGAGCCGGAGCGCGTGACCGACATCGCCAAAGAGCTTCTTGGCAAGGGTAAAAAGAGCTGACGGCTGCCTGACCTTTCCAAATTTGCCCTTGGAGGGCTTGAACTTACAAACAGGTGGGAATGCGATGCCCGCGACGCCCAGTGTTGTCTTTCTATTCGATGTCGACAACACGCTCGTCGACAACGACCGTGTGCAGACTCATCTGAAGGAGCATCTGGCACAGACCTACGGTGACGCTACGCGCGACCGTTACTGGGAAATTCTTGAGGAACTGCGCGAGGACCTCGGATACGTCGACTATCTGGGTGCGTTGGAGCGTTACCGGATCGAGGCGATGCACCGTCCAGAGGTGCTTCGTATGTCCAGCTGGTTGGTCGATTACCCGTTCGCGGACCGCCTGTATGCCGGTGCTCTGGACGCGGTCAAGCACGTGCGGCAGTGGGGAACCCCTGTGATCCTCTCCGATGGCGATGCCGTATTCCAGCCGCGCAAGGTTGAGCGATCCGGCCTGTGGCATGCGTTCGACAGCCGCGTCCTCATCTACATCCACAAGGAGCAAGAGCTCGATGATGTTGAGCGTCTCTACCCTGCCGATCGGTACGTACTGATCGACGACAAATTGCGGATCCTGTCTGCCGTGAAGAAGATCTGGGGAGAACGCGTCACGACCGTGTTTCCCAAACAGGGTCACTATGCATTCGACCCCGACATATTGGCCGAATGTCCGCCCGCGGATATCGAGCTTGCCAAAATCAGCGATCTGCTCACGTATGACTTGCCTGCAATCCTGAAGAAGACATAGACGGACCCCGACCCTGCGCGAAGCGGATGCTGGTGAGAGCCCGCCGTAACCTTTCCCGATGCGACAGGGTGCTCGCCTCCACCATCATCGGCTTTTCGGCGCCATTGACCATACATTTGTGCAGCACGCCAGCGCGCGGCTTCCTGCGCCGGGGCACCGCTATGTCCGCCCTCTGAGTTCGATAGCGGGGCCGTCGGCGTCGGTCCGACGTCAAGGGTCGTGACGCGGCTATCGTGCTCGCACTACAAAATGCGTGAGCACCAGCGCGCGCGGCCGAACGGCGGGAGATCCGCCGTCTTCAGCGATCTGAACTTAACGTGCCCGGCCAATCCTTGTCACAGCTGCTTCACCGGGGTTGGATCGAGATTGAAGATCCGCGCCGCGTTGAGGCCAAGAATGTTCCTTTTGGATTGCTCGGACAGGAACGGCAGGTCGGTAATTTCGCTCGGCAGGTCGAAATCGAAATGCGGCCAATCCGACGCAAACAGCAACTGGGTGTCCGCCTTGATCATCTCGAAGGTGCACTCGAGCGCCTTGCGGTTGGTCGCCTCCATCGGCTGCGTCGTGTACCAGCAGTGGTCGCGCATGTACTCGGACGGCAGCCGCTTGAGATGCGGCGCTTCGGACGGGCGCATGAGGAACTGGTCGTCGAGCCGTTGCATCAGGAACGGGGCCCAGGCGATGCCCGACTCGATCCAGATCACCTTGAGCTTGGGGAAGCGGACCGGGATGCCGTTGAGCACCCAGTTCGTGCAGTGCACCAGGTTGGGCCAAACGAACCCTAGTGCGTGCATGCCGAGGAAACGGTTGACGGTCTTGAGCGAGGGATCGTCCCAGTGGTAGCCGGCATGGAAGGAGATCGGCAGGTTCGTCTCCTCGATCATACGGTAGAGCCGCATGTACTTGTTGTGATGCACCGGCGCATGCCGCGTCGAGGGCACGGCGTAGCCGATGATGCCCTTCTTGCCGGCGGTCTCCTTGACGATACGCTCGCACTCCTCCGGCGTGTTGTACGGCAGGACGGCCAGGAACTTGATGCGGTCGTCCGCCGATAACAGCTTCTCCTGCATCCATTTATTGTAGGCGCGCGACAGCCAGACCTCCATCTCGGGCTGCGGATGAAGGCCGATGAACAACATAGGCGTGGGGAATACGACCATGTTGTCGACGCCGAGCGAATCCATCGCGCGGCGGGTGAGCGTGACGTCGCGGTGGACGCCGGTCTCCTCGACCTTCTCGCGCAGGCCGTCCTGATGCGGGATGCGGCCGCCCACGCTCTGATAGCGCAGGCCGAGATCGCCGTTGAGGCCGTAGGGCGGCGCCCCGATGCGGTCCTTGTGGAAGTGCAGCGCCTGATCGCGGACGACCGGGTCCTCGATGTATTGCACGATTTCGTTCCAGGACACCGTCTCGACATGGTGCGCGTCGACGTCGACCACGAACCAGTCATGCAGCTTGCGCCGGCGGGCGGCGAGGCGGGCATGCTTGAGGATCTCGCGGCTGTCGGTCGAGGTGTCGATGACCTGGGCCGGCAGCATCTGCGGCACGCCCGTCAACGGTTGGTTCATGGCTTGCTCCTCGCAACGTCGCCTGAATGATTTCCGCCCCTGCTCGGCTCGTTCTCGCCGGGCCGGCGCCGGAACCAGAGCCCGAGCTCCATCGGCCCGAGTTGCACGTCCCGCAGCATCTCCGAGACAGCCACCAGCATTTCGGTCGCGGTCAGCGTCTCGCCGCCCTCCTGCACGATGGCCGGCACGGCGCGATCCTCGAGCTCGGACTTGGCGTAGTAGAGCCGAACCGCGGCCGTGATGATCTGCGCCAGCGCCTCGTCGGAGACGCGCGCGGCCTCGCCCTTCGTGACCAGCTCCTTGGCCGAACGGTGAAGGTCGGCGGCGTAGCGGTCGATCCAGCCGTACTCGTCGTTGGCACGTCCGGCCGGAGGCCTGTCCTCAGACCGCGACATAGATGTTGCCGTCCTTTTCCTCGAGCTTCGCCTTGCGCAATCTGATCTTGTCGGAGCCCTGGTTGATCCCGGTCTTGAGGTCGAACTCGTAGCCGTGCCAGGAGCACACGATGTTGGTGACGCGCTCGTCGTAGGCCAGCGTCCTGACGGTGCCGTCGCCGGCGATCGGTTCCACGACGCGCTGGTAAATCCGGCCTTGGCAGACCGGACCCTCCCGGTGCGGGCACTCGTTGTGCCACGCGACGAACTGCCCGTCGACCTTGAACACGCCGACTTCGACGCCGTCGCACGAGACCACCCTGCGGTCGCCGTCGTTGAGCTCGTCCGCGCGGCACACCAGGTACGATTTGGGCATTCGCTACTCCGTTGCTCAGTCAGTCCGGGAACCGGCGCGACGCCCGCTCGCCCGATCACGGGTGGCGGCCGCGGCGTCCTGACCATAGGCAAAGCGCGGCCGGGTTCCAATCATAGTTCGAACTTGATGTTGGCTTGCTTGACGACGCCGGACCAGCGCTGCACCTCGGCCTTCATCCGCGCGGCCAGTTCTTCCGAGGTGCTCCCGATGCTTTGGCTCGAGAGCGCTTTCATGCGCGCCTTGAAATCGTCGGTGGCCGCGATCTGCCGGCACGCCGCCTCGAGCTTGCGCACGATCGGCATCGGGGTTCCGGCCGGCGCCATCAGGGCCAACCAGGTTCCCGCCACCACGTCCGGCACACCGGCCTCGGCCAGCGTCGGAAGGTCGGGAAGATCGGGGATACGCTCCGGGAGCGTCACGGCCAGCGCCCGCAGATTGCCAGTGCCGACCTGAGGTACCGAAACCGGGGTCTCCACGAAGGCGAATGCGGTCTGTCCGCTCAGCAGGCTGGTGATGGATTCGTTGCTGCTGCGGTAGGAAATCGCGGTGGCCGGCGCGCCGGTCTTGATCTTGAAGTGCTCGATCGGCAGCGTGAAGACCGGCGACGGCGTGGGATAGTTCGCCTTGTCTGGATTGGCCTTGAGCCAGGTCACCAGCTCGGCAATGGTTTGAGCCGGGTGCGACTTGTTCACCAGGACGAGCATCGGATAGTCGGCCACCAGCGAGATCGGCACGAAGTCCTTGAAGATATCGTAGGGGATCTTGTCCCAGATGGCCGTGCCGATGGTCATCGCGCCGGGCGCGGCACCGAGCAGCGTGTAACCGTCGGGCGGGGATTTCGCGACGGTCTCCGGCGCGAGCCGCCCGGCGGCGCCGGGCTTATTCTCGACCAGAAAGGTGCCGCCGATCGTTTCTTGCAGCTTCTGGGCAAGGATGCGCGCGACCGTGTCGGTGCCGCCGCCCGGCCCAAATCCAATGACGATCCGCACCGTCCGGTTCGGATAGTCGATCTGCTGTCCGCGGGCCGCCGCCGGCCACGCCGCCGCGCCCCCCATCAAAGTGAGGAACTCACGCCGTTTCATGCGCAACTCCTGTTCCCCGGCGGGGGCGATCGTACTGGTTCGAACGACATCATGGAAAGGGGGTATGGCGACGAAGCACGGTTGCGTTCGCGTACCTGTGCCTGAGGGGGCCGAAGCGAGGGCACCTCGATGGATGGCCCACGACACGATCCGGCCCGTGACGGTCCTTCGAGACGCGAGGCCGTTCCAATTTCACCAGCAGGCATGCTCATTTGAAGGTCAGTCGATCTTGGCGCCA
>Ga0114129_10000461_pt1 | contig 48733 bp, 49 predicted proteins | sample RhiMetdeltSRZDD1_FD_80071 | JGI IMG/M metagenome (GOLD analysis project Ga0114129, IMG submission 80071) | Populus rhizosphere microbial communities from Tennessee, USA - Rhizosphere MetaG P. deltoides SRZDD1 (version 2) (version 2) | ecosystem: Host-associated > Plants > Roots > Rhizosphere >...
CGAGCCGGGCGGCGGTGGATATGTGGCACAGCGGGTTCTTGCCGCCAAGGATGAGCGCCACGGTCTGCTCGCGACGCTCTGGTTCAACATCGCGCACTATGCGCTCAGCCCGTGGCCCTGGATTCTGGTCGGCTTCGTGGCGCTCCTGCGGTATCCCAACCTCGCGAATCCCGAAGAGGGATACGTCCGGGTCATGGTGGACGTGCTCCCCTCACCGATGAAGGGCCTCCTGCTCGCGACTTTTGCGGCCGCCTATATGAGCACGATCGGGACGCACCTCAATTGGGGAGCGTCGTACCTAGTCAACGACGTGTACTTGCGGTTCGTGAATCCGGATGCCAGCCGCCGGGCGCAGGTCATCGCGTCCCGCGCAGCGACGGTCGTGCTGATGCTGCTGTCGCTGGTCGTCATGGCGTACCTCAAGAGTGTCGAACAGGGATGGAAACTGTTGATCGGGCTCGGGGCCGGCACCGGACTGGTGTTCATCCTCCGCTGGTACTGGTGGCGCATCAATGCGTGGTCGGAGATCAGTGCGATGGCCGCGTCGTTCATGACCTCGATCGCGCTCCAGCTCGCGCATCTCGACTCCGGCAATACCTCGAGTCCGGACTACGCCATTGCCCTGCTGACGACGGTTGGAGTCACCACAATCGTCTGGATCGCCGTCACGCTGCTCACGTCTCCGGAGGCCCCCGAAACCCTCGAGCGGTTCTATCGGCGGGTGCGCCCCGGCGGTCGCGGCTGGCGGCAGGTCGCCGATCGCATGGGGTTCGGGAACGATCCCATCCCCGGAGGGGTTCTTTCCTGGGTCAACTGGGTGGCAGGGGTAGTCGCGGTCTACGCCTCGGTCTTTGCCGTCGGGGCCCTAGTCACCGGAAGCCGGGCATCGGGCATCGGGTATTCTGCCATCGCCATCGTGGCTTTCGCGTTGATTCAACGTAACTTGCGCGCTGACCCCCAGCTCGCAGCGAGCGTTGACACGGCACCCGCCGCTCCCTAAGATTCGAACGTTGAAACCGCTGTAGTGCTTCGCACCGGCGAAGCCCATGGAAGGAGTCGCGAATGAGCGTTGAGGAGCAGGCCCAGGCATCCGGATTTGAGATCTCGCTGAGCCAACGGGCCGCCGAGGAAGTCCGGAAGTTCATCGCCGCAGAGGACGTTCCCGCCGAGACGGCGGGGCTCCGCATCAGCGTGCTCCCGGGTGGCTGCTCGGGCTTCAAATACAGCCTCAACATCGAAGAGCGCGCGCTGGATGACGATCTCGTGTTCGACGCCACCGGGGTGCGCGTGTTCGTCGATGGGTTCAGTGCACAGTATCTGAACGGCGTCTCGATCGATTACGTCTCGTCGATGCAGGGCGCCGGCTTCACGTTCCACAATCCCAATTCGACCGGTGGTTGCGGGTGCGGTTCGAGCTTTACCGCTTAACTGCGTAAACTGTGAACAGTGAACGGTGAACGGGGGGTCTCGATGATCGGGACCCCCCGTTTACCGTTTACCGTTCACCTTTCACCGTCGTGACCCCCCTCGATCTCGCCGTGGTCCTCGGCTACTGCGCCGCGTCACTCGGCGTCGGCCTCTGGGTGGCCCGGCACCAGGAAACCGCGGGCGACTATTTCCTCGGCGCGCGGAATCTCCCCGCGTGGGCCATACTGCTCTCCATCGTTGCCACCGAAACATCCGCGATCACGGTCATCTCCATTCCCGGCACCGGGGCGCGCGGTGACCTCACGTTTCTGCAGCTGGTGTTGGGCTTCATCATCGGGCGCACGGCAATCGCCGTCTGGCTGCTGCCGGGCTACTTCCGGGGCGAGCAGGAGACGGCATACGCCCGACTGGAGTCGCGCTTCGGCACGGCCACACGACGACTCATGTCCGCAATTTTCCTGGTCACGCGGTTTCTGGGCGACGGCGTCAGGGTGTTCGCGAGTGCGATTCCCCTCGCTCTGGTAACCGGGTGGAGCGCACCGGTGTCTATAGCGGTGATCGGCGTGGTCACCATGATCTACACCTGGTTCGGCGGCTTCAAGGCGGTGGTCTGGGCCGATGTGCTCCAGCTTGGAGTGTACATCGCGGGCGGCGTCGCAGCCCTTCTGGTCGCATGGTCGCTCGCCGGCGGCATGGATAGCGCCCTTTCAGCCGCGGAAGCTGCGGGAAAGCTCCGGGTCTTCAATCCGACTTTCAGTTTTACCAGTACCTACACCCTGCTCGGCGGGCTGGTGGGAGGGGCAATGCTGTCAGCGGCGTCCCACGGCACCGATCACCTGATCGTGCAGCGGTTGCTGGCCACTCGCTCGCTGCGCGACGCGAGGGTCGCGCTGGTCGGGTCGGGGGTCGTGGTCTTTCTCCAATTCCTCCTGTTCCTTCTGGTCGGGTCCGCCATCTGGGCGACCAAACTGATGCCCGACACGATCGCATCGGATCAGATCTTTCCCCGTTTCGTCATCAGCAATCTCCCGGCCGGGCTGGCAGGGCTGGTGGTGGCCGGCATCCTCGCGGCCGCCATGAGCACGCACAGTTCAGCGATCAACGCGTTGGCCTCGTCCCTCACGCACGACCTGTACGCCGGCTGGACCGGAAGGAAGGATCCGGCCCATCTGCTTCGCGTCGGTCGCATCTTCTCAGCAGTTTGGGCCGTCGCGCTCATGCTGGGAGCACTTCTGTTTCTAGCCTACGATCGCGAAGGCAAGACGCCTGTCGTGGTGCTGGCCCTGTCGGTCGCATCCATCGCATACGGCGGGCTGCTAGGCGCGTACCTGCTCGCCGGACGCTGGGCTCGCGCCACGAGCCGCGGTGTCATCATCGGCGTGACGGTGTCGCTTGCGATCATGCTGGTTGTCTTTTTCGCCCGGGGTCTGTCAGACCGGTTCGGCATTGCCTGGCTAGCAGCCGTTGGACGGTTGGCATGGCCATGGTACGTGCCCTTGGGTACGCTCATTACCGTCACAGTCGGCCTGGTCGCGAGCGTCGGTGGGAATCATGCGGATGGACAGTCGTGAGCGAGACTACGATCTTCCTTCCCCATCTATGAGCGAAGTGCTGGTCGGCGCCGATGTCGGCGGAAGCAAGACCGCGGTTGCGGTCGAGAAGGCAGGCACCATAGCGGCCCGAGCCACCGGGCCTGGCGCCGCGGTTCGCCCCGGCCGAGCCCTTCAGTCGGCGGCCACAATTTCCGAGGTGGTGCGCCGGGCCCTTGCAGGCGCTGCCGAACTGCGAGCCTCGGTCCTCGTCGTGGGCGCCGCGGGCGCGGGGCGACAGCCCGAGCAGGGTGAGCTCGAGCGGGCGCTGCGGGGCGAGCAGATCGCCGAGAAAGTCGTGGTCGTCACCGACATCGAAATCGCCCTGGTCGCGGCGTTCGAAGATGCACCGGGCATCGTGGTGAGTGCCGGTACCGGGAGTATCGCAGTCGGACGAGACCGGCAGGGAAAGTTCAAGCGGATGGGTGGCTACGGTTGGCAGATGGGCGACGAGGGGAGCGGATACGCCATCGGCCGCGCAGCCCTGGGTGCAGTGAGCCGCGCGCGCGACGGGCGCAGTCCGAGCACACCGCTGCAGCACCGGATACTCGCCGCAACTCGCAGCAGCAACTTCGACGAGCTGGTGAGTTGGGCCGCGACGGCGAGTCCGGCCGAGGTCGCCGCTCTGGCGCCCCACGTGCTCGAGGTGGCGGGAGCCGGTGACGTGGTGGCCCGCGGGATTCTGGACTATGCGGCGCGGGAGCTGTCGCAGCTCGCGATCTGCTTGCAGCCACAGCTGGGAGAACGGGACAAGATTTCCGTGGCGCTGGCGGGGGGGCTGCTCGAGGCCAGTACTCCGCTGCGCGGTGTGGTGCTGGCCAAGCTCGCCGAGCACGACCACTTCACCGTCGTAGACACGCCGATCGATGCCGCGCTGGGCGCACTGGCCATCGCCAAACGGCCCGCTCCCTAGGCCGTTCCGGTCGATCAGTCAGCTAGGCAGCGTCGGACATCGCTGCCGGCTTGGGGTTCCTCAGCCGGCTGTGCCTCGATCCATACGCGAAGTACAGCACCAACCCCAAGACCAGCCAGATCGCGAAGCGCTTCCAGGTGATGGCGGGGAGCTGCAACATGAGGTACAGGCAGGCCGCGACTGAGATGAGCGGCGTGATCGGTACCCCCGGAGCCCGGAACGGGCGACCCCGTTGCGGATCGGTGTAGCGGAGGGCGATGACGCCGAGGGATACCAGGACGAAGGCGAACAGGGTGCCGATGTTGGTGAGGTCTACGACTTCGGCGATGTTGGCGAACGCGGCGAAGCCCCCGACGAACATACCGGTGATGATGGTGCCGACCCACGGCGTTCGGTAGCGCGGATGCACCTTGGCGATAAAGGGCGGCAGCAGGCCATCACGAGCCATCGAGAAGAAGATGCGGGGCTGGCCCAGCTGAAAGACGAGCAGGACGCTTCCCATCGCAATGACCGCACCCAGCGAGACGATGAATCGCGAGGCATTGATCAGCGCTGGCGGTCCATCCGAATACTGAAGGGCCGTGATCATTGGCTCCGCGGTCCCGAGGTTCTTCCAGGGCGCCATCCCGGTCATCACCGCTGAGAGCGCAATGTAGAGGACGGTGCAAACAACCAAGCTCATGATGATCCCGAACGGCATATCCCGCTTGGGATCTTTTGACTCCTCCGCCGCGGTGGAGACCGCGTCGAAGCCGATATAGCTGAAAAAGATGATGGCGGCCCCGGCGCCAATCCCGGCGAACCCGTTGGGAGCGAAGCCGCCGGTCGCGGGATTGGTCCAGTTCTCCGGCTTGATCAGGAACACGCCAACTGCGACGAAGAACAGAATAATCCCGATCTTGAGCAGCACCATCGCGTTGTTCGAGTTGGCCGACTCGCGCACGCCGCGAACCAGAATAACAGTGATTGCGGCGACAACGAGGAACGCCGGGAGATTGATGATGAAGGGGATGCCGAACAGCTTGGGCGCTTCGGCGACCGCGCTGGCGAGATACGTGTGGGTCGCGTCGGTGGCGCCAGCCGCGACTGCAGCGGCCGCATCATGGGCGCTCCGGTAGTCGGTTGCGAGCCAGGCCGGCATTCGGACGCCGAAATGACTGATCAGCTCGCGAAAGTAGCCCGACCAGCCGATAGCCACGCCGATGTTCCCGACCGCGTACTCGACGATCAAGTCCCACCCGATGATCCAGGCCACGAACTCCCCGAGCGACGCGTAGGCGTAGGTGTAGGCAGAGCCCGCGATGGGAACCATGGCCGCAAATTCTGCATAGCAAAGCGCCGCGAAGCCGCAGGCCACCGCAGTAAGGAGGAACGACAGCACGATCGCCGGCCCGGCTCCCGGGCGAGCAGCGTCGCCTACGATTGCGGTTCCGGTCGTCGCGAAGATGCCGGCCCCGATGGTCGCGCCGACGCCGAGTGCGGTCAGGTGCCATTTATTGAGGGAACGTTTGAGGCCGCCACGCTCTCGAATGTCCTTCTCGCAGTCCTCGATCGATTTGCGGACGAAGAGGGAGGCGGCCATGAGTCTCCGAGGTCGTTAAAAGAAGACTGTGACAGTAGTGGTTCCGGGTACCGCTGCTCCCGCAGGGGAGCGGGCGGGACGGAATCGGTAGTCCCGCATTGCATCGGCGAACCGGCGGGCAAAGCCGCCATCTCGAATCTCAGGTGCAACGGCGATCCGCTCGACGCGCCCATCCGCGGTGACGTAGAAGGTCACCTCGACCTGACGTCCGCGCATGTCTTTCGGATAGTCCGCCGGGGGAAGCACCAGCTGGCGAGGCTCGGGGGCAGTACCTCGACCTGTCTCGCCGCCGGTGCCGGCCCCCGCGCCTGGCCCAACACCAGGGCCATTGCCCGTTCCGATTCCTCCGCCGGTTCCCTCACCGGTCCCCTGAGCGCCTGACCCTGCGCTCGTGCCTTGCGTCTCCGCGGGTGGAGCGGTCACGGGCGACGCACTGGCCGTCTCCGGTGGCACGGGGGGAGGAAGCACTCGCGGCGTCACGACCGGTGGCGTAGGACGCGCGACCACCGGCGGACGCCGCTGCGGGACGGGGGTCGGGGCCGGTGCAGGCGCCGCGGGCAGGGAAATATACGCCACGCCGTGCTCCCTGCCACCGCCGCCACCTCTCGCGATGATCGGCTGGTTGGTGCCTCGCGCGCGCTCCCAGTCCCGTGAAATTCCTGCAAGTAGCCACCCAATGAGCAGCGCATGCAACAAGACCGTGACCACCAACGGGCCGCCGATCCGCCGCCGTGGCAGGCGCATCTCCAGGGTGGGAGGAACCGGGGGGCGCATGCTAGGAGAAATTACACCGACGGCCGCCCGGGTTCGGGCGGCCGTCGGTGATGCTCCAAGCCGAAACTACAGCTACTTCGCTTCCTTGGGCGTAAAGCCGATAATCTGCACACCCGCGCCCCGCGCGACGTCCATCGCGTCGATCACGTCCTGATAGAGCCGGTTCCTCCCCGTCTTGATGAACAACAGCTTCGCCGGGCGGTTGTCGAACACGGCATGGATCTGCGCGTCCAGCTGGCCCTTCGGGACTGGCTGAGAGTTGATCGCATAGCTGCCGTCGTCGGCCAGCTCGAGCACGATCTGATTGTTGGCGGCCGTGCTCTGCTGCGTGGAGTTGGGCGGCGGCACCTGAATGTCCAGCGCTTTCCGGGACAAGGGCTGCGTGATCATGAAGATGATCAGCAGCACCAGCAGCACGTCGATCATGGGGGTGACGTTGATGTCGTGGTTCACCCCTCCGGAGCTGCCTGTGGTCATCGCCATGTCACTTTTTCTCCTTCTTGGCGCGGTCTGCCTCGGCCTGCTGGAACAGGCCTGACGCGAGTGGCTCCGTGATAGCCGCCATCACGCGGACGCCTGCCTGACGCGCCGTTTCGACCGCGTCCTGAATTCGGGCATACTTCAGGTTGTGGTCGGCCTTGAAGTACAGAATCTTGTCCTCGGTCCGGGCCGCGAACGTAGAGCGCAGCTGGTCCGCCAGCGCCGCATCCTGAATCGGTCGCCCGTTGAGGAAGTACTTGCCGTACTCGTCGATCCCGAGGATCACCTCGTTGTCCCCCTCGGGACGGGAATCCAGGTTCTTGCCCTTGGGCAACGTTGCCTTGAAGCCCGCCGCGATGAGTGGCGTCACGATCATGAAAATGATCAAGAGCACCAGCATTACGTCGATCATCGGCGTCACGTTGATGTCCGACTTGACGGAGGTGACGCCGCCGCCGGAACTACCCGTGGATATGGCCACTGCCGGTCACCGCCTTCTGGGCCTGGAATTCCTTGGTGAAAATGGACCGCCCGAACTCGCTCCCGACGCTCTTGATGAGGTAGTCGATGAGCTCCTTCGAGGTGTAGGTCATCTCGACCGTCAGGTTCTCGATCTTGGTCGTGAAGTAGTTGTACGCCCACACCGCCGGAATCGCGACCATGAGGCCGAACGCCGTGGTGATCAGGGCTTCGGCGATACCGGCCGAGATGCCAGCTAGACCGCCGGACGCGCCCTGCGCCGCCATACCGACGAAGGCGTTCACGATACCCATCGTGGTGCCCAACAGACCGACGAACGGCGCCGTCGAGCCGACGGTGCCCAGCACGCCCAGGCCGCGCTTGAAGTCGGCCAGGATGATCAGCATCTGCCGCTCGACGGCGCGCTCGGCGGAGTTGATGTCCGCCGCGGTAATGGTGGCCCGGTCACGGAGCAGCGGCTTCACTTCCAGCAGCGCCTCGCCCAATACGCGCGAGACGTGGCTCTTCTTGTTCTTCTCGGCCAGCGAGATCGCCTGGTCCAGGTTCTCCTCCTGAATGGCGCGGGAGAACTGCGGCGCGAACTTGCGGGTCTCCCGCTCGCTCCGCTTGATCTGCACCAGTTTGGTGAGAACGATCGTGAGGGAGTAGATCGACATGATCGCCATTACGAACACGATGAACTTGGCGAACATGCCCATCTGGGCCCACAGGTGAAGAAGATCAATACTCATCTGGTTACGCCTCCGTAGGTGACCTGGCTACTGCCCGGGCTTGAACGAGACGGCCTGGTGCACCAGTTGGCGCACGGCACGGCCGCGGAATCTCGCCGGCTTGAAGACCGACTTCTGAATGACCTCCTTGGCCGGCTCCTCGAAGGCCTGGTGGGTCGACTTCAGCACTTTCAGGGACGGCGGCTCGAGATGGCCCGTCGTGTCCACGATGTACTCCAGCTCCACCCGACCGGCGATGCCGGCGCTCTGCATGACGGGCGGATACCGCGGCGTTGGCTGAGAGATCGGCTGCACCGGATCATCCAGCTCGGCCTCGGTAAAGACCTGCGCCTTCACGTCCACCGGTCCCGTCCCCCCGACCACACCCGTCGCCACGCCACCCTCGACGCCCTTACCCGTGAAGTCCTTCGGATCGAAGGCCTTCTGCTTGATGTCGATGGGCGGGATGTCCTTGGGGATGTCGGTCGGCGCCACGACGGTCTGGAAACCCTTCGGTGGCGGATTGGTAACCACGACTTCCGGCGGCGGAGGAGGAGGCGGCGCCGGCGGAGGCGGCTTGAGGAACACCATGGTGGTGTCCACCGGCCTGTTCTTCACCGTCTCCGCGACGCCTTGTGTCGCTTTGACGGCCGCGAAGATCAGCAGTCCATGAAGCACCAGAGACATGATCGTCTGTCCGACGGTGCGCTGCTTCTTCGCTTTCGATTCCAGCAAGTTCTCGAACACGCGATGACCCCTCGCCTGACTGAGGTGGGCGAGAATGTACCACGCGCCTCATGGCGCGCCAGTTGACCGAAGATGACAGTTTGATGACAACCGGATTAGGCGTTCCGACCGTAACGGCCAGGTTTACCGTTGTGACGGCGAGTTGCGTCACCCGGTGCCCGCTCGGCGAGCGTGACTTTCCACTCGCGAACAGGATGGCACTGTCGCCTTGCAGGTCGGGGAAAGAAAAGGGCTTGGCTCAGCCCTCCCGGTGAGAGACCGGGCTTGGCTCGGGGGACTGACTGGTTTGGGCGGATGTGGCCTCGGCGGGACCGGTCCGCGGAAGATGAACGGTGAACACCGTTCCCCGGCCCGGGCGGCTCTGGACGGTGATCGAACCGCCGTGAGCTTCCGCGATCCACTTCGTGATCGCGAGACCCAGACCGGTGCCCGCTCGCTCGCCCGTCCGCGAGCGAGCCGGGTCCGCCCGCCAGAACCGATCGAAGATGTGGGGCAAGTCGCCGGGCGCGATGCCTACGCCGGTGTCGCTCACTGTGAGCGTCACCGCGCCATCCGATTCCGTGAGACTCAGGCCCACCAACCCGCCGGCCGGCGTGTACTTGATCGCGTTGGTGACGAGGTTGAGCATCAGCTCCCGTATCCGATGTTTGTCCACCTGGAGCAGGACCGGCCCCTCCGGCATGTGCGTGGTCACCCGCACCTGCGCATCTTCGCCCAGAATACCCGCCGTCTCCGAGACGTCCGCCACGACGTCGCGAAGGTCTGATTCTTCCACGGCGAGCGGAGCCCGTCCTTCATCGGCGCGGGCCAGCGTCAGCAGGTTGTCCACCATCTCCGTCATCTGATTGATCTGGTCCAGGGTTTCGTCGAGCGACTGGAGCACGTCGCGCGGTGTCTGAGGGTGAGTGAGCCCGCGCTCTACGCCGGCACGCAGGACCATGAGCGGCGTCTTGAGCTCATGACTGGCATCGGCGGTGAAGCGACGCAGGCTGGAAAAGCTTTGCTCGAGCCGGGCCAGCATTCCGTTTAGCGTGACCACGAGTCGCGAGATCTCGTCGCCTGAAAGCGGCACCGCAAGCCGCCGATGCAGGCTGCGGCCGTCGCTGATGGCGTCGAGCTCATCCATGATGCCGAGCAAGGGCTGGACGCTGGTGCCGGCGAGCCACCAGCCGAGCGCGGCAGAGCACAGCAGCACGATAGGCGCGATGACCAGCATCGACTGAAGCAACGCGCTCGGGCCGAACGCGACGTCCTCGGTTGGCGTCGCCACCACCAGCCAGCCAATGCCGGGACCCGCCGAATCTACCCGAGTCGCGAGATAGCGCATCGTCCCGAGCGACCCACCGACATCCAGTGTTCCGGCCAAACGTCGAGCAGTGAGCGTGCGGGCCGGCGCCGAAAGTTGCTCCAGCTCGGCAGCCGTAAGCCCGCGCGTGACGCCGGAGAGCGCCACGACCTTGTGGCTCGTATCCGCCAGGACCAGGTAGTCGCGAAACGCTTCGAGATAGGCGCTGATGCCCGGGGCCAGCGAGGGATTGGTCGGGCCGCCGATCAGGCTTCCCAGCACGCGGTACGACTCCACCAGCCAGCGGGTGGCGAGGTCGGACTCGAGTCCGAGCCGGCGGTCCAGCTCACGCACGCTGGATTGTCCGCGCTCGAGGTACAGCGCACCGCCGAACGCGACGACGGTGATGCCCAGCGCCACGGTGTACCAGAAGGCGAGTCGCCGGCGGATCGTCGTCATCTCAGCCCTTCACCACGTAGCCTACACCGCGCACCGTGTGGACCAGCTTGTCGGAGTGCCCGGAGTCCACCTTCTTGCGCAGCCGGTTGATGACTACGTCGACGATGTTGGTGCCGGGATCGAAGTGGTAGTCCCAGGCGTATTCCGTGATCAGGGTACGGGACATGACCCGCCCTGGGTGCCGCATGAGATACTCCAGAACCGTGTACTCCTTTGGAGTCAGCTCGATCAACTGGCCGCCTCGCCGCACCTCGCGGGTCGCGGTATCGAGTTCGAGATCCGCGACCCTCAGAACCGGGGTGCGCAGCTCCTTGGGTCGCCGACCCAAGGCCTCGACGCGCGCCAGCACCTCCTCGAATGCGAACGGCTTGGTGACATAGTCGTCGGCGCCCATGCGGAGAGCCTGGACCTTCCAGTCCACGGCGTCCTGTGCCGTGAGAACGAGGATAGGAGTAGTGATCCCACGGTCACGAAGGGTGCGCAGGACTTCGAGACCGGTCATGCCGGGAAGCCGGAGATCGAGCACGACCAGGTCGTACTGGCCTCCGGAGGCGAGTCGCAAGCCTTCCAGGCCGTCGTCCACCAGATCCGCATGATACAGGTGCTCATCGAGCCCCCGCTTCACGTACTGACCCACCGTACGGTCGTCCTCGATCACCAGAATCTTCAACCGACCCGGCCCTTCCTTCCTTACCGCTCCGCTTTCGGTTCGACCGAGGCAGGCAACACCACGCGGAAGCGGGCCCCTTCGCCCGGCTGGCTCTCGACCTCGATGCGGCCGCCGTGCTCCTGCACGATGCCGTAGCTGATCGACAGCCCAAGCCCGGTGCCTCGCCCTGGCGGCTTGGTCGTGAAGAAAGGCTCGAAGATGAGCAGCTGCTGGGAGCGGGGGATGCCGATGCCAGTGTCTTCCACTTCGACGAAGATCTCGTCGGCTCGCATTCGGCTTCGGCCGGTGCGGACCGTGAGACGCCCCCCTTTTTCCATGGCGTCGAGCGCGTTCAGCACGAGCGCCATCAACACCTGGATCAGCTGCTCGGCGTTTCCAACCGTGAGCAGCGGCCGGGGTTCCAGCTCGCGCGTCAGCACCAGCTGCCCGAATCGCTGGTGATGCTTGAGAAGAAACAGGGCATCCTCCACCACCGCGTTCAACTGGACTACCTGCTTCGCCTTGCCCTTCGGTCGGCTGAAATCGAGCAATCCATTCACGATCTGGGAGCAGCGCTCCACCTCCTTATTCACGATCTGGAGGTAGTCCCGAACCGAGTTCACGGCCGTGCCGGACAGATCCGGCAGGCGACCCTCCATCGCCTCGACGCACGCGCTGATGGTGGCGAGCGGATTGTTGATCTCATGCATGACGCCGGCCGCCAGATGGCCGATCGCCGCGAGCTTCTCGCTCTGGAGGATCCGGCGCTCACTCAGCCGCTGCTCGGTCACGTCTTCGCCGACCGTGATGACGTGCGTGATCGCATCGCCTTCGAGCCGCATGGGGATACGGGTGATCCGATACATCCGCTGTTCCTCACCCAGGCCGACATCCATCTCTTCCTGGGAGATCTCGCCGGTGTCGAAGACCCGATCGAACGCCGCTCGCAACCGATCCCGAGGATGCCGGCTCAGGACGTCGAATACGGGGCGCCCCACCACTTCGTCGCGGCGCAGTCCCTGGGTTCCGGTTTCCCGCTTGCGGTTCCAGGCCTGGATTCGATACTCCCGGTCCACTACGTAGAGTCCGACCGGTAGGCTGTCGATGATCAGGCTGATGAAGCGCCGTTGTTCGTCGATTTCGCGAGATTGGGTTGCGACTTCATGCGCCAGGTCGGCGGACAACTCGGCCGATCCGACGAACGGCGCGAGCATGTCCGCCAACACGCCGAGCAGCGCTGGGTCTTGCCGCCCCGGATCCAGCGTCGCCTCGATCATCCCAACGCATTGCCCGTCCTGCATCAGGGGGACTCGGATCGTGCCGTCGGACGGAGTACTGTTGAGCTGCTGGAGCGACGCCACCGCCGGCACATCGGCCGGCGGCGAGCTGACCGGACGAAAAGCCGTCCCGGTCGGCTCCCGAAGCCAAAGCGCGACACGAAGCGCGGGCAGACCTGACCGCATTGTTTCCGCGACTGCCCGGATGGCGTCGTCGAAGCCAAGGCTGCCGTTCAGCAGCTTTGCAACAGCGCCCAGCAGGGCGACGTCGGCGCCTCCGGTTCCCGGCACGCCTGGCTTATCCGATGGCGACGGTGACGTCACGTACGGTGCCGTCCGCCTGCGAGCGCGATCGACAGGATCCGCCATTCGCCGGCGACGCGTCGCAGGATGACATGTTCGGTCCAGTCGGACTCGAGCATCACACCGGCTCCGGACGTCAGCGTCCGGCGGCTCACCAGCCAGGAAGCGGCGAGATCTCCCTCCTGCCTGGTATCGTTGCGGAGAATGCGCACGCCGAAGGTCCGACCGTCCCCAGGCTCGCCCGGGGGCAGGAGCCGCGGGCGGGCGGAGTCGATCGGGAGGACCAGGTTCCGGGTAGGAAGAGTCATCTGGTACGTTGCGTCTTCCCAGAACAGGCTGCGCACCGCAGGCCAGTCTCTTGCCGAGAGGCCCTGCGTATACTGGGTAAGCACGTGCTGAATCGCTTCATCGTCGCTCCGGGATCCGGTGGGAGTGTGGTCCTCGATGCGGCACGCAGCCACGACCAGCGCGCACGCAACCGCAGCGGGGCGCAGGCGGATCATGGGGCTCCTTGGGATCTCGTTGATGTAAAGATATCGAAATGCGAGGGGAGAAACTGCGGGTTCACCGCAGTTTCTCGAGCTCCGTCAACAGCTCCGCGTTCTCCCGCCGGTTTCCGGTCGAGCTCTCCGCGAACGCCCATCGCACGACGCCCTGCTTATCGATCAGGACGTAGGCGCGGTTGGAGAAGAATTTGTCCTCCAGCAGCGTGCCGTATTTCCGGCTGACCTCCCGCTTGAAGTCGCTCAAGAGGTCCACCGTCAGGCGCTCCTTCGCCTTGAACTCCTTGAGCGTCGGAATGGAGTCGACGCTGATGGGCAAAACCTCAGTGTTGGCGGAACGGAACTGTTCGTAGTCGGTCGAGAACTCGCCCATCTCCTTGGTGCACACGCTGGTGAATGCCAGAGGGAAAAATGCCAGCAGCACGTTCTTGCCGCGGAGACCCGAGAGCGAGACCTCCGCTCCCGAGGTGGAGGGCAGAGTAAAGTCGGGGGCGGTTGCACCGACAGGAGGCAAGGAAGCCATGGGTGACCAGGTCGAGAAGGTTGGTGAAGGGGTCAGGAGCGCTGCGAGAGGCGGGAAGCTCATCCCCCGCGCCTCTCGCGTCCCGACGCTACTTCTTGTCGAACCGCTTTCCCACCTCGCTCCAGTTGACCACGTTCCACCACGCCGCCACATAGTCCGGCCGACGGTTCTGGTACTTGAGATAGTAGGCGTGCTCCCAGACGTCGCAGCCGAGCACCGGCGTCTTCCCGTCCATGATCGGACTGTCCTGATTGGGCGTACTCTCGATGGCCAGCTTGCCGCTCTTGTCCAGGGTGAGCCATCCCCAGCCGCTGCCGAACCGGCCGACGCAGGCCTTGGCGAACTGCTCTTTGAACGAGGCGAAGCCTCCGAGATTCTTGGTGATGGCGTCGGCTAGCGCGCCGGTCGGTTCTTTCGGGCCGCCCGGCCGCATGATTTCCCAGAAGAAGGTGTGATTGGAGTGACCGCCGGCGTTGTTCCGGACCGCGGTGCGAATCGCTTCCGGCACGCTGTTGATGTTCCGCAGCAAGTCGTCGAGCGATTTCTGCTGCAGGTCCGGATGGGATTCCAGCGCGGCGTTGAGATTGTTGACGTAGGCGGCGTGATGCTTCTCGTGATGGATCCGCATGGTCTGCTCGTCGATGTGCGGCTCCAGTGCGTTGTGCGGATACGGCAGGGGGGGAAGGGTGAAAGCCATGTCGAACCATCCTCCGCGAACAGCGTTTACCGATCGTAGTGATCCCGTTTTCTAGCCGGCGCAATATGACTGTGCCTCACAGAGCGGTCAACGACGTCCGTCACCGGCAAGTCCGCGAATCGCCTGCACGTACCAGCGGACCGCGCAGAGGTAGTCGCCGACTGCAATGCGCTCGTCTATTCCGTGAATGCGGTCGAGATCTCGCTCAGCCAAGGGTAAGGGCGCGAAGCGATACACGTTAGGCGTGAGCCGGGCATAGTGCCGCGCGTCGGTGGCGCCCACCATCAGAAATGGGGCGACGATCGCCGTGGGGTACACCTGCCGGATCGCGCCGGCGAGCGATTGGAAGACTGGCCCTTCGGTGGGTGAAACCGGCGAAGGATCCTCGCCCTGGCCCAAGACCGAGACTTCGACTGCGGAATCCGATACCACCCTACGAACCCGATCCAGCACGCTCGCCACCGTTTCACCGGGAAGAATCCGCAGGTTCACCACCGCTCGTGCCGAGGCGGGGAGCACGTTCTCCTTGATCCCGCCCTGGATGATCGTAGGCGCTAGTGTGGTCCGTACCGATGCTGCGGTTGCCGGCGTTGCCGTGAGCGTGCGCAGCACCAGCGGCTGAAACAGCCAGAGGTTCGCGAAAAGCACGCGGTAGGGCAGCGCCATCGCGGGGCCCACTGCCCGAAAGAGCGCCAGCTCAGCGTCACTCATGGTGGCCGGGAACGGTTGGCGCTCGAGCCGGTCGACGGCGCGGCTCAGCCTGCCGATCGCCGTCTCGCGGGGCGGCATGGACGAATGTCCGCCGGGTGCGCGGGTGTCGAGCGCGAGCGAAACGGTTCCCTTCTCCGCTACGCCAACGGTCGCGACCGGCAGAGCAACTCCCGGGACAATGCCGGACAGAATCGCGCCGCCCTCGTCCACCACTGCTTCGAGCCGGACCTTGCGCGACTCGAGCAGCGTCGCGATCGCGCGGGCGCCGCTGCCTCCGAGTTCTTCGTCGTGACCAAATCCCATATAGACCGTGCGACGGGGACGGAATCCCGTAGCCGCCAACGCCTCGACGGCTTCCAAAAGCCCCAAAACTCCGACCTTGTCGTCGAGGGTCCCTCGACCCCAGATGAACCCGTCGGCTATAGCCCCGTCGAACGGGGCGTGAGTCCAACCCCCCGAGTCCGCTGGAACGACGTCCATGTGGGAGATGAAGAGCACCGACTGCGCCGATGGATCGATGCCGGGCCAGGTATAGAGCAGGCTGTAGCCCTCAACGATCTCTCGGGTCAGCGCCGTGCCTACGTGGGGAAAGCTGGTCTCGAACAGCCGACGCAGCTCAGCTAGCTGCCTGGGATCGCGCTGAGTGAAGTCCTCATTGGAGACAGTCGGAATGCGGACTGCGCGAACGAGATGCTCGACCACCGCGGCCGAGTCGAGCGACAACGGCTCGGCAGGTGAAGGAGTCACCTGTGGAGTACCGAAGCGTGCAGTGCGAACGGCGAGCACCACCATCAACAACAGGCCACCTACCCACAGGACCCGAAGCAGCGCTTTCATGTCGCGGGCGGCAGGGGCTCGCGCCCCAGGCTGGTCCAACACGCCAGAGCCGTACCGGCCCCGGCGATTAGCGTGTAGATGACCTGCGACCTGAAGCCGGCCTCGAACACGAATGGAAGCGCGAGCGCAACCAGCATCCAGGCGAGTCGTTGGGCAGCGCTGCCGGGGCCGCGCGCCGGAGCCGTATCGAGCGCCAGTCCGGTCGCGCCAAGTATGAGCGCTGCAGGTAACGCGCCTGGTGCTTCACTGGCCAGGGCAATGAATGCCAGAGCGTTGCAGGCAGCCGGTCCGCGACCCGCAATCGCGCCTGCCCAGAGGCCGAGAACGCCGAGTGGCATGAACAGCGGTTGCCAATGCTCGCTCCCTCCGGCCGCAGCAGGACTGACTATCCTGAGCCAGAGCGCAATCCCCAGTGGAGCGAGCAGACCGTCGGGAAAAATCCGCCTTGTCGGCCAGAGGCCCATTAAGGCCCATACGACAAACCCAAGCACCAGGGCAACAATTCGCTCAGCCGCCGGGCTGAATGGAACCTCCGGCAGCGAGCCGATTGAGAGCCCCTCAGGGCCGGCAACAGTGGCCATGAACCACCAGAGCGGACCGAGGACGAGAGTCGCCGCCACGACCCAGGGAACTCGCGTCATCCCCCGTCGCCGACGATCGAGAAAGTCCACCAAAGCAGCCACGCAAACTCCCGCAAATACCACCCCCACATGCGGCCCGGCCACGACGGCGAGGGCGGCAAGACCGAATCCTCCACCGAGGAGTGGTGAGGCCGACTTCACGCCGGGCCATGCGATGACCGGTTGCCCGGGCCCCGACCCAACTCGCTTCACTCGTGCCATCCCCAATCCGGTTAGCAGCGCGAGCGCGACCATCGCCACGGCGGTCAGCACTGGTCGCCACGCCCCGCTTCGAGCGATGAGCGGTGCGATCATCCAGATACCAAGACCGCCGCTGCAGAGGAGAGCCAGCGCCCGCCCGGGAGAAATCGGAGGCCCTCGGTAGATCGCAATCACAGCCGCATACAGGCTCAGCCCAACACCGAGCAGCAGCAGCGCGGTGTTCACGACGAAAAACGCGTCGTCGGACCCGGACGCCGCGCGTTCGATGGCTCGGACATCATCTGCACCCGGGCTCACCGCATAGGCGGCAAGGCCGAGCGCGAATGCGACGAGGCCGAGAAACGCCAGCCGTCGCGCGGCGGTGGGCTCGACGGCGGTCCCCGCGAGCACGAGCAAGACATAGAGAGGTAGCAGACCCAGGCTCACGGCCACTCCACTTCAGTCCGACAGTGCAAGCCATTGCATGGCGCTGGCGCGGGAATTCGAGTGCGCCAGCCGAAGTTCGTCGGGCGAAATCGCGTAGACTGCGCGGCCGAGCGAGCGCTAGGGTGGATCACATCTTGCCAATGATGAGCCCGACGGCTCTGGACTCCGGGCCCGATGCGCGCCGCTGAGGGTATTCCGCAAGCTGGTGGGATATCTGCAAGGTGCGGCCCTAAGGACCGGCGCTCACACGAACTTCTCGACCTCAAGGACGCCCCCCCGTGACGTCAATCCTGGAACCCACGCCCGCTCGCACCGCCCCGATGGCCCCTCCGGCGCCCGTGAGCGACGATTTTACCGCCGGCCGCGACGGCGTGCACCGCCCCGCCCCACGGAAGCGTACCTGGCGACCGGCGAGCGAGATCGCGGTGGATCTGGGAACGGCGAATACACTCGTCCTCGTCAAGGGCGAAGGCGTCGTGCTCAACGAGCCCTCGGTCGCGGCGGTGGACCAGGCCACCGGCGAGATCATGGGGATCGGACTCGAGGCCAAGCGGATGCTGGGGCGAACGCCGGAAGGCATTCAGGCCGTTCGACCGATGAAAGACGGGGTCATCGCCAACTTTGAAGTCGCCGAGAAGATGCTGCGACATTTTCTTCGCGCGGTCCTGGATCGCCGCATCCTTCGCGTCAAGCCCACCGTCATCGTATGCGTCCCCTCCGGCATCACCGAAGTAGAACGCCGCGCGGTACGGGATTCCGCCCAGTCGGCTGGAGTGAAGCGCCTGCTCATGGTCGCGGAGCCGATGGCGGCGGCCATTGGCGTGGGACTGCCGGTGGATACGCCCAGCGGGAACATGGTCGTGGATATCGGCGGTGGCACCACCAATGTGGCCGTCATTGCACTCTCCGGGATCGTCTGCGACGCCTCGATCCGGACCGGCGGCGATGAGCTGGACCAGGCCATCGTCCAGTTCATGCGCAAGAATTACAGCCTTCTGATCGGCGAGCCGACCGCGGAGATGGTCAAGATCAGTATCGGGTCCGCTGCCCCGCTCGATCCCGAGGTCGAGCTGGAGGTGAAGGGCCGTGACTTGATCTCGGGCCTTCCCAAGACGGTCCGGGTGGACTCGGCCGGGATTCGCGATGCGATTCAGGAGCCGGTGTCGCAGATCGTGAATGCGGTCCGCCGGGCCCTGGAAGCTACGCCGCCAGAGCTGGCCAGCGACATTCTGGATCAGGGCATCACGCTGACGGGTGGTGGCGCGCTGATTCGTGGACTCGACCGCCTGCTGAGCGAGGAAACCGGCTTGACCGTTCGGCAGGATCCCGACCCGCTCACCTGCGTGGTCCGGGGTACCGGCAGGATCCTGGACGACTTTGCCCGCTTCGAGAGCGTACTGACGACCTGAGATCTTCTACAGCCAGGTAAATGCGGGCGGAGGCAGGCTCCGGCCCGCATCCCGTCGCGCATTCCTTCGTACAAAGGCCAGATCCAATCCCGCGCGCAGCATCGCGTGCGGTGCCAGCTTCGATCCTTTCACGTCCCGCCACTCCTCGAGCGCCAACTCGATCACCAGATTCCCTGCCGGCCGGGGCCCGGCCCCCGAGCCCGCCTGACCCAGCCGGGCCAGGAGCTCCACATCGAACGCCCAGCGACTCCGAAACGGCGCCCCGAACGCCGCGCGCACCAGCGGGCCGGCACGGAAGAGCTTGGCGCCGCACTGCGTGTCGTACACGGGGAGTTTGAGAACCAGTGAGGCCGCCGTCGCGAAGACTCTTCCCAGATAGTGGCGCGCAGCCGAACGATCGATCACCGTTCCGAGCAGTTTGACCCGTGCACCAATAACTCCGACCAGCTCGGGGCGAGCCTCGAGGGCGGCCACGAAGCGATTGACCGCCGAGAGCGGCGTTGCCAGGTCGGCGTCCAAGAAGCCTACGAACGTCGGGTCGCTCGCGAGCGCGACCAGCACGCCGGCCCGCACCGCACCGGCTTTGCCTTGATTGGCAGCGAGCCGAATCCCGCGAATGCGGTTGGGGACTTCATGGACCAGCTCCGTCAGCACCGCCGAGGTTGTATCGGTGCTCCCATCGTCCACAAACAGAAGGCCCACGTCCGCCGACGCAGCCGCAAATTCGCGGAAGCGGCTCACATCCAATCGAGCAGCTTCGTTGTAGCACGGGACGACTATGACCGTGCGGACGACCGGCTGGCTGGGAGACAGGATGCTCTCGACAGGCTAAAGGGCGCGTGTGGGCGAAGGCCTCAGTGTGCCGGCGGTTCTTGCAGTGCCTTCCGCTCCGAGAGAATTACGCGGGAAGGAATGCCAACGTCGGTTAGGTGAGCCGCGACTTCGATGACACTCGCGTCTTCCGGCTTGGCAGGACGCATCACCCGAACCACGGTTCCTCGAACCGGCAATGTTTCTCCACTAGTCAGGCGCAAAATCCCTTCCAGCTTGGCTCCTAGCGCCGGCTCAGGGCCGAATTCCTGACGATATCGCAGCCCGCGCTCCGAGAGGTCGAGCACATTCAGCGAACCGGCCTCCAGAATGAGGCTCGGGCGCGTCGCTCCCTCGTAATGAAGTCGCACGTGCAGGCGAGGGCGCGAGGAAGACACGCGGCTATCGCTCCTTGTCTGCCTCAGCGGCCTCGGCGCCCGGACGAGCGACGCCGGCTTCACCGCCTACGGTATCCGCAACAGCGCCGGATTCCGACGCTGGTGAGCTACGCGATTGGACCCGATGGGCCACGCGCCCGTAAGCATTCCCGAGCGATGATCTGAAGAGCAACAGTCCAACGAGCAAGCCCGCCGCAACCAGGGCAAGCACCAGGGCGTACTCGAGCACCGCCTGACCGGATTCCCGCTTCGGCACGAGCGATCGCCACCGCTTCACGGCACCTCCGGCACACCGGGGGTTGGGACCTGAAGTCCAGGGGGCAGCGGATATGGAGTGATGTAGCCCTAAAGCTACGGAAATCGCCTGCTTGGGGAAGGGGTGAGAGGATTAGACCGTAGCGGGAACGGGGGCAAGGAGGCCGGCGAGAAACGCCCGGCACGCCTCGGGATCGCGCAGGCGCAGACCGGCGGCGCTCGGGCCAGCCCCGACGTGGATGCCGACCGAGCCCTCGGGCAGCGATTCGAAAAGGTCCTCGTCGGTCCGGTCGTCCCCAATCGCAACCGCGCGGGCGTCCGGCGGGGCGGCAGCCAGAGCCTGGGGAATGATCAGCCCCTTGTGGACGCCGGCGGGACGAAACTCGAGTACCATGCTTCCCCGCAGCACCTCGACCGTATCGCCGGGCCAGCGCTCCTCCGCTTCCTCGAACAGCCGCTCCGCGTGCCGAGCGCCCTGATCCGGGCGAGCCATGCGGAAATGCCAGGACAGACCCGCTGCTTTCCGTTCAATCAACGCGCCGGGCGTTTCCCGGGTGTACCGCTTGAGGAGTGCGAGCAAATCGTCGTAGGGCATCGGCCGCACGGCCGGATGGCGCCGCCAGAGGCGTTCGCCGCGCAAGCGAGACCATGCGCCGTGCTCCGCGTGCAGCCCGATGGGGAGTCGACCGAACCACTGTTCCAGCACGCTTTGCTGGCGGCCGCTCACGAGATGGACGTCGGTGCGTGGACGCGTTGCCAGCTGGCCCAACAGGTCGAGCAAGGCCGCATCCGGGCGGGCAAGCTCTGGGGCCGGCGCGAAAGGCACCAGCGTGCCGTCGTAATCGAGGAACAGTACCAAGGCCGGCGCCGCGCGAAGCTCGTCGAGCACCGCGCGCACCTGGGTTGTTGGGCTGGGCCGGGCCCGCGGCTCTTCCTGTGGAGAACTGCGTCCTCGGCCCTCGAGCGCGCTGACGAACGCCCGGCGCCAACGCTCCAGGGTGTGCTGGGTGACTCTGCGCCGGAGCGCCTGCATACGGCTCCGACGCTCATCGCGGGACATGGTGAGCGCGCGGAAGAGAGCAGCGGTGGTCTCGTCGATGTCGTACGGGTTCACGATCATCGCCTCCGCCAGTTCGGAGGCGGCCCCGGTGAACTCGCTCAGCAGGAGCACGCCATCTTCGTCTGGTCGCGACGCGACGAACTCCTTGGCTACCAGATTCATTCCGTCTCGCACCGGCGTCACCAGCATGACATCGGCGGTCCGGTAAAGACCGACCAGCTCGGCCTGCGCGAATCCGTGATAGAGGTAGCGGACGGGGGTCCACGCCGGAGTGCCGAACAATCCGTTGATCCGGCCGACCATCGCGTCGACCTGTCGCCGAAGCCTTCGATAGGCGGACACGCCGGTGCGGGAAGGAACCGCGACCTGAAGCAGCGTCACATGCTCTCGCAGCTCTGGATGAGTGCGTAGCAGGTGCTCGAACGCGAGCAGGCGGCGCGGGATGCCCTTGGTGTAGTCGAGACGATCGATCCCGACCAGCAGCCGCTCGCGGCGGGTTACGCCCAGTGACCGCCGATGCGCGGCAGGGTCCGCCTTCTCAGCCAGGCCGCCGAAGCGATCGGCATCGATCCCCATTGGAAACACACCGACACCGGTTTCACCACCCGCATGGTGAACGATCGCTTCTTCCGGCGTGCCGTCGACGACCAGATCGAGCAGCTCGCCGGCTGAGACAGCGAAATGGCGAGCGTAGGCGGCGGTGTGGAACCCAACCAGGTCCGCGCCCAGCAAGCCTTCGAGGATACGCTCCCGGGTAGGCAGCACACGGAATACTTCGAAGGATGGGAACGGGATGTGGAGGAAGAAGCCGATCCGCGCGCCGGGGATTCGCTCCCGAAGCAGCGCGGGAACCCGCATCAACTGGTAGTCGTGAATCCAGACGAGATCACCAGGCCGGTAGAGCTCCGCCAAGGTGTCCGCGAAGCGCGCGTTGACAGACTCGTAGGTATTCCAGTGGCGCGAACGAACCGGAAGCTGGTCGATCAGATAGTGACACAGCGGCCACAACACGCCATTGGCGTAACCGACGTAGAAGCCCCGAACCTCGGGCAGCGTGAGGTGGACTGGGACGCAGCCGAATCCCTTGAGCTGTCGGTCCAGCACGCCGCGGTCAATGTGACCGTCATCGGCAGCGCCGGGCCAACCCACCCACGGACCGCTACCCTTCACCTGCAGGGCACGCAATCCGGTCGCTACTCCACCTACGCTCTCAGTGACTCGAGGCCCGTCCGGCGTTTGCCGGACGGTGACCGGCAACCGCATCGAGGCCAGAATGAGTCGTGGCATGCCTGCTCTCTGCGCCGCACGTCGCGAACAGCCGGCGTGCCGAAACGCGCCGGGCGCAACGGAGCAGCGGGTCGTGAACGAGTGGGAGATGCGGCCGGACCGATCCGGCGCCTCCGTCCCAGAAAGGCTATCCGTCGTCTGAAGGGTCCGCAACCATGTCCGGAACGGTCAGAGAAGCCTGGAGATCACGGCTGTCACAAACCTCCGCTTCGTCTGTTCCCCTATCGGTACCACCGATGGCGTAATGACGAGGCGCGCAGTACCTCCTCGGTGCTGGAATGTGCTGCCACTCTCTCCGCCTCCAGGAGACAGATCATGAAACTCCGGCTCCCTCCCCCACTCTTGCTCGGAATGATGGTCGTGCTGCTCGCCTGCCACAGCAGCGCCGGCCCCGGTCAATCGATCCGGTTCGATCCCCCAAATACGGAGTTCGCCACCCGGCTGGGCATCACCCCTCCTCCTCCCATCACGCAGGAGCAAGCCATGGCGATCGCGGCACAAGCGGCCGGAGGCACCGCTCTTAGCGCAACCCAAGAGAGCGAGGCGGGCCACGTTCTGTTCGAAGTCAAGGTCCAGACCTCCTCCGGACGGAAGGAAGTGGAAGTGCGGGCCTCGGACGGCGGTGTTGTGGGAATTGAGCCGGACGACAATGACTGAGAGTCCTCGAGAGGAACCCATGATAACGCTGAAGATCATGGCCAGCGTTGTAGCAACGTTTGCGCTCACGCTGGTAGTCGGCTGTGATCGGACGGACCCGACTGCGCCGGCGGGGCAAGAAGCGGTGGCTCTTCAGACCAAGCAGGTGAGCGCCACGAAAAAGCTCAGCGCCACGCTCTGCTCCCCCAGCGGTGGTGGTTTCACACTGGCGTCAACAAATCCATACTGGCCACTCACTGTCGGCAGGCAGCTAATTCTCACGGGCGAGGAGGAGGGTGCGACCCACACTCTCCAGATCACCGTACTCGATCAGACTCGGCCAATCTCGGGGGTTACCACCCGGGTGGTCGAGGAGCGAGAGTTCGCGGACGGCGAATTGATCGAGGTCTCCTTCAACTACTTCGTCCAGGCACCGGGCGGAGCCATCTGCTACTTCGGAGAGGATGTAGACATCTATGAGGACGGAGGCGTTTCCCACGAAGGTACCTGGTGTGCCGATCACCCCGGCTTTGCCGCCGGGATCTTCATCCCCGCCGAGCCGACCCCGGGGACCAGATTCGAGATCGAAGTCGCACCGGGCGTGGCGGAGGACGAGGGCAAGATCGTGGGCGTCGGTTCCGTCGAAGTGCCTTTCGGTCTCTTCACCAACACAATCCGGATACGAGAGTTCAATCCTTTGGACCGGGGCAAGGACTACAAGGTCCACGCGGCCGGGACCGGGATCATCGTTGACGGAACGCTTCAGCTGGAGGATGTGAATCAAACCTCGGGGGCGGCCCCGCAACCCACGATCACTCGGCAGACCTGCGGGGTGTCATAGGTCGCTCTCCGGAGCGTCGGCCGCAAGCGAGCGTCGATGGAGCGAACCGGGGATCCGGCCAAGGCGCTTGAACCGAAATAACGATGGTTCCGCGGGCTCGTGTACGTCGGTGCCGGCGCTGGAGCACTGAACGGCTCGGGGACTAATCCACCCGAGCCGTTGGTGTCTGCTCGCGCCCAGCGGCACCGATTCTCAATAGCCAACCCGGCTCATGGTTTTTTGGGGGCGACACCTGCTTGGCTCGTCATGCTGCTGTTCCAAATGTCCCGATAGATCTTCCACCCACCGTTCGCTTTCTTGTACAGCGTGACATATGGGCCGTGGTCCAGATGCTTGCCGTCGGCGGAGGTCGCCACCCATTTGCCTGTCTCGAGCGCGTAGTCACCGAAGCCCACGACATCTTCCGTGGTTAAGGTGAGCTTGCCGCCCAGGGCAATATCCTTTGCAATCAGCTCCTGAATGGACTTCGGGCCGGAGCCCGGCTCGGCCCCGGGAACCATGAGCCTGGCGTCCGTCACGTATAGGGCCGTGACGGCAGCCGCGTCTCCAGCGTTATAGGCTTTTTCCCATGCCTGGCCGATCTTGGCAATCTGGCCGCGAAGGTCTCCTGCTCCGGCCTGCGCGAACGCCCGGGGCGGTAACGCCAGGGACAGCGCGAGCAGGCCTACTGCGGTACAGCGAGTCATAAGGCCTCCAGTCAGATGGGTGATCGTGCGGAGGATTGGGGTCCAGGTCGAACTTGGTCGGCAGAGTGCAAACATGCGGAGTGCGGATAGCAGAAACCGCGTACGGCAGCGCATCCAAGTCCCCCGGCAGAGACGTGCAACTAGGATGGCGGCGGGCCCGCCCTTCCGCTAGGTCGCCCTGCGGCCGAGCTGGTGGGTGCAAACGCGCACCCCCAGTTACATGCTGGGGCTTCCACACAACTAAGGAACAAGTCTTCATGTCGCAGTCAGTCTCGTCCGACGGGCATTGGGTACATGGTCGCGCCGAGGCGGGAGCTGCAGCAGCCGAGGGCGCTTTGGGCCGGGCTAGTTGGAGGGGTCGTTGGACTGCGGATTATCCGCCGACGTAGCGTCATCCTCTTCAGAGATCGCGTCATCCTGCTCAACTGAGGACGCGTTATCCATGTAGTTCGGGCCAGCGCTGGATTCCGTGGTAGGTACAGGATCGGAACCCTTCAAAGCGCCAGGTTGCGGGATCGGGCGCACGCCGTGGGGGTTCGTTGAGGCGGGAATAGGCCCGCATCGCTACGGAGGGACTGACGGCGAGTGGAGCGGACCGGGATCGAACCGGCGACCCCCTGCTTGCAAAGCAGGTGCTCTCCCAGCTGAGCTACCGCCCCGAAGGTTCTTGCGCGAAAGAAGATAGCCACTCAATCAGACCGGTGGTATCGGCAGGGTACCAAGGGGTAGCAGCGACCGTTTGCAGTACCGCGACGTGATAGAAAGCGACGAGAAGCCGGACCGCCGGGCCCGGCTCCCGCGTCATTCCGATATTGCTTACTCCGCAAAGTTATTCCGCCCCGACCCTATCCGAACGAACCGGCCGCCGCCTACGAGAGGTGAAGCGTTGTTATCTGGAGGCCGACGGGCGGCCCAGTGTCACTCGGGTCACGCCGGACAGCATGACACAAGTGAAGCGCAAGAGCACCATCGTCTGACGAGATCCATGGCCAACGCGACTTTGAAGTCGCCGCGCCGGAAGCATTCCGCTGGTTCCGTGCGGAATGCCTCCGCTCATGCCGAAACCTCAGCGAACCTCGTCTTCGTCTTCCTCCCCACCAAGGGCGGCCGCAGCCGAATTGACGCCCTTTTCCCCCACCGTCGTGAGCGTCTCGTCAGCTCTTTCCTCTTCCTCGAGGGTCTCCTGCAGTAGCTCCGCGGCTTCCGAATAGCCGAGTATTTGCGCGTAGGTCCGCAGGCAGCCATAGGCCGCAATTTCATAGTGCTCGACCCGTTGCGCTGCCGCGATCAGTGCAGCGTCGAGTACGGGAGGCTCTCCCTCCTCCCCCAGGATTTCCTTCCCCTCGGCCAGCAGTCCCTCCATTCCTTTGCATTTCTTGCCCCGAGGTGTGGCGCCTAGCTCGCGGAAGATCTGATCCAGACGGCGAACCTGCCCCTCGGTTTCCTTCAGGTGTTTGGTGAAGGCCTCACGCAGATCGTCCGAGTCCGCCGCTTTGGCCATTCGGGGAAGGGCTGTGAGAATTTGCTTTTCCGCACTGTAGATGTCTTTCAGCTCTTCGACGAAGAGCTGCTGGAGAGAATCAAGGCTCATGAGGAGGCTCCTTAGAGAAAACAAGTCCTGCTATTCGATCGCCATTTCACGGGCATGTGAACGCCGGTAGCCTAGTGCGGCTGAAAGCGCGGGTCGGTGTCGCGGCTCACCGGGTGGAATTACCTTGCACGCACCATATGACCAACACATCGTCGAGCGCGCGCATCGAAAGCATTTTTCACCCCTCAGACTTTTCCGAGGGGAGCACAGTCGCTTTCGCTCACGCGCTCAAGGTCGCCCTGGTCACCAGGGCAAGCTCAACATCCTCCACGTGTCCGAGTCGGGCGAAGGTCAGTGGGCGGACTTTCCTGACGAACGACAAACACTGGAACGATGGCATGTCCTCCCGCCCGGCAGTCCCCGCAGTGCGATCCCGTCGCTCGGCATCGACGTCAGAAAGGTTCTCACGCAAAGCGACGACCCGGTCGCGGCTTCACTAGCGTATCTGGAGCGAAACCCGACCGACCTGATTGTTCTTGCCACTCACCAGCATGATGGTCACGCCCGCTGGATGGCCAAGGCAGTCGGGGAGCCTCTCGCTCGGCAATCTCATCTGATGACGCTGTTCATTCCGGCTGGCGTCCGGGGATTCGTGTCCGCGTTCGACGGATCGGTCTCGCTCGAGCGGATCCTCATTCCGATCGCTTCCGATCCGAGCCCCAAGCCGGCGATCGACGCCGCCTCCCGAGCGGCAGCGGCGCTCGAGACCGATCCGGTGATGTTTACGACGCTACACGTCGCCGATTCAGACGCCGGCTCGGCGCTGGTCGTCGAACCGCCTCCGCAGGGAACCTGGAATCGTATCGTGAGGAGCGGCGAGCCGGCCGAGACGATTCTGTCCGTCGCGGCCGAGCAGCAGGCGGACCTCATTGTCATGGCAACCCAAGGACGACATGGGTTTCTGGACGGACTCCGAGGGTCTACAACGGAGCGGGTTCTGCGTCACACCCGCTGTCCTCTTCTCGCCATTCCGGTCTCCTAGCCCACAAGCCAGCGGGTAATCTTCGGTGCGTTGTACCACCGACAACTGGCCGCCCGCACCATACTCTGCCCTCTTCCTTCCCAGGATCGGGGCCGGATGAACCGCGCTGCGCTGACGACGTATCTCAACGACCATGTCGCCGGATCGGTCGCTGCAATTGATCTGCTGGATCATCTGGTGGAGCGCGCGCCGACTCCGGAGGCGAAGCGGCTCTTCACGGACCTGCGGGCGGAGGTGGCTCAGGATCAAGAGACCCTGCAGGCAGTTGTCCGTCGCACCGGCGCAGATGAGAGTGGCTGGCGGAAGGCGGGAGCATGGATCGGCGAAAAGCTGGCCCGACTCAAGTTGAAGTTCGACGACTCGACGGACGGAACCCTGCACGAGCTCGAGGCGGTGGAAGCTTTGAGCCTCGGGGTTCTAGGCAAGCTCGCCATGTGGCGATCGCTCGCGACCGTCGGGAATGAGGTCGAATGGCTCCGCGGCATCGACCTGGACCGCCTCCAGGGCCGCGCCCTCGACCAGCATGCGCGGGCGGAAGGTCGGCGGCTCGAGCTGGCACGCCTGCTGTTCGAGCCTATCCCAACGGCCGAAGATCGACGCGCCAATCATCACCCACAGCTGCGGCAACTTTCATGAAGGCAGCGGTATTTCACGGCGTGGGAGACATCCGCCTGGACAACGTGCCGGAGCCAAGAATTCAGCAGCCGACAGACGCGATAGTACGCCCCTCACAGGTGCTTCGGTGGGGCGGTGAACGCGCTGGCGAAGGAAGGAACGCTCGCGACCATCGGCGATCGAGGCATACCGCGCCTTCGACAAGCGGCAGCCGGGATGGCTCAAGGTTGAGCTGCTCGCCGCCTGAACCGCGACACCTCAATCACCGGCGCTACCGACGACCAGGGGCACACCGTAGCGCTCCAGAATGCCGCGAATCTCTTGCTCGTGGCGATCGAGCGACGACTGCACGCGATTCCGCATAGCGACGTCGCCTCGTCGGACGCCAGCGGCGATGGCGACCTCAAAAGGCGTTCCTGGCGGGCCGATGTCCGGCTTCACCGGAACGATGTCCAGCGGAACGGTCGAGTGGCCAGCGAAGTAGCCGGCCAACGGACCCCACACGATTCCGAGATCGACAGCGCCGTCCGCGACAGCCTCGATCAGGTCGGCCGGCGGATTGGGTCTGGAGGAGTCGCCGTAGCGGCCGTAGGCAACGACATTGGCGCCAAGTCCTCGTCGGGCGAGCGCCTGAGCGGTCGGTGCTTTCTGATACTCATTGCCGCCGACAGAGATCCCGATACGCAGTGTGTGCAGAACGGAGTCATCCAGCGAGTTGACGTGGAGTCCGCGATCCCGCCGGGAAACGAAGACGTAAGTGGATCGATAGTAGGGCCTGGTTTCGAGAACGGCGCCAAACCCGGCTGGAAGCCCCAGGATCACGTCGCAGCGTCCGAAGTTGAGCGTGTTGCGGATAAAGCCGCGATGCTGCGGCCACCAAGTGTAACGCACCGGGAGATCGAGGTCCGCAGCAATCACGGATGCGATCTTGTTCTCGAACCCTTCCCCCCGCTGATTCGAAAAGGGGAGATTGTTTGGATCGGCGCACACCTTCAATTCTCGAAGCGGCGCCTTTGGCGCTCGGCCCGACGCCATCAGGGCAAGCGCGATCAGCATTCCGATGGAAAGCTCAAAGCGGAAAGACATAGAGGATGCCGCCAACGGCGGCCTTCTGTTTGAGTCGCTGAGTTGTAGTCCAAACGGCAGTGCTAGCGCCGTGACAAATGTCACCACGATTCTGACACCTTTGACCACGTGCGCCACGATTGCGGTCCGCCGAGGCAACATATGCTAGGCTGCGGTGTCCCCGAATCTGTGACTGCCCGTGAGTGCGGTGGAATTTCTCCCGTCCAAGATCACCCTGCGCTCGTTACGTGACGCTGCAGCTGGCTGCCGCGGATGCCCACTGTACCGTCGTGCCACCCAAACGGTATTCGGTGCAGGAAGGTCCAATGCCCGCGTCATGCTTGTGGGGGAACAGCCCGGTAACGATGAAGACCGGCGCGGCAAGCCGTTCGTGGGCCCGGCGGGACGACTGCTCGACGAAGCGCTCGAAGCCGCCGGTATTGCCCGGGCGGACGCGTACGTGACGAACGTGGTGAAGCACTTCAAGTGGACGCCGGCTGGTCCGAGGCGCCTGCACAAGAAGCCGAGCGCTCGGGAAATCGGTGCGTGCCTACCGTGGCTCGAGAACGAGTTGGCCGTGATCAGGCCGGAGGTGCTGGTTTGCCTCGGGGCTACTGCGGCGCAAGCTTTGCTCGGCCGGCAGTTCCGGGTCTCAGTCGAGCGCGGGCGGATCGTCGAGACGCCGTTGGCACCGCGTGCTGTCGCGACCATTCATCCATCTGCCGTGCTCCGGCAGCAAAGCACCGAAGATCGCCGGCGGGAGATGGCCCATTTCACTGCCGACCTGGAAGTCGTGGCGGGTCTCTTGAACGGGAAGCACCGATGAAGCGTCGCGGCGGGTTTACCCTGATCGAAATGCTGGTCGTCTTGGTGCTGTTGGCGATGGCCGCGCCCCTGGTGGTCCCTGCCATTCGGTCGGTGCTTCCCGGCCGTACCGGGTTGGGCGCGCTCGTGCCCCCGGCGCGGAAGGCCGCCGAGCGAAGGGGTGAGACGATCTATCTGCGCATTCGGGAGTCGGGGAATTGGCGCATCGAAGGTGAGGCGTCGACCGATGCCGGTCCGCTCGCGACAGGACGAGTGGATCCTTTTCCTGGCCTGCCACTTACCCTCATTGTCTCTCCCCGAGGGAGCTGCGCCCTCGATCCGCAGAGCTCGAGAGCAGCCCGATTCATCCGTCTCGACTCGCTGACCTGCAAAGTTGAAAGTTGAGGAGCTTTAGATCTCACTGCCGTGCCGGAGCTGTTCGGTTGCCTGTTCGACTCGCGACCGATAGGCCCGCACCGACTCGCCGGTCCGCCGCTCCGGGGGAACGAACGCCGGATTCTCCGGTTCGGAGGAGCCAATCCGATTCACCATGAGATCGCCGCCGCGCGCCTCCACCGCCTCTTCGAATCGCTCGACGGCATCCAGTAGATCGCCCACCTCTTCATCCGGGTCGTCGCGTCGCACGGGAATGCCCCGATCGGCCAGTCGATCCACCGCCTCCTGACGGGCACGCTGCTGCTCCTCTGCGCGATGGGGGTCGAGCAGTCGCTCCTGTTCTTCGTATTCTTGCTCGAATCGTTCCGTCATTCGTCCTCCAGGGCGGGTGGTGTGCAACACACTTCGAGAGATTTAGCCTGGAGGACCAGAGAGCACGAGGCTAGAACGATGTTGCTGCGGGGTGGACACGAGTGGCTGATCGAGAAGAGTTGGTGCGAAATGTCACACTCGGATTACTTGGCATGCTCGAGCCGATGAATCGTGCTCTTGACCTGCGCCTGAACATCCTTGCACGACATCGCACCCGGCTTATGCTGGGTTGCCACGCCGCGCGCATGCGCTTCCTCGACCATGCTGACCAGCTGCTTCCGCTTGGAGCCCTGAATTTCCTTTCGATCCATCAGGTCACGGAATGCGTGCAGGACCGACGTGGTCTGGAGCTGGCAGGCTGAGGCCATTCCGGCTGTGAGCCCCGTCAGCTTCGCTGCAGCCTGAAGCGGATCGTCCTGCGCCGCGGGAAGCCGTCCCCCGACCAGCAGCATTATCGCAGCTATGAGTGCGCCTCGCATCCCGAACGATAAGGTGCTCATGATTTCATCGCCGGAGCTCATCCGGCCCAGTCCCGCGGTTCCAGCATCGCCATCAGCTCGGCTTCGAATGAACCCCGCTCGAACACCGGTGCGTACTCCCAACTCGCGAGCGGCGGCAGGCTCATCAGGACGCTTTCGGCGCGCGCGTTGGTTTGGAGACCGAAGACGGTGCCGCGGTCGTGAACCAGGTTGAACTCCACATAACGGCCCCGGCGAAACAACTGAAAGCGTCGCTCCCGCTCACCCCATGGAAGGCTGCGGCGGAGCTCCACGATCGGCCCGTAGGCGTCCGGCAACGCCCGCCCGACAGCCGTCACGAATGCGAAGAGATCCTCCAGCCCGAGTGCGAAGTCGCCATCCCGGAGATTGTCGAAAAAAATGCCCCCGATGCCGCGGCGCTCTCCCTGCCGGTGCGCGTTTACGAAATAGTCATCGCACCATTGCTTGAAGCGGGGGTAGAACAGCGGGTGATACCGCTCGCAGAGTGTGCGCAGGGTCCGATGGAAGTGGACCGCATCCTCGGGGAAGGGGTAGGTCGGCGTGAGATCGGTGCCCCCGCCCAGCCATGCGTCCAGCACTGTGCCCTCATCCGTGTTCAACTCGAGATATCGCACATTCAGGTGAACGGTCGGGACCATGGGGCTGCGGGGGTGAATCACCAGACTCACGCCGGCGGCAAAGAAGCGCGGCTCGCCCTGTGACGAAGCAACAGAACCCAGCCGCTGCGCCAAACCGGCCGGAAGCCGGCCATCCACCGCCGACCGATTGATCCCTGCCTTCTCGAAGGTGTTTCCTTCGGCGAGTACCCGGGCAACTCCGCCCCCGCCCCCCGGCCGTTCCCACACATCCTCCCGAAATGCGCCGCCAGCGTCGAGCTCGGTGAAAAAGCCCGTGATTTCGTCGTGCAGTCTCCGCGCCCAGACCGCTGCCTGCTCTCTTCGGGTCTCTTTCACGTCCGCCATGTCTTGACCGTTTCGACGAACATGCGAGCGTGGGCAACGGGAACGTCAGGCAGAATGCCATGGCCCAGGTTGGCAATGTGCCCTCGGCCGCTGAACGCTTGCAGCATGGCGATCGTCCGCTGCTGAATGATCGGAGGAGGCGCGTAGAGCCAACAGGGGTCGAGATTCCCTTGCAGCGCCACCGGAAAGGGGGCGGCCCGACGGTTCGCTTCCGCGGCTTCGGTTTGCCAGTCCACGCCGAGCACGTCGGCCCCGGTCACGCGAGCGATTTCCTCTAGCGCCCAGCCTGCGCCGGGTGCGAACGCGATAACGGGTGCTCCGGCAGATTTCGCAATCCGAACGGTCTCGGCCAGATACGGGAGAGAGAACGCGCGAAAGTCTTCCGGGGCCAGCGCCCCCGCCCAGGAGTCGAATAGCTGGACCACCTGGGCTCCCGCGGCGACCTGCGTCACGAGAAACGCGCCGACTGCCTTAGCCAACCGGCCCAGCAGGGCGTGTGCCCGCTCGGGCTCTTCCGCCAGGAAACGTTTGGCGACGGCGAAGCTTCTGGAGGCACCTCCTTCGATCATGTAGCTCGCGAGAGTCCACGGCGCACCGGCGAATCCGATCAGCGGTACCCTGCCCTCCAGCTCGCGCCGCGCGAGGCGAATGGCCTCGAGCACGTAACCCAGCGATTCCTCGGGCACCAGCGGTCGCAGGCGGGCGAACTCGGCCTCGGTACGCAACGGTTGGTGGAACCTTGGCCCGGCGCCTTCGTCGACGGAAAGCCGCATTCCCATCGCCTGCGGAACTACCAGGATGTCGCTGAAGATGATTGCCGCGTCGACTCCGAGGATGTCCACCGGCTGAAGCGTCACCTGCACCGCGAGGTCCGGGGTTCCCACCATCGTGAGGAAGTCGGCTCGCTCCCGGAGCTTGCGATACTCGGGGAGATAGCGGCCGGCCTGGCGCATCATCCAGACCGGAGGGCGCTCGACCACCTCGCGGCGGCAGGCGCGTAGCAGGAGGTCGTTCATTCGGGTCAAGGCTGAGTTAGCGGCCCTTCACCAGGCCACGGATTCGCTCGATGACGGCTTCGACGGTCGGCCTTCTCGCAACCCCGGCTGGCGCCCATCCGGCTGCCCGGGCGGCAGCGGCCGTGGTCGGCCCGATCACCACGAGGGCCGGTCTCTCGTCCTTCGGACATACCCTTGCGAGCATCGTGACCACCTTCGGACTCGCAGCCAGCAGCACGTCCGCTCCAATAGCGGCCCGCCGCATTACATCCGGCTCCGCGACTACTGAGCGATAGCAGACAATCTCTTCTACCCGGACTCCAGCAGCACGCAGGACCGTGGGAACATCGTCCCGTCGGGTATCACCGCAGACGTAGAGCACGGGCGGCTTCACGTGCGCTGCGATCATTGCGGTGGCGAGCAGCGCGCCCGCTCCCGCATCGATGGTGACCAGGCTCGACGGCGTACGGACCGGATCGAAGAGACTACTCAGTGCCGCGGCGGTGGCCGCTCCGGTAGCCCAGGCTTCCTGGCCCGGAGGTGGACTTACCCGATGCAGCGCGAGACGGCTCGCGAAGGTCTCTGCCGCACGTGGGGATGTAAACGCGGTGGCTCCGAACTCCGGGAGTCTAAAAATCGCCCGATCGACCGGCCCCCAATCTGCCGGCGGCCCGAAAGACAGGAGCGGCGTCTCTCGAACCGTCGCGCCTTCAGCTCGCAGCGTATCCGCGAGCCCGGCTAGCGTTCCCGGCGCCGTCGTCAGCACGACCGTGGGCGAATGACGAGGCATCAGGGCTCGGAGATCGGCTGGACGGCGCTTTCGCGGACGGAGCGCAGGATCTCGGCGGCTCCCTGACCCAGCAACTCGTCGGCCAATGCCGCACCCAGCATCTCGGCAGCCTCGGTGGTAGCAGCTGAGCCGCTCCGCACACTCTCGACGGCCACGGCGCCATTCAGGGCGACCACGCGTGCATGCAGCCGAACCATCGCCTGATCTCCCTGACGATCGACGGTAGCGTAGGCCCCCACCGGTACCTGACAGCCACCCTGGAGCCGCTGCAGCAATCCGCGTTCGGCCGAGACCGCGATGGCCGTGTCCTCGTCATGGAGCGCCCGACGGACCGCCTCGCCCGCGGCCACGTCATCGGCACGGACCGTAGCCGCAAGCGCTCCCTGGCCAGGAGCGGGCAGCATCACGGTGAAGGACAGCCGCTCACTGATTCGGCCGCTCAGACCGAGTCTCACGAGGCCCGCGGCAGCGAGCACGATCGCCGACCACTCTGCGTGGCCGTCGAGCTTTTTCAGACGCGTGTCGACATTCCCCCGAATATCCGGCAGCTCGAGATCCGGGCGGGCACGCAGAAGCTGAGCCCGCCTCCGGTGGCTGCTGGTTGCGATTACGGCGCCCTGAGGCAGTGTCCTCCAGGTAAGCCCTTTGAGCGCCACTAACGCATCCCGAGCGTCTTCCCTCTGCCCGACTGCCGCCAGAGCGATTCCCTCCGGCAGTTCGGTGGGCAGGTCCTTGAGTGAGTGGACTGCGACGTCGATTCGGCCTTCCAGCATTGCATCATCGAGCTGCTTCGTGAAGAATGCTCGCCCTCCCAGTCGGGAGAGTGGCACGTCCTGCACGACATCGCCGGTGGTTCGTATCTCGACGCACTCCGTGGCATAGCCGAGCTGCGCGAGCTGAGCTCGCACGCGTTCAGTCTGCCACAGCGCGAGCGCACTCGCGCGAGTTCCGATTCGGAGTATCCCGGATGCCGTCGTCACTGTTCCCTTTCACGGAGCATTAGCGATCCCCTAGAATTCTCTGGCTTAGGTGTGCCAAATCTATATGTAAGGAGGTAACGCAGGCCGGAGGCGAGGTATGTCTTCTTGCGACAGTTACAAGGAGCGCGATTCCCAGCGAGTCGAACGCGACGGGTCGGGCTGCCGCGTATCCAGACCGTTGCGTCTGCAAGAGGACCACCGTTGATCAGGCTATCGCGGAGCGTGCCGGACGCGCTGAGCCTGAGCGGCGGTTGCCCCACCGAACACTAGGGTGCACACAGCCGCCGCCAACTGAGCCAGACAATGCCGACTCCGAATCACAGAATGCCTCCGGGTTTTTCAGCCGAATCGGGGAAAATCCCTGATGGATGCGGCCCGAAGGGGAGGCCATTTTTCCCACACGGAGAGGCGCAATTGCGACAACCTGCTCAACGCAGGCTTGCGATAAGCACCGGCCGCATGTAGCCTACCCCGTGCACGATCGGCCGGACAGCCGCACGATCGTCAATTCAGATCTCCTTAGGCCACTTGCAGAGCAGTGCCGCGAGTGCGCCGTCCCTCGTGCAGGAAGGTGCCTCTAGTGCCCATGCGCTCTTGCACGACCGCTACTCCCCACGGCACCAGACGTACCATCGGTATTCTCGATCTTGTTACCAAGAGTCCCCGCAACAGTTTGTACGGGCGGCTCATGAACGCGAACCTCGCCAGCATCATGCCGCAGGTGCTGGGCGTGTGGTGCGAGGAAGCCGGACATCGGGTCCACTATCTCTGTTACACCGGCACCGAGAACCTGCTCGAGGAATTGCCGCGCGAGCTCGACGTGCTGTTCATCGGCGCGTTTACTCAGGCCGCGCAGCTCGCCTATGCCCTGAGCAATCTTTTCCGGCAGCGGGGCGTGATCACGGCGCTGGGAGGCCCGCACGCGCGCTGCTATCCCGAAGACGCGCAGCGACACTTCGATTACGTGCTCGGTTTTACCGACCGTGCCGTCGTGCGGGAGCTGCTCGAGGAGTGTGCGCCACATCGGCCCACTGGGCGCGCGATGTCGGCCGCCCGCCAGCCGGCCGAGATGCCAAGTCTGGCCGCGCGATGGAAGTTCGTCGAAGCAACCCTCGCGAAGGCTCCGAGCATCAAGATCGTGCCCATGATCGGCAGCTTGGGGTGCCCGTACACCTGCTCCTTCTGTATCGATTCGACGGTAGACTACCAGCCACTCGGTTTCAGCCAGCTGACCGAGGACTTGCGGTTTCTCCTCAAGAAGATCCGTCGGCCGATCGTGGCGTGGCACGATCCGAACTTCGGGGTTCGGTTCGACGACTATATGGAGGCCATCGAGGCGGCGGACCCGGCTGCGACGATCCGGCACATTGCCGAAAGCAGCTTGTCGCTGCTCTCGGAGCCGCACCTCGTGCGCCTGCGAAAGAACGGCTTTCAGGCGCTGCTTCCGGGTATCGAGTCCTGGTACGATCTGGGCAACAAGTCGAAGACCCGGCTGCGCGGAATGGACAAAGTGCGCCAGGTTTCCGAGCACGTGAACATGATCCTCCGCTACGTCCCGTACATCCAGACCAATTTTGTGCTCGGTCTGGATTGCGATGAGGGCACTGAACCCTTCGAGCTTACCAAGCGGTTCGTTGACCTCGCTCCCGGTGCGTTCCCGGCCTACTCTCTTCTCTCAGCCTTCGGACGGGCCGCACCGCTCAATCTGCAATACCAGCGGGCCGGTCGCGTAATCCCCTTCCCGTTCACCTTTCTGAACAACAACCACGCCATGAACGTCCGCCCTGCCAACTACCGCTGGGAGGAGTTCTACGATCATCTGGTAGATTTGACCGCCTATTCGTTTTCCGGACGGGCCATCGCTCGGCGGCTCGCCGCGACCGGCGGCGTGATACCCCGGTGGCTGAATGTGCTGCGGGCCGTGTCATCGGAGGGGTGGGGCCGCATCAAGTACCATCGCACGATTCGCCGGCTGCTGGATACCGATCGAGACGTCAAGAGCTTCTTCGAAGCTGGAACCGATCGCCTGCCTGCGTTTTATCAGGGCCGCATCCAGCGGGACCTGGGCGACCTGCATCAGTTCCTGCCGACCACCGGCCTGATGCATGACCCCAATGCATACCTGAAAAGTGTCGAGAGTGGGGCGGCCGTCGCCCAGCTGCAGCGCGGTCGCCAGCGGGCTCGTGCTGCCGAACCGCCCGCGACCGCGCCCACTCCAATGTGACGGCCGCCCGCCCCACTTCTTTCAGCAGATCTCGACCAACTCCAACGAGAAGATCAGGTCCTCTCCAGCCAGGGGGTGATTCGCGTCCAGAACGACGGTATCGTCCGCCACCTCCTGGACGGTGACCCGAAAAACCTGCCCCGCCCGGGTCATTTGCAGCTGCTGCCCAACGGTTGGCTCGATGTTGTCGGGGAAGCGATCCCTCCCGATAGCCATCGTCAGGTCGTTGCGGTGCGGCCCGTAGGCATCCTCGGCCGCGACGGTGACGGTCCGCTCCTCGCCTACCTGCATTCCAGTCACGGTGTCGTTGACCCCCGAGATGACCTGCCCCTTCCCCAGCACGAACTCCAGTGGCTCACCGCTACGTGACGAATCGAATACCGAGCCATCGCGGAGTGTCCCGGTGTAGTGCACGCGGACGGTGTCGCCTGGTTTCGCGTGTTCCATGCGTAGTCTCCTGGCGTCAAGAGTAATCCGGCCCGGCCGCTGTAAGTGCGGGCCTCTGTCAAGCAAGGTCAGTGATTCTCCTTACGCCAGTGCAAAAGTCACATTTGCCCGTACGAGTTCGCGAATTCTTTCGCGAGCGGCCGTCCTCGTGGCACAGGTCACCTGCACGGAGTGGCTTGGCACCGCACCTATGCCTTATCGGCAAGTCGGAGGCTGGCCCGCGGATGCTTGCGGCGACCATCGCGAAAATGCTACCGTGAGCACCAAGGAACGATGGCCACCAACGTCATCGAGAGGGGTGCTCGATGTCCGACAAGCCCGAAATGACTGCGCTGCAGATCTGGATCCTGCAAGCCCAGCGGGAGATTCTGCTCAAGGGCAGCTCTACCGGCGCCGAGGCTTCGCGTAGCCCGGAATCTCAAGCCGCCTAACAGGTCAAAACAGAACCGGCCCCAATCTGGGGCCGGTTTTTTTATGCAGGTACTACATACGAATGAGAATCTGCGATACTGGCTCAGCCGAGAGAGGGGCCAGTGCCACCCAGATAAAGTCCCAAACGATCACCGGCGGAAAGACCGGATGCCAGGGCATCACCCAGACTCACACCAAAACGGTGCGTTCCGACAAGAGCCAGCCCGGCGTTCGCGGCCTCGACCTCATCGAACAGATTCAGCCAGCGCTGATGGCCGACCACGTACTGCGGAATTGCCTTGGGCCAGACTGTGACCCGTTGATAAGCGGGCTCGCCGAAAGCGCCCAGCAGCTCGGTCAATTCGTCCCGGACGACTGAAAGGAGTGCTTCCGGCTCGAGCCGAGTCATATCCGGCTGACACGCTCCTCCCACGAAGGTCGTGAGCGTAACGTACCCTTCTGGAGCTCGGCCCGGGAACAAGCTCGAGGAAAACAGGGTACCCAGCACTCGACGCTGCTCGGCCGCGGGGACCAACATGCCGAAGCCATCCAGCGGGTGCGCGACCGCACCCCGAGGAAAACCCAGCACCACGACCGCGACAGGAGCGTATTCGATGGCGGCTGCTTCTCGCAGCCGCTCCCCCTCGTCACAGCCAAGCTCGACATCACCCAAAACGTGAGCCGGAGCCGCAAGGATCACCCCGGCAAACCGGCCGTCACCTTGCTCCGTGCCCACAATCCATTGAAATGCCCTCCGGCCGATCCGGCGTACCGGGGTTGTTGTGCACACCCGACCGGCGAGTCGCTGAGCCAGGGCCTCCGTCAGTTCTCCCAGGCCATGCGGAAACGAAAACACCGATCCGGGAGCCACCGAGGCGGTAGTCTGACGAGAGGCCCGGACCTGTGCCACCATCGCAGCGAGCATGGATCCGTGGTCTTGCTCCATGGCGTACAGCTTGGGCAACGCATGTCGCATGGAGAGTGCGTCCGGATCGCCGGCATAGACCCCACTCACGAACGGATTGACCATGTAGGCCAGCACCTCGTCGCCGAAGCGCCGTCGAACGAATGCTCCGACACTCTCTTCGACCGCGGCATCCTGGCGCGAGATGAACGGTTCCTTGAGAAGCCTGAGCTTGGCTGACGGTGAGAGCAGAGGTGTCGCGAGCAGTTGACCCGGCGATCGTGGCAGCGCTTCCAGCCGACCCTCTCGCACGATATAACGGTGGCGGGAGGCTGGATTGGCTTCGATCAACCGGTCCGCCAGTCCTAGCTCGTTCAGCAACCTGGCCACGATCGGATTGGGCGCGCTGAGGGAGTTCGGCCCGCTCTCGGCGAGAAATCCACGCTCGCGCTCGCTCCAAACGACGCCGCCGGGCCGGGCCGCGGCCTCGAAAACCGTCGGTTCGAAGCCGAGGGTCTGGAGTCGATACGCCGCCGCCAGCCCGGTTAGGCCACCGCCGACGATCGCGACCTTCATACGCTATTTGAAGGCGTGGGAAAGCGCCTCTTCGAGGACTGCAAACTCTGGGTCCCCGTGAGCAGCGGATGTGAAAGCTGCCTCGAAAGCCGAGGGCGGCAGATACACTCCGGCATCGAGCATGGAATGGAAGAATCGATTGAAGGCCGAACGGTCAGTTGCCTTAGCAGCGGCATAGTCGTGGACCGGGCTGTCGGTGAAGAACGGCGTGAGCATGGTGCCGGCCCGCTGCACGGTAAGAGGAGTACCTGCGGCAGCTGCGGCACGCGCCATTGCATCAGCTGCCCGCGACGCCCAATGGTCTGCACGTTCCCACAGACCGTGGTTGGACAGAATGTCGAGCGTCGCGATGCCTGCCGCCATCGCGAGCGGATTGCCCGACAGCGTGCCGGCCTGATAGACCGGTCCCGACGGTGCTATCTGCTCCATCAGGTTTCGGCGCCCACCATATGCCGCGGCCGGCAAGCCGCCGCCAAGGACCTTGCCAAGGCAGGTGAGATCAGGCGTGATCCCGAACAGTCCCTGCGCGCCTCGCCGGTGCACTCGCCACCCGGTCATGACCTCGTCGAAGATCAGAATGGCGCCGGTACGAGTTGTGATTGCGCGAAGGCCCTCGAGGAACCCTGGCTTGGGCAGGACGACCCCCATGTTTCCCGCAACCGGCTCGACCAGCACCGCCGCAATGCCATCCTGTCGCGCCGCAAATAAAGCCTCGACGGCGCTCAGATCGTTATACGGAGCGACCAGGGTGTCGGCGACCGTGCTACTCGGCACGCCGGGAGAGTCCGGCAAGCCGAGCGTAGCGATTCCGGAGCCTGCCGCAGCCAACAATGCATCGGCGTGGCCATGGTAGCATCCGTCGAATTTGAGCACTGCCCGGCGTCCCGTCGCAGCCCGAGCCAGGCGCACCGCACTCATCACTGCCTCGGTACCCGAACTGACGAAACGGAGCATCTCTATAGATGGAAACGCATCAATCACCCGCTCCGCCAGACGCAGTTCGAGCTCGGTGGGTGCGCCGAACGTGGTTCCGAGCGCGGCGGCGGCGGCAACGGACGCAACCACTCCTGGATGAGCGTGCCCTAAAATCAAAGGTCCCCAGGAGAGCACCAGATCGACGTAGCGATTGTCGTCAGCGTCCACTATTCGCGAGCCTTCACCGCGAACGATGAACCGCGGCGTTCCGCCGACGCTCTTGAATGCCCGGACCGGACTGCTGACACCGCCCGGCATCAATCGTTGAGCTTCGGCAAAGAGCGATGCTGATCGTGCGGCCTCGGGGGAGGCCACCATGGTGCGTGTCATGTGGTCGACTCCGATTCCTGGAGCCATCCGGCGACCTCTGCCGCGTAATAGGTGATGATGGCATCCGCCCCAGCCCGACGCATGCCCGTGAGCGCCTCAAGGACCGCGCGCCGCTCGTCGATCCAGCCCCGCTGAGCTGCGGCCTTTAGCATTGCGTACTCGCCACTCACGTTGTACGCCACCAGTGGAAGCTTGGTCTTCTCCCGCACGGCGCGAATCACGTCGAGGTAGGCCAAAGCCGGCTTAACCATCAGGAAGTCGGCTCCCTCAGCCTCATCCAGTCCAGCCTCCAGAACCGCTTCCCGCACGTTTGCCGGATCCATCTGGTACTGACGCCGGTCTCCGAACGCGGGGGCGCTGTCGGCCGCCTCGCGGAATGGTCCGTAGAACGCGCTGGCATACTTGACCGCATAGCTCAGCACCGAGCAGCTCTGAAACTCCGCCGAGTCGAGTGCGGTGCGAATTGCCGTGACCATGCCATCCATCATTCCGCTCGGCGCGACAATATCGGCGCCTGCCTCGGCATGGCTCACTGCCACCCGGCCCAGAATCTCGAGCGTGGCATCGTTGTCCACCGTGCCGTCGCGGATCAGGCCGCAGTGACCGTGAGTGGTATACTCGCAGCAGCATACGTCCGTTATGAGCAGGAGGTCCGGATGCCGCGCCCGGAGTCGCCGCAGTGCCCGTTGCACGATGCCATCGGGCGCGAAGTTCTCACTCCCGATCTCGTCCTTGGTCGCGGGGAGCCCGAACAGAATCACCGCCGGAATGCCCAACGCTTCCAGCCGGTCGGCCTCGTGATCCAATCGCTCGTCGACGGAGAGCTGGAACACCCCTGGCATCGACGCGATCTCCCGACTCTGCGCAGAACCATGGATCACAAACGCCGGCGCAATAAGGTGCTTAGGGCTGAGCGTGGTTTCGCGAGACAGCCGACGAAGTGCCGGCGTGCGACGCCGGCGTCTGGGCCGGATCCTGGGGAAAGAGCTCACGGGCTTGCGGGCTCGAGGCGTGTGGAAACGATCAGCTGGCAGACCGGCGAAAGCTACGGGCCCTGACAGCCGCGTACAAGCAAATGCACTACCGAGACTTGAAGCAATGGATCACCCCCCGGAACGCGTACAGTCTTTGCATGTTGCTCCTGACGAACCCGGCTGAGGTCGGAATTGTTCAGCAGCATACCTGTCGGAGTCGCGTCTTGCGGCGGCCGACAGCAGTCGCCCGGGCAGAGGCGTAGCATGAATCGGTCGTCGAGCCTCGTCGTAATTCTCCCCCTCCTTGCGGCAGCTGCGTGCGCAGCTCCCCAGCGCCCTGCGCTGGTGCGTCCCCGCCCTCTCGACCCTGCAACTGCCATTGTAGACGCGACTTTATGGGACGGGACCGGCCGCGCACCGGTTCCCCACGCAGTCACTCTGGTCCGCGGTGACCGTATCCTGTGCGCCGGCGGCGTAGGCGAATGCGCGATCCCCCGCGATGCGCGGGTGATCGAGGCGCACGGCGCCTGGCTGGTGCCGGGACTGATCGACACCCATGTCCACCTGTTGTTTCTCCGCCGCGGCAGTGCGAGCGAAGAGCTGGGGAGCGATCTCAAGGATCTGCTGGCTCAGGGCATCACCACAGTACGCGACATGGGCACGAACCCCAAGGAGCTGTTGAGCCGGACCCGGGCGTTCGGTGCTGCACCGCGGGTGTACGCCATGCAGCTGGTCGCCGGGTTCCGCTTCTTCTATGGTCGCGAGGCGGTCCCCACCAGCGATGGCAGTGTGGCTTATCGCCTGCCGCAGGCGCAGATCATGGAAATGCGTGGCTGGACCCCGATGATGTTCACTCACGACGACGATCCGGATTCTGTTGCGGCGGCCGCTCAGGCAGCTGGTGCGATCGGCCTCAAGCTCTACGGCTATCTCGACTCGACGTCGGTTCGCATGCTGACCGAGGCTGCCCATCGTGCCGGAATGACGGCATGGGGTCATGCGTGGGTTCAGCCTGCGAATGCAAGGGACCAGGTCCTGGCCGGCGAAGATGGGGTGGTGCACGCGTCATTGTTCGTGGGCGAGCTGCTGGCTCCGCAGACTCGGGACAGTCTGCTCGCGAGCACGGCGATTCTGGAGGAAGGAGCCCGGAGTGCCTCGCCGGAGGCCGCGCTGGATCAACGGATCGGCGAAACGCTCGACAGCATGGCACGCCGTGGCACGTTCCTCGAGCCGACGCTCGACGTCTCACTGCGAAGCGTCTCCCACTTCGACGCTGAACATGCCGACCGACCCTCGTTGCCGGAGCAGTATGCCCGCGCAGTAGTCGGGTTCAGCATGGCCGTGACGCGCGAGGCCGTGAAACGGGGAGTGCGCATTACCGCTGGTACCGACCACGTCGCCTACGGTCCGGTGCGCGACCGCGCGTCATTGGTCAGTGAGTTGCGATTGCTGGTTGACTCGGCCGGTCTCACTCCGGAGCAGGCTCTTCTCGCGGCAACCCGCAATGCGGCGCAGGCCATCGGCGGCGACGCCGCGCGGTCTGTCGGGACAATCGAAGCTGGGCGCTTCGCTGACCTCTTGTTGCTGGACAAGAGTCCCCTCGAGGACATCCGCAATCTCGATCAGGTGCAGTGGGTAATGCAGGCAGGACGGTTGTGGCGACCCTGGCAGCTGCGAAGCGGAATGGCAAGCCGAACCGGAGCGAAGTCCTCGGCGGAGCCTGCCGACGCAGACGCCGAAGAGAACCTCGGCCTTACCCACCCGTAGCGCCTAGTGCCTCCCGGCGGCCTGCGCGGGCGCCGCTCCGCTTTCGATTGGCAGGTCGGAGCGCTCGGCCCATTCGGTCCAGGCACCGGTGTAGATCCGCACATCGGGGTATCCCAGCAAATACTTCAGCGCAAAGAAGACGTGGGACGCCTCAGTGGTGCTGTTGCAGTAGAGGATGAGGCGCTTGTCGGGCGTGATGCCCTGGGCGGCATACATCGCTCTCAATGCGTCCGCCGGCTTCCATACCCTTCCGAATCCCTCCTGCTCAAGGTCGTCTTGCCAGTAGTGGTTGATGGCGCCGGGAATATGCCCCCGCCGCATCTGGGCCCCGGCCTCGCCTCCGAATTGATCCGGCGGACGGGCATCCACCAGAACCACATCGCGACGCTCGGCCGCGCTGCGTACGTCGTCGAGCGTTGCCGTCGCCGGCTTGAACGCACCGCCCGGCGCAGGGGAGGCGACCAGCTTGGGGTAGTGTTTCGCCAAGGGACGCTGTTCCAGCTGCCACTTGAAGTAGCCACCATCAAGCAGGTATACCCGGGGATGCCCGTAGCTCGCGAGAAGCCAAACCAGAAAGGTGGCGGCGATGTTGTGCGTTTCACCGGCACTGTAAACCACGACTGGCAGGTCCCAGCGGATACCGACCCTGGCAAATACCTGAGCGTACCACTCTGCCGGCATCAGTTGCATCGGAGTGCCGCCCGCTGCAGCCCGTAAGGTTTCGGTGTTCAGGTAAACGGCCTCGGGAAGGTGGTCCTTCAGGTAAACGAACGGATCCGTGCGCACGTCGATAAGCCGGAACGCCTCGCCACGCCGCTGCCAATCGGCCAATTGATCCGTAGAGATCAGGGAGGGCCGTATCGAATTCTGTGGTGCTGGAGTCTGCGAGGTTGCCGGCTTCCCCGCACAGGAGATCAGCATCAGTGCAGCGCCAACGACGAGACCGAGCCGCAACGCTCTCGTCCCGAGCGGAACTCCGGTGCGACCAACGCTGTGGTAGCTGCTCATTGCCCTGAGTCTCCACTCAATCCCATGATGTCCTTCTCTTCCTCCACGTAGACCCTGGCCGCATTCCGCCGCTTCCGAGAATTGAGCGATACCGGCCGATTTTCGTCGGCAGGCGGCAGCGCATCGAGCGCCCGCTTCATCGGCACGCCCTCCTGCACTGCAGCGCGCATTTCACCGCGAAGCTGGGTGATGTATGCTCTGGTGCGTTCCACCAGCACGGCCGGCTCGGCCGGTACGCTGCCATGTCCGGGGACCACGACTTTGGGACGCAGCGAGTCGATCTGGTTCAACGCTTTGAGCAGCGCCGGCGCGCTTCCGTCCACGACCATCGTAACGCCATCCTCTAGCAGGATGTCGCCCGCGAACAGGACCCCTGCGTCGGGCACCCACACCATCAGGTCTCCCGGCGTGTGCGCCGGTCCCGGTGCAAGCACGATCACGCGCCGGCCGCCAATGCGGAGAGTATCACCCTTCGTCACCGGACGATCGGGCGTGTCGGCATATTCGAATCCGCGCATCGCGTCGAGTCCAACCACTCGAATCCAGTCGATCATCTGATTGTCCAGCCCACCTTCCGAGGCCAACGTTCTGCTGTCGGGATGCGCAATTACCTTGGCGCCCGCTTTCCGAAAGACAATGGCTCCGAAATGGTGATCAGGGTGGTGGTGAGTCAGCACCAACCATCGAATAGCACGCTGCGAGACAGAACGGATCGTTCGGAGCAGGGTTTCGCCGTCGCGGGGGCTGCCATCCGCGTCGATGACGACGATACCGTCGCGGGTGACCACGAAACCGGCATTGGCTCGTCCTTCCGACCCGCGGCCGGTGTCACCCAGGACCGCATACACGCCGTGCCCGAGGTCACGCAGGGGGAACAGCGGAGCGGTGGACGGAAGAGCAGAAACGCTCCATCCGGTCATCACCGTATGGAGCGCGAGCAGAGAGAACACGAAAAAAGACTGGCCGCGAGATCAGGCTGCGGCGAACGCGATGTTGACCGTCTGGCTGTAGACTCCGCCCCTGTTGTCCTTCCAGGTCATCACGAGCGGTCCTTCCCGATCCGCCTTGAGGCTGAAGCTCACGACCGGATCGCGACTGATGCCCGACGTCCACTCGAAGCGGGCGATTTGCTCGCCGCCATAGGTGACTACAACATCGTTGATGAAGTAGGCGGGAATAGGAGCGCCTTCCTTGGTCCTGAAGAATCCGGTATCCATCGGGTGCGACACGATGGAATTCACAGTGATGATGTCGCCCTTGGCGATCCGGTCTGGAATTCGAAGCCGCGCGTCGCCCACGTTCGACATTGTCAGCCGCATCCGTTCAGCGTGACCAGCACTTTGGCGTAGTCAGCCCACAACTCGCCCGTGTTGGTCTCCGCGATTGCCCGGACCCAGGTCGTACGCTTCATCTTGATCCGGGTGGTGATGGATACTTGTCCGATGGCGGGTGACAGATAGAATCCCGCCAAATGTGCGTCTGGATTGTGATCGACGATCAGGTGAATGCCTTTGACATACTTCTCGGCGGTCATCGGCAGGTCGCTCTCGATGATGACGGGAACGATGCGACCGTCCTCGGCCACCGCAGGCATGTCGAGCTGGACGTGCCCCCTGGTAATTGGGCGCCCCGCGAAGCGCTCGCGATAGATCTTCGCCACAGCCTCATTCGGAATTTCGGGATCGTCGGGGCCGCCTCCGGCCGCCAGCGCCAGCAACCGCTTCGGGTCGATGATCGCGCTCGATCCGGCAATGCCGACGGCAGCCAGCACGATGCGCCGCACAAAAGATCGCCGTGGCAACCCGAGCTGATCCAACATGCAGCCTCCGAAAATCCGCCGACCCGAACCCACCCTGATCACTAACATATTTCAATCGCATTGGATTCGCAGCAGAATCGGCAGCTGCCGGGCCCCCTCCCCGATTGAGGCCCCCGTCGTCCGGTCCCGAACTTGGTACCGAGCCATGCTTTGCGCGCCCTCCGTCCGAGTGTCGCAAACTTGCGGGGCCAAGACGGCCCGAGCCTTGCTATCCCCTTGCCCGATTTGGCATTCCAGACATTGCCGGTTACGCTGAGTCAGTCTTGTGTGGGAGGTCGGAGCGGCGTACTTTAAGCCGTTCTGGACAAATGCTTTCGGGGCCATTTACCCTTTGCCGAGCCGAGGCACCGTGGATATCCAGACCCTGCAACAGGCCGCGCTGTTGGATAAGTGCCGTCAGTTTACGAGGGCGCGCGAAGTTCAGGCGGCGGGATTGTATCCCTACTTCAAACCGATTTCCGAGTCCGAGGACACGGTTGTCGTCATAGAAGGTCAAAAGCGGCTCATGTTGGGGTCCAATAACTATCTGGGCCTCACCCACCACCCCAAGGTCTTGGAGGCTGCGTCGCGGGCTCTTTCCCGGTACGGCTCGGGCTGCACCGGAAGCCGGTTCCTGAACGGCACCCTCGATCTCCATGAGCAGCTGGAGCACGCCCTCGCCGAGTTCACAAGCAAGGAGTCGTGCCTGGTCTTTTCGACCGGCTACCAGGCGAACCTCGGCCTGATCTCAGGGCTCGTTGGTCGTGGCGAGGTGGTCTACCTCGATAAGCTGGACCACGCGTCGATCGTCGACGGCGCCAAGATGTCGTACGGCGACACCGAGCGCTTCAACCACGGCGACCTCGCTGCTCTCGAACGGAAGATGGACCGTGGCCTGTCGGGTCGCGGCGCCATGATCGTCGTGGACGGCGTGTACTCGATGGAAGGCGACATTGCCGACCTTCCGGGCCTGGTGCGGGTGGCCCGGAAGTTCGGTGCCGTGCTCGCCGTTGACGACGCACATTCGGTCGGCGTGCTTGGACCCAACGGAGACGGTACCGCGGCCCACTTCGGTCTTACCGAGGAAGTGGACATCATCGCGGGCACGTTCTCCAAGTCGCTGGCGTCAATCGGTGGATTCGTAGCCGCACCGGAGAGCGTGATTCACTATCTGCGGCACCACTGCCGCCCCCTGATGTTCACCGCATCGCTTCCCCCGGCAAACACGGCTGGCGTACTGGCGGCGCTCGAGGTGCTGCAGCAGGAGCCGGAGCGCCGTGAGCAGCTCTGGGCCAATACCCGTCGTCTGCAGGACGGTTTCCGGAGTCTCGGCTTCGATATCGGTCCGACCGAGACCCCGATTGTGCCTGTGCTGGTGGGCGCGATGGAGAAGACCTTCCTCATGTGGCGCAAGCTGTTCGATGCGGGCTTGTTCACCAATCCGGTGGCACCTCCGGCGGTCGCCCCGACCCAGTGTCGGTTGCGCACCAGCCTCATGGCAACGCATACGTTCGAGCAGATCGATTACGCCCTCGACAAGTTCGCTCGTATCGGACGCGAGCTGGGGGTCATCTGACAGCTGCGCTGCGCATCAGACCGGCGCGCGAAGCGAAAGACATCAGGCGCTTCATCGATCTGCCGTACCGACTCCACGCGCGGGACCCTCTCTGGGTCCCGCCGTTGCGTCGGGACGTAGCGACGCTTCTCTCCCGCACCAAGAATCCGTTTTTCGAGCACGCCAGTGCGGAATATTTTCTGGCCGAGCGAAACGGCGAGGTGGTCGGCCGCATCGCCGCGATTCAGAATCGGCTGCACAACGAGACCCACAGCGATCGCGTCGGATTCTTCGGCTTCTTCGAGTGCGCCAACGAGCAGGTGGTCGCCGACGCGCTCTTCGGCGCAGCCGCCGAATGGTTACGACCGATGGGGTTTGACACGATGCGCGGGCCGGCCTCGTTTTCGGTGAACGACGAGTGTGGCTTGCTGATTCAGGGATTCGAAACGCCGCCAACTCTCATGATGCCCCACAACCCTCCGTACTATGTGGAGTTGGTCGAGCGCGCGGCGTTCCACAAGGCGAAGGATCTGTGGTGTTTCGAGGGATGGAAGCCCGAGGGCGAAAGTGCCGAGCGGGTCACTCGGGCAGTCGAGGTGATCCAGCGACGCTATGGCATCACGCTGCGAAGCCTCAACCTGCGGGCGTTCGATGCCGAGCTCGCGCGGATCAAACAGCTCTACAACGCTGGGTGGGAGCGAAATTGGGGCTTCGTTCCGCTGACCGAGCACGAGATCGATCATCTGGCCGAGCAGTTCAAGCCGGTGGTTCTTCCCGATCTCGTCCCCTTCGCCGAGAAAGACGGCCAAGTCATCGGATTCGCTATCTGCCTTCCGGATCTCAATGTGGCATTCCGCCGGAACCGGTCGGGCGCCTTCCTCCCCGGGCTGATACGCGTGTTGTACGGCCTCAAGGCCAAGCGTATCGGCCGACTGCGGGTGCTCCTGCTCGGTACTCTCCCCGAGTACCGCGGGAAGGGGGTCGATGCGGCGCTGTACCATCGCATCTGGCACATGGCGATCGCCAACAAGATCTACTGGGGCGAAGCCGGCTGGATTCTGGAAGACAATCCCGCCATGATCGCCGGGATGGTCAAGCTTGGCTGGAAACACTAC
>Ga0114129_10000462_pt1 | contig 48711 bp, 49 predicted proteins | sample RhiMetdeltSRZDD1_FD_80071 | JGI IMG/M metagenome (GOLD analysis project Ga0114129, IMG submission 80071) | Populus rhizosphere microbial communities from Tennessee, USA - Rhizosphere MetaG P. deltoides SRZDD1 (version 2) (version 2) | ecosystem: Host-associated > Plants > Roots > Rhizosphere >...
CTCGATGCGTCGCGCCGTCGGGTCCTTCTTGGGATCCGCGGAGTAGATGCCGTCCACCTTGGTCGCCTTCACGATGACGTCGGCGCCGATTTCGACGGCGCGCAGGGCCCCCGCGGTGTCCGTGGTGAAGAACGGGTTACCGGTGCCCGCCGCGAAGATCACGACGCGCCCCTTCTCGAGGTGTCGAATGGCACGCCGCCGAATGTACGGCTCGGCGACCGCCCGCATCTCGATCGCGGAAAGCACACGGGTCTGCAGCGACGCCTTTTCCAGCGCATCCTGCAGCGCCAGCGCGTTGATGATCGTCGCCAGCATGCCCATGTAGTCGGCCGTCGCACGGTCCATGCCGGCGGCGCTGGCGGCGATGCCTCTGAAGATGTTGCCGCCCCCGATCACGATGGCGACCTGGACGCCGAGGTCGATGACCTCGCGGATCTCGGCGCCGACCCGATCGAGCACGGGCGGATCGATCCCGTACCCCTGGTCGCCGGCGAGCGCTTCTCCAGAAAGCTTCAGGACGATGCGGCGATACAGGGGGCGCCCGGCGGCCTCCGCCGCCGCCACCGACTCAGCCTCCGATCCTGAAGCGGGCAAATCGCTTGACGACGACCCGCTCGCCCGTCTTGGAGTTGGTCAGGTCGACGAGGTCCTTGATCTTCGTCTTGCCGCTCGCATCCTTGATGAACGCCTGCTCGAGCAGGCACTGCTCGGCGAAGTACTTCTCGAGCTTGCCCTCGATGATCTTGTCGAGCACCTGGGCGGGCTTCTTCTGGTCCGCCATCTGGCCGCGGTAGATCTCGCGCTCCTTCTCGAGCACGGCCGCCGGCACCTCCTCGCGCACCACGTATGCGGGGTTCGTCGCGGCCACCTGCATCGCGAGGTCGCGGACCAGCTCGCGGAATGCGTCCGTCTTCGCCACGAAGTCCGTCTCGCAGTTGACCTCGATCAGCGCGCCCAGCTTGCCGTCCGGATGCAAATAGGCGTGGACGATGCCTTCCTTGGCCTCGCGCCCTTCGCGCTTCTTGGCGTCGGCCAAGCCCTTCTTCCGCAGATATTCGGCGGCGGCGTCGAGGTTGCCGTTCGAGGCGGTCAGCGCAGCCTTGCAGTCCATCACGCCGGCGCCCGTCCGCTCACGAAGCTCCATGACGGTCTTGGCGTCGGCAGCCATCAGGAGACCTCCGCCTCGGCGTTGGCCATCTCCTCCTCGCCCTCCGGCGTCTCACCGGAGCCCTCGTCTTTACCGAGCGTGCCGCGCCCCTCATTGACGGCGTCGGCGACGCGCGAGGTGATCAGGCGCACGGCGCGGATGGCGTCGTCGTTGCCCGGAATCGCGTAGTCGATGCCGGTCGGATCGCAGTTGGTATCGACGATCGCGACGATCGGGATGCCGAGCCGCTGCGCTTCGGCCACCGCGATCTTTTCCTTCCGGGGGTCGATGATGAACACCGCGGACGGCAGGGACTCCATCGCTTTGATGCCGATGAGCGCCTTCTCCAGCTTCTCGCGCTCGCGGTCGAGCTCCAGCGCCTCTTTCTTCGGCACCCGCTCGAACTCCCCCGTCTCCTTCATCTCCTCGAGCTTTTTCAGGCGGGCGATCGACTTTCGGATCGTCGCGAAGTTGGTGAGCGTGCCGCCGAGCCAGCGCTGGTTGACGTAGAAGCCGCCGCAGCGCGTCGCCTCTTCCAGCACGGTGTCCTGCGCCTGCTTCTTGGTCCCGATGAACAGAAGCGTACCGCCGCCGCTGGCCAGCTCCCGCACGAAGGAGTACGCCTCGCGGAACTTCTTCAGGGTTTTCTGGAGATCGATGATGTAGATTCCGTTGCGCTCGCCGAAGATGTACTTCTGCATCTTCGGGTTCCATCGCTTCGTCTGGTGGCCGAAGTGCACTCCGGCCTCGAGCAGCTCCTTCATCGTCAGCGCGGCCATTCGTCCTCCTCGGTTGTTTCCTCCGCCGCGCTGCGACGCCTCCCGGCGCCGACCGAATTGCGCGCGGCGTGTGTGATGACTGCCTAGGTCGTGTACTTCGCGTTGATGCGCACGTATTCCTCGCTCAGATCACAGGTCCACACCCGCTCCTCGCCGCGGCCGATGCCGAGGTCGATGGTGATGTCGAAGCCCTGCCCTCCCATGATCTCGCGAACTCGCGGCAGAAGCACGCCCTCGCGAAGCATGCCCCGCTCGATGAGCCGCTCGGTCTGCCGATCGTCCCCGAAGGTGATAGAAACCTTGTCCTGCTCGACCCGCGCCGCCGACTTGCCCAGCGCCATCATGATCCGGCCCCAGTTGGGATCCTGGCCATTGATCGCGGTCTTCACCAGGGGCGAGTTCGCGACGCTGCGCGCGGCGATGAGTGCGTCCCGCCGGCTGGCCGCGCCCCGCACGGTGATCGACACGAGCTTGGTGGCGCCCTCGCCGTCCTCCACCAGCATGCGCGCCAGCTGCCCCGTGAGCGCCTCGAGGGCTACCGCGAAGTCGCGCGTTCCCCGGCCGCCGCGGTCCACGGGCGGATTCTCGGCCAGCCCGTTGGCGATGACCGCGACCGTGTCGCTGGTGGAGGTGTCGCTATCCACCGTGATGCGGTTGAACGAACGGTCCACAGCGCGTTTGAGGATAGGATCGAGCGCACCACGGGCCACAGCCGCATCCGTGGTCACGAAGCAGAACATCGTCGCCATGTGCGGCTCGATCATGCCGACGCCCTTGGCGATGCCGCCGAACGTGACGGTCCGCCCGCCGATCTCGCAGCGCAGGGCCGCTTCCTTCGTCCGCGTGTCGGTCGTCAGGATGGCCTCGGCCGCGGCGCGGCCGCCCTGGGGCGAGAGCGACTTCACGAGCTTGGGGATCGCCGCCCGGATCTTGTCCATCGGCAGCGGGTGGCCGATCACGCCGGTGGAGCCGACGAGTACGTGAGACACAGGCACCCGCAACAGGTCGGCGACCTGCTTCGCCATCTCACGCGCATCGCGGAGACCGCGCTCACCGTTACAGACGTTCGAGCATCCGCTGTTGGCCACGATCGTCTGCAGTGCGCCGCCGCGTGCGTGCTCCATCGAGACGAGGACCGGCGCGCCCTTGACCTGATTGGTGGTGAAGACCGCGGCCGAGCGCGCGGGCGATGGCGAGTGGATGAGAGCGAGGTCTTTCCGACCCGACGGCTTGATACCGGCCACGACACCGCTGGCGAGGATGCCGGGAACGGCGGTCACGCCACCCTCGAGCCACTCGATGTCGCCGGTCACCGGCCGCTCGTGCTGCTCAGGGGTACACCGGAGGAGCCTCGAGGCCGGTCCGCTCGTGCCAGCCGAACAGGACGTTGAGGTTCTGCACGCCGTTGGCGGAGCCGCCCTTGCCGAGATTGTCGATCGCGGATACGCAGACGGCACGACCGGTGCGCGGATCGGCGACAACCGTCACGTCGCAGTAGTTGCTGCCGACGACTGCTCGGGTCGTCGGCCGCTCGCCCTCGCCGAGGACGCGCACGAACGGCTCGCCCGCGTAGAACTCGCGGTAAGCGCTCACCAGCTCCGCGGTCCCGACCGTTCTGCTCAGCGGCACCGACGCCGTCGTGAAGAGGCCACGTGTGAGCGGCAACAGATGTGGCGTGAACGACACGCGGACCGGCTCGCTCGCGAGCGCGGACAGCTCCTGCTCCATCTCGGCCGTGTGACGGTGCACGCCGCCGATCGAGTACGCCTGCACGTTCTCGTTGGCTTCCGTGAACAGGTACATCGGATCGACCTTGCGGCCCTGCGCGCCGGCGCCGCTTACACCAGACTTGCCGTCGATCACGATCCCGTCGACCCGCGCCATCCCGTTCTTGATCAGAGGGGCTGTGGCCAAAATTGCGCCGACCGGATAGCAGCCCGGCGAAGCGACGAGCGACGCAGCCGCGATCGCTTTGCGGTGCAGCTCGGGTAGTCCGTAGACGGCTTCGGCGAGTCCGGAGGGATCGATGTGAGGCGTCTTGTACCAGGTCGTGTAGTCGGACGCGTCGCGCAACCGATAGTCGGCTGACAGGTCGATGACCTTTCGGCCGCGCTTGCGAAGCACCGGCACGGCCTTCTGCGACTCCATGTGCGGCAGCGCGAGAAATGCGACGTCGCAGACCCCGGCCAGCCACTCGGGATCGAGATCGTGGAACGTGAGCTCACTCAGCCCGCGCAGATGTGGATAGACGCCGCCGAGCGGCTCGCCGGCGAGCCGTTCCGACGTCACGCCCGTCAGCTTCACGCGCGGGTGTACGAGCAGCAGTCGCAGCAGCTCCGCGCCCATGTACCCGGTGGCGCCGGCAACCGCGACACGAATGGAAGGTATGTCGCTCACGCTAGCGCTTGCTGTACTGGAACTTCTGCCGAGCGCCGGGCTGACCGTACTTCTTGCGTTCGCGAGCGCGCGGGTCGCGCGTCAGAAGGCCGGCCTTCTTGAGCGGCAACCGCAGCTTGTCGTCGAAACGCGCGATGGCCCGAGCCAGGCCGTGGCGGACAGCGCCGGCCTGGCCGGTGGGGCCGCCGCCCTTGACCGTCACGAGCACGTCGAACTGGCCGACGGTATTCGTGATCGCCATCGGCTGCGCGATGATCATCCGCAGTGTCTCACGCGGAAAGTAATCCTCGAATGGCCGGCGGTTGACGATCATGCGTCCGGCCCCAGGCTTGATCCACACACGGGCCACGGACGTCTTGCGCCGCCCGGTGCCATAAAATCTGTCGAGCACCGCCGCCATCTATCGCCCCTCCGCCGACTTGGCTGTACGTGACGTCCGCAATGTGAGCGCGGTCGGCTGCTGGGCGCTGTGCGGATGCTCGGCGCCGCGATACACCTTGAGCTTCTTCGCCATCGCGCGGCCGAGCCGATTCTTTGGAAGCATTCCCTGCACCGCCCATTCCACCACCCGCTCGGGATGCTTGCCAAGCATCTGCTCGGCAGAAATATCCTTGAGCCCACCGATATAGCCCGTGTGCCAGCGGTAGCGCTTGTCCTTGAGCTTGCGTCCAGTAAGGTGCACCTTCGCTGCGTTCAGCACGACGACGTGATCCCCCACGTCCTGGTGCGGCACGAAGGTCCGCTTGTGCTTGCCCCTCAGAATGGTCGCGACCTGTGTCGCCAGACGCCCCAGCACCTGCCCGTCGGCGTCGACGACGTACCACTTGCGCTCGATTTCGCTCATCACGGCCCTTTCGGCGTTAATCCGCGGCTCTAAATAGGCGTTCTGTCGGGAGAAATCGCAACGACGGATGATAGCGGAGCCTACGGGGCTCTGTCAATCTCGAGCGCCGGCGACGGCGACATAGTACTGCGTCCACAGCAGCCACTGCAGCGGTCCGCCGCGAAGCCGACCCTCGAGCCAGGTGGCCAGACGCCGGGCCGGCTCGCCGCCGATCTCCGCCAGCACGGGCACATAGACTCCCGACGTATGCGACTCACGGACCGTAAAGTCCGCCGCAGCCAGCTGTCCGCGCAGCTCGCCTTCGGTCATGAGGTTGATGTGGCCCGTGGGCAGAATCGGCTCGCGATAGACGATGCGCACGAGGTCGATGACGCCCGGTAGAAAGGCGATTTTCGAGCACACCTCGAGCGGACTCCACCGCTGCGGCGTCGACAGCAGCAGCACGCCGCCAGGGCGCAGCAGCCGCCGCATGCCGGCCAGGGCCGCGCGCGATTCCCGCACGTGCTCGATGACCTCGGTGCACAGAACGAGGTCGAATGACGCGCTCGGCAGCGCCGGTCGGCGAATGTCGTCTTGCACGACGGTGACGTTCGCGTGGCTAGCGGCCAGCGCACGCGCGGCGTCGAGGTAAGCGTCGTGCACGTCGCTCACCGTGACGCGATCGAAGAGCCGCGCAAGGATCGGCACGTAGACGCCGGAGCCCGGACCGACCTCGAGCGCTGCGCCGCGCCGCTCCGCGGCCAGGCGCGTCAGCTGCGCGGCGATCCAGTCACGCCGGGTGCAGTGCAGCCAGCGGCGCGTCGGGTTGCGCGACTCGTACAGCGCGTGCTGCAGCGCAAGGAGCTCGGCGTTCGTGCTCATGCCGGGACACGCCACCACGCGCGGCTCATGCGCGTGCCTCGCCGTGCGTCTTGTGGGGCCACGGACACAGCGCGCGGACCGGGCACGCGGGACACAGCGGCTTTCGCGCGATGCACGTGCGGCGACCGTGCGTGATCATGAGGTGGCTCGCATGCGTGAGGCTGTCAGGCGGCAAAATCGTCACGAGCTGATCGTGAAGCTCGTCGGGGTCGTCCGCCCGCGCGAGGCCCAAGCGCTGCGACACACGAAAGACGTGAGTGTCGACCGTGAGCGCCTCGCCGCCGAAGGCGTTGCCGATGACGACATTCGCAGTCTTCAGGCCGACACCAGGCAGCTCGACGAGCGCCTCACGCTCGCGGGGCACCTCGCCGCCGTGGCGCTCGACGAGCGCCTTGGCCATGCCCAGCAGCGAGCGTGTCTTCGCGCGGAAGAATCCCGTCGACCGGATCTCTTTTTCGAGGCTCGGTGGTCGCGCGCGCGCCAGCTCGCGCGCCGTGGGGTACTTGCGGAAGAGCGCGGGCGTCACCATGTTCACGCGCTCGTCGGTGCACTGCGCGGAGAGGATCGTGGCCACGAGCAGCTGGAACGGCGTTTTGAAGTCGAGCGCGATCTTCGCGTCCGGATACGCGCGCTCCAGAAGCGCCAGGATCTTTCGTGCGCGCGCCTGCTTCGCCGCTCGACTCTCCGCCATCCGTCAGTCCCCCACGCGAATGGCTTGCTCGCTCACACTGACGCGTGCAATCTCGACAGGAAAGACGAGTCGCGCCGCGATCTGCGGTGTCGGGTCGAAGTTGCGCACCACCCAGTCGACGAGCACCCGCGGCAGCGGCACCCAGCCCACACGCGCTCGATCCACTGCAATCGCGAATGGCCGGTCGTCCGCGCGCACGAGACGCAGCCGCGCGGCGAGGTCGGGCCCCGGCTGCTCCAGGACGAAATCGATCCAGCCCGCACCGAGACGGACCCGGGCGCCGCGAAATTCTTTGAGCGCCGTCACGAACGCTTGAAGGTCGGCTCCGGCGATTTCCATGCCCTCGAGCCGAAAGCGTCCGACGTCCAACAGCTCGGCGCGCCCCGCCTCCAGAGCGTACGGGTTGACGAGCACGTTCTCCGCGACGAATCGCAGATTCTGCACGCGAAGCGTCGCGGCATTGCGCCGGCGCAGCTCGCCGATGACGGCCGCGCGCGCCGTGACTTCGACGCGCTGCAGTCGTCCGCGCGCGATCTCGGCATCGTAGGCGAGCCGGATCTCGAGCGCGTCGACGTCGCGGGCGACCTCGTCCACGCGTCGGCGCATCGCGGCCTCCAACGTCCGCGCGAGCGCATCCGGCGGCGCGGCGACGCCGTCGCCGATGCGGCGCGCCCGGAGCGTCCCGGTCGAGCCATCCGGCAGTGGGAGGTCCGCGATCACCGGGTACGCGCGCGCGAGCGCCGGATCGCGCGCCAGTCGCTCGATCACGCGCCGGCTCTTCGCCTCGCTGAAATCGGGCCCCTGATCTCCGGTTTTCAGGATCATGTAGTCGAGGCCGAGCGGCTCACCTTCCCAGGGTCGCGTCAGACGCAGCGGCAACCCGTCGCGGACCGCGTAGTAACGGAAGTTGCTTACGGAAAAATAGTTGTCGTTCGGAACGATGCTGACCGTCGCCGCGCGCCCGCCACGATCCTGGGTGATGATCCGTAGAAAATCGCGCTGACGCCAGTCGGCGCGGACGGGTGGACTCGCCAGCACCCACGGCTCGTGCAGCCACGGCAGCGTCACCGGCGGGGGCACCGCCCACGCCACCGCGGAGAGCTGCAGAAGGCCGACCAGAACCAGCACGCCGAGCAGCGAGCGACGCAGACGCGGGCCGAGCGACGCGACCGCGAGTCCGCCCAGCACGGCCGCGCCGGGCAGCAGCGGCAGTGTGTAGCGGAGGTCCTTGTTGCGGAGCAGCATGAACAGCACCAGCGGGACGACGAACGCGACCAGGATCAGGCCCTGGCGCTGTATCAGGGCGACGGCGATGCCGGCGATCAACAAGATCGTCGCGAGCAGGCCCAGCTGCATCGGCAGCGACATCGGATAAAACACGAGCCCGGCCGCAGACAGGGCGGGCGGCTTACCCTCCTCCGCGGCGTGCGTCACCGCGCGAAACGCGATCTGTCGCGGCATGCCGACCAAACGGGGGCCGTACCACGCCACGCTCACCGCGACGGCCACCACGAACGCGAGCGCGGCATTCAGCAGGCCGCGCCGATGCCGCTCGGTGAACAGGATCCACACGACCGGCGGCAAGAGGTACACGGCGAATGGCGGCTTGGTGAGCATGCCGACGCCGAACACGAAGCCGACAAGTAATGACCAGCCGAGTCGCGTGAAGCCATCGGTGAGGACGAGGACGAGCAGAGCGGTCGCGACGAGGGCGGCCAGCGGAAGATCGAGCTGAAAGCGCAGCGCGCTGAAGATCACGAATGGCGCCGTGCCGAAGATCCATGCCGCGGCCACGCCCGCGCTGCCGCCGGCGAGCGCTCGACCCAGCGCATACGTCGCTGCCATGCCGGCCGCGAGGAACAACAGCATCACGATCTCTCCGGCCGCAGCGTCGGTCGGCAACAGCCGATAGACGAGGCCGGCCGCGCACGGCACGACCGGCGGATAGAACGACGATCGCTCGAGGATCAGCCGCCAGTCACGCGCCGCGAGGTCGCGCGCACATGAGATCGCGCGCTCGAGGTGGTTCGCATGATCCCATTCGGGCGGCCGCGTGTCGATCGTGAGCCAGATGACGGTGCACACGGCAATGGCCAGCCAGGCGACGCCGACGAGAGCCCACTCGCGGCCGCCTCCGCCCTCGTGCAGCGTCATCGCTTCAAGCGGGCGCGGATGGCGCCGATGCGCGCACGCTGGTCGCCCGGCGACAGAATGCGTGGCTCGTGCGCGTGCGTCCACACCGGTCGCCGTGGCGCCGGATCGTCGGCGCGTCGTGGGACGAGGTGCCAGTGGATGTGCGGCAACTCATTGCCCAGAAGTTCGTAGTTCATCTTCCGCGCTTCGTACACCTCGGCGAGCGCTCCGGCGAGCTGGGCGACGGCGTCGATCAAGGCGTGACGCTCGTCGCGGTGGAGCTGCCAAAGCTCCGTGGCATGACGCTTGAGAACCAGCAGCGTCCAGCCCGGAAGGAACTGGTCCGAGTGCAGATACGCGTTGGCCGGTCCGCAGTCGCCGATGAGCGCCTCGGCCGGCGGCCAGTCGCCGGCGCAGGCGCGGCAGTCGATCGTGCTCACCGCGCGGAGAGGAATGCGTCGAGTCGTCGCAACCCTTCTCGGATCCGTTCGACCGACGAGGCGTATGAGAAGCGGAGATACCCCTCGGCGTTGCTGCCGAAGGCGGCGCCGGGCGTCAGCGCCACATGTGCCCGCTCGAGAATTTCGTAGGCAAACGCCACCGAGTCACGCGTGAAGCGTCGCGCGTTCGCGAGGACGTAGAAGGCGCCCTCCGGCTCGAACCCCACGCCGAGGCCGATGTCACGCAGGCCGTCCACCATCACCCGTCGCCGGTCGGCGAAGATCCGACGAAAGCGCGCGGTCTCGTCGATCGCCTCGCGCAGCGCGGCCACGCCGGCCCACTGCACGAACTCGTTGGTCGAGATGAAGAAGTTGCCGTACACGGTCTGCAGCGCGCGCACGTGCTCGCGCGGGGCGATCACCCAGCCCAGTCGCCACCCCGTCATGGCGAACGCTTTCGAGAATCCGTTGAGCACGAATGCCTGGTCGGTGAATTCCAGGATCGTGTGATCACGGCCGCCCTCGGTGAGACCGTGATAGATCTCGTCCGAGACCACGGCGACGCCGCGCTCGCGGGCGAGGCCCGCGATGGCGCCCATGCGATCGGGGGCCAGCACGGTGCCGGTCGGGTTGGCGGGCGAGTTCACGACGATGGCTTTGGTGCGGGGACCGAGGCGCTCGCGGATCGCCTCGGGGCGGTACTGAAACCGGTCGGCCTCGGTGACGTCGACCTCGACAGGCACGCCCTCGGCGTAGCGAATGAAGTTCGGATAGCACGCGTAATAGGGATTCGACAGCACGACCTCGTCGCCGGCGTCGAGCAGATGGCCGAAGAGCAGCAGCATAGCGGGCGAGGTTCCGGGGGTGACGAGCACCTGATCCGGCGACACGGTCACGCCATACACTCGGGCGTAGTGCTCGGCGATCGCCTCGCGCAGCTCCACGATGCCGAGACTGTGGGTATAGCGCGCGCGCCCGTCCTTGAGCGCCTTTTCGAGCGCGTCCCGCACGACCGGCGGCGCCTCGAAGTCCGGCTCGCCGTACTCGAGATGAACGATATCGACGCCCGCGCGCTCGAGTGCGCCGGCGCGCTCGGCCACCTCGACGGCAAGGAAGGGCTCGATGTCGCGAACGCGTCTCGCCACGCCCGCCATCACGGGCGACGCTCCTCGCGAGCGACGCGACGGCGCGCGTCGAAGATTTGCCAGAGCATCCGCGGGCCGTCCTTGAGAACGCCGACTTTGCTCGCTGGCTGGTCCTCCCAGTTGATGGCGACCTCGACCACGCGCCAGCCGCGAGCGCGCGCCCGCAGCAGCAGCTCGACGTCGAACCCGAAACCGCCGGTCGCCAGCTTGGGAAACAGGTCCTCCGCTGCGGCGCCCGTGAACGCCTTGAACCCGCACTGTGAGTCGTGGATGCCGCGAAGCCCGACCCACTCCGCGAGCGCATTGAACACGCGGCCGGCCGCCACACGATGCGAACGTGCGCGCACCACGACGTCGGGGGCGGCGATCGCCCGGGAGCCGATTGCCACGTCCGCGCCCGCAGACAGCGCAGCCTCCAGCCTCTTCAGCTCGCCGATCGGCGTCGCACCGTCGGCATCGGCAAAGAGCCGGTACGCGCCGCGGGCCGCAAGCATCCCGGCGCGGACGGCGGCGCCCTTTCCGCCGTTGACCGGCTGGCGGAGCACACGGACCTCGGAGTAACGCGCCGCCATCCCGGCGGCCACGTCTCCGGTGCCGTCCGTCGACCCGTCGTCGACAACGATCACTTCCCACGGCTCGCCGCGGCTGCGGAGATAAGAAGCCACTTCCTCGAGATAGCGGGGCAAGCGGCGGGCCTCGTTGTAGGCCGGGATGACGACCGACCAGCGCGGTTCGCTCACGATGGCCCGGTCACGACGGAATCACCGAGAGGTCGACCTGCCGTCGGCGGCGAGCCACACCTGTGGCGTGCGCGGCACGCGCGACGCCGGCCGCCACCGCGGGGGCGACGGCCTTGTTGAACACGCTGGGGATGATGTATTCCTCGCTCAGCTCCGAGCGCCCCACACAACCCGCGATCGCTCGCGCAGCCGCAACCTTCATGTCGTCGTTCACGGTGCGTGCGCGCGAGTCGAGCAGCCCCCGGAAGAAGCCGGGGAAGCACAGGACGTTGTTGATCTGATTGGGGTAGTCGGACCGGCCCGTGGCCATCACACGCGCGTGACGTCCGGCGTCCTCGGGCTGGATCTCGGGCACCGGATTGGCCATGGCGAAGACGATGGGATCGCGAGCCATACGCTTGAGGTCCTTCACGCTCAGAATGCCTGGAACAGAAAGGCCGATGAATACATCCGCCCGCTCCAGCGCATCCCCGAGACGGCCTCGGATCCGGCGGGGATTGGTCGCCCCTGCCACCCAGCGCTTCATGAAATCCATGCCCTCCAGGCGGCCTTTATAGATGGTGCCGAATTCGTCCACGCCGATGATGTCGCGCACGCCGCTGGTCAACAGAATCTTGATCGTCGCCGTGCCGGCGGCGCCGACGCCCGTGACGACAACACGCAGCCTCTTGAGGTCCTTCTTCACGATGCGGAGCGCATTCAGGAGTGCCGCCAGCACCACGACCGCCGTGCCGTGCTGGTCGTCATGAAACACGGGGATGTCGAGTTCCTTGCGCAGCCGCTCTTCGATCTCGAAGCAGCGGGGAGCCGAGATGTCCTCGAGGTTGATGCCGCCGAAGCCCGGCGCCAGGTACTTTACGGTGTCGACGATCTTGTCGGGGTCCTTCGTCGCGAGACAAATCGGAAACGCATCGACATTGGCGAGTTCCTTGAACAGCATCGCCTTGCCTTCCATCACCGGCAGGGCGCCCTCCGGACCGATGTCGCCCAGTCCGAGCACGGCCGTGCCGTCGGTGACGACGGCCACCGTGTTTTGCTTGATCGTCAGCGAAAACGCCCGCTGCCGGTCCTCCTTGATGGCCAGGGATACCCGGGCGACGCCAGGGGTATACGCCATAGAGAGGTCGTCGCGGGTGCGAATGGGAACCTTGCTGTGAATCTCGATCTTGCCGCCCAGGTGCATCAAAAACGTGCGGTCCGAGATGTTGATGACCCGGACGCCGGTGATCTGTTTGAGCCGATTGACGATCTGGGTGCCGTGGATGCTGTCGCGGGCATCGATGGTGATGTCGCGGATGATCCGGTCGCGTCCCGACTCGACGAGGTCAACCGCGCCGATGTCGCCACCCGCGTCGCCGATCGCCATCGCCACGCGGCCGAGCATCCCCGGGCGGTTCTGGATCGCGAGGCGAACCGTGAGACTATAGCTCGCGCTCGGCGCAACTGTGGACATTCTTCGCTTCTACCCTTGGGCGCCGAGCCAAGTCAACTTAGCCGGCCTCGATGGTTCTCGGGAACCTGGAGATGGTGTTACCGTGTTGTCCTTTGGCCTCGACCGGTTGAACCCTGGCAGGCAGGTTGTAGAACCGACTCAGCAAAGAGGCCCCGCGGTGAGAAGCCCTGCAGGGGCCTGTCATCGCGTTTCCTACTGGCCGAAAGAGGATAGCAGAGGAATCAAGACCTGAATACGGGAACGGAAATTCCCATCGAAGCGACGATCGCCGAAGTCGACGGCGCTCGTGACGCGCAGGACTTACAACCGGTTAGGAAAAGTTGGGAACTGTTGGCCTGTTTCTTGAAGCCCGATCAGCGTTTAAGAAACGGTCCAGGGCCCACGAGCATCATAGAAGTAAAACAATCGCACCGGTGACATCATGACATTTCGCGAGCAAGCACATCAGAATCACAACGACGCGGAGCACCTCGTCCCCGCCGCCGCTCTGGCCACGGAAGAGGAGACGACGCCCGCGGCGATCCACGAGGACGAAGCGGACGAGATCCAGCCCGTCCCGGAAGAAGCGCTTACTCCGCTTCCTGCAAAGGGCGAGGATCCGGTCCGCCTCTACCTCAAGGAGATCGGCAAGGTCCCGCTTCTAACCGCGCAGCAGGAAGTCCAGATCGGTCGGCGCATCGAAGTTGGCCAGATCGCGCTGCGGCGTGGGCTTGCGGGCATCCCGATGGCGGTGCGAGCCCTGCTGGAAGTCGGTGACCGACTCCGGCACAACGACATCGCAGCCGACGACGTGATCGTCCTGCCGGAGGGCGGCGAGCTCGAGGCCAAGGAGATCCGACCGGTCCTCTTGGCGTTCGGCCGCATCCGCCGGCTCGAGCGCAAGATCACGCGGCTTGAAGAGTCGTTGACCGACAAGCGTCGGTCGGCGTCCGGCCGCGCTAACGTCATGAAGCAGATCGCGGCGCATCGTGCCGGCATCCAGAAGACGGTTGCCGACATGCCGCTCAAGCCGGCGCTCATCGATGAGCTCGTCGGCAAGGTCCGACGCCTCTGCCAGCGCATCGACGCGCTGGCCCAGGAGTCACGTCGCAATCGCTCGGCTTCAGTCGTGCGCGAGCTCAAGCGGCTGGAGGCCGAAGCGGGACTCCCGCGCAAGCCGCTCCAGACCCTGTTGGCGGAGATCGAAGCCAGCGACCGGACGGTGCGGCAGGCCAAGCGGGAGCTGATGGAAGCAAACCTCCGGTTGGTCGTCTCGGTGGCGAAGCGGTATCTCGGCAGCGACCTGTCGCTGCTGGACCTGGTCCAGGAAGGCAACATCGGCCTGATGAAGGCGGTCGACCGGTTCCAGTACCGGCGCGGCTTCAAGTTCTCGACGTACGCGACCTGGTGGATCCGTCAGGCGATCACGCGAGCGATCGCCGACCACTCGCGCACCATCCGGATTCCGGTGCACATGGTCGAGACCCTCAACCGGATCTCGCGGGTGAATCGGAACATGGTCAACGAGATGGGGCGTGAGCCGACGCCGGAAGAGCTGGCGCAGCGGACAGGCGTACCGGCCAAGAAGGTGCGGCTCATCCTCGAGTCTTCGCGCAAGCCGCTGTCGCTCGAGACCCCGATCGGTGAGGACAGCGAGCTCGGCGATTTCCTCGAGGACAAGTCGGCCGGCTCGCCGAACGACACCCTGCTCGGGCAGGACCTCACCACGCAGGTCGAACGTGCGCTCGCGACGCTCTCGCCGAAGGAGAAGGAGATCTTGCGGCTGCGGTTCGGCATCGGCGAAGAGGGCGAGCACACCCTCGAAGAGGTCGGCAAGCGGTTCGCGGTGACACGCGAACGCATCCGGCAAATCGAAGCCAAGGCGTTGCGTAAGCTGCGCCATCCGCTGCGCGGGCGCAACCTCAAGGCCTTCGTCGAGAACTAGTCTTCGTGGCTCGAGCGGGGCCGGCAGCGAGGCTGGCCCCGCTCGGGCTCGCAAATCGACACCAGTTAGGCGCCTGCCCCCGTCCTACCCGTGCAGAGGTCCTCGACCGAAACAACTAGATGCGTCCACGCCGGGCGCCGCAGCAATAGACCTCTTACGGCAGCGGATGTCAGTTGCCTAGGGTGTCGACGACGGCCCTCCACAACGAGGTCAACTCAGTGCGGCCGCTGTTGGCGGCTTGCTTGCGTACCGCTGTGTGCACGAGCACGAGGCGTTTGGCCGGGTCGACGAGGATCGACTGGCCTCGCACACCGAGCAGCGCGAACATGGGGCGCTCACCCGGGAAGATCCACGTCTGGTAGCCGTAACCCAAGAACGGCGCTGCGACACCGGGTCGGAGATGAGCCTCCGGCCGGCGGCGTGTCGCCTCCGCGACCCAGGCCGCCGGAATGATCTGCTGACCGCGCCAATTTCCGTCGTGCGCCAGCAACAGGCCTAACCGAGCGTAGTCGCGCAACACCGCATTGATGCAGCAGAACGTTGCCTCCTGGCCGCTGCGGTCCACGAGCCACGTCGCGTCGGCCTCGGCCCCCATGGGCTTCCAGATCTTCTCCGACAAATATTCCGCGACCGGCCGTCCGACGGCGCCACGGAGCACGAGGCCGAGCACCTGTGTTTCGACCGAGGCGTACGAAAACTTGGTGCCGCTCGGCACCGCCCGATCATTGAACGGCGTGACGGCGTCCACCCCGCCCGCACCGAGCTGCAAGAAGGTGTCCCGCGCGAGCAGCGCGACGTCGTCGCGTCCCGAGTAGACTTCGCTGAATCGAACGCCCGACGACATCTCCAACAGATCGCGGAGCGAAGTCCGCCCATACTCCGTGCCCGCGAGAGCTGGCACGTAGGTCGACGCCCGATCGTCGACGGAACGAATCCGGCCCTCCGAGATCGCGATGCCGATCAGCATCGCCGTCACCGTCTTCGCCATCGACCACGAGGTGAAACGGTGGCGGTCGTTGCGCCCGTACTGGTAGCGCTCGACGAGAATCGTATCGTCGCGCGCGATGAGCAGCCCGGTCGTTGGATTGCGCGACAGATAACGGTCGACGTCGGCCGCGGCGCCCTCGTAGTAATACTGGATCGCTGGTTCAGCCGCGGCCCGCGCCAACCGCGACGGCGCCTCCGCATGCGACACGACGCGCCCCTCGAAGAGCTGATCGAGCTGACTGTGTGAGCCGACCAGGAACGGAACGGTGAAGAAGGTGGGGCGCTGCCCGAGCGGGAAGCCCTCACCCGCTCCATACTCCTCGGCGTCCGGCCCTTCGGCAAAAAAGCGTGGGCCCGACGCGGCCGCCGCCGACGAAACAGATCCGCCGCCATTCCGTGATGGCGGAGCCGCGCAACCACCAAGCGCGACGGCGAGCAGCGCGGCGCTCGCGAGCCAACGCCGGGGCAGACGGTGCGCCATGACGGTCGGCATCGTACTATCGGCGCCAGCGCTCCGCCAGGAGGAATCGCCATGAGCCGACCTCGCTTCTGCGTCATTTGCCGCCGTCCTCGTCGCGATCCCCCTCGCAGCCCTCGTCACGCCAACGCCGGCGCAGCAGGGCCCGATCCGGATCGGATTCATGACGGATCTCACCGGTCCCGCGGCACAAGCCGCGAAGGACATGGTGAACGGCATCACGCTGTACCTGGACGAGATCCGCTCGCAGATGGCCGGTCGCAAGGTCGAGCTGATCGTCGAGGACAGTCAAGGCCGCCCAGACGTCGCTCTCACGAAGCTGCGCAAGATCGTCGAGCACGACCGCGTGCACATCGTCGCGGGTGTCTTGTTCGGCCACATCGGCTACGCGATGGCGCCGAAGGTCGAGGAGTACAAAATTCCCGCGCTGTTCACCGTGACCGCGGCCGACGACCTCACCCAGCGGCTGAAATATCGTTGGGTCATCCGTACCGGGTGGGCGTCGAGTCAGCCTTCACACCCGTTCGGCGAATACGCCGCCAGAACGCTCGGCTATAAGAAGGTCGCGGTCATCGCCTCCGACTACGCGTTCGGCTGGGAAGTGGTCGGCGGATTTCAGCGCACGCTCGAAGAGAACGGCGGCCAGATCATCCAGAAGCTTTGGGCGCCGCTCGGCGTCATGGACCTGGCGCCGTACATCGCGAAAATCCGGCGGGACGCCGATGCGGTGCTCACGATGGTCTCCGGCGCCTCGACCATTCAGTTCATGAAGCAATACGACGAGGCTGGGTTGCGCGGCAAGATCCCGCTCATCGCTGGCGGCCCAGCGGTGGACGAGGCGCTCTTGCCGTCCATGGGTGACGAGCCCATCGGCGTGATCAGCCCGCTGATCTACAGCGGCGCCCTCGACACGCCGGCCAACCGCCGGTTCGCGAAGGACTACCGTGCACGCTTCGGCAAGGTGCCGTCGTACTTCGCGGAAACGAACTACACGAGCGGGCGCTGGATCAACGAAGCCGTTCGCACGCTCGGCGGCCAGGTGGAGGACCGCGAGAAGCTCCTCGCAGCCCTCCGCCGCGTGGAGATTCCGGACGCGCCGCGCGGCCCGATCAAGCTCGACGGTTATGGCAATCCGATCCAGAACGTCTACTTCCGCAAGGTCGAGCGCAACCGTGAGGGCGAGCTGCAGAACACGGTCATCGTCACGATCCCCGCGGTCTCGCAGTTCTGGAAGTACAACCCGGAGGAGTTTCTCCGGCTGCCCGTCTATAGCCGCGACGTCCCCCCCTGCCAGCACTGCTGACGGCGAGCGCTACGGCTTCAGCACGATCTTCATGCACTCGTCTTCCTTGTTGAGGAACTTTTCGTACGCCACCGGCGCCTCGTCGAGCCGCATCCGGTGGGTGACGACGAAACTGGGATCGATCTCGCCCTTCTGGATGCGCTCGAGCAACGGCTTCATGTAGCGCTGGACATGGCACTGTCCCGTCTTGATCGTCAGGGATCGGTTCATCAGCGAGCCCATCGGGAATTTGTCGACGAACCCGCCATAGACGCCGATCACGGAGACGATCCCGCCGTTACGGCAGGCCATGATCGCCTGGCGTAGCGCGTACGCCCGATCGGTCTGCAGCATCAGCGCCTGCTTCGCGCGGTGGTACGCGTAGAGCGGTCCGGGGACGTGCGCCTCCATGCCGACGGCGTCGATGCAGGCATCGGGGCCGCGGCCGCCCGTCAGCTCCCGCAGCGCCTCATAGACGTCTGTCTCCTCGTAGTTGAGCGTCTCCGCGCCGCCCAGCTCGCGCGCCATCCGCAGCCGATATGGGAACCGATCGATGGCGATCACACGCTCGGCGCCTAGCAGGTGTGCGCTCTTGATCGCGAACTGGCCGACGGGTCCGCATCCCCACACGGCGATGACGTCGCCCTTCTTGATCTCGCACAGATCGGCGCCCATGTAGCCGGTGGGAAAAATGTCGGAGAGAAACAGCACGGTTTCGTCCTGGATCCCCTGGGGAATCTTGACGGGCCCGACATCGGCGAACGGCACGCGTGCGTACTGCGCCTGACCGCCGGGGAAGCCACCAACGAGGTGCGAGTACCCGAAGATACCCGCGGGCGAGTAGCCCCAGAGCTTCTCGGCCATCCAGGCGTTCGGATTCGTGTTCTCGCACAGGGAGAACAACCCCTTGCCGCACATCGCGCACGCGCCGCACGCGATGGGAAACGGCACGACGACGCGGTCGCCGGTCTTGAGGTTCTTCACCGCGGCCCCGACTTCCACGACTTCGCCCATGAATTCGTGTCCGAGCACATCGCCCGATTTCATGGAAGGGACGAACCCGTTGTACAGATGCAGGTCCGAGCCGCAGATCGCCGTCGACGTGATCCGCACGATCGCGTCGCGGCTGTTGAGAATGGTCGGCTCCGGCACGTCCTCGACGCGGACGTCGCGCTTGTCGATCCAGCACGTTGCTTTCATCGCTGTCCTCCGCGCCCCGTCGGCGGCGACTGAGCGACGCCGCGCTCGCTGCCTTCGGAGATCACGACTTCGCCGGTCTCGAGGAGCTGCTTGAGATGCCGCAGATCCTCCGCCAGCTCCTGCTCCGGTGCGGCGCCGAACATTTTGGCGACGCCCGCCCCGACCCCGCCGCCGGGCGGGGTGTACTGCATCTCGACGCTCACTTCGGTGCCGCGGCCGCCCGGAGCCTGGCGAAATCGCACGATGCCGGCGTGGTCCACCGCGCTCGCCGGGAGCGCGCGCCACGTGATCCGCTCGTTCGGCACGTCGTCCGTGATCTCTGCGTCCCACTCGAGCGTCATGCCGCCCGGGCCCCTGACGCGCCAGTGTGATCGCCGCTCGGACAGGCGCTGCACCGTCTCGACTCGTTGCATGAAGCGCGGCAGGTTCGTGAAATCGCGCCAGAATCGGTAGACCTCGTCCGAGCGGCGATTGATGGTGATCGCGCGCCGCAGCGTCACCGCGCTCGCCGCGGCGCCACTGCTCTGGCTCAGCTTGGCACCCGAGAGGGCGTCGAGCACCGTCACGCCGACGACAGCGGCGGTCGCGGCGGCAATCCGCTCGCGGCGCACGCGGCGTGAGCGCATCGCCGTTCCGAGCAGGCCGAGGTCCATGACGTCGCCGGCGACGCGTGCCCACAGCCATCGCGCCGGTCGCGCCCGCGAGAGAATCCCGAGCCCCGCGCCGAGCTTCCGCAGACCGACCAGGCGCAGCACCCTAGCCGCCATTCGCGAACGTCGGAAGCCGATCATGCGCGCCATGCGATCGGGCGCCAGCGTAGCGGCGAGGCCGAGACCGATGCTGAGCCAGCCTAGCCCACTCGCGATGCGGCGGGGATCGAATGAGAGCATTCGCGTCGCGCGATGGTCGTGTCGTTGTCTCGCCTGAATGACTGCCATGGCCCCTCCTCGTCAATTCACCAAGTTCCAACGCGGCGTGCAACCGCATCGGCGAACAGACGAGTGAGCCAGCAACGCATATGCCGACCAGGTGGGATTCGGCCGCGGACTACGGGCCGACGTGCCTCACAGTCCCCGGCAGGACGTGAAGACCGCGAGAAAGATCACGAGGCCGGCCGGGACCAGTGTCACCACCACCGAGACCGCGGTCCCGAGCGTGAAGGCGATCGGTCCGAAGACGGGCGTGCTCACGTGCCACACGCGGGCCACCAGCAGCTCCAGGATCCAGCCGAAGGTATAGAACGCGTTCACCACGATCCAGTACGCGACGAAGGCAATGAGCACCAGCAGCGGCGGCCTTGGCATGCCGAGAGGGATGCCGCCGCTGCGCTCGCAGCCGAACGCGACGGCGTAGAAGACGGAGAGCGTGAGGACACTCGTGGCCGCGATGATCATGTTGTACGGCAGCCGTCGCAGCTCCCACCATGCGACGACGTGCGCCGGATGCGACTTCTCGAGCTGGTGGGCGAAAATCCAGCCGGCCAGGCGCCACGAGACGCGAAAGAGGGGCGCTGCTCTCATGCTGCGGACGACACTCGCGTCAGCGCCGCTGCCCCGAGCGCGTGACGACCCACGTATTTATCCCGGTGTCCGGCGGCGACCCGCTGAGCATGGTCACCATCGTCGCGATTTCGCTGCGATGATGGGTCGCGTGATTGGCGACGTGCTGAAGCAGCGGACCGAGCGGCGCGCTGAACGCCTTGCCCTCGGTATTTTTGTAGTCCACGGTGCGGGCCAGGTCGGATTCTGCAAGGCCGTCGACGAATGCCTTCTGCTCGGCTTCCACGGGCTGCCATCGCGCACGCACGGCCGCCATCGTCGGCAGCTCGGCGCCAGGCTGGCTCGTGGGCGAGGTTCCCTTCCAGCGGCTCAGCCAGATGAAGTCCGCGCCATACAGATGCGCGAACATCCGGGTCACCCTGGGATGACTGAACTGCGCCCCGACGTCGCGGCCGCACAGGTCGTCGCCCAGCGCCGCAGCGAAATCGAACAGTATGCGATTGGCCCAGCGGTGATACTCGTAGAGATCGCGGATCATCGCCACGCTCATGCTCCTCGTCTCCCCTGTTCGATCATGCCGGATCCTGACCGCTCCGGATCGCGATGAAGCGCGCCAGCCCCGTACCGGGCGGCGAGCCACTCACCATCGTCAGCATCGTCGCGATCTCGCTGCGGTGATGCGTGCCGTGGTCGGCCACGTGGTGTAGCAGCAGCGCCAGCGGCTGCGCGTAGTCTTTGCCCGAGAACAGCCTGTACTGAATGATCCGGGTGAGATCGCTTTCCTGCAAGCTGTCGAGATAGGCGGCCTGCTCGCGCTCGAGGCCCACCCAGCGCTGACTGAGGGCGGCGAGCGTCGGAGCGACCTCCGCTTCACGCATGATATCGCCGTCCTTTGGCGGGAGCGGCGACACGCCCCGCCAGCGGGACAGCCAGAGCGCGTCGCCGCTCCAGACGTGCAGGAACATTCGCTTCAATGTCGGCTCGCTGAACTGTCGGCCGACCTGACGCGCCACCACGTCCTCGCCGAGCCTCCCCGCGACGTCGAGAAGCGTGCGATTCGCCCACCAGTGATGGGCATACAGGGTGCGAATCGTGTCGAGGCTCATCTCAGTCCAGCAGGGCGACCGTCTCACCCTCCTGCACCGTCTGACCCTCGCGCACCCGGATCTCCTTGACTGCACCCGCGCGCGGCGCTTCGACCGGGATCTCCATCTTCATCGACTCGAGCACAATCACCGGATCGCCCGCGGCGACCTTGTCGCCAACCTTCGCCGTCACCTGGAACACGACGCCGGTGATGTGGGCCTTGATCTCCTCAGCCATGGAAGGCTCCTTGTTCGACCATCTGTGTGTGCACCCGCCCGCGTCTGAAGTCCGGGTGCGCGACGATCGTGCGAAGCAGCGGCAGGGTCGTCTTCACGCCCTCGACCACACAGGCGTCCAGCGCCTGTGCCAGCCGCGTGATCGCCTGCGCACGATCGGCGCCCCTGGCGATCAGCTTGAACAGCAACGGGTCGTAGTGAACCGACACGACGCTGCCTTCGGCCACACCGGACTCCAGCCGGATGCCCTCGGCCTGCGGCAGCGACAGCCGCGTGATGGCCCCGGGTGACGGCAGAAAGCCCTTGGCCGGGTCCTCGGCGTAGACGCGCACCTCGATCGCAGCGCCGCGCTGCTGGATCGTCTCCTGAGAGAACGGCAGCGGTTCGCCGGCGGCGACGCGCAGCTGCGCCGCGACGAGATCGAAGCCCGTCACCTCCTCGGTCACCGGGTGCTCGACCTGCAGCCGCGTGTTCATCTCGAGGAAGTAAAAGCTGCCCTGCGCGTCGACGAGAAACTCGAGCGTGCCGGCGTTCACGTAGCCGATCGCCCGCGCGCCGGACAGCGCGGCTTCGGTCAGCCCTTGCTTGGTGCGCGGGTCGAGATTCGGCGCCGGCGATTCCTCCACGAGCTTCTGGTGACGCCGCTGGATGGAACACTCGCGCTCGTGCAGGTGCACGACCACGCCGCGCACATCGCCGAAGACCTGCACCTCGACGTGACGTGACGCCTGCAAATACCGCTCGAGGTAGACGGCGCCGCTGCCGAACGCGCTCTGCGCGCGACGCGTCGCCGTCGCGAATGCCGCTGCGAGCTCCGCAGCCGTCGCGACCTTCGCCATCCCGATCCCCCCGCCACCCCCCGCCGCTTTGAGGATCACCGGATAGCCGATGTCGGCGGCAACCCGCTCGGCCGTCGCCGCGTCGACGACCGGCTCGGGGCTGCCGGGCACGATGGGCACTCCCGCGGCCGCCATTCGTCGCCGCGCTTCGGGTTTGTCACCCATCGCCCGGATGGCCTCGGCCGACGGTCCAATGAACGTCAATCCGGCGCGTGCGCACGCCTCGGCGAAGCGCCAGTTTTCGGAGAGAAATCCATAGCCCGGGTGCACGGCCTGAGCGCCCGTCTCGCGAGCGGCCTCGAGAATGCGCTCCACATTCAGATACGAGTCGCGCGCCGGCGCCGCGCCGAGCAACACCGCGTCGTCGGCATCCTTCACGTGGAGCGCGTCCCGATCGGCCTCGGAATACACGGCGACGGTACGCAATCCCAGCGCGCGGCAGCCGCGGATGATGCGACGGGCGATCTCGCCGCGGTTCGCGACCAGGACAGTGCGGAACACGCTCAGGGAGCGGCGGAGGCGGGCTCGGTGGACACGAGCTCTGCGGCAATGATGCGCCAGCCCGACGACGTCGGCGTCCAGCGCACCTGCACGAGGCCCCCGACGCGCGCGCCTTCGACGCGCAGCTTGACCATCTGCTGCCGACCGATCGCGGCTAGCCCGACCACACGCGTCGCCGTCATACCGCCGACGAGCGTCGCGAAGGCGGCATCCACCGCGGCCTGCGCGTCGGGCGCGACCCAACCCATGACGCCGCGAGCGTCGGCCGTCTCCAGTGCCTTACGGTGGGCGTCGACGGCGGCAGCGAGGTCGGCGGGCAGCACCGTTGGATCGAAGTCGGGCGGCGTCTGAACCAGGTCCGGGGCCACGGTTTCGGGCGTGACGCCCAGAAGTGTCTCGTCGACGAGTGCCCCCGTCGCATCGCCGGTCACCCCTCCGGCCTTGTCGAGCGCATCGAGAAGCCGGCGCTGCCACTCCGCGACCCGGTGTTGCGCATTCGAATCCGCACCGAGTCGCCGGAGCACGATCGCGCCCGCAGCGGCATGCCGGCGCTCCTCCTCGAGACAGCGCGCGAGTATGCGCCGCGTCGGCGGCTCGTAGACCGCATTGGCGGCGCCGAGGTTCCGTGCGTACAGCGTGACCAGGTGTGGCTTGAGAACGGTGTACACGCCGACGATTCGCTCCAGCGTCTGTCGCGGTCCTTCGGGCGACTCGAGCAGGCGCATGAACGCCACCATCGCGTCGTTCGCCGGCTCTGATTGTTGTGCGGGCGCCCGCAGCTCGGGCAGCCTTCGGCCCCAGGCATCCGTGTGCTGCGCACAGTCCCACACGTGCCGACCGAACAAGAGCTTCGCAGGAAGCTCAGGCGTGACGGCGATCCACCCGCCGAGCACCCGCGTGAGGCGCTCCTCCGCGAAGCGGTAGTTGCGGATGCGTCGCGCGGAATCGTCGACCGAGAAGTGGCCCGACAGCCGCTCGGAGCTCAATACACCTGGGAGCGCTGGGTGCTCTTCACCAGTCGCTCGATCTCCTCGTCGGTGAAGCCCGCGAGCTTGCGCGCCTCCTTCGCGATCGAGATCGGTACGACCTCGTGGTGGCCGTCCTGTCGCGTGCCTCCGAGATTGAAGCGCTCGTCGATCGTCTCCTGGAACTCGATTGCGCGGCGACGACGCTCGGCGTCGCCGCGCGTGAGCTCGTTGAGCCAGCGCGAGCCCATGCGGACGTGGGTGATCTCGTCCGCGAGCACGTAGTCGACGGACTTCTCGAGGATCGGGTCGCCGATCTTCTGCGCGATGTGAATGAGCTGATTGAACACGTCGCACGCCAGCCCCTCGAGCCCGCGGTTGACGCCGGCTACGCGCGCGGCCGCGTCTTCGGCGCACGCGCAGCGCCACAAGATCGTCGATTCCGGAAACTCCCCCACGCGGCCGCCGAGATGCTCGAGCAGGCCCAGATACGTTTCGACGTGTCGTGACTCGTCCCACACCTGCCGCGCCATGTCCATCGTGAATTCCCACGGCGCATCCGGAAAGTCGTACACCGTGCGACCGGCGCCCTCCATCGCCTGCAGCTCGCCGACCATGATCCCGTGCACGCGCTCGCGGATGGACTCGCGGCTCGCCAGATCGGGAAACGGAGGCAAGCCCTGGTCGACCTTCAGCTGCGCGACGTCGCGCGCACGCATGCGCACGAAGCGATCCTCGCGCGCGAGCTTGTCGTATGCGATCGGCCGGTCCATTGTGGCCCCCTGGATGAACAGCGGTTCAGTCGAGAAGTGTAGCCGACGCACCAGGCGGCCGCAAATCAACGACCGGTCAAGCCGATGCTCGGCAGCTGTCACGCACCGCGGCGATCAGCTGCTGCGTCGCGGGCGATGCCAAGCGGCTCGCGCTCTCGATGAGGCTGATGTGCCGGATGAGCGTTGGATGCTCGATGCGCATGGCACGCAGTCCCACGAGCCCGGCGGTCTCATCGATCGTCGAGCGTGAAACGATCGCGACGCCGAGCCCTGCCTTGACCAGCGCCAGCGCCGTCGGTACATAGCTGACCTCGAAGGCCGGCTGCACCGGATGGCCGATCGACTCGAACGCGGCGTCGATGAGCGTTCGCACGCTGTAGTGGTCGTCCATCAGGATCAACGGATACGCGATCAGGTCCCTGAGCCCGATCGAGGCATGCCGCTCCAGCGGATGGCCGGGCGGAAACACGGCGCTGACCGGGACATCCATGAGCACCGTCGTCTTCAGGTCGGGATCGCGCGTCATCGGACTACCGATGCCGAAGTCGGCTTCCCCGGACTTGACGAGCGCGCTCACCCGCTCCGCTACACCGTCGCGCAGCCGGACCATGATGCCCGGGTGTCGAACCTTGAACGCGGCGACCGTGGCCGGTAGCAGTGTCGAGGCAATCGACGGCAGGGCGGCGACGGTGACGGTCCCGCGTCGCCGCTGAGCGAGATCTCTGGCACCGGCAGCGACCGAGTTGATCTCAGCGATGACCCGCTCGACGACGGGCAGGAACTGGAGGCCGATCTGCGTCAGGGTCACTGAGCGGGTCGTACGGTCCAGCAGTCGTACACCCAGCGCTTCCTCGAGGTGTCTGATTCTCACCGTCAGCGCCGGTTGCGACATGTTCAGAGACCGGGCGGCGCGGGTGAAATTTCCAAGCCGAGCGACCCCCAGGAACGCCTCCAGCTCCCTGAGGGTGAAATTCATAGCGCAAATATATGACTGTCATAACGAATATTCAATTGCCCGAAGGCTGGGCACGGGCGCACTCTCCTGCCGCGCGACGAGCGGTGTCCCCCGACCCAAGGAGAACGTTAATGAACGCACGAACGCGCCCCACGGTTTCCGCCATGCTGCTCATCGTGTTTGCAGTGGTTCTTGCCTGCGCCCTGCCCATTCGAGCCGATGCTCGCATCACGACGGTATCGATCACGACCACCGAATCGCCGACGTTCGGCGGCTACGCATGGCCCGGCGTGGGCACCTACGACAAGATCGTCGGCGTCGCCTTCGGCGAAATTGACCCGAATGATCCCAAAAACGCGGTCATCGTGGACATCGCGCTCGCCCCTCGAAACGCCAGGGGCAACGTCGAGTACTCGTTCGACTTCTACATCCTCAAACCCACGGATCTGAGCAAAGGTGCGCACAAGGTGATGTACGAGCCGCCGAACCGCGGCCGGAAGACGTGGGCGTCCCTGGGCCGGTTTCCCGTAGGGGGCAACGATCCGGGATCGGTGACCGATCCCGTCGCGCTCGGCAACGCGTTTTTGATGCCGAAGGGCTTCACGATGGTGTGGAGCGGATGGGACAAGTCGGCGGGCAACAACGGAGCGAACTTCAACACGCGGATCGGCGGAACGGGCGGGCCCGGCACGCCGCTGGCGGTCGCCACGAACAACGGCCAGCCGATCACCGGTCCCGCCTACGAGTACATCGTCGTGGGACCGAACACGACGTCGTTCACGTTGTTCTACCCGGCCGCGCCACAGGACAACGGCGTGTTGACTCATCGCGTGCATCTCAACGACAAGCCCGATACGGTTCCCGCCTCCGGATGGGAGTACACGAACGGCAACAAAACGGCGATCCGGCTGAAGCCGGCGGGGACGCCGTTCACCGCGAACGACATCTATGAGTTCTCGTACACGGCGACCGGTCCATCGGTGAACGGTTTGGGATTCGCGGCCGTTCGGGATTGGAACGCGTGGCTGCGCTACGAAGCGGGCGATGATCATGGCACGGCCAACCCGCTGGCCGGCGACATCCAGCGCATCTACACGGAGATCTCGTCGCAGCCCGGCCGCTTCTTGAACGACTTTCGGCATCTCGGGTTCAACCAGGCCGAGAACGGCAAGAAGGTTTTCGACGGCCTGATGCAGTGGATCGCGGCGGGCGACGGCATCAACATGAACTACCGGTGGTCGCAGCCGGGACGGACGGAGCGCAACCGTCAGGACCACCTCTACGCCGAAGGCGTCTTCCCGTTCGCCAACGTGTCGACGACGGACCCGTTCACGGGCAAGACGGACAGCCGCTACGCTCGGTGCACGGCGACGAACACGTGTCCGTACGGCGTCGAGATCTACTCGGCGAACGAGTACTGGGTCAAGCCGGCCTCGCTGCTGCACACGACGCCCGACGGCAAGACGGACCTGCCTGATTCGCCGTTCACGCGGAACTATTTCATCTCCAGCCATCAGCACGGCACCGGCGATCCGACGTCGAAGGGCAACTGCCAGCAGCTGCAAAACCCGCTCGATTCGGCGCCGATCCAGCGCGCGCTCTTCCTCGCGCTGGACGCCTGGACCTACGGCACGCCGCCGCCGGACAGCCGGATCCCGACCCTCGCCGACAAGACCATGGTGCCGCCGCTGCCGCAGTCCGGCGTCGGCTTCCCGAACATTCCCGGCGTCACCTACACCGGCCTCAAGACGACGCGGTACCTGTTCGACTACGGCCCGAATTACTACACGACGGGGATTCCGACCGTGAATCCGCCGGTGATCCATGTGCTGCTTTCCGTCGTGCCGCCCAACACGTATCAGGACAATCCTGCCAACGGCCCGATCTATCCGAGCTACGTTCCGATCACGGACAGCGATGGCAACGACATTCCGGGCGTGCGTCTGCCTGACGTCACCGTCCCGCTCGCCACGTACACGGGCTGGGCGCTGCGCTCCGGGCCGCAGGCCAACGACGGCTGCGAGAGCTCCGGCCAGTATATTCCGTTCGCCGCGACAAAGGCCGAGCGGCTGGCCACGGGCGATCCCCGTCCGTCGGTCGAGGAGCGTTATCCGTCGTTCGCGAATTACCGAAGCCAGGTGATGCGCGCGATCAACGACCTCGTCAAAGACCGCCTGATGCTGTGCGAGGACGCCGACGACCAGCAGGCACGGCTGCTCGATGCCGGATTGAAGGCGGGCGTGCCGGCCTCGCATGGCAATGAAACGCCGCAGTCCGAGCCATCCCTCTGCCACTCCGGAAAGAAGTGAGGGAGCTGAGAATGCATCGACTCACGTGGTTCGTGTTGGCGATGGCAGCGCTCCTGGCGTGGACAGCCACGTCCGAGGCCAGGGTGACGAAGATCGTGATCGACAGCAAGACGTCGCCGGCCTTTTGCACCGGCACGCCACCCGTGTGCCCTTCGTTCGGCGACGCGGGCCAGTACGAGACGCTGACCGGCCGCGCGTTCGGCGAGCTGGATCCGTATGATCCGCAGAATGCCCTGATCACCGACATCGCGCTCGCGCCGCGGAATGCGAACCAGAAGGTCACCTACATCGCGTCCTTCTTCATCGTGAAGCCAATCGACATGACGAAGGCGAGCGGCCTGCTATGGCACGACGTCCCTAACCGCGGCGGCCGAGTCACCATCACGACCGATCTGCGCGCGTTCGGCGACATCGGCGTGAGCAGCGGCTGGCAGGGTGACAACGCAGTTGCGACGGCGGTGCCCGCGAATGCGTCGAGCCCGACGCCGGTGACGCCGGTCAACAACGAGTGGGTGAAGACGCCGGTGCTGCCGGGCGTTCATGGCCGAATCTTCGGGCGCATCATCAATCGCAGTGGGTTCGGCGCCGCGCCGCTCAACGTGATGGGAAATCCCATCCCGTATTTTCCCGTCAACCCAATGAGCAATGACGGGGCGACGCTCACGATCCACACGAAGGAGACCGTCAACGGCATCGTCACTGAGGCGGGCACCGTCCCGAACACCGACTGGAAGTTCTGCGGCGGCGGGACGTTCGCCTTGCCTGCTCCCGTCACCACGCTGCCGGTACAGCTCTGCCTGAAGGATGGCTTCGATCCGACGAAGCTCTATCAGCTCGTCTACGATGTCACGGACCCCTACGTGCTTGGCGCCGGGACGGCGGCCTTCCGCGACGTCGCGTCGTTCTTCAAGTACGAAGCGCAGGACGACGCCACACCGCCCACGCCCAATCCCCTGGCCGGCAGCATCAAGTGGGCGATCATCCGCGGCTCCTCGCAGTCGGGCAACTTCACCCGCCACTTCATCTATCTGGGGATGAACCAGGACGAGGCGGGACGCATCGTGCACGAGGGAGCGTGGCCGCTCATCGCGGGTCGACGCGTCGCCAACAACTCCCGTTGGGGGCAGCCGGACGGCGTGCTCGAGCTCTACCAGATGGGCAGCGAAGGGCCGCAGTGGTGGCACAAGTTCCCCGATCGGGTGAGAAATCTTCCGCCCGGCGGCATCCTCGATCGGTGCAGCGCGACGAATACCTGCCCGAGGATCATCGAGACCTTCGGCGGCTCCGAAGTGTTCGCGCTGAAGATGACCACGTCGTGGGTCGGCACCGATCCCAAGAACGACATCCCGCTGCCGGACAACGTCCGCCGATACTATCTCCCGAGCTCAACCCACGGCGGTGGGAGCGGTGCCACGACGCAGAGTCCGCCGAACGTCGACACCGCTCCCGTGAATTGTCCCGGCAACAATTGGGGACGCGGCACGATGCGGGCCAACCCGGTGCCGTCGACGGGGCTGGTCAATCGCATGCGGGTCGCCTTGCGCGACTGGCTCATGAAGGGGACGGAGCCACCGCCGAGCCGGTGGCCGCTGATGCACGGTCCCAAGGACGAGCGCAACCTCGTGGACGCGACACAAGCGGCGATGGGCTTCCCGAGCGGCATTCCGGGGATTCCGGATTCGATCTTCCTGCCGGAGAACTTCGTCTTTCCTGTGTTCGACTACGACTGGGGCCCGGAGTTCGACGAGAGCGACGCAACGGGCATTCCGACGAACGCCCCGCCGCCGATCCTTCACGTGATCAAGATGCTCGTGCCGCGCGTGGACGCCGACGGCAACGAGCTGGGCGGCGTGCCGACCGTGCAGCGTGACGCGCCATTGGGAACGTATCTCGGCTGGAACATCACAGCGGGGCCGGGTCAGCTGAGCTACGACACCCGGCCATTCCACGCGGGCCAGGTCTGTAACTACGTCGGTGGCATGGTCCCCTTCGCGATCCGGAAGGCAGACAAGGCGCCCGGCGATCCGCGCCTGTCGCTGGAAGAGCGGTACCACACACACACCGGTTACGTCGGGGCCGTCACCGCCGCCGCGAACAACGCATTCAACCAGGGCTACCTCTTGGCTGCCGATCGTGACGCATTGATCGCGCAGGCGAAGGATAGCGACGTGCTGTGCGTCAACTTCGTGGGTGGCCACTGCCTCGACCCGTGAGCGGTCTCAGTCCCGCTCGCTCGGCCGGCGGCGCATCAGCGTCGCCGGCCGAATCGCGTCCACACCGAACCGGCCTGTGATGCGGTCTACGGCGCGCGCGAGCCGCTCACGTCGCACCGTGTTGGCTTCGAGCAGGCCGAGCTGACCGGTCTGTTCGGCGCTCAGCGCGGAGGCTGAGACGCCGATCAAGCGTACCGGCTGTCCGAGCTTCTCGCGCGACAGCAAAATGACGGCGCGCCGGTAGAGCTCGAGCCCGTCTTGCGTCGGATCGCTGGTGTGGCTGCGGGTGAGCGTGCGGAAGTCCGCGAACCGCAGCTTCAGCGTCACGCGCGCTGCGGATAGCCGCTCGGCGCGTAGCTCGCGCGCCACGCGCTCGGCCTGTCCGCGCAGCGTCGCGTCGAGCCGCGCGCGATCGCTGGTGTCGCGCTCGAAGGTCGTCTCCGCGCCCATCGATTTCGGCGGCGCCCACGGCTGCACAGGTCGGAGGTCATGGCCGAACGCGAGCTCGTGCAGCCCGGCGCCGTGATCGCCCAGGCGTGACACCAGGGTCTCGCGCGGCACTCTCTGCAGCTGGCCGATCGTCGCGATGCCGAGGGCGGTGAGCTCCTTGGCGGTCGCCTTGCCCACGCCCCAGAGGCGCTCGATCGGCAACGGCGCCAAGAATTCTGCCTCGCGGCCCGCCTCGACGACGACGAGCCCGTCGGGCTTCTCGAGATCCGACGCGACCTTGGCAACGAACTTGTTCGCACCGACGCCCGCGGAGGCCGTCAACCCGGTCTCGCTGCGGATGCGCCGCTTGATCTCGCCCACGGCCTGCGGCGCCGGGCCGAAGAGCGACGTCGTGCCCGTGAGATCGACGAATGCCTCGTCCACGGACACCGGCTCCACGAGCGGCGAGAAGTCGTCGAGGATCGCCATGATTTGTCGGGACGCGGCGGCGTACTTCGCCATGTCGACCGGCAAGTAGACGCCATCTGGACAGAGCCGATATGCGCGCGAGATCGGCATGGCGGATTTCACGCCGAACACGCGTGCCTCATATGAGCACGCAGAAACGACACCGCGGCCTCTGGGATCGGCGCCGACGATGACAGGCCGGCCGCGCAGCTCGGGACGATCGCGCTGTTCGACGGACGCGTAAAACGCGTCCATGTCGATGTGAGCGATCGCGCGAGGCACGGCCACGGGTCAGGCCCGGGCCAGACCGACCTCGGGGGCGACGGAAGCGAGCGCGTCCACGACGAACGCGATGTGCGAGTCGAGCTCGACGCCGAGCTCGCCGGCGCCGCGGTAGACGTCATCGCGGTTCACGGTGCGCGCGAACGCCTTGTCCTTGAGCTTCTTGCGCACCGACGCGGCTTCGAGCCCGTCGATGACTTTGCCTGGCCGCACCAGCGCGCACGCATGCACGAACCCCGTCAGCTCGTCGCAGGCGTAGAGCGCGCGGTCGAGAAGACTCACGCGCGGCACGCCGGAATAGTCGGCGTGGGCGAGAATGGCGTGGACGATGTCGGGATCGATGCCGCGCGCGAGCAGAATCTCGGCCCCCTTGACCGGGTGGTGCGGCGCGCGAGGATGCATCTCGTAGTCGAAGTCGTGGAGCATGCCGGCGATTCCCCAGGTGTCCTCGGGCTCGCCATAGCGACGCGCGTACGCGCGCATCGACGCTTCGACCGCGCGGGCGTGCTTCCGGAGACTCTCGCCCTTCGTGAACTCGGTCAGGATCGACCAGGCGAGATCGCGGATGACGATGTCACGGCCTCCCGACGGCCGAGCGTCAGGCGCGGCGGACCGCCTGCTGACTCCGCCACTTGTCGATGGACTTCTTGGAAAACACCCAGCCGCCGTTCAACTCCAAGCACGGAATGCGGCGCTCGGCGGCCATGACCTTGAGCGCCGACTGCTCCATGGCCAGGTACCGAGAGGCCTCTTCGAGGCTCAGCACGTCCTTCGGAGTCACGACTGTTCCTCCTTGTCGACCGTCTTGCGGAGCGTTTCGACTTCCGCCTCGAGCGTTCGGATTCTGTCCACGAGCTGCTCGAGGGCCTTCGTCACCGGATCTGGCAGGTCTGTCTGGTTGAGGTCGACACCGTCGACCCGCTGTCCGTCCTTGTATGTTACTCGGCCCGGCACGCCGACGACAACGCAGTTCGGCGGCACCTCGCGCACGACAACCGAACCGGCTCCGATGCGGCTGTTGTCACCGATGGTGAAGCCGCCGATGATCTTCGCGCCGGCGCCGACGGTGACATTGTTGCCGAGCGTCGGATGGCGCTTTTCTTTCTTCAGGCTGGTGCCCGCCAAGCTCACGCCCTGGTAGAGCGTGACGTTCTCGCCGACCTCCGAGGTCTCGCCGATAACGACGCCCATCCCGTGGTCGATGAAGAGCCCACGCCCGAGCCGCGCCGCGGGGTGAATTTCAATTCCGGTGAGAAAACGAGAGAGGTGGGAAACCCAGCGTGCACTGGTCGTCCAGCCCGCTCGCCAGAGCCGGTGCGCGGCGCGGTGAAAGGCGAGCGCATGTACTCCCGGGTAGCAGAGAAGCACTTCCCACGTGGAGCGGGCCGCCGGGTCGCGCTGCATCACGGTTCGAATGTCGTCGCGCAGCCGGTCAAACATTACGCCTCCCCCGTCACGACCGCGTCCGGCGCAGCGCGTCCAGCGCCGCCGCCCGCATCGCGCCCGCCGCCACCTCGGCGGCGTGCTTGCGATCCTCGGGAAGCCCGTCGAGCGCGTCCTCGATGTCCTGCGCCTTGAGCAGCGTCAGATCCTCCAACGCGCGACCAGCCGCCAGCTCGGTCGCCACGCTGGCCGCCGCGATCGTCGGCCCGCAGCCGTACGCCTGAAAGCGCGCCTCGGCCAGCCGCCCCTCGCGAACTCTCAGATAGAACCGCGTCAGATCGCCACAGCCTTCGTACTCGTCGCTACCGCACCCGTCGGCCTCCCGCATGAGGCCGGCGTTCCGCGGGTTGAGAAAATGGTCGACCAGTGTGGCGCTGTACTTCATGCGGCGCCGACGGGCATCGCCCGCCGCACTTTTCCCACGACCTCGACGACCGATTCCACGACGTAGTCCACGTCCTCGGCCGTGGTCGATCGCCCGAGCGAGGACCGCACCGCTCCCATCGCCCAGTCGAGCGGCACGCCCATCGCCACCAGAACGTGGGACGGCTCGACGCTGCCCGCCGTACACGCGGAGCCCGCCGACACCGCGATCCCCTTGAGATCCAGCCCGAGCACGATGGATTCGGACTCGACGTTGCGGTAGCAGATATTCGCGGTGCCCGGTAGCCGCTCGGTCGGATGACCATTGAGCCGCACTTCCGACACTCTGGCGCGAATGCCTTCCCACATCCGGTCGCGGAGCGCGCTGACGCGCTCGCCCTCCGCCTTCATGTCGCGGCCGCGAATTTCCACCGCCTTCCCGAGGCCGACGATGCCCGGGACATTCTCAGTGCCTGCGCGGCGGCGCCGCTCGTGCTCTCCGCCGTGCTGGATCGAGATCATCTTTGTGCCGCGGCGGATGTAGAGACCGGCGATCCCCTTCGGCCCGTAGATCTTGTGGCTCGAAAAGGACAGCGCGTCGATGCCCATGGCCTCCAGGTCGATCGGAACCTTGCCGAAGGTCTGCACGGCGTCAACATGAAACGGCACGCCCGCCTCCCGCGCGATGGCGCCGATCGCGGCGACCGGCTGGATGGTGCCGACTTCGCTGTTGGCGTGCATGACGGAGATCGCGACGGTGTCGGCGCGCAGTGCGCGTCGCACGTCGTCGGGATCGACCATCCCGGTGTGATCGACCGGCAGATACGTCACCGCGAACCCCTGCGCCTCGAGCGCCTGCGCCGATCGCAGCACCGCGTGGTGCTCGATCGTCGACGTGATCAGATGCCCGCTGCCACGAGCCAGGGCGAGCCCCTTGAGACCGAAGTTGTCGGATTCGGTCCCGCCGGACGTGAACACGAGCTCGTCCGGCCGCACGCGGAGAAACGTTGCCACCCGCTCGCGCGCGACATCGACGGCCGCGCGAGCCTCGCGGCCGAAGCCGTGCACGCTCGAGGGATTGCCGTAGACATCGCCGAAGTACGGCAGCATCTCCGCGAGCACCTCGGGATGCACCGGAGTGGAAGCGTTGTGATCGAGATAGACGCGACGGCTCATTCCTTGCTCTCCCCTGGTCGCGATGCTACGCTGCGCTCGCGATGGATCTTTCGAAGAAAAAATTCGGCATGCTGCTGTCCACCGGCCCTGAGCACGCGGCGAATCTGGGCGCCGCCGTCGGGCTGTCCGAAGCGGCGCTCGCGCGCGGCGCCGAGCTGTACCTGTACCTGATCGATGATGGCGTGCGCGCCCTGGACGACGCGCGTGTCCGCGCGTTGCCCGACCGCGGCGCCCGACTGTTTGTTTGCGCCTATGGGTGCCAGAAGCGCCGCCTTCCGCTCGAGCACGCGGACCGCGTGACGTACTGCGGCCTCGTCGTGCTCACGGATCTGATCAACGCGACCGAGCGGTTCGTCGCGCTGAACTGAGCGGCTCGTCGTGGCCGACGAGCCCGTCCTCGTCCTCATCACCCAGGACCCGCGCGCGACCGGTCGCGCCTTCGAAGCCATGCGGATCGGCATCGGCATCGTGGCCGGCGAGAACGAGGTGACGTTCGTGCTGGCGGGGCCGGCCGTGCATTTGCTTGACGACGACACCGACGATCTCGTCGATGGCGACGATGTGGCGAAGTTTCGCGCCAACCTCAAACGGCTCGGCGTGCCGTTCCACGTCGAGGCGGCCGCGGTACCCGCCGACGGCGAGTGGAACGCCGACGGCCATCCGATCGTCCGTGTGACGCATGAGCAGATCGCGGAGCTGGTGAGCGCCGCGCGCCGCGTGCTCGTCTTCTGATGGCCGGCGCGCTCCACGTCCTCAAAGGCGGCGACGTCACGTTCGCACTCGCCACGATCCAGCGACAGAGCCGCGCGGGACAGCACGTGACCGTGGTCCTTTTGCCGGGCGCGGTCCCGCCCGCCCTGCCCGCCGGCGTCGCGGTGCACCGCGTACCGGAGGACTGGTCGTACGAGCGGCTGTTGGAAGCCGTGTTCGAAGCCGACCACGTCACGACGTGGTAGCGCGCTAGCGGTTTCGGTACTCATCGAGCCACGCCATCTGGATCGCTTCGAGGAGCTTCTCGTTGCTCGCCTTGGGGTCGTCGCCGAACTCCGGCAGCTCGGTCACGTAGCGGTGCAGGTCGGTGAACCGAACCGTCAGCGGGTCCATGTCAGGGAATTTTTCGCCGAGCGCGATGCCGATGTCTTCTGCGTCACGCCACGTCATCACTTTGGAATCTCCACCACCACGTCGCCGCGCACGACGGCCTGGCAGCCGAGGCGCGAGTGGATCGTGAGGCCTTCGGCGGTATCGAGCCGGTCCTCCTCGTCCTCCGCCATCTCGGACAGGTTCTCCTCGCCCTCCTTCACGATGACGTGACACGTCGTGCACGCGCACGAGCCGCCACAGTTGTGCTCGAGCTCGATGCCGTGCGCGAGCGCGATGTCGAGCAGCGAGCCCGGCTTGCCGTGGTCCGCGAGCGGGTACTTTTCGTCGTCCACCTCGACCGTCTTGTTCAGCGGCAGGAACGTCACCTTGTACGTTCCCATCACCGCTCCCCGAGAATCTCGCTCGCGCGGCGCGAGCCCAGCGCGCCCTTGAGCGCGGCCTCCATCAGCACCTCGGCCAGGTGCTCGGTGGCGCGGTTCACCGCCGTGGTCGCCTCGTGGATCCGGTCGCGGTCGTTGCCGTCGCGCGCCGCCCGGAGCGACGCCACGGCGTTCTCGATGGCCGCACGCTCCTCATCGCCTACGAGGTGCGCGCCTTGCGTGAGCGCCCGGCCCGCGTGCACGAGGACGGTGTCGGCCTCGTTGCGCGCCTCGATCAGCATGCGCGTCTCGACGTCGGCCTCGGCATACGTGAACGATTCCTCGATCATGCGCTCGACGTCGGCCTCGTTCAGGCCATAGGTCGGCTTCACCTCGATCGACGCGGCCTTCCCGCTGCGTTGTTCTTTGGCTGTGACTTGAAGGATGCCGTTGGCGTCGATCAAGAACGTCACCTCGATCTTCGGCATCCCCGCGGGCATCGGGTCGATGCGAAGCTCGAAACGGCCGAGCGACCGACAATCCTTGGCGAGCTCGCGCTCGCCCTGGACGACATGCAGGTCCACCACCGTCTGCCCGTCGACCGATGTTGTGAACATCTCACGCGCGCTCGTCGGAATCGTGGTGTTGCGCGAGATCAGCACGTTGACGATACCGCCCAGCGATTCGATCCCCAGCGAGAGCGGCGTCACGTCGAGCAGCAGCATGTCGGTGATGCCGCCGGCCAGGATGTGCGCCTGCACCGCGGCGCCGAGCGCGACCACCTCGTCGGGATTCAGCTGACTGTGCGGGCTTTTGCCGAAGAGCTCCTGGACGCGGCGGCGAACGAGCGGCACCCGCGTCGAGCCGCCCACCAGGACCACCTGATCGATGTCCGCCGCCGTCATCCCGGCGTCGGCGAGCGCGCGGCGCGCCGGGCCTAGTGTTCGGGCCACCAGCGGCTCGACGAGCCGCTCGAGCTCGGCACGGCTGATCTCGCGTCGGTACGTGAAGCCGGCGAACGGAATCGTGAGCGTCGTGCGCTCCTCGCTCGAGAGCCGGATCTTCGCGGCCTCCGCGGCGAGTCGGAGCTCCTGCATCGCCTCGGAATCGCGCGCCAGGTCGACGCAATCGCGATCGAGCTCGGCGTGATGGCGCGCGGCAATGTCCTCGAGCAGCCACAGGGCGAGCACGCGGTCGAAATCGTCGCCGCCAAGGTGCGTGTCGCCATTCGTTGCGAGGACCTCGAACACCCCGTCCTTGACGCGCAGGATCGAGACGTCGAACGTACCGCCGCCGAGGTCATAGACCGCGAGGATCCCTTCGGACAGACGATGCAGACCATAGGCCAGTGACGCCGCCGTCGGCTCGTTCACGATGCGCACCACGTCCAGGCCCGCGATACGGCCGGCGTCCTTCGTCGCCTGTCGCTGCGCGTCGTTGAAATAGGCGGGCACTGTGACGACAGCCTTGTCGACCGGTTCACCGAAGTGCCGTTCGGCACGCTCCTTCAGCGCCTTCAAGATCGCCGCAGATACCTCCGGCGGCGTGACCTCGCGGCCGCCGACCGCGAGCTTGACGAGACCTTCGCCCGGCACGATGCGAAACGGCAGATAGCGCGCCTCGTCCTTGACATCCTCGAATCCCCGGCCCATCAGGCGCTTGACGGAATAGACGGTGTCCGCCGGACGCCGCGCGAGCTGCCGACGCGCGGCATCGCCGACGACGATGCCGTCCGGCGTGAACGCGACGACCGAAGGCAGCAGCGGCCGGCCTTCGGCGTCGGCAATGATGCGGGGCAGCCGGGTCGTCTCGTCGACATAGGCGACGAGACTGTTCGTCGTCCCCAGGTCAATGCCGACGATGCGCGACACTCTTGTCCTCCCCCCGGCTGGGGTCCTCGTCCCCGAGCGCTTGGGCCAGGTCATCGATCACGGTGCGCAAATACGCACGCGTTGCGAGCGCTTCCTTGAACGCGGCGAGCACCGCCGGCCGCTCGGTCGGGGCAGCAGCGTCCCAGCGCGCGCTCAGCGGGCCAGTCAGGCGGCCTTCTTCGTCGGCGAGCCGAGCACACAGGCTCGCGCGTTGTTGAGAGAGCGTCGCGCGCGTCGCCTCGTCGAGGCCTGCCTTGGCGTCCGCCAAGGCCTCCTGGATCTCGAACATCTCTTGCAGGAGCGCCGGCGGCGCGGCGGGCCTCGCGGGATCGCCTTCCCGCGTCTCGCGTCCTTCTTCGAGCCGTACCAGGTAGTCGACGCGCGCAACAGGATCGCGCAGCGTGCGATAGGCGGCGTTGACGAGCGCCGACGTTTCCTCCACGCGAGCGCGCTCCTGGGGCGGTGCGGACTGGTGAAAGTCGGGGTGGTGCTCCCGGGCGAGGACATAGAAGCGCCGCTGCAGCTCCGTCGGATCGACGGCCAGCTTGCGGGGCAGCCCAAAAACCTCGAAGAAATTCTTACGCAGCGCTCGCCTCCCTGAAAACACCACGGGCCCGTCGAACGGGCCCGTTCACTCGACCCCGAGCCCCGAGATCAGGCCGAGAACGAGGTGCCACACCCACAGGACGACTTCGCTTGCGGATTGACGAAGGTGAAGCCGCCCGTCAGCCCCTGCGTGACATAGTCGAGGGTCGTGCCGTTCAGGTAGATGTAGCTCTTCTTGTCGATCACGACCTTCACGCCGTCGATGTCGAATTCCTTGTCGTGCGGCCCCTTCTCGGTGTCGAACTCCAGCAGGTAAGACATGCCGGAGCAGCCGCCGCCTTTCACGCCCATGCGCAGGAATGCCGTCTCCGGTAAGTTCTGCGCCTGCTTGAGCTCCTTCACCTGTTTCGTCGCCGCTTCTGACAGCGCCACGGCCATGCCAGGTCCCTCCCTCTATTTCGATGCCGCGCCGCTCGTCGCCGGTGCGTGCTTGTCCTTGTAGTCGGCGAGCGCGGCCTTGATCGCGTCCTCGGCCAGCACCGAGCAGTGGATCTTCACGGGCGGCAGCTTCAGCTCGTTGACGATGTCGGTGTTTTTGATCTTCGCCGCCTCGTCGACCGTCTTGCCCTTGAGCCACTCGGTAGCGAGGCTCGACGACGCGATGGCGCTGCCGCAGCCGAAGGTCTTGAACTTCGCGTCCTCGATCACGCCTGTCTCGAGGTTGACCCTGATCTGCAGCTTCATCACGTCGCCGCACTCCGGCGCGCCGACGAGGCCCGTGCCCACGCCGGGCGTGTCCTTGCCGAAGGACCCGACGTTGCGCGGGTTGTTGTAGTGGTCGACCACTTTGTCGCTGTACGCCATCACGCTCCCCCTTACTCGGCCTTCCACTTGATAGTCTTGAGATCCACGCCTTCTTTCGCCAGCTCGTAAAGCGGCGACATCTCCCGCAGCCGCTTGATGACCTCGATCGTGCGCTGCCCGACGTACTCGACCTCCTCCGCCGTGATGAAGCGGTGGAGGCTGAAGCGGATCGACGAGTGCGCCAGCTCGGCGGAGGCCCCGAGCGCCGCGATGACGTACGAGGGCTCGAGCGTGGACGACGTGCACGCCGATCCGGATGACAGCGCCGTCTCCTTGTTGAGGCCCATCAGCACCGACTCGCCCTCGACGTAGGCGAACGAAATATTGAGGTTGTGCGACAGCCGACGATCCGGCCGGCCGTTGAGGAATGCCTCCTCCACGCTCGAGAGGATCAAATCTTGAAGGCGATCGCGAAGCTTGGCGAGTCTCTCGCCTTCCGCTGCCATCTCCACCTTGGCGATCTCGGCCGCCTTTCCGAAGCCCACGATGAGCGGAACGGGCAGCGTTCCCGAACGCATGCCACGCTCGTGACCGCCGCCGTCGATCATCGGCGCGATCCGCACGCGTGGCCCCTTGCGCCGCACATACAGCGCGCCGACGCCCTTGGGGCCGTAGAGCAGATGCGCGGTGCACGACAGAAGGTCGATGCCCATCGCCTCGACGTCGATCGGGATCTTGCCGACGGCCTGCGTGGCGTCGGTGTGGAAGATGATCCCCTTCTCCTTGGCGATATGGCCGATCGCGGGGATATCCTGGATCGTGCCGATCTCGTTGTTGGCGAACATCACGGAGATCAGGATCGTCTTGTCCGTGATGGCTTTGCGGATTTCCTCCACGTCGATGAGACCGTCGGCCTGCACGGGCACGTACGTCACCGAGAAGCCCTGTCGCTCGAGACGTTTGAACGTATCCATGCTCGCGCGCTGCTCGATGACGGTGGTGACGATGTGCGTGCCCTTTTCCTTGTACATCTCCGCCACGCCCTTGAGAGCGAGGTTGATCGCCTCCGTGCCGCCCGAGGTGAAGACCAGCTCCTTCGGGTCCCGCGCACCGATCAGCGCGGCGATCTTGGCGCGGGCGGCGTCGACGGCGCCCTCCGCCTCCCATCCGAACGGATGGTTACGGCTGGCCGGATGACCGAACTTCTCCGTGAAGTACGGCAGCATCGCCTCGACCACGCGCGGATCGCACGGCGTCGTCGACTGGGCGTCCATGAAGATCGGAAACTTCAGCCCCATGCGCTCGCTCTCCCCTTATCAGCCCTTGATCGAAAACAACTGCGGCACGTCGGCGCTCGTCAGCTCCGCCAGGCTCATCGTGTCCAGCACCTGGCTGATCGCCGCCTGGATCTTTTGAACCGGCCGCCGCAGATTGCATTTCTCCATCTGCGGACAGTCCGCATCCTCCAGGCACGACACGATGTTGATCGGTCCCTCCAGGGCCCGGATGACCTGGCCTACCGTGATCTCGGCAGGACGGCGCGCGAGCGCATACCCGCCTTTCGGGCCGTTGGTGCTCACGATGAGGCGCTGCTTCGCCAGCTTCTGGAGGATCTTCGCCATGAGCTCCGGCGGGATCGCGAACTCCTCGGCGATCCGTTTGGCGCTCACGGCACCGAAGCCGTCGTTGATGGCGATATAATGAATCGCCATCAGCCCGTAATCGGCGCGCTTGGTGAAGCGGAGCATTCTGTGCCTTCGTCCTTGCCGTTCGATCTCATTATATCGCCGACGTTTTTGATCGGCGACTGTTTCGGTCGGATTCTGCCATCACAGCCGTTGACTGTCAACGGAAAGGGCCCCGCATGAATGCCGAGTTCGATTCCGAGCTGCACCGGACGGCCATTGCCCAGCTCGACCGCGTGGCAGTCCGGCTTGGCCTCGATCCCGACGTGCACGAACGGCTGAGATATCCCAGGCGAGCGCTCGTCGTCTCGATTCCGGTGAAGATGGACTCCGGAAAGACTGAAGTCTTCGTAGGTTATCGCGTCCACCATAGTACGGTCCTTGGACCCACCAAGGGCGGTGTGCGCTACGCCCCGGACGTCGATCTGGGTGAGGTCAGCGCGCTGGCAATGCTGATGTCATGGAAGTGCGCGCTCATGAGCCTGCCCTACGGCGGTGCCAAGGGCGGTGTCCGGTGCGACCCGCGCAAGCTTTCGCTCCAGGAGAAGGAGAACCTCACTCGCCGCTATACGGCCGAGATCATTCTCATGATCGGCCCCGACCTCGACATCCCCGCCCCGGACCTCGGAACCGACGAGCAGACGATGGCGTGGATGATGGACACCTACTCGATGACCCAGGGCAAGAGCGTGCCCGGCGTCGTGACCGGCAAACCGCTCATCGTGGGCGGTTCGGCCGGCCGCCGCGAGGCCACCGGGCGCGGCATCGTCTACGTCCTCTACCAGGCGGCGCGCCACCTCAGTCACGAGCTGCGCGGCCGAAAGGTGGTCGTCCAGGGCTTCGGCAACGTCGGCGGCGTCGCCGCGCGGCTGCTGTGGCGTGAGGGCGGCGTCATCGTCGGCATCAGCGACGTCAAGGGCGGCATCTGGAAGCCGGATGGCATCGACATCCGACAGCTCGAGGCGCACGTGGCGGAAAGCGGCTCGGTGACCGGGTTTCCGGGCAGCGAGGCGATCTCGAACGCCGACCTCATCACCCAGCCCTGCGACGTGCTCATCCCGGCCGCGGTCGGCGGCCAGCTTCACGCGGGCAACGCCGACCGGGTGAAGGCGTCGATCGTCGCCGAAGGCGCCAACGGCCCGACGACGCCCGAAGCCGACGTGATCCTGCGCGAACGCGGAGTCACCGTCATCCCCGACATCCTGTGCAACGCCGGAGGCGTCGTCGTTTCGTACTTCGAGTGGGTGCAGGGCCTGCAGTACTACTTCTGGCGGGAGAGCGAGATCACGGCGCGCCTGCAGGAGGTCATGACCCGCGCATTCAATCGCGTGTGGGCGCTGGCCTCGAAGGAAAGCACCGACCTCCGGACCGCCGCGCTGATGGAAGGCATCCGCCGCGTGGCGGAGGGCTACAGAGTGCGCGGACTCTATCCCTGAGTCGCGAGCGCTCGACGCAGGTCAGCGGCCACCTGCTCGGGCGGCGTTTCGTTGACGAAGATCCCGCCCACGCGGTTGGCGCGCTCCGGGTGGACCGCGACCTCGATGTGCCAGTGATAGTCGTCCCGAATCGTCGCCCAGTCGCCCTGCAGGATGCGCGACTTGAGGTTGGGCGCCGTGTGCAGGACCAGCTCGTACCCGGGATCGCCGAAGTCGCGTGCGAGCGTCCGAAAATAGCTCGAGATCAATCGGGCGAGATCTCGGCTCTTGTCCGCCGACAGTGCCTCTTCGAACGAGCAGCCGTGCTGGCGCGGCACGATCCACGTTTCGAGCGGTGTCCGCGCGGCGTAGGGCACCAGCGCCGCGAAGCCTGACGTCAGCTTCGCCACACGCTCCTCGGCGGCGATCTCCTGGCGAAGCATGTCGCAATAGAGGCAGCGCCGCTTGTACTGGTAGTACTCGCGCGCCTGATAGAGCTCGCGTCGGGTCTCGTCGAAGACGATCGGGATGGCGGTGATCCGGGAGTACGGATGATGCGGCGGCACGCCGGGCTTCTTGTGATGACGACTGATGAGGATGTCGCGAATCTGGCCGTCGCGCTTGAGGTCCAGCAGGCGGTCACGGTACATCCACAGGATCGCTTCGATCTGATCGGGATCCATGGTGGCGAGCGTGTCGTCGTGGTTGGGTGACTCCACGATGAGCTCGCTGGCACCGCGCGGCGTGATCATGTCGAACATGCCGACGCCTTCGCGGATGAGCTCCCACTCGATGCGGAAATACGCGTCCGCCTCGGGCACCACGCGCACAGTCCAGCCCGGAGTGTTCGGAAGCGAGCCGTCCTTACGGTAGGCAGCGATCTCCGCGCCGGTCAGATGCTCCGCGCCCGGACAGTAGCGGCACGGCGCGTCGGGTGCCCACGCGCCTTTCGGACGGATGAGCACCCATTGCCCGCGCGTCGGGTCTTTTCTCAGCTCGTCCACCGACTCGCGGTCACTCCTTGATCTGGCCCTTGAGCTTGCGCAGATGCTGGCGGGCGACGTCCACCCAGTCCTTCTCGGACGGCAGTTGTGAGGCCAGCGCGATGTACTTCTCCCACTGCACGATGGCCTCCTTGGGATCCGTCTTTTCGTAGACGAGGGCGAGGTTGTAGAGCGCGCCGGTGTTCTTGTCGTCGAGCTCGATGACCTTGCGGTACTCTTCCACCGCCTCCTTGTAGAGGCCCTTGTCTTCGTACACTTCACCCAGGCCCATTCGGGCCTCGACGGACTGCGGATCGAGATCGATCGCGCGTCGATACGCCTGCACCGACTCGTAGTACAGGCCCTTCTCGGCGTAGTAGATCTTGCCGAGGCTCATATACACCTTGGGATTGATGGCGTTGTAGGTCAGCGCCTTCTGATAGGCCGCGATGGCCGGATCGATCTCGCCCTTGGCCGCCCGGGCATCACCGAGCCCGACGTGTGCGTCCGCATAAAATGGGCGCAGCTCGATGGCCTTCTGATACGCCTCCACCGCCTGATCGAACAGGCGTCGCGGCGCGGCCAAGAACAGATCGCCGAGCGCCTTGTACGGCTCGGGGTACGACGCGTCGAGCTGGGTGGCCGCGCGGAACTGCGCCGCGGCCTTCCACCGGTTGCCGAGCGCCTGATGCACCGCACCGAGCGTGTACTGCGCGACGACGAAGTTGGCGTCGACTTCGATGGCGCGGGAGAGCAAGTCCACCGCAGTCTCGTTCGCTTCCTGGCCGCCCTTCGCGGCCGCCATCTGCGCGCGCGAGAAGAGCTCGAACGCGCGCAGTGACTTCGTTGGCGCGGCCGCCTTCTCCATGCGGCGCGCGTCGGCGTCGGTCAGTGTCACCTTCAGCGTGCGCGCATAGGCCGTCGGCAGCGTGGCGAGTCGCGCGATGAGGTCGCCTTCGGGGACGGTCACCGGCTCCATGGCGGTGGGCTCCGCGGACCCACCACGGAGCTCCAGAACGCTCGGCTGGAGAACCAGCTCATTGTTCACGCGCGCGACGCGGCCGTACAGAGCGGCGTCGACCTTCAGACTACGGACCGCCTGGAGGACGGCCGGCTCTCCCCATGCCTCCGGCTGGCCGAACGAGCGCAAACGCGTCCGATCCACCTGCACGAACGCCGGAGACTGGACGAGTCCGAGCGAGACAGCCTGGGCTGCGCCCTCGCCGATCCACTGCTCATCGGAGGACAGCCCGGTGGTCTCAAACGGCACGATGAGGATCGTCCGCGGCTTCACCGCGGCCTGGGCGGACATCACCGCCGCCAACCCACAAAACGCCAGGATCGAGAGGACCGGCCAGCGTCGCCCCATGAGGCGCCCTCCTCTCCGCGTTACGGCGCCGGCGTGGACCGGCGCGTCCTGCGGTTCCACCAGCCCTTCATCCGCGCCAATCCGCCCGGCCCCACACGCCGGAGCGCGATGTCGGGCACCATCATGAGCGCCACGAACCCGACCAGCCACGGCCAGATGTCGACAGCGATCCGCGAGCGTCGCCGCGCCTTCAAGAACGCGTCCTGCGGCTCCTGCAGCGACGACCCGCCGGTCAGCTCCGCGAGCTCACGCAGCAGCGTCTCGTCGACACCGAGATCGCGAAGCTCCTGAGCATACGGTACCACCAGGCCCGCCAGCTGAGAGCCGACAACGCGATCGGCTTTACGCTGCGCCATGCCGACCAGGTACACGCCCTCTTGCGGCGCCGGGAAACGACCGCGATACCGGCCCGGGCCGATCTGCTCGAGCTCCACGACACTTCGCTCGCGGCTGGGCGCGACCACGCCGATCTGCGAGTCGAGGAAGTTGATAAATTCCCCCTTGCCGTCGACCGCGTCGACGACAACCTCTCCGGTCTGGTCGGTCCTCTGGACGATCGCCGTCGTGTCCGAGCGGGAGCCGCTGCGGAGCGTCCATCGGGTGAGCTGGGCCCAGAACTTGTTGAACTCACCCCAGCGCAGCCACAGCACGCCCCACTTGGCCTTGGCGTCGGACGTGAACGCGGCGGCGCGCCCGAGTCCGTAGCGCCAGGTCGCGAGGACGGGGTCCTCCTGGTGGCTCATGAGGACGAGCTCGGCGTTCTGCTTGATCGTCGTCGCCACGTAACCGCCGAGCGGCGGCACGGTCTTCCAGTTGATGTCCTGCATGGCCTCGTGGCTCGGCGCCGTGAGCTGCGGCTTGAACGGCTGCTCGACGAGCGAGGCCTTGGAGGCCAGCTGTGTCTCGAGGGTGAAGATGCGGGGAATCGTCTGCGAGTCTTCGGTGTAGTAGAAGCGACCCTTCCCCCATTTGGCGATGTCGACCATGAGCTGAACGTCGGCGTCCTTCCCGATGGCGACGGTCGACACGGTGATCTTGTCCTTCGCCATGCGTCGGAGCAGCCCGGCGAAGTCGCCTCGCGTCATCTGACCGTCGGACAGGAAGATGACATGCTTGAGCAGCGCGGGACGGTCGAATAACGTCTGATACGACTCCTTGAGAGCCGGATAGCCGTCGGTGCCGCCGCCCGCTTTGATCGTCGCGATGGCGTGGTGAATGGCGCCCTTGTCGCGCGCGCCGCGCATCGGCGAGTCCCAGATGAATTCCGTGTCCCACGACATCACGCCGACCTCGTTGCGCTCGTCCAACAGGTCGACGACGAGGTGCGCCGCTTCCTTGGCGAGGTCGAGCTTGGTGACCTTCTCGTCGGTCGACATCGCCATCGAGCCGGAGCGGTCGATCGACAACACGACGGCGAGGCTCGGGATCTCGACTTTCTGCTTGACCTCCATCGTGACGGGCAGTGCTTCCTCGATCGGCGTGCGATAGTAACCACCGAGACCGAAGGACTCCTCGCCGCCGATCATCATCAGCCCGCCGCCGTGATCACGAACGTAGTCGCGGATCTGCGCCATCTGCGGCCGCGTCAGCTTCAGCGACGAAACGTTCGACAGCACGACGCCGTCGTACTTCTGCAGGCCCGCGACGTCCTTCGGGATGCCGGGCGGATCGACGACCGTCACTTCGATGTTCTGCGAGCGCAGGGCGGCCGCCAGTGACGCGGCGTGTGAGCGGTCCTTGTCGGCGAGCAACACCTGAGGCCGGCCGCGCACGACGACCGTGCCGACCGCCCGGTTGTTGTCCTCGATGGTGTCGCCGTCGACATCGAGCGCGGCCTGATAGACGTGGATCCCGCTCTGGTCCAGCGCCTGCCGGTACGCGAACACGTTCTTGCCCGCCGTCAGACGCACGATCTGCGAGCCCAGGAACTCGCCGTTGCGGAACAGCGACAGACGGCCCTGCGTGTCCTTGTGGCTCCACGCGACGACTTTGGCCTGGAACGGCTCGCCGAACTTCACCTCCTGCGGGAGTAGCATCGCCTCTGCCACGACTTCCTGTGTGAAGGTCAGCGGAGCCGGCACATAAAAGATGTCCGCGCGGGCGTCCTTCGCTGCCTGCGCGCCGGCCAGCGCGTTCCCCGCGTTCTGCCGGCCGTCGGTCAGCATCACGATGCGGTTCGCGTGACCCGGCGTGACCGTGGCGAGCGCGAGCTGGATCGCCTGGAAGATGTTGGTACCCCGACCGCTGACCGCGGCTTTCGGGCGGTCGACGTTCGGACGATTGGAAAGCGGCTGGTCCACCACCGCTTCTTCGCCAAACACGATGACCTCATGCCGGTCGCCGCTCTTGAGGTGGCGCACCGCCTCAGACACGAATCGGAACGCGCGCTCCCGCGCCACCAGGCTGACGCTGTCGGAGTGATCGATCAGGAAGACGACGTTCAGACGATCCACCCAGCGTGGCAGCGTCGGCCGCAGAAGCGTCACGAACAGGATGACGATGAGCGCTGCGCGCAGCGCCAAGGCCCACTGATCTCCCGTCACTCGCGGCATGCGCAGGCGGCCGGCCGTCTGCCGGCGCCAATAGAGGACGCCCTCGAGCAGCAGCAATGCGGCCGCCACGAGCACGAACAACGGCCATAGCTCCCGCTGAATCGGAACCGGTGGCGAGGGCGCGGCCGTCGCCGGCGGCGGCGTCGGCAGCGGATGAGGTGTGACGTCCGACTCGTCGCCGTCACCGAGGTTCACCGCGAGCTTCAAGTCGCCGCGCGCGGTAGACAGCGTGTAGATGCCGACCTCGTCGGTGTCGGTGAACGAGACCACACCGCGCGTGACCGGCGCCTTCACCGATCGGCCGCTCGGTGTGTTGACGGTCGCCGACGAGATGCCGTGCGCGACCGGCAGCAGGATCGGCTGGCCGGCGGCGAGCTGCAGGCTCGACTGATCGAGCGCGGCCGGGTGCAGCCAGCGCAGCGTGTTCGACAGGATCAGCGGGAACGCGACGCGCAGCGGGAAATCGGTCTTGAACAGATCGAAGCCGATGAAGATCGCCTTGCGGTCCGGCTCCTCGAGCGCATACAGCAGCGGCCCGCCCACCGCTTCGACGAGCGCGCGCCCGGCCGCGAGCGGCCGCACGCGCATCGCATCCTGGATGGCGACCTTCGCGAACTCGACGTGACGCATGACGGGATGCGCGCGGTCCCAGTCCATCACCGTCGGCGACTCGATGCGGCCCAGCACCTCCAGCGGCACGTCCGGCGGCACCGTGTTGACGAAGACGTAGCGTCCCGGACCGACCTTGGGCGGCGTCGTGGAGTCCAGGACGACGACGTCAGCCTCACCCATGCCGCCCTGGTATTGCTCCGGCGTTTTCACCTCGAGCGCGACCGTGGGATCCGTGCGCAGCACCTTCTCGAGGAACAGGTTGCCGGGACTCACGAGCGTGACGGCGATCTTCTTCGGCGGCGGAATCACCGCATAGGCGACGTTGTCGGTGGCCAGATCGTCGCTCACGTTGATCTTCGCTGTCACCGTCCCGCCGCCCTGATGCGTGAACGGCAGCACGATGGAGCGCCGCACGTTCGGCTCGAGCGTGAGGGACTTCTCCGCGATCGTCTGCCCGTCGATCGCGAGCGCGAAGTCGAAAGTCTGGGCTTCGGGCGAGTGGTTCACCACCGATACGAACGCCTGGTAACCGAACGTCCCGTAGTACGTCTTGCGGATCGAAAGGCTGACGATGCCGACGTTGTAGCCACGCCGGCCGACACCGACCCAGCGAATCCGCGGATCGGTCGTCTCCGCCGACTGTCCGAGCGTAAAGGCGCCGTCCGTGAAGACGTGGATCTCCGCGCGTGGGTCAGCGCCTACGAGCGCCCGCGCGGTGCGCAGCGCCTCCGACAGGCGCTGCGGCAAATCGCGCGGTCGCGCGGCGTGGATGGCGGCCAGCGCCCGGTCGCGGTCCCGTCCGAGCGCCGCCGTGACCTGCGGCTGCACGCCCGCCTCGATGACCATGATCTCGGCGCCTTCACCCTGACGCCGTACGAACGCGAGCGCTTCGTCCCGCGCAGCGTCGAAGCGGGACGGCGAGACGTCGCGCGCCTTCATCGACGCGGAGGTGTCGAGCACGACCACGACCTTGCGCGCGCCCTCACCGGTGACCGTCACCACCGGCCGCGCCAGCGCGATCGCCAGGGCGATCAGCGCCAGCAGTTGGAGGATCAGCAGCGGATCGCGCTGCAGGCGCTGGAAGAACGCAGAGGCCTCACGATCTCGAAGCTCGGCGCCCCACAACATGAGGCTCGAGACGTGGCGCTCGCGGCGGCGCACCTTGAGGAAATAGAGCAGGACGAGCGGCGCCGCCACGCCGAGAATCGCAAAGGCCAGGGGCGACAGGAAGCTCACGCGACGATCCGTCCGCGCAACTGCGCCACGACGAATTCCTCCATCGGCGTCTCGGTGCTCACGCGGTGATAGCCCACCTCGTGGCTTCGGCAGAACGCCTCGACCCGCTCGAGAAAGCGCGCGAGCCGGTCACGATA
>Ga0114129_10000466_pt1 | contig 48604 bp, 42 predicted proteins | sample RhiMetdeltSRZDD1_FD_80071 | JGI IMG/M metagenome (GOLD analysis project Ga0114129, IMG submission 80071) | Populus rhizosphere microbial communities from Tennessee, USA - Rhizosphere MetaG P. deltoides SRZDD1 (version 2) (version 2) | ecosystem: Host-associated > Plants > Roots > Rhizosphere >...
CCGAATCGGAAGGTCGCGCGGTTCCCGGCCATCAGACCGTCAGAATTGGGGATGTCCCCACGGTTCCGAACGGAATCGTAATGGCGCCAGAACTGCTCCGCTATGTCGCTCCCGAATATACGGAGGAGGCGCGAAAGCGCGGCATCCAAGGAGTGGTAACCGCTGAAGTGGAGTTTGATACCAGCGGCGCGTTCTCGGTGCTTCGAGTTATTCAGGGATTGGACTATGGGCTCACGGAGAATGCCATGGCTGCGCTGCGGGAATGGACTTTCGCTCCGGCCGAGAAGAATGGCTCACCTGTTTCGGTGATTGCTCGTGTCGAAATTCAGTTTCGTTTGACGGATCAAGAGCTTTACACCCAGGCGAAGGACGAACTGGAGCAGGGTAATTACACCGACGCCCGGCTCCTTCTTCAACGCCTCATCAATACCTATCCGGCGAGCGACTATTTGCCTGAAGCAAAGTTCGCAATCGCGGACTCATTTTACGGCGAAGGTACGCCTGCGGCACTTCGCCAGGCCGGGAGCGAATTCAACGATTACCTGGTTTTCTTTCCTGACGTGCCACCGTCCGAAGCAGCGCGCCAGAGATTGCTTGAAATTCAAATGAGGCTCGCCGAGGCCCCAGCACGTTGACCCGTTGCGTCATCCACGGCCGTTGTAGCCGGTATCCCGGACAAGTGATTGAGTCGAACCACTCTGAATGGCACTTCTACGACAACGCGTTTTACTCCACAGTTGTTGCTTTATCATTCGTATGAACGATGGAAGAATCTTGATATGAGGAGGAAGACCTCGCTCGCGGTGGCAGCCGCGTTGTTAATGACGACGATGCGCACCTCGGCGCATCATGCATTCGCAGCCGAATACGACGAAAACAGACGCATCACAGTCTCCGGTACAGTGACCATGTTCAAATGGACCAATCCGCACGCGTGGCTGTACGTCGACGGAGAGAGTGAAAGCGGCAAGGTGACCCAATGGAGCTTCGAAATGGGCAGCCCCGGCGGCCTTGTTAGTCGCGGCTGGAAACAGACTGACCTGAAAAAAGGCGATCAAGTCACGGTGCAAGGCTTTGGTGCGAAGAACGGCAAAAACGTGGCCAATGCCACAACCGTCACACTGGCGGACGGCCGTAAGCTATTCGGGGGCTTCGCAGCCACGCCCGGCGCCCCGAGCAAGTAGCCACTTCAGGAAAACCGCCTGTTGCAACGCCCCAGCCGGGGACCCGTAGACGTGAATTCCATCACAGCTTTGAGGCAAATCTGTTGTTTCGCGATTTTACCGCAAGTGAAGACGATGCTAACTTCGCAGAGCCGACTTGGCGGGAGCGATCTGCCTGTAAAGGTTCTAGTGGGCAACCCTTCGAGATAAAGAATGGGTACAAAATTTCTGATTGCGAGTGCCGCTACGCTCTTGTCCTTGGGTTTACGACTGTCGTAGTCTCACCGCCCAGCAAGGTGCGTTTTCAGCACTGAAGAGAGCAGATCGGGGTTGATCGGCTTGGTGAGATGGTCCGTGAAACCCGCAGCCTGAGCCCGTGCGCGATCTTCGGGTTGTCCATAGCCCGTTAGCGCGATGATAATCGACGACATTGTGTCCTCGCGTGCTCTCAGCTCCTGTGCCACGCTATACCCATCCATGCCCGGCATGCCGATGTCGAGCAACACGATTCGCGGGTCAAAACTTGCGGCTTCGGCTAAAGCGCTGACTCCGTCGAAGGCTGTGGCTACTGTAAAGCCTTCAAGCCTGAGTAGCATTGCCATTGTTTCTGCCGCATCGTGATTATCATCCACCACCAATATTCGTATTCGATTGGAATCTGCCCGGCCTTGAATCGAATTACCGGCTGCGGCCCCGATTTCCTTGTGGGCCGGTGCTTCCCAGCGCGGCAGATGGACCACGAACTCGGCACCCCGCCCTGTTCCTTGGCTATGCGCTTCGACGCTGCCTCCGTGCATCTCCACTAAGCGTTTCACTACGGTCAGCCCGATACCCAAGCCGCCTTGAGTTCGTGCAAGACTGTGGTCCGCCTGGGCAAAAAGATCAAAAATATTAGGCATCACTTCAGGAGCTATACCGACGCCGTTGTCCTGAACTCGAACAGTGACCCATTTTCCCGATGCTTCCACCCGCACACGAATTTGCGCCCCCACCTCCGAATATTTGGAGGCATTGTTGAGGAGATTCGAAATTACCTGTTCTAACCGTATCGGATCTCCTTTGATCCAAAGAGTGTCTCTTGGAATCTCAAGTGAAAGGTCCTGTTGGCGGCCCTTAATGAATGGAAGGCTTCCTTCCACTGCTTGATTAGTGACAGTTTTAATCTCGAGAGGCGTTTCTCGAAGGCTGATCTTGCCGTAGACGATGCGCGATGCATCAAGAAGATCGTCCACCAATTGGGTCAGGCGGGTAACCTGCCGGTCGATCACTTCCCGCGCCCATTTCACTTGGAAATCCGGTAGTTCGACTTTTTGCATGATATGAAGAGCGCTTCGAATGGGGGCGAGCGGATTACGGAGTTCATGGCCGAGCATGGCGAGAAACTCGTCCTTGCGTTTATCAGCATTGCGCAACGCTTCTTCTGATCCCGACAGTTGTGCCGTGCGTTCGCTTACTCGGATTTCCAACTCCGCGTAAGATTTTTGCAATGCGTCCTGTGCCGCGTGTTTCTCCGCGATCTGGGCGGCCAGTTCCCGATTAACCAGCTCTTGCCGGTCTTTGGACTGAGTCAACTCATGCAGAAGATCCAGGTTTGCGAACCGCAACCGGAGGGACTCTCTTCCTGTTCTGTAGAGACGATGACCGATCGTAATTAACATCGAGACATAGACCAGAAGCATAACAGCCATCGCCACGTGCAATTTGTCACCGGATCTCAACAACTGCACTCCATAGGGAGCGAGGGCTGGTATAACGAACAGCAGATAGGCGCCCCGGAGTGCCGAGAGCGTGGCGATACCTCCTGACGCCATTCCCACAAGCACGAAAGCGAGAAACACTTGATGGGTATAACTTGCGGCAGTGAAAAAGAAGTAGCCGGCTGCACCCCAAAGTACGCCGTTGGCGACCACTCCATAGAGATAGTGCCGGCCCCACTGCGACGATTCGTTGCCGGCAGGATTGCGATGCCAGTAAGTTCGCCGATGCGCCTCGCGGCCCAAGGCAACCAAGAGAATGGTGATCAACCAGCCTGCAAGTAAAGATTGGGCGACGTCGCTCCACAGTATTGCAGTCAAGATCGCGGCGTTGACCACCGTTGCGAAGAGAGCGAACGGGAGTTGTTCGAATAGTAGTCTGATTTGTGCGGCCCGGATTTCTTGCCTATAATTCAATTCCACGCTGTGTCCGTCAGAAGTCGTTCTTTCTTATGGAATTTCAGGCATCTTGCCGAGGCGTCAGATGGTTTGATGGAACCGTGACGTCCCTTGAGGTCCGCTATAAGATATACCCGTCGTTGGCGGAAAAAGTCGGTAATTAATCGAATCCTGACGTTCATCCTTTGGCTTCAGAAGGTCGCGATGTTTACAGATGCTGCCGTGCAGTTGACGAAAGGTCGGTATCTCGGAGAGTGACGAAATTTGTCGTGTTCTTGGTTAAGAACGAAAGCGCTCCGGTGTTAGTGCCGGTGAAGCGATAACGATCGTGGCGCACGAGAGACGAGGTTTACAATGGAAGATCTATTCCTCGGTGATCGCATTAGCCTGACGTTCGACGACTTCCCTCGCGATCAGATAACTGGCACTGTGGCCCGCACGCTGTCTAATACGGAGGAGGGACTTGGGCCGGAGATCGAAGACTATATTTCTTACTGGATAGAGATCAGTCGTGAAGGAGACACGCGCGGAGCGATAAACAATGTGGTGTTATTGACGACCTTCCGCTATTGGTTTGATGGACGGTACGTCACGATCCGCAAGATCCCGCAAAACCGAATTTGCGAGCCAGGCGGTATCTGAGCTGGATCGAAGAAGACGAAATACATCGACGTCCCTGTTGACCCGATCCACCTCCGGGAGCGTTACCGCCTTCCAACAACTCAGATTAGCAGCAACTCGTGAAACGCAGCTGTAAGGGCCGTTTTCGCTGTTTCTGTTGATGCTGTTTATTGGAGACGAACTTCTCATTGCCCGTATAATCCAACTGTGTTGAATCGTTCTTTGCTCTTGCTACTCATTCTGTTCAGCGCGGCCGGGGTTGTCCAAGCGGATTCGAATGTCGTCGTCTTTCCCTTCGATAACCTCTCGAACGATCGCACGTTGGACTGGATAGGCGAAGGTATCTCAGAACTCATTATTCAACGCCTGCGGCCGGAGCCTGGCGTGTACGTTTTTGCCCGGGAGGAACGGCTTGCTGCGTACGAAATGTTTGGCATTCCAGACACATCCGTGATCAGCCACGCGACAGCATTGAAAGTGGGCTGGGGCAGCGGTGCCGACCAGATCGTCATTGGCAACTTCTCGGCGAACGCTGGGAAATTCCGGATGATTGCTCGTCTGGTTGATCTGCAAGCGGAGACTGCCGTAGCAATCAATCTTGAAGGTCAATTGGAGGACGTGATTCCGCTTACGATGAACGCGTCCTGGCAATTGCTGAAGAAGCTCTTTCCAGGGACTTCATCGCCGGAGTCCGATTACACGGCGCGTCCCCCTATCCCTCGCAGCGCATTTGAAAGCTACATTCGAGGCATTCTGAATCAAGATCTCCAGAAAAGAATCGATCTTCTGCAGACGGCTGTCCGTTTGCATCCTCACTACGGTCCGGCGCAACTCCAACTGGGCCGTGCCTACCAGCTGCAGGGTGATTTCGAAATCTCGAATGAATGGCTGCAGAAGATTTCAGACCCCCCCGATCTACGTCAAGCCCAGTTTATGATGGCTCTCAATTATTTCTATCTCGATCAGCATACACGTGCCATTACGACGTTGCAGGGGTTGCCGCAGACTTACGATGTACTCTTGAACCTGGGCGCCGCCTTTTCGCGGAACGGAGATCCAGCGTCGGCTATAGCGGTATGGAAACGTGCTATCGGTATCGATCCACTGGGAAGTGACGCATTTTTCAATATCGGTTATGTCAGCTTTGTTAAAGGCGACCTCGACACCGCTTCGAAGAATCTCAACGAGTCCTTGAGACTTCGGGGCCGGGACAGTGAGGCACTTTTGCTGCTCGGCCGAACCTATGAACAACAGTTACGGTTCGAGGAGTCACAAAAACTCATTTCACAGGCGATCCGGTTGTCACAACGTGTTCAGCGATGGCTAAGTCAACCGCCCACCCGAATAGAGCGGTTCGTCACGACAACGACGTTTCGCAGTCACGATGAAATCTGGAACGACAAACGGCTCGTAAGACGCGGCCGGCGCCAGGATCTGAACGGATGGGTCGAAGTGATTCAAGGCGATATCGATTCTTACCTCTTTGGAGATGCTCTGCGAGAACTTCACGACATCATGCGAATATATCCGGACTCCAGCGAGGCGCGCTCACTCCTGAACGAGGTAGACCGGCAGCAAAGTCTTCGATGAGATTGTTACGCAATCTGACGCTTCTTCTCGCCTGTGCCGCATCGTTCGGACGGGCACAGACAGTGCCTGCGACTTCCGTAATCGTTCAGATTGATCTGGACGACATCGTCCATCCCATTAGCGCAGCTTACGTTAAGGAAGGAATCAAACACGCCGGCGAGATTGGCGCTCGTGTCGTAATTCTTAGACTGAACACGCCAGGCGGTCTGGTCGACTCCATGCGCGAGATCGTGGAAGCCGTTCTGTCTTCTCCAGTACCAGTCATCGCTTGGGTCGGCCCCAATGGGGCGCGTGCGGCGTCCGCTGGATTCTTCATCCTCCTCGCCGCCGACGTCGCAGCAATGGCGCCCGGCACAAATGCCGGAGCGGCCCATCCGGTAACCTCAACGGGCAGTAAGATCGAAGACGTAATGGAGAAGAAGATTGTCAGCGATGCGTCCGCATATATCCGAAGTTATACCTCCAAACGCGGACGCAACGTCCAACTTGCTGAGTTGGCCGTGACGGAAAGCCGCTCTTTCACCGCAGAGGAAGCGCTGAAGGAGAAGCTAATCGATGCGGTCATCTCGGATGTTCCTGGTATCATCGATAGCCTCGACCAGAAGGAAATACACCGCTTCGACGATCGTCCAGTAACACTTCAGTTGCGCGGTTCGAGTGTTCAAGCCTTTGTAATGAGCGCACGGCAAAAGATCCTGTCTCGTGTGCTGGATCCCAACCTGGCACTGGTTCTAGCGTTGGCGGGAATCTTGGGACTCTATATCGAGGTTACTCACCCGGGCCTCATTATTCCGGGCGTGTTCGGAGCTATCAGTCTCATTCTCGCGTTGTTCGCATTCAACATGCTTCCAGTAAATTGGGCCGGTGCTGCCTTGATCATTCTGGCTATCGTTTTGTTCGTCCTCGAAGCAACCATTACAAGCCATGGAATTCTGGCCATTGGCGGCATCATCGCTATGATTGCAGGAGGAGTCATGTTGGTCGAAGGCCCAATCCCTCAGCTTCGGGTGCGCCTTTCGACCACGCTAGTCGTCGCATTTCCGGTAGCCCTTATCACGATTGTTCTCGTGCGCCTGGTCTATCTTTCACATCGACGTAAGTCCACTGTTGGTGAGGAAGGCATGGTCGGGGAGACTGGAATCGCCAAAACGGACATTCACACAGAAGGCAAGGTTCTCGTGCACGGCGAATACTGGAATGCTTTTTCAGATAGACCTATTCCGTCCGGTGCTCGTGTTCGTGTTACTAAGGTGCACGGCCTGAAAATCGAAGTCGAACAATTCTAACACCTTCAGAAAGGACCGCAGATGGACCTCACTCCGGTGACGTTGTTGGCCGTAGTTGTCATTCTGATCTGGATTTTCAACTCGCTGAACGTACTGCGAGAGTATGAGCGCGGTGTCATTTTTCGTCTAGGCCGGCTGTTGCCGGAGCCGAAGGGACCGGGGTTGATTTGGGTCTTTTTCCCGATCGACCGAATCGTTCGAATCAGCCTTCGAACGATCACAATGGACGTCCCCACACAGGATGTAATCACAAAGGATAACGTCAGTGTAAAGGTTAATGCCGTCGTTTATTTTCGAGTTGTGGACCCGCGCCGGGCCGTGGTCGAGGTAGAGAATTACTTGTATGCGACATCGCAACTTGGACAAACCACGCTGCGCTCGGTGCTTGGTGAGGTTGGTTTGGATGACCTTCTTAGCCAGAGAGAGAAATTGAATCAGAGACTTCAAGACATTCTGGATCAACACACCGATCCATGGGGAATCAAGGTCTCGCTCGTCGAAATTAAAGGCGTCGATTTGCCTGAAAACATGCAGCGCGCCATGGCGCGCCAGGCGGAAGCGGAACGTGAAAAGCGGGCCAAGATCATCCACGCTCAGGGAGAGTTCGAGGCGTCCAAGATGCTTTTTGATGCGGCCTCACAGATTTCGGGGCAACCGGTTGCGCTACAACTGCGATACCTCCAGACGTTGACCGAGATCGGAGCAGAAAAGAACACCACGATCGTGTTCCCTCTGCCGATTGATCTTTTGGAGTACTTCAGAACCGCGCGAGAGGGAGCGAAATAGTACATGGACGAGCAAACGACCTGGAAAGGCCACACCTTTACACTTCTCGTATTTGCCGGGATCGTGGTCCTGTCAGCGATCTTCTTCATTCTTGGCATGCTGGTTGGGCGAGTACAGGCACAGAAGATTTCAGGCACTGGTCCAACCGGAACCAGTTCAAAAGCCGACGCGAAGCTGCAGCCGAAAGAAGAAATTAGTTCTCTCATGCCCTCTGATTACGTAAGGAAGGACGAGACTCCTATTATTCAATCCGTGTCTCCGAGACTGGACCCCCAGCCCGTTGAGATCGACCCGCCGAAGAAAGGCCGTCCCGTGCCGGAAACACCGGCACGCCCCCCGGATACTTCCAGTAATGTTGTCAACTATCAGGTCGGCGCGCTCCGGAAAGGACCCGACGCCGAAAAGCTGCTTAGCGAACTAAAGAAAAAAGGTTTCCGTGCATTCATCCTGTCGCCCCCCGCTGACGATCAAAACCCTCTCTTCCGTGTACAGGTCGGTCCATTTTCGGATCTCAATCAAGCACAAGATGTGAAGAAGAAACTGGAAATGTCGGGCTACAAGCCCCTGGTTAAGAAGTAGTGCTTACGGAAGGCGCACGCGGGTGTGAGCGAATTGATTGGAATAGGCAAACAATCCCCTCCTCACTGAGGAGGGGACTGTTCGCCTGATTCACACACTTCGTCACTTTGTTCACAAGTCATAAGACGTACCTCCAGCGCCAGCCGCAAAAAAACAACGATGAGCCTATACTCATGGAAGACTTGGTCAGGGGAGTCAGCGAGCGAATGAAGAAGGGAATTGCCTCAGCGTACGGCGCACTCACGGGTGCGCTACTCGTTCTTTCTCTTCCCAAACCTGACTTATATCCGCTCGCCTGGATCGCCCTGGTTCCTCTGCTCTTCGTCATCGCGAAAACGCCGGTCGTTCGGCAAGCGGTCGCTGCCTCTTACCTTGCAGGTGTCGTTTTCTTCTCCGGCACTTGTTACTGGATCACGGAGACCATGACGATCTATGGCGGTCTTTCCATTCCCCTGGCGGTGGGTGTCGGTGCGTTATTCGCCTTGAGCTTCGCCCTGTACTTTGTGGTATTTGCCTTGGCAGTCGTTCTGGCCGTCAAAAAATTCGGAACGATTGGTTTGTTTTTAGCCGGACCTGCTTGGGTAACTGTGGAACTGCTCCGAGCCAGTTTATTTTCCGGATTTCCATGGATGCTACTCGGATACGCCCTCGTCCCATATGCCGGAATTCTCCAAATCGCCACATGGACTGGCGTCTACGGTCTGTCATTCATTGCCGCCAGCGTTAGCGCTGCCATTGCATACGGTCTTGTGAACCAAGCCAGAAACCGCGCCATGGGATTGGGCCTCGCGGCGGCAACAATTCTAGTTGCCTGGGCGCTTCCGGTGCTTGGCCGTCAGTCTTCTAATGACCCGATCGCGGTCCGGCTCGTGCAGACGAATATCTCTCTGGATCAACCGTGGACCAAACCTGAGTCCGAGAATCTGCTCAACGAGCTATCCTCACTCTCGACTCGGCGGGAAGGGCGCCATCCCAGACTGGTGGTTTGGCCTGAAACGCCCGCTCCCTTCTATCTCACCGAAGATGTGGGATTCCGCACGCGTATGCAGAGCATTGCCGGGACGTTAGGTGCATATGTTCTTGTCGGTTATATCGATGCAGTCGGTGAAGGACCCGCCAATAGTGCTGGAGTGCTCAACCCGGCCGGGAATCAGATTTCTCGATACGACAAGATGCATCTCGTTCCGTTTGGAGAGTATGTTCCGTTCAAACGTGTGCTGTTTTTCGCAGAGAGTCTAACCAGACAGGTCGGCGAGTTCATTCCCGGTACGGATTTTACTTTGAGTTCGATCGACGGGCATAAAGTGTCTACGGTCATTTGCTACGAAAGCATTTTCCCGAACCTGGTCCGGCAATTTGCAAAACGTGGCGCGGAACTCATCGTTGTCATCACGAATGATGGATGGTTTGGTCAGTCGTCGGCTCCGTATCAGCACCTCCGGATGGGCGTTGTTCGTGCCGTCGAAAATCGGCGTTACATCGCGCGCACGGCAAATACTGGAATCACCGCGATCATCGACCCTTATGGCAAAATTGAGTCTGAGACCGCTATCGATGTGCGCACAATTCTGGACGGCACCGCGCATTTCCGGTCTGATCGCACGTTTTATACGCAATACGGTGACGTTTTCGCGTACTTGAACGTATTGCCCGTAATCGTATTGTTGGTCTGGAGGAAGCATGCTCGAAGAATTAGTTGAACAATTTACACACTTGAAGGGTCGAAGCGAGGACGTGCGGAGGTTTCTTTGACGCGGGCGCCAAGCAACGCCACGTTGACGAGCTGCAAAAACAGATTGCCGAACCTAATTTCTGGTCTGATCAGGATCGCTCCAGCAAAGTACTTCAACAACGCGCCCGCCTCGAAGAAGGTCTCGAGCTCGATCGTCAAATAATGCGGCAGCTAGACGACGTGCAGGCCTTGATGGAGCTTGCTCGAGAAGGCGAACCTGTCGTTGACGATTTCGCGGCTCAGTTGAAAGAACTCGAAAATTTCATGGATGGTGTGGAGACAAAGGTCTTGCTGTCAGGTGAACAGGACCGCCTGAACGCGATCGTGAATATTCACCCCGGGGCCGGAGGCACTGAGGCGCAAGATTGGGCCGAGATGCTCATGCGCATGTATCTGAGATGGGCCGAGCAGAACGGTTTCAAAACGCAGATGCTGGATTACCAGGACGGGGAGGAGGCCGGCATCAAATCCGTGACGTTCAATGTTATCGGCGAGTACGCGTATGGGTATCTGTCTTCCGAGACGGGAGTGCACCGTCTGGTGCGAATATCGCCGTTCGATGCTAACAAGCGGCGTCACACTTCATTTGCGTCCGTCGCGGTCTATCCCGAAATAGACGATACAATCGAGGTCGTCATTGAATCCAAGGACCTTCGTATCGACACTTACCGATCCTCCGGCAAAGGCGGTCAGCACGTCAACACTACGGATTCGGCGGTGCGGATAACACACCTCCCGACCGGTATCGTCGTTCAGTGCCAGAATGAGCGGTCCCAGCACAAGAACCGCGACGTCTGCATGAAAGTCTTGCGCGCCCGGCTTTTCGAGCTCGAGATGGAAAAAAAGAAGGCGGAATCGCAGGCGATCGAGGACAGCAAACTGGAAATCGGATTCGGAAGTCAGATTCGTTCGTACGTTCTTCAGCCCTATCGGATGGTGAAAGACCTTCGAACTCGAGTTGAGGTCGGAGATGTCGATCGCGTTCTCGACGGTGACTTGGAGAAGTTCATGAAGGCGTACCTCCAGTATCGAGCCGCTGGAAACGGCTCGAAATGATTTCATGCTTCGACTGGATTCGGATGTCCAATACGTAAAGGGAGTCGGGCCTCGACGCTCGTCGCTGCTGAACTCGCGAGGAATCCAAAATGTCGAAGACCTGCTTTTGCACATCCCGAAAACGTACCAGGATCGAGCCCACTTTATACCGCTGGCTTCCTTGAAGATCGGCGAAGATGTCGCCGTTCACGCCCGCGTTTACCGCAGCCGGACGATCGAAACCCGAACGCGCGGTCGCATTTTTGATGTCATTCTGACGGATGGCAGCAGCTTCGCTCATGCGAAGTGGTTTCACGGTGCATATCTGCAAACACGGCAGTTCAGTGCGGGTCGTGAGGTCGTCCTGTTCGGACGAGTGGACTTTGACCGGTACGACTCGAAATTCGTTTTCTTTAATCCCGAGTTCGAGCTTCTTGACGACGGCGATCAATCGACATCTCTGGATATCGGACGCTACGTTCCGATCTATGAGGAGATCGCCGGAATCACGAGCCGGCAACTCCGGCGAATCATGGCTGCGGCGCTCGCCGATCTGGCGAACGAGATCAATGATCCCTTGCCTGACGATATATTAGAGTCCCACGGGTTTCCGAAACTGAGGACATGTCTTGAGCGCATTCACTTTCCCGAACGCGAAGACGATCTATTACAGCTGAACCAACGGCGTTCGCCTTATCACCGGCGCCTGATCTTCGAGGAGTTTTTTCTACTCGAGTTGATTTATGCCCTTCGGCGAGTGCAGAGCCGGTCCCAGAACGGGGCCCGCTTCGAAACGCCAGATCGCGTACGCGAGAGAGTCAAAATGATCCTGCCGTTTCACCCGACCGCTGCACAAAAACGTGTATTGAAGGAGATCGTCGATGATCTGAAAGCACCTTATCCGATGATGCGCCTCATGCAGGGAGACGTCGGCAGCGGCAAAACCATTGTCGCTTTTGAGGCGGTTGTGATTGCTGTCGAAAACGGTTATCAGGCCGCGTTAATGGCACCAACGGAAATTCTGGCGGAACAGCATTTCATCAATGCAAAACGCATCCTCGAGCCCTTGGGTTATCAAGTGGGCGTTGTCCGCCGGGGTATCAAGAAGTTTGATCGACAGCAGCTCCTGGAGTTGATTTCGACAGGCGACGTGCATGTCGTGATCGGCACGCAGGCATTGATTGAAGAGAACACGGCGTTCAAGAACCTGGGACTCGTGATCGTGGATGAGCAGCATCGATTCGGAGTCGTACAGCGTTTGCGCATTATGGCAAAAGGAGAGAACCCCAATACACTGGTGATGACGGCCACTCCTATTCCACGCACTCTTGCGATGACGTTATATGGCGATCTCGATCTTTCGGTCATAGATGAAATGCCGCCAGGCCGTTCGCCGATCAAAACGGCTCACGTCGTCGATCGAGACGCCGAGCGCGCATATCGCATGATCCTTGCCCAACTCGAGCAGCGCCGGCAGGCGTATGTTGTATATCCGGTAATCGAAGAATCCGAGAAGATGGATTTGAAATCGGCGACGGAAGGATTCCAGAAATTATCTGAAATCTTCATAGGCAGGCGCGTTTCGTTGTTGCATGGCCGGATGAAGAGCGAAGAGAAAGAAAGGACCATGAGAGAATTCGCTGCCGGCCGAATCGATGTGCTTGTGTCAACGACGGTCATCGAAGTCGGGGTCGACGTTGCCAATGCTACGATAATGCTGATCGAGCATGCGGAACGATTCGGCCTCGCCCAGTTGCATCAATTACGCGGCCGTGTCGGACGTGGATCCCATCAGTCATTGTGCATTCTGATGACACCGAGCCGCCTGAACGACGTAGCGCGCCAGCGGATTCAGGCGATGGTCTCCACAACGGATGGGTTCCGGCTTGCCGAAGTCGATCTTCAATTGCGTGGGCCCGGCGAAATGGCCGGCACCCGACAATCCGGCATGCCGGAGTTCCGAGTTGCGAACCTCATGTTGGACGGAGAGCTTTTGTCGCTGGCACAAAAGGAAGCTCAGCGCTGGATCGATCGTTCCGCAGACCGTCAAAAGCTGATTGAAGCGCTTTCCGCGCGCACGCGGTTCGCTACTGTTGGATAAGAAAAAGGAACATGCGTGTAATTTCGGGAAAATTTAAAAGCAGACGGTTGAAAGCCACGCCACCCGCCGGCATACGGCCGACGAGCGACAAGCTCAAAGAGACTGTGTTCAACATTCTTGGAACAACTGTGGAGGGCGCCACATTCCTTGATGGTTGTGCGGGTATGGGAGCCATCGGAATTGAGGCAATCAGTCGGGGCGCCGGGTTTGTATATTTCGTGGAACAATCGCGTAAAGCATGCCAGATCATCCGTGAAAATTTGAACTCCTTACAAGTTACGGACGGTTTCCGTATTCTCGAGATGGGCCTTCTAAAAGGCCTCGACGAGATCGAGACCCTACTGGAAATTGCGTTCGTTGATCCGCCGTATGACCATGAAGAGCTTTACGTGTCGACATTGAATCGATTTGGGAGCGCAGACTTGTTGACTGCTGAGGGCCTCCTTATCATCGAACACTCAAAGCGGAATGAGCTTCCCGAACACGCCGGCGCACTTCACAAAACTCGATCCCTTGTGCAAGGAGATGCTGCACTGGCATTCTATAGGCCGGCGAGGAGCATGTGACGACGGCTATTTACCCTGGTTCATTCGATCCACTGACTTTCGGCCACGTGGATATTATCGAGCGCAGTGCGCGACTCTTCGACAACGTCATTGTTTCGATCCTGACGAATTCGCAAAAGGCGCCTTTGTTCACTGTTGAAGAGCGAATCGAAATAATGAGTGAAATCCTGCAACCACGATTTCCAAACGTTGCGGTGGATGTGTTTCACGGCCTGCTCGTCGACTATGCTAGACAAAAAGGCGCGCAAGTTATTGTTCGTGGAATTCGCGCTGTGACGGATTACGAATATGAATTCCAGATGGCATTGATGAATCGGCGCCTGACACCCGATATCGAAACAGTATTCATGATGCCGGCGGAGAATTACTCGTATCTTAGCTCTCGTCTTGTGAAAGAGATTGCCGAGTTGGGTGGCTCGGTCGCCGGTCTAGTGCCGGAGATCGTTGAACAACGGTTAAAACAGAGGTTCAGGAAAGAGAAGTAACAGATGAAGCTGACAGAACGCATTTCGCGCATTTCAGTATCAAAGACGATGGCCGTAATGGAAGCGGCGATCAAACTGCGAGATCAGGGAATTGATGTCGTTGACTTCGGACCCGGGGAGCCGGACTTTCCAACGCCCGAAAATGTTAAGCGCGCAGCCGTCCGCGCCATCGAGGCAAATTTCACAAAGTACACTGCAATCGGTGGAATAAAAGAGCTTAAAAAAGCGGTGGTCGACAAACACGCGCGAGATTTCAATTCGAAATATGACATTTCCGAGTGCGTTGTGAACCTCGGAGGCAAACACGCGCTCTTCAACATTTTTGCAGCTGTTGTTGAGGAAGGGGATGACGTGGTCATTCCTACGCCGTACTGGGTGACTTTCGGCGATATTGCGCGCTTTGTGAACGCCAATCCAATTTTTGTGCGGACCCAAGAATCCGAGGGTTTTCGGCTCACGGCAGAGATTCTCGCTCGCGGGTTGACACCGCGAACGCGGATGGTTGTTGTGAATTCGCCGAACAATCCCAGTGGTGCTGTGCTTGACGATGCCGAATTTGGACGGATCGCTCAATTGTGCCGCGAGCGTAATGTGTTCCTTCTGTCCGATGAATGCTATTCACATTTCCTTTACGATGGCCGGAAACCGTTTTCCGTTGGTTCGCACACTGATCTGAAGAGTCACATCATCATTGCCGGATCAGTCTCAAAGACCTATTCGATGACTGGCTGGCGCATTGGCTACATTCTGGCGCATCCGGAGATAATCAATGCGACGATAAAGCTTCAGAGCCATTCCACGTCGAACCCGACTTCGATTTCGCAAAAAGCCGCTCTCGAGGCGTTGAGCGGGCCGCAGGAATCGGTCGGCATCATGTTGGCCGAATACGCGAAACGCCGCAAGTTTGTGCTCGAGCGATTGCGCGCGATCCCAGGTGTGAAGTGTGCAGGGCCGGGGGGAGCGTTCTACGCTTACCCCAATATATCTGCCGCGTTCGGCCGTGGTGGTATCAAGGACAGTGTGGACTTCTCCGGCAAACTTTTGGACAAGGCTCACGTGGCCGTGACGCCTGGCGAAGCGTTCGGCACGAACGACCATGTTCGGATTTCGTATGCGACTTCCATGGAGCAGCTTGATAAAGGTCTCAACCGCCTTCATGAATTCATGAGCAGTCTGTAAGTCACGAACACAGAAAGCACAAATTGCACGAAAGGATTTAGTCCGAGTTGTGCATTCTGTGCTTTTTGTGTTCCTGATCCAGAATCTTGCGGGTGAGCGACGAGATTGGCAGCATGGATGGGTCCTTCCATACGAAACCATTTTCTTGAATACATCCCGAAAATACCGTCACCCGCAAACGATGATGTGTGATCGAATGCCTGCATTCACCGATCTGATCGAACGCACCCGCCGGCAATTCCGAGAACATTGGGAATTCCCACATCCCATCCACATGTTTCATGAGACAGAGATCGCGGTCCCGCTGGATCACTGCGAACAGATTCACGTAAACCGTCACCGGCCTTTTCTTGATTGGCGGGATCTTGTCTTGCATCCCGGTTCGAAAGGCGACACATGACACCTGAACCGGGCAGACCAGACATCGCGGAGCCTTGAACGAGCAGACCTTAGCGCCCAACTCCATTACAGCTTGATTGACCAAACGTGGTTCCGCTTCATGTACTAGCCGTGCCGCAGCATTCCATAATGCTTTCGGGCTGTCCTCCGTCCAGCCGTAAAGACGAGAAAGAACACGCCGGACATTGCCATCGACAACGGGAAAGGGTTTGTTGAAGGCAATGCTCAAGATTGCACCGGCCATATACGGACCGATGCCCGGCAAGTCGATTAGGGCATCGTATTCCGGTGGAATGTTTCCATCGTACCGGTCGACAATGACGCGCGCGGCAGCTAACAGGTTTTTTGCTCGGCGATAGTACCCGAGGCCGGCCCACAAGGCGAGCACACGCTCTTCATTCGCCTTGGCCAGATATTCAATAGTGGGAAAGGCTCGTATGAATCGCTCGTAATAAGGGAGTGCCGTTTCAACCTGGGTCTGTTGGAGCATGACTTCCGAGACCCAAACGTTGTAAGGATCGTACTCAGTCCGCCAGGGCAGTGGGCGCTGGTTTTCTTCAAACCAATTGACGAGCTGCTGCAGCACTTTCTTTCATCTCTTTTTCGATTTTCTTGATTTCGATGAGATGAGTTGGATTGAACGGAAGTGACGGGTAATAGCAGTTGCTTTCGTGTGTGCAGAAGCAGCCGTTCGCGACCGCCTCACGTCGTCCATCCATTGCCGAGGAATACCAAAGCCTGGAGAAGTTCCAATCATATTCGCGCAGATTGGCAACCGGATTCAAAATCTCGCAGCTCGAAACCGTGCCCTCGTCATAAATCACGGCCCCGGCCGTTCCTGCCCAGCACTGAAGCTGAGGCCTGCCTTCGAACGCGGTCTTTGCAATCAATTCGTGCATATAGATGTCGATTGCTGCTTTGAAGAATCCCGCATCGCCCGTGTAGTTGTTCTTGATTACAGCATGACGCGAGTCTTCGCTGATGACATGCGAGAGTTTGTCGTACCGCGACTTGTCGATGATCAGTTCTTTCGGCCTCGCCGACGGCGGACGAATGTAGTTGAAATTCACTTTATCGGGCTTCAAATCGTTTTTCAGGAACTCGTACCAATCGAAGATACGTTCCTGGTTGCTGTTCATGAAGCAAGTGCAGGTTTGGATATCGAGCCGAGGCTTTTCTTTCTTGATAGCTTGCAGCTTTCGCGCGGTATCGATCACAATGTCCCAACTGCCGGGCTTCTGGCGGATCGATTCGTGATCTTCCTTTAAGCCGTCGATACCTAGAGCGACGGTCACGTTAAGATTAGGGCACTCGTCCAGAATTCGGGAGACGTCGGGAATGATGCGCGTCTGAATCTGCCCGTTAGACATCAGATAAATCGATTCGAGCCTGTTGTGTTCATAGAAGGCCCGCGCTATTTCCGGCAGGTCTTTGCGTGTGAAGGGCTCGCCACCTGCAATGATCAAAACCCCCAGATTGGCACCAAGAGTTTCAGCAATGCGTACGACGTTGGCCGTGGTCATCTGCAGCTTCTTGCGCGGTTTGTCATCCAGTTCGTCGGTAAAGAAGCAGTGGACGCAGCGCATGTCGCAGACAGAAGTAATCAGAATGTTGAGAAGGATCGGCGCAAAGGGCCGGCCCGTCGCCATCATAGCGTAGCGTTTGAGAATTTCTTTGTGATGAAAGTCCATCCAGGTTCGAACTCGGAGTATAGCAGCTTTGACTTTTAACTAATTATTATTCGAGGTGCTGCGGTCGGGCTTGGGGGCGTAAGAGCCTTGTTTCGTGTGCCAAGTGAACTTCGGCATATTCTTCGGAGGATTGATCTTCACCGTTACTTCGCGCCACGTTCCGTCGAGACATTGAGCATCCGTCAGATTTAATACAGAGAGAGCGCAGAATTCGTGGGAGCATAACTGTCGAGAAGCTTGTTGGTGATGAAACCGCTGACGTAGCAGTTCATCAAATGAGACTGCCGGCTGCAACAAGGCCCAACCTTTCGAACGACAAATGGCTAGCGATGTTCCGTGGCGCCGGCAGTCGCATGACTTTATGGCTGATCTGGGATCTCCGCCTCGACCAGTTTCGTCAGGAGGGTCAACGACTCTTGCCAGCCGAGATAGCAAGCCTCGGCCGGAATGACATCGGGGACGCCCTCCTGAGTGATGTTCACCTCAGTCCCGACGGACACCTTCTTAAAGGTGATACTCACTTGCATCTCGCCGGGTAAATTCGGATCGTGGAACTTGTCGGTGTAACGAATTCGTTCGTAAGACGCCAGTTCGTGATATTGCCCACCGAACGAATGGCTCTTCCCTGTTGTGAAGTTTGTGAACGACATTTTGTAGGATCCACCGACTCGAGCATCCATTTGATGAACCTTGGCGGTGAATCCGTTTGGAGGGAGCCATTTCACCATTGCGTCCGGATCGAGAAACGCACGATAGACCCGTTCGGGCGCAGCGCGAAGGACACGGTGAAGACGGATAGTGCTTGGCATGATGAGTTCTCCTTTGGGCGGCTCTGTGTGGATTGGGGTGCCTCTTTAGCTTCTGTGTCAAACCACAGCTGCGATGTCATCGTCAGCATTCCCCTTTTCCGAAGTAGCCCTTCATTGGTAAATCGAACGGCGCATCGGCAGATCGACATCTCTTTGCCAAAAACAATCGACTTTGCAGGTCGCAGCCTAAATCGCACGATGTCCGTGCGCTCATCGCCCAGCTCAGGCCTGTCGATTTCGACGAAGCCGACATCGTCCGCGCCTGCGTCTAGACACAATTCACCCTAGCGAACGATCAATGAACGCATAACCGAAGCCACTCATCTCGCGGTGCCGTAGCCGGTCGGGATGCGGTGATGCCGAGGAACGCTTCTAAGTCGCAACCAGCATATGTTTGCGACATGAATATAGGTGGGCCCCCGGCTTTGTTGTTCGAGTTCGACAGATCGGCCAACGCTCATCGAGATCAATTAATCAGTGCCTGCGTAGGTTCCGGATCGCCGACAACTCGGGAGCAAGATTCATCGGACGAGGAGTGATTCCAGGTGGAAGTTGTCCCGTACCCGCAGTTCAGTATTCGATCCATTCCGTAAAGTGGTCAGCCAGAGCTGTGCGACGAGAGGTCAACCCGTCGTAGTAATCTGTCCAGTCCGTGATCTTCCCGTTGTCGGTCCGCACAATCGAGGCACCCGCTATCGAAATTGGAATCGTTCTTGTAAGTCCAGCGTAAAAAGGCTCCGCGATCGTAACGTGAAGCGTCCACTGTATGATCACATAATCGTCGATCACGAATAGTTGATCCGTATGCAGCGAGTAATCTGGATAAAGCACACGTGTTTTCCGGAAAAATTCACTCAGACGCTCTTTGTCTGAAAACTCCAGTCTAATGCCGTGATCTTTAAAACGAAAACCAGCCGCAAATGACGCAATGGCGTCCTCAATCTGTCCGCGGTTAAGCTGCGTCACCACCAGCGATACAACTCTCTCCGGCGACGACGTTTGAACTGATACTTCCCTCATCGATATCTCCTTTGCATCTACAATCTCTGCGAGCTAGAACAAGCCACATTCACAAGCTCTGAAGCTTGTGGCGTTCGCTCGTGGCACGGTAACGTGCTGCGGGCGAACCGAGAGACAGGTTCGGGATCAGCTTTTGTCGTGCCGCCTCATATGCCTCCCAGTCGGCGAGGTTGGGCAGCGAAGGAACGGTTATGAATTCTCCCTGATCGAAACCGGCCAGCGCAGCGTCGACCATTTCATCAGCACTCATCACCATTTCCTGTGGAATGTGGTGAAGCGGAGTCTCAGCGATGTCCCAGAAGTCTGTGGCCGTTGCACCCGGAAGAACTACTTGAACCCGGATGTTTTTCTTCGCAAATTCCTTGTGGAGTGAGCGGCTGAACGCAATCACGAAGGCTTTGGTCCCGCCGTAAACGCCATTCAAAAGTTCGGGCACGATTCCAAGCACTGACGCGATATTGATGATTGCGCCGCCTCCCCGCTTGAGGAAGCCCGGTAAGGCTGCATAGGTCAAACGCACGAGTGCGGTGACGTTCAGGTCAATCATCGCCTCAAGCCTGTCAACGTCGGCATCAAGCAGCGGGGTCGGCGCACCGACACCGGCGTTGTTCACAAGTGCGGTTATGCTGACGTCATTCCGCAAAACGTTTTCAACGCGAGCGAGATCCCCTCTCTTATTCAGATCGGCTACGATGACCTCGACGGAACGCCCTGTTTCAACCTCGATGCGAGTCGCCACTGCGTCAAGCCGTTCTCGAGTGCGTGCTACCAGGATCAGATCGTGACCGCGTTTCGCCAGACGATCAGCAGCGATGGCACCTATGCCGGATGAAGCACCAGTTATTAGAGCTGTATCTTTTAGGTTTTTAGTCATGTCGCTTTATAAGCAGCCAAGCGGCCTTTTCCAACTTCTTGAAAAGCATGAGAACTTCACAGCCGCGCTGTGCTGCGCGATCAGCAAACGCTGATGGCTCGGCAGATGATGAATGGGCCGGTACTGGCCAAGTCGTGGCATATTGAAGCGATTTCTTGTCGAAAGTGATCTAAAATTTTTGCGATAGGGTCAAGGAACTGATCGAGAAAGTTAGATCTCCGCGGCGAGAGGTTAAATGACCATTCAAAATAGTCCGGAGCTCGACGATGCCTCCACGAAGTTCAATCCCTCGGAAGCCAAGCTGCGCCTGATCATTGACACCATCCCCGTAATTGCGTGGTGCGCTCTGGCTGATGGTTCCGGAGAATTCTGGAATCAGCGATGGCACGATTACACCGGACTGCGTCTAGAGGATGCCCGGGGCTGGGGTTGGAGAACGGTAATCCATCCCGAGGACTTGGACCGGATTGAGAAAAAGTGGCGCGTGGACGTCGCATCTGGGCACGCTGGTGAAGTTGAAGGGCGGCTGCGCCGTTTTGATGGAGAGTATCGCTGGTTCCTATTTCGATACGAGCCGTTGCGAGACCAGTCGGGTAATGTCGTCAATTGGTATGGGACGAATATTGATATCGATGACTTAAAACGTACAGAGCAGAAGCTGCGGGAGAGTGAGGAGGAATTTCACAAAATGACAGACTTTATCCCGCAAGCCATTACGGTGCTGTCGCCTGACGGAGCTGTGTTGTATGCAAATCGCGTCGCTCTCGAGCAGACCGGTCTGACGCTGGACGAAGTCAAGGCACGAACCTTCTTTTTGTCGGCATTTCATCCGGAGGATATCGAAGCTCTGCGCGCCAAACGTGACGCCGGCCTCGCAAGTGGCCAGCCCTTCGAATTGGACCTGCGCGAGATCCGAAAAAATACCGGGCAGTATCAATGGCGTCTTGTTCAGTACAGCCCCATGCGGGATGAACACGGACGGGTGATCCGCTGGTACGCAACCGGGACGGACATTCAGAAGCAAAAGGTTGTAGAAGAGAGGCTAAGAAACGAAAACGTCGCACTTCGCGAAGAAATCGAATCTTCAATGTTTGAGGAGATCGTCGGATTTTCCGAGCCCATGCGGCAAGTTCTGACTCAAGTAGCGAAAGTGGCACCGTCCGATTCAACGGTCCTCATTCTGGGTGAAACGGGCACCGGAAAAGAACTGATTGCCCGCGCTCTTCATCGGCGTTCGGAACGCTCTACTAAACCGTTCGTTCGAGTCAACTGTGCGGCCATACCGCAATCTCTAATTGCATCGGAGCTTTTTGGCCACGAAAAGGGAGCATTCACAGGCGCACTAGAACGAAGAGTTGGCAGGTTTGAGTCCGCTCACGGTGGGACTATTTTCCTAGACGAAGTCGGCGACCTTCCAGCCGAGACTCAGATAACACTGTTGCGCGTGTTGCAGGAGCGGGAAATTGAACGGGTCGGGAGCCAACATCCGATAGCGATCGACGTACGGTTGATTGCTGCGACCAATCGCGATTTGAATGCTGCCCTCGCATCAGGAGCTTTTCGCGAGGATCTTTACTATAGGCTGAACGTCTTTCCGATTGCCTTGCCCCCGCTTCGGGAGCGAGTCACGGACATACCGTTGCTGCTCGAGTACTTCGTAGGACGCTACGCGAAGAAGGCGGGCAAAAAGATCAACCATATCAACAAGCACACGCTCGCGTTATTCAAAGCTTACGACTGGCCGGGAAACATTCGCGAGTTGCAGAACGTCGTTGAACGCGGTGTCATTTTGAGTGAAGGCGACATATTCTCGGTTGACGAAAGCTGGTTCAAATGCAAGCCACGCGAGTCATCGAAGGCACCAGAGGGGCTTCGAGCGCTGGAAGACCGGGAAGTTGAGATGATCACAGCTGCGTTAGCGGAATCGCATGGGCGCATTGGCGGTCCTTTGGGCGCCGCAGCCAAGCTCAACATTCCGCGGCAGACACTGGAATCCAAAATCAGAAGGTTGGGCATTAATAAATACGCACATAAGGCCCAATCGGTTAAATAGCTTCGACGATCACGGCCGTTGGCCGCTTCTGATCTCAATCCTACGAAACTCCCGCAATACAAGCTGCAATTTCAGCTTTTGATCAGCATTCAGCAAGGATGCGAAACAACATCTGCGGTTAGGTCTTTTTGTTCCATCTTGTTTGGAAGTGGCGCGCAAGGTGCAATGCTCAAGCACGTCAACATACGAATAAGGAGCATTGATTTGAGTTCGAATCATAATAAGCAATCAGCAACGGATTTCGCGCAACGTGTTCGTGTCAATCAGCAGAATCTAAGATCCAATCTAAAGACGCAATACGACTTCATCGTTTGTGGCTCAGGCTCATCTGGCTCGGTGGTAGCCCGGCGTCTGGCAGAAAATCCCGATGTGAGCGTGTTGCTCCTCGAGGCCGGCGGGGACGATGACGTGCCAAGCGTCACTGAGGCGCATCGCTGGTTCGAAAACCTCGCAACAGAACGCGATTGGCAGTTCGTAGCCCAGCCCAATCCCCACCTCAACGGACGTCGCATGTCGCTGCCCATGGGCAGAGTGCTCGGCGGAGGATCGAGCATCAATGTTATGGCCTGGGCACGTGGACATAAGCACGATTGGGATTTCTTCGCATCGGAGTCTGGCCATCCAGCGTGGAACTATGAATCGGTCCTGAACATCTATCGCCGCATTGAGGATTGGCACGGCGCACCGGACCCACAATACCGTGGCACCGGAGGATTAGTTTTTGTCCAACCCGCGCCTGATCCGAATCCAATAGCTCCTGCGATGGTGGAGGGAGCGCGTTCGGTCGGAATTCCCACTTTCGAAAATCACAACGGTCGAATGATGGAAAACGGTGGCGGAGCCTCTATCCTCGATTTGCGCGTACGCGACGGACAGCGCCTGTCTGTTTTTCGAACTTATGTCTTCCCCAATATGGATCGGCCGAATGTGACCGTGCTCACAGACGCATTGGTCAACAGGGTCATTTTCGACAAGAAGCGAGCCACTGGCGTGGAGATCGAGTACAACGGGAAAATCCAACGCATCAATGCTGGACTCGAAGTCATTCTGTCGCTAGGTGCAATTCACACGCCGAAGGTCTTGATGCTTTCCGGTATCGGAGACGAGGCTGAATTACGAAGACTGGGGATATCGGTTGTGCAACACCTTCCCGGTGTAGGGCAGAACTTTCAGGATCATTTTGCTGTCGGGTGTGTGTGGGAGTATCAGGAACCACTTGCTCCCCGCAACAATGGAGGCGAGGCAACATTTTTCTGGAAAAGCGATTCCAGACTCGACACTCCGGATCTGCAGACTTGCCAGGTGGAAGTTCCGCTGTGCAGTGCCGAGACAGCCGCAAAGTTCAATCCACCGCATGGCTCCTGGACATTGTTTGGAGGCGTCGTACGACCGAAGAGCCGGGGCCGCATCCGCTTGACGGGACCCAACCCTCATGACCCTCTCCAGATCGAGGCCAATACGCTGTCGCATCCGGACGATATGAAGGCGGCCGTAGCTTGTGTCGAACTTTGTCGCGAGGTCGGCAATTCAACTCCGCTTCGACCTTACAGAAAACGCGAAGTTATGCCAGGTACTCTGAAAGGAGCTGATCTGGAAAACTTCATTCGTAATGCGGCAGCGACTTACCACCACCAGACCTGTACTGCAAAAATGGGGCGCGATTCCATGTCAGTTGTGGACGCCAAACTTCGGGTCTTTGGAATCCAAAATCTCCGAATCGCCGACGGCTCCATCATGCCTCGTGTGACCACCGGCAACACCATGGCTCCCTGCATCGTCATCGGCGAACGTGCCGGAGAAATCCTGAGGGGTGACCACCAGATTTGAAGGATTCTCAGAAGCACTCTCCGAGAGCCGCTCACTCGTGTTTGAAGTTACAGCTGTCCCCCATAAGTGGCGAGTGATTTAACTCCCGCAACTAATCAGATCGTGTTTGTCTCTGGCGACCGGATGACGCCGTGGAAACAGAGAGTTCGCCGCCCGGTGCTTAAATGAAGGAGACCTGGCTATGAAATCGAGGTTGAGTTCCCTGGCGATACTTACGGTCTTTTGCAATTTACTTGGCTCGGGTTGTAACGCCAAACAAAGAGGTTGCTGCAGATCAAACAATAGCGGAACGCGTGCAGCGCGGCAGGTATCTTGTAACCGTCATCGGCTGCAATGATTGTCATACCCCGTTTAAACTGACCGAACGAGGGCCCGAGCCGGATATGACGGGGATCTCGCTGGACATCCAAGCGGGCTGAAAATGCCCCTGCCACCGCGGCCGGCGGACGAAAGCAGGCTGGTATTTCCTTGGTGCCCGTGTTCTGTCAGCGCTGCCGCGGCGACCGCCGCGATGTCACGGACATCCACGATGCTCACTCGGGCATCGCCCACAGGCGCAAAGAAGCGGCCCTCGGCCGCAATCGACGACCGAAATCCAAGCAGACCCTGCATGTAAAGGTTGGGGCGCAGGTGCGTGAACGCGAAGCCGGACGAGGAAATGGCTTCCTCCACAACCGCGTGATAACGCAAGAAACGCACTGGAGAATTCGCATCGGCATGCAGTTGCGATAGGTAAACGATATGCCGAACTCCCGCCGCACGCGCTTGCTCAATAAAGCTAAGCTGCTGTGCTTCGGCACGCTCGGTTGAATTCGTCACGAGAAAGGCCCGCTCGATGCCTTCCAGTACTCGGCGGAGGCTTGCCGGATCGTCGAAGTTGCCGATCACATATTCGACTCCTGGAAATGCGTCAGCTTCGCCATCGGGCTTTCTGCGGACCATGCCGCGCAAGCCTGTACCTAGGCGAGCCAACACCTGTTCGGAAATTACAAGCCGCCGGTCACTTGGCATAGCCTAAGACTGGTAGCGCGACGGCTTCGATTTGAGGAATAAACTGATTCAGAACAAGAACACATTGGAAAGGAAAATCTTATGAAATACAGACTTCTCGGACACTCAGGCCTGCGTGTTTCGGAAGCAGCGCTCGGTACGATGACCTTCGGAGACGACTGGGGCTGGGGCGCCGCCAAGGATGAAGCCAAAAAGGTATATGACGCGTTCCGCGAGGCTGGAGGCAATTTCGTTGATACCGCGAATTTGTACACAAATGGTACGAGTGAATCGTTCCTAGGCGAATTTATGCAAGGGCATCGGGATAGCGTCGTATTGGCAACGAAATACACCAATGCCCTTCCGGGCACGGACCCGAACGCGGCAGGAAATCACCGCAAGAGCATGATGCAGGCCGTGGAAGCGAGTTTGAAACGGCTGCGAACCGATTACATCGACCTCTATTGGGCTCACGTCTGGGACCAAATGACCCCGGTCGAAGAGGTTATGCGAGGACTGGACGACTTGGTTCGGCATGGCAAGGTGCTCCACGTCGGCGTGTCGGATGCTCCGGCCTGGTGGATCGCCCAGGCGAACACGATTGCAGACCTGCGCGGTTGGACGGCTTTCATCGGACTGCAAATCGAATACAGCTTGATTGAGCGGACAGTCGAGCGTGAACTGATTCCGATGGCTAAAGCGCTGAACATTGGTGTAACCGCGTGGTCGCCACTTTCCAATGGCGTCCTCACTGGAAAGTACCACGGTCAGGGGACGCCCAGCGAAAGCAGTGAGGCGGGTCGCATGAACAACCCCATGTTGAAGGAGTTCGTGCGGGAGCAACGGCAAACCGAACGGATTGTTGGGGCTGTAAAAACGGTGGCCGATCAGGTCGATCGCAGTATGGCGCAGGTGGCCCTGGCGTGGCTTCGCTATCGCCAAGTGCCAGTCATCCCCATCATCGGCGCGCGAAAGCTCTCTCAGCTGCAGGACAACCTGGCGAGCTTCGACCTGACGCTCTCAGCCGATCACTTAAAGACGTTGGACGAGGCGAGCAGCGTTGAACTCGGGTTCCCGTACGACCTTTATCCTAAATCTCGCGGCATTACTTACGGCGGGATGCGTGATCAAATCGTGGTCTGAGTCTTGCAGGTTACGCTGTCGACGCATTGGATCGCGGGCACAACCATTGCGATCGTTTTCTGGGTGGGAGGCGCGACGCTCCTCGTAATGGCGCGTTCGGCGCCCGAGCAGAAGACCGAGGCTTCGATGTAACGACTCGTGAAATCTGCATCACCGAGCTTCACACTACGTCACACATTGCGGTGGCCCCGTTCCTGTAGCACCCAGCTGTTGCCATCCGGATCGGAGAAGTTGGCGAAGCTGGCATAGTCTCCGCGCGAGAGGTCCAGCCCGCGTGCGAAACCTCCGTCCCAGGCTCCAATGGGCGTCTTGTGCCGGATCTCACCGACGTCGACTCCCCGTTCGAGCAAATAGCTCCGGGCGGCTTCGAGGTCCTTGACAACGAGATAGACGTTGCGAAGAGATCCGACGGGTGCGTCGGTGAGTCCTTTACCAATCTGGATCGAGCAGCTTGAGCCCGGCGGAGTGAGTTGCACGACGCGGAACGCAACGTTCGGCGAGTAGTCGACGTCGAGCGTGAAACCAACCTTATCGACATAGAACCGCAGCGCTCGCTCGACATCGCCCACCGGCAGCGTGATCACTTCGACCGAAAAAATTGGCGTTCTCACGGTTACGTCTCCTCTGCGCCCCTACGATGAAGGTCCCCTCGCTGAGCTTCATGCCGATTTGTGGCGAGGGAGCACTTCGGCGACGCTGAGCTCGCGATCCGGGCCGTGTGGAATCACGGTCTGACCCGGCTCAAGATGAAGCTGTTTGCCATCGAGCTGAACCGAGACAATGTCCGGTTCGAATGACAAGAAGTTCGAAATGCGGCTGACCTCGGGGTATGCCTCAGGATACGACCATACCGCTAGACGTGAATCACCGATGTTGTAGTAGCTGCATAGCCCCTTGTACGGGCAGAAGGTCCGGCGTTCCACGGGAGTGAGCGCAGACTCATCAACGTCGGCACGTGGAACGTACCAGCGCGGCGCGAAGCCGGACTCGTAGAGAACGATGGGACGTTTAGTATCGGCTATGATGCGGTCACGTTGGCGGACCATGAGATGACGGGATGTCTGGCGGATGTCGATGCGGTGGTAGTTGTCGGCGGCATGCCCCACGATCCGTTCATCCTCTTCGTAGAAAGCATCCATGGAGTGCCAGGCGAACGCAACCCGTGCTTGCAACTCGCTTGCATACACCGGCAAGTCGATGTGTCGCCATGCTCCTCGCGGCGCGCTCTGCTGGCCCGCCTGGACGGTATACCAGGATGTGAGCCCAAGGTCGGGATGGTGGCTTGTACGCTCGGTGCTCTGGAGAGTTTCTGGAGATATGTCGGCCTCCGGGAAATAGGCCATCGGATAGCGGCCCGGCTCGAAGAGCAGGAGGACGTTCTCGCTATCGGCGATCCCGTCTCCACCGAAACGCACGCGCATCCGCCGACGCAACGGCTCAACGTACAACAGTCGCTTGGGTAGAGGTTCGGGCACGAGAAACCGGCCGATGGCTCCCGGTGATAACGGACCCTGCTGCCATGAGAGTCCCATACTGCTCCTCCTCGTTGGGAATCGTTACGCTGCTGTCGTAGGGATCGTTTTGACCACGCTGTGTACTAACGGCACTGATGAGAACAACGGAATCAGTCCTTCTACTAATGTGGGATGAGTCAGGATGCCATCCCTCAGTGCGGTAAAAGGCAGTCCTGCAATCATCGCGATCTGCACGGCGGACATAATCTCCCCTGCGCCAACACCGAAAGCCATGAAGCCGAGGATGCGATCGCTATCAGCGGCTACCAAGGCCTTGAGAAATCCTCGCGTTTCCGAAAGCGTGCGTGCACGCAGATTTGCCTCCATCGGAACTTTGAACAAGCGATACGCGATATCCCGCGCCCGAGCTTCCATTTCGTTAAGTCCAACGCGGGCCAGTTCCGGATCCGTGAACAAGCAATATGGAACCTGCCTGCCCGAAGTCACACGGTTGCCGCCGTTGAGGTTCGCGTGCACAACGCGAAAATCGTCCACGCTGATATGGGTAAACTGCGGGCTCCCTGCAACCTCACCAATTGCCCACACGCCAGGCGCAGTCGTTTGCAGTCGTTCGTTGACGCTTATGTATCCACGATCGGTCAATTCAACTCCAGCTAATTCCAATCCGAGCCCTTCGGTATTCGGAGTGCGGCCGGACGCTACCAGCACGTGACTGCCTGTCACGGTCTTCTCAGTTCCATTCTGGTCGATGACGATGTTCACTGTGCCACCTGATTTTCCTGACAGTAGCTTGATACGCGCACTCAGGAGAACATCGATGCCCTCGTCCTGAAGAAGACTTCGAAGCTGTTCACACACATCATCATCTTCTTTAGCCATTAAACGCTGATTGCGATCGATGACCGTCACTTTGCTTCCGAACCGGCGCATCGCCTGTGATAGCTCTATTCCGACATAGCCTCCGCCGATCACAAGCAGATGTTCGGGAACGCGGTCAAGGTCGAGTGCCTCAACGTGCGTCAGCGGTTGTGCCTCTGATAGTCCTGGAATTGCCTCCAACTTGGCTCTCGTACCGGTACTGACGATTACATTCGCGCCGCGTAGTTGACGGCTGCTTCCGTCGCGCAAAGCGATTTCCACGGTTCTCGGACCGATGAATCGGCCGGTTCCTAAAATGAATTCCGCTCCCGTGCTCCTGTAGTTTTCCAGATAGATCTCGTTCAGACCGGCTACCATCGTGCGCTTGCGTTCGCGGACGCCCGACATATCGATGGTGAAGCCGGCATGAGCGATGCCGAATTCTTTGCTTCGGCGAAAATAGGACGCAACCTTCGCACTGTGGATTATGTTCTTGCTTGGCAGGCAGGCTATGTTCGGGCACGATCCGCCGATGTATTTGCGATCGACAACTGCGACCCTTTTTCCTTCTCCGGCAAACGTCCACGCAGCAATGGTGGAACCCGTGCCGCCGCCGAGAATGACCAAATCGAACTCTTCTGGTTGCATACGTTCCTTTCTCAAAGATCAACAATGACATTCGTATCTGGCTGCGAGCAGCACAAGAGCAGGTTTCCGGAGGCAGGCTTCTCGAGTGGCGCAGGGTTATAAGTGATCGATCCTTCAATCAGGCCCGTCATGCAGGTGTGGCACACTCCAGTTCGGCACGACCACCGGACTCGAACGTCGCACGCTTCGGCCAGTTCGAGCAAACTGCTGTATCTTGGATCCCACGCGGCCGTGATCCCGCTGCGCGCAAACGAGACTGAGGGGCCAAATCCAAGCGGCCCTTGTGGCACGTGCGGAGCGTGATCAAGCCGCGCCATGCCAGGTGTAATCCCCTGAAGGGCACCGAAAACCTCCGTGTGCACATCCTCGTCGTGCACACCCCAGTTTCGCAGCCCATCCCACATGTTCTGCAAAAATGAAGACGGGCCGCACAAATAGAAGTCACTATTCCGTGGTACGCCAATTCTCTCCAGCATAGCTCTGTCAATGTGCCCAGAAGCATCGAAGTCGATCTCTAGTCTGTCAGTAGCAGCGGGCCTGCTGTAGACGATATAGCTTCGTTCGCGGGAGAGCTGCTCTAATAAGGATCGCGATTCTTGCGCGAATGGATGTTCGCTGCGAGTGCGTGCTCCATAGATCCACCACACTTGCCGTTGTGATCTTTCAGCGACGAGTGCGTGCAGCATCGACATTACGGGCGTTGCGCCGATGCCGGCGCTCAGCAGAACCACAGGATTCTCGCCGGGGCGCAGAGTAAAGCTCCCCCGCGGCGCGCTGACATCCAACACATCTCCTTCTCGCACGCGATTGCATAAAAATGAACTTCCAATCCCATTCGATTCATTCTTGACGCTGATGCGAAAGTGATCGGCTCCTGGCAGCTCCGACAATGAATAGGTGCGAAGAACCGGTGGTTTGTCCGGTTCGACATGCAATCTCAACACAACAAATTGACCGGGTTGGAAGAGAGGAAGAGCTTGTCCGTCGAGCGGGACGAGAACGAAGGAAGTCACGGTGTCGCTTTCCTTACGCATCTGCGCGACTCGCATTTGTTTGAATCCGGGCCATGCTGGTGCTTTTTCCTCATTTGCGAGTCCCGGATTCCCCTCCATTTTCGCGCATGACTCTTGCTTGAGCATTGCGCGGAATGAACTTTGCCAACCCTTGCTCAATGCAGGAATCCGAAGTGCAGGCTCTAGTTGCTCCCTCGAATGTCCGGGCAAATACAGGAGAGCATCAATTTCCGCCACGGTGATCCGTCCTGGACCATCAGCAATTCGTACGATCTCGTCGCCCGCCCCAACTTCTCCTTCCTGCAACACGCGAAAGTAGAACCCTGGTCTGTGATGTGCAACAAGCAGGGCTGGCATTCGAGGTTCATTCATGCGAATGCCGACGCGGAAGCAGGTTACGCGGGGTTGTGTCACTTCAAAGACCGCATCACCAATGCGGTATCGATCACCGATACAAACCTCGTCATCGGCAAGTCCTTCAACCGTGAAATTCTCTCCGAACTGGCCGAAACTAAGAGCATTGCGCTCAAGGACGCGTTCCCAGTATCGGTACGAATCCACTTGGTAGACAAATACGGCTCGCTGCTCACCACCATGACCGGCAAGATCCGCTTGGGCGTCACCATCGATATTGAGCTTGCGGACCATCCGCCGCTCCTCTACCGGAAGCTTCCAGATCGCTGTTCGCACAGTGCTGCCGTTCCAGGTCACTTCGCGCGGAAGACCGACATTCAGCGAGAGCAGTCGGGCCATTAACGACGTCCTCCTCCTCGGCGCAGGAACAGAAGCCAACTCATAAAGAAAGCAGGAGGATCATGTTCGCTTCTCCTGACTTTCTGCGCGACGCTGGCCAACACCATTCGCGGCAAGGAAGCCTTTCATCGCGGCGGCAATTTCCACGACGTGCGTCTCAATCGCAAAATGACCTGTATCGAGGAATTGGACCGTCGCGTTGGGTAAGTCTTTTCGAAACGCCTCTGCACCTGCAGGAATGAAAAAAGGATCATTCTTACCCCAGATGGCAAGCAAAGGTGGTTTCGATTTACGGAAGTATTCCTGAAATTTTGGATAGAGCTTCACATTCGATGCATAGTCAAGAAAGAGATCGAGCTGAATCTCATCGTTCCCTGCACGTTCAAGGAGTGCCGAATCCAAGGTGTACGACTCGGGCGGAACGACCTCTGGATTACTAACACCGTGCGTGTATTGCCATCGTGTTCCTTCCAGCGTCAAAACACTTCTTCTGAGGACCTCTCGATTTTCCGCAGTTGGTTTGGCCCAATATTTCCGGATCGGCCCCCAGGCATCACCAAGGCCTTCTTCGTATGCGTTTCCATTCTGTGAAACGATCGCTGTGACTCGCTCAGGGTGCGCCATCCCCAGGCGGAAACCTGTGGGCGCTCCGTAGTCGAATACATAGATCGCATAACGGTCGATTTTGAGTGTTTCGGTAAATGCTTCGATGGTTGATGCCAATCCATCGAACGAGTACACATACTGTCGTCCGGCCGGAACTTCTGTAAATCCGAAACCAGGGAGGTCCGGAGCGATTACGCGATAGTCACCGGCGAGACGAGGAATCAGTTCGCGAAACATGAACGACGAAGTGGGGAACCCATGTAACAAGAGAACTACCGGCGCTTCACTGTCTCCGCCAGCCCGATAAAATACTCGGACACCGTCGGCTTCGACCCTGTGGATGGATGTCCGGGGCACGCTGAATTGGGTGCCGACCTGTGAAGTCACTTTGATTGCACTCATCACAATTCCTCTCAGGTCTGTCGCGCTTAGCGTTTAGCGCTGCAGGTCCATAGCGCTTCATAGGCAAGCAACATGCCAGAAGAGTCCGCCCAATCTGGGTCAAGTTCGGCACGATAAGTCGTTTCGTTTTCACAAAATCTGTTCATAAGAGAGCACAAGATCTAAATCTTGACTGAGAAAGTTGTGACGAATCTCCACCAGTGACGGATTTTGGTCGCCATTTTGTCGCATCTTAGTCGTGACAGTATGTAGTCATTTGTCCCAGACCTTCTTACGTTGCCAAACGTATTCCGGTGAACTGCCAACGCGTTGCTGGTTGAAAGAAATTGCGATAGGTTGCACGCACGTGAATCGCGGGTGTGACGCAGGATCCTCCACGCAAAACCGTCTGACCGCACATGAACTTGCCGTTGTAATCACGCAACGGACCAGGAAGGGGTTTGTAACCCGGATAACCGGTGTACGAACTCGTCGTCCATTCCCAGCAGTCCCCGAAAAGTTGTTCGACACCTTCACCGACCGCAGTTGCAGGGTGCAACCTTCCCGTGTCGAGCAGATTTCCGTGCGGCGGGGTTTGGCTTGCGACGCATTCCCATTCCGCTTCCGTCGGTAGTCGGCATCCTCGCCAACGTGCAAACGCATCAGCCTCAAAGAAACTTATGTGGCACACGGGCGTATCAAGTAACTCGGAGAGTCCGTGCCAACCCCTTAAGGTGAAAACGCGCCAGCCAGTCTTATCGCCGGCATCACGTTCCCAATAGAGTGGTGCCTGCCAATCTGCCCGTTTTACAGTTTCCCAGCCTTCGGAAAGCCAGTATTCGGCACGCGTATATGCGTCGTCCGACATAAATTCCAGATATTCACGGCATGTGACACTACGATTTGCAATCTGGAAGGGTTCCAGATAGACCTTGTGGCGGGGGGTCTCGTTATCAAAGCAGAAATTGAGAGGGTCCGCCGGCTGAAGTGGATAACCGATTTCAATCAGACCCCCGTTCAGGCTCTGCCACCTCAGCTTGGGAACTGAAAGATTTCTTTCCGAAGCAAGCCGATCCGCAGCGTACGACGGATGCAGGGGATTCGTGAAAAAGGCATGTTTGATGTCAGTCAGCGCGAGTTCCTGGTGCTGCTGTTCGTGGTTGAGACCTAAGATGGTACGCCGCAAAGACTCCTCGTTAATGGGGCCCTCGAGGAGTCGCTGCATCTCATGATCAACGTGCGCACGAAACGCGAGGACTTCATCGAGCGAGGGACGGGAAAAAGAAGCGCGGAGCTTCTTATCCGGGATATTCTCGCAGAGTGAGTTGTAATAACTATTGAACAGCCAACAGAACTCTTCGCGAAAAGGCTTGTAGTCTCTGAGAAAAGGACGAAGCACGAATGTTTCAAAGAACCATGTGGTGTGAGCCTGATGCCATTTCACCGGACTGGCCTCCGGGCATGACTGCACCATCTGATCCTCAGCCGAAATACTCGCGACGAGAGAACGCGTCACTGAACGGACAGCTTGGTATTTCTCCAGGTGATTCATGGCAGAGATCGATAGCTATCGACCGACCAAGGAGTTGGACCAATCAACGCAAGCGCGACAATACAAGCAATGTAGAGGAGATCGCACTCGTATCCGGGCGGTCCGAACTGTGCTCTCCCGTTGCTGACACTTATCAGCTTAATTGAACTAAAGCCATATGGCAGATGAACCGTGAAGATCGCAACCGCAAGCAGAATGCTGGCCGGAATACTCACCAGAGGAACGAAGGCTCCAATCAGGAAAGCGATGCCAGAGATGATCTCAGTCGCGATTGTGACCCAAGCCATAAGGTGCGGCAGAGGAACACCCGTTGCATGAAGGATACTGGCGAACGCTTGTGGGCCCTTGAACCATTTCGCTAGGCCGTGCGCCAGAAATCCATAACCGACGACCAATCGAAGCGGGATCCCTGCGTATGGCGCAAACTTCGCACGCACATCCCGCCAAACCAGTATATTCGCTACCCGAGAAGACATCGTTTCTCCTACACTGCGACGCCGGTGCCGATATGAAACGTACTCCCGCTCAGGCGGGACCGTACTTCAGAGCCGATGTAGGCACCGCTTCTGAACGCACGGATCGCGCCAAGCAAGAAGCATGCGAATCGAAGGAAGGAGATTCGATCTAAAAAGTTCTTCTAATTGGAGATGCTCAGATAATGACGGCAAAGGTGTCTTCGTGACTGATGACGAAATCGTGATGAATCTCCGTCAGTGACGGGAATTCCACACTCGGTGGATTAGCACGTGCTCTTTTTTGGAGTAGCATGAGAGAGGAGCGTTTATGGAGACCGCAGGGCAATCTCCTACACAATTCCGACCGAGAGTTGAACCGACGGACAACGAATCGGGCCTCATCTCCAGCGAATCTGTACTCAACATTCTAAAGTTGATTTTGGCTGGATCTCCGCTGCCTGATGTGCTGACGATCATTGCTCAGTTAGTCGAATCTCAAGGCAAAGGCACTTTGTGCACAATCTGGCTTCCCGATGTTGACGGAAGCCAACTCCGATGCGCGGCAGCGCCCAGTCTTCCTGGATTTAGTGCTCATGTAGGGCCCACGTTTGTGGGGCCAAAAGGGGCATCGTGCGGCACAGCTGTTTATCGCAGGGAGCCGGTCTATGTGCCCGACATCCTCAGCGACTCCCTCTGGGACGACTATCGGGAGTTGTTTGCGCCGTATGGTATTCGTTCGGTTTGGTCGCGACCCTTATTCGCCGCCGAACGTAAAGTCCTGGGCACCTTCGCCATCCTCTATCGTGAAGTGCGGAGTCCTGACACTAGAGACCTGCAGTTGATCGAGAATGCCAGCCACATTGCGGGGATTGCGATTGAACGCCACATCAATGAAGAAGCGTTACGGCATGAACGTGATCGACTGCGCTTGCTGCTGGAAATTACGTCCAGCATGACCTCAAAGCTGGACCTTCGCCGTTTGGTCGAGGCGCTATCGACGGACCTTCTGCGCGTCACGCGATGTGACTTTTGTTCGCTGCTCCTTCCTGATGCTGACAGTGGGGAATTGCGCATGACGATTTTGTACAACCCTGAGCCGCGAGGTTACGTCTGCGACGGAATCATACCGGTCCATGGTTCGCTCTGCGGCAAAGCTTTCTGGACCGGTAAGACTCAACACTTTAATCACGTTGAGGAACATCGAAACGACCCGGAAACCTTCGGGAACAGCGTAGGTCGCCCTTACTATCAACGTCACATGGACGAAGGTTTGATATCAGGCTGCGATCTCCCGCTTATCGGCAGACGCGGCGTGGTAGGCGTATTGGCCGCCCTAAAGCGGTCAGAGAGGGCTTATTCCAAAGATGATGTCGCCTTTTTGGAGCAGGTTGCGGGCCAGGTAGCCATTGCTGTTGAGAACGCGTTGGACTACGAAAAGGCGATAAAGGACAGAGACAAAGAGACAAAACAAAGACTCTATCTCGAGGAGGAATTTCGCTCCGAGTTTGGGGAGATCGTCGGAGAGAGCCCCGCGTTGAAGACTGCGTTGAACCTAGTGTCAGTAGTGGCACCTACGGATTCGAGTGTGCTGATCCTGGGCGAGACGGGAACCGGTAAGGAACTTATCGCGCGTGCAATCCACAATCTGAGCAACCGCCGGGAACGAACCTTTATCAAATTGAATTGCGCTGCAATCCCGCTTGGGCTTTTGGAAAGTGAATTGTTTGGCCATGAGAAAGGCGCATTCACTGGAGCGATTGCGCAAAAAACGGGACGCTTTGAACTTGCGAACAAGGGTACGCTCTTTCTCGACGAGGTCGGAGACATTCCGTTGGAACTTCAGGCGAAATTGCTACGCGTCCTGCAAGAGCAAGAATTCGAAAGACTCGGCAGTAACCGCACGCATAAAGTTGACGTCCGTCTGATCGCGGCCACGCATCGTGATTTGGCCGCGATGGTAAAGCTAGGGACATTTCGCGAGGACCTTTATTATCGGTTGAAAGTATTTCCGATTAAAGTTCCGGCTCTTCGGCAACGCACTGAAGACATTCCAAAACTAGTCTGGCACTTCACAGAGTTTTACGCGCGACGAATGAACAAGAGAATCAACGAAATCCCTCCAGAGACGATGGATGCACTTGGGCGATACCGGTGGCCGGGAAATATTCGGGAATTACAAAACTTTATCGAGCGAGCAGTGATATTGTCTCCTCACTCTGTGCTACGCGCCCCAACTTCTGAACTAGAGCCATTCAGTTCACATATCGAATCCAATTTGCCAATCAGCGGTCTTGCACAGGTCGAACGGGATCATATCCTTCACGCGCTTGAAGCAAGTAATTGGGTTATCGGCGGTCGGAATGGTGCAGCCGAGAGGCTTGGGATGAAGCGAACATCATTGGTCTACAGGATGAAAAAGCTTCATATCACCCGCCCGTTAGCATCTCCAGATAGGGCTGCCGTCAACAGTCCCGCAAATCAAGACTAATTTCTTGGTGGCTCCATATTTGCTGCGGGATCGAGATCGGGTAAAAGCTGGAGAGCGCATGCCGTACTTCGTGCTTGATGGCGCTGGCATTTACCACAAATTGAATGGGCCTGCGTTTCACTGCATCGCGTTCTCGATGGAAGGAAGCAGTTTCCAGGCGATGAAAAATGGACTCGAGACGCGATACTCTGAGTTGGTCGATTTTAATGCGGACCAATAAATTTTGGAGGTCCTAACTGGCAAAATAACTGCGGCTTTACTGTTGCGAAACCTTCGAGTTGAAGGTGGGACGATACCTTGCGATCGAAGGTAGAGCGTTATTGCGCCGTAGTGTTCAGCCGTGTGAAAGAAGGCGAGATTCAACAGAAACGCTTTGTTCACGATTTTGTTACGCGAGGCGGGGAAATCGACCGTCTCCAGGAGCTCGGTATCGGACGCCGAAGTAAACGCCCTATCGCAGTAGGCGAATGACGACTTGAGTACGCTAAGAATCTCGTTTTTGGTCGTCTTCGTTTTTTCCAGAACACCGGCTTCGACCGGCGTGACGCCGGGAAACGGATTCGGCTGACCCAGGCAACAAGACGCGAAAAGGTAAATGGTATCGGCGATGTGCGCAACTTGCTGTCCGAAGCTGCGCACATTCGGATCGAGCTTCATGGAGTAGCTCGATTCCGGCATGATCTCTGCTGCAGCGATCACGTCGGCTTTCACGATTTCGTAAAGGTCCCGCGCTGATTTGAGAATGGGAGTGGTTTCGGTTTGGGCTTGGGTCGACATGAATACTTGTCTCCTTTGAAAAATTCGGGGGCAGGTTGATGTGTCCCGGGGGACAGATCAACCTGTCCCAAGAGACAATGTCGGACGCAGTCACAAGTCGCCGCTCGATCTCGCGCGTTTCCATTGAATGATCCGGTTCATATGGTGACGGTCATGGAAACATCGCATGTCGACCAATCCCGCGATACTGCGGATCCAAGGTTGCCCGGGGACACCGGTCGGCGCGATGCCAATCGGATGTTCAGTTATAAGCGTCGGAATATCGATTTCGTATAGCAGATCCTGGAACCGAACGGTTTCGCGCTCGATCTCGCCGACCAGTTCGTCCAGCGATTGTGAGCGCCGTATAGCAACCTTCTCGGCATTCCAGGATCGCGGGCCTCCGATTTCGTCGAAGAGGATTTGATAGCCGACTCCCATCCCCGCTGCAAGAATCCCGGCTTGAGATCGGAACTCAACCGCCCACGATCCGACATGCGCCATCAGATCTTTAAGCGCCCATTCGGAAGTGATCAATTCGCCTTGATCTGCGGCAAACCATTCGGAATTCCAAAGTTCGCGCCAGTGTAACAGCAGGTCTTCCAATTGAATCCAGAGAGTCGCCGGTCTTAGACGGATTGATGGCTTAGCAGGCGCAATGATTTGGTTTAGAAGATGGTGCCAGTCGTGTTGCAACTGCATATCAATATGGTCGCGAGACATCAACGGATCCCTCCGACTCCGCAGATTGCAAATGTCGCCGTAAATATCCGAGCGTATTCCGGTAGCGGTGATCGACGGCGGATTCGCTGATCCCCAATGTGCGTGCGATCTCTTTAGCGGAAATTCCGGCAAGCTTGCCCGTGAGGATGGCGACGTCGTCTTCACCGCAATGCCTCTTTGCAAAATCCACGCAGCGTGCGAGCGTCAGATCGTCAATGAGGCGCTCAGGCATGCGCATCCCGAAGTGGTCCTGGCACGGACTCGTCAGTGGAGCTGAGACTGACGATATTTAAAAGTGTGTTAATTAGTACGCGGCGAAGATGCGTGGTTTCGTTGCGATGGTGACGGGCTGGTGACTTCCTATCCGTTGCAGTATCACCGGTGGCGGCGACACGATTGAATACGAGACGACTCAGAGCTTTGACTTTTAACTAATTATTATTCGAGGTGCTGCGGTCGGGCTTGGGGGCGTAATAGCCTTGTTTCGTGTGCCACGCGAACTTCGGCATATTCTTCGGAGGATTGATCTTCACCGTTACTTCGCGCCACGTTCCGTCGAGACTCTTGTTAGTAGGTGTATACGTGACCGTGTAATGGTTTCGCAGGTCATGGGCAATGTGTTTTACCAATTCCTCTACTTCATCAAGATTTTTTGGAAAGTAGGCTTGCCCGCCTGTGATCTCCGCAAACTTCAGCAGGTCTTCCTTCGCCTTCTTTGAAGGTGGCTTTTTAAACAAGCCGCCGCGCTGATCGTCTTGTTCCAGTAGTCCGACGGCATACAGTGTCACTTTCGATTGGCGGAGCGCCTCGATCACTTTATTGATTCCATATTTGCTGACGTTGTCTTCGCCGTCGGTAATCAGCAAGATCGCTTTCTTATCTTTCTTTCCATCCTTCGTCACTTTTTCGGCTGCAAGATACAACGCGTCGTACAAGGCTGTCTCGCCTCGGGCGTCGATATTTTCAAGAGCATCGATGAGATCGCCAATGCTGCCGGTGAAGTCCTGCTCGAGGTATGCAGAATCATCAAAATTGATGATGCACGTCTCGTCTTCCGGATTACTTTCGCGTACAAATGACAAGGCGGAGGAATTCACTCGCTCGCGCTTGTTACGCATGCTCCCGCTGTTGTCGATGACTAATCCAAGGCTGAGTGGAATGTCTTCATGCCGAAAAGTCTTGATGGTCTGCTGGATTTTGTCTTCGAAAATCTGAAAGTGCTCTTGTTTAAGACCGTCGACGGGCCGGCCTTCTTTGTCGAGAACGGAAATCGGCAAATTCACCTCAAGCGTTTCGACACTGAGAGTGTATTCCTTATCTTTGTCCTGCTTCTGCAGTTGAGGTTTGTCTTGTCCTAAAAGAGAAAGGGAAAAGAAAACGACGGCTAAACTAGAGATAGTTTTACGTAACATTCTGGTTCAGATGAAACCTTTTGCTCGTTAGTCTTTACTCGCCGGAGCAGCATCGGCCATCGGTGCGTAATATCCCTGTTTCGCGCGAACGTTCAAGTGCTGGATACCTTTTGGAGGATTCACTTTGACGCGAAGCTTACGCCACTTTCCATCTTTCGCTCCATTTGTCGAATGATACCCAATGACATACTGGTTTTTCAGTTCGATCGCGATCTTCGTGCAAATGTCTTCCAGTTCGTAAACCGAATCCGGAAAAAACGCGCGACCGCCAGTAAGATCGGCTAGCTCTTCGACCATGGCTCGCCCTGTATGGCCGGCACTCAGCTGAGAATTCCATTCGTCCACGATACCGATTCCGTAGATCTGCACGTCCTGTTCTTTGACGAACTCTTTGACGTTTTGGAAAGTGTATCTGCTGCGATTATCTTCACCATCGGTAATGAGAAGAAGGGCTTTCTTGGGATTGTTTCCTTCCTTTAGTTTTTCGAGGCCAAGATAAACGGAGTCATACATGGCAGTCATGCCTTTAGCGGGCGCCAGGAGCAGCTTGTTCTGAAGCTTCGATACATCAGTCGTGAAATCTGAGGTCAGTTCGGGCCGGTTGGCAAACTCGACGAGGAAGTATTCGTCTTCGGGATTTCCGGTCTTCAAGAAGGTCGCTGCTGCACTGCGAGCCGTCGCGATCTTGTCCTTCATGCTGCCGCTCACGTCGAAAATGACGCCGACACTGATCGGAACATCTTCAGCGGAAAAATACTCAAGCTTCTGTTCGACCTTATCTTCCCAGATTTGGAAGTGCTGGGACTCGAGTCCGCTGACATACCTGTTCAGCGAATCCGTAACAGTGGCACTTACAAGGACCAAATCGACGTCGATCTTCAGCGTTTGAACTGGTTTCTTGTCGGCGGAGGTTTCCTGGGATGATAGAGCTCTGCCTGCAAACATGGCCACAGGCACGCCAATCAACAAAAGCGAAGCCACGATGAGAGTCCAGTTTTTCCAGGTCATTGCCCTCTCCATAGGGTACTCGTCGAGCTGCGACTACAAAGTAGCGTCATTATATTGATGTCTTCTTTGAGAAAGCAACTCGATCGATCCCCTTTTTTTTGGAAATCCAGAGAGTTTACCGACGCTCTGCGGTGCAAGTTTTCTGCCAAAGAACCTCCTATGTCCCATGGGGCCATGCTAAGATCAAGCGCGGTGTTTTGATGAAGGTCGATGCCGCAATCGCGATCATCCCCGCCCGATTCAATTCCACTCGTTTCCCCGGAAAACCAATAGTCGAAATCGATGGAAAGACCTTGATAGAACACGTTTACCGGCGCGTTGAGCAAGCTGCGCTCGTGGAGCGCATCGTTGTAGCGACAGACGATCGCCGGATTGCTGCGGCGGTACAAAGGTTTGGGGGGACCGCCATCATGACCCGTGATGACCATCCGAGTGGAACCGACCGTTTGGCGGAGGCGGCACAGGACCTGGATCCGGCAACCCTCGTCGTGAACGTCCAGGGCGATGAGCCCATGATCCACCCCGATGACATTGATAAGGCGATAGCCGCAGCCCGTCTCCAGGATGCGGAGATCGTCACGCTAAAGACCAAGCTTGAGGACGCGCAGGGCAACGATCCCAACCGCGTGAAAGTTGTTACCGACCAAAATGGTATGGCGCTCTATTTTTCACGATCGAAAATTCCATCGGGAGGGACCTGTTTTCTCCACGTGGGTTTGTACGTTTACCGCGTTGGTTTTCTGAAAAAGTTCACAAAACTGGAAGCCGGGCCACTCGAGAGGGCGGAGCGGCTGGAGCAATTGCGAGCACTGGAGCACGGATATCGCATTCGCGTCGTCGAGGTTGCAAACGAATCGTGGGGAATAGATACACCGGAGGATCTGGAGAGATTTAGGGAGAAATAATGGATAAGAAGTACATCTTCGTGACGGGCGGCGTCGTTTCATCACTGGGCAAAGGATTGGCGTCCGCATCGATCGGATGTTTGCTCGAAGGCCGGGGATTTACCGTCAACCTGCTGAAGTTCGACCCTTACTTAAACGTAGACCCCGGCACAATGAGCCCGTACCAGCACGGAGAAGTCTACGTCACTGATGACGGAGCCGAGACGGACCTCGATCTCGGCCACTACGAGCGTTACACGCACGCGGAGCTGACGCGCAAGAACAATCTCACCACCGGCCGCATTTACGAAACCATCATTCAGAAGGAACGCCGCGGCGACTATCTCGGCAAAACAGTGCAGGTGATTCCGCACGTTACGAACGAGATCAAGGCGGCCATTCATCGCGTTGCGGAGCGCATCGACGTTACGATTGTCGAAATCGGTGGAACCGTCGGCGATATCGAATCTCTTCCTTTTCTCGAAGCAATCCGGCAGATGCGGCAGGAAGTTGGACGTGAAAACTCCCTGTTCATTCATCTTACGCTCGTACCATTCATTCCAACTGCCGGCGAGTTGAAGACTAAGCCTACGCAGCACAGCGTGAAGGAATTGCTCGAAATCGGAATTCAAGCGGACATTCTGCTATGCAGGACCGACCGATTCCTGTCCGGTGACATGAAGGCGAAGATTGCTCTTTTCTGCAACCTTTCCGAGCACGCAGTGATCACGGCGAAAGATGTCGCGAGTGTCTATGAGGTTCCTTTGGTCCTCGCGGCGGAGGGACTCGATGACGAGATTGTGCGGCAGCTCCATCTGCCGAAAACAGAGCGTCACATGGAGGATTGGAAATCACTCGTCGATCGAGTCCAAAACCCGATCGACGAAGTATCGATTGGCGTTGTCGGAAAGTACGTCGAACTCGAAGACGCATACAAGAGCTTACGCGAAGCTTTGATCCACGGGGGCCTCGTCCACAACCTGCGGACGAAAATTCACTGGATCGAAGCCCAAAGCCTGGAGGATGGAACCGATCCGGTGAAGCTCCGCCAATTCGATGGAATACTCGTGCCGGGAGGGTTTGGTAAGCGAGGTATTCCGGGAATGATTCGCGCAATTCAGTTCGCTCGAGAGGGAAAGGTCCCGTATTTCGGAATCTGCCTCGGAATGCAGTGCGCCGTCATTGAGTTTGCGTTGAATGTTTGCGGTTTGAAATCCGCGAACAGCACAGAATTCGATGCGAACACGCCATACCCCGTCATCTACAAACTTCGCGATCTGCTTGGCGTCGATACCATCGGTGGGACGATGCGGCTGGGAGCTTATCCCGCCGATCTAAAGTCTGGCTCATTGGCAAATCGTGTTTACGATTCGACAAACATTTCCGAAAGGCACAGGCACCGGTATGAATTCAATCGACAGTTCGAGAAAACATTGACTGATCACGGGCTGATCATTTCCGGTGTGTCGCCGGACAAGAATTTCGTCGAAATTATTGAGCTGGCAGATCATCCTTGGTTTCTGGCTTGCCAATTCCATCCGGAATTCAAATCGAAGCCGCTGGCACCGCATCCGTTGTTCGCGTCATTCGTTGGTGCGGCATATGAGCATCGTCTGAATCACACGACCGCTTCGGCTGCAGCAAGGCTTGCGTCGACGGAGAGAGCGGCTCGATAACGGCAGAGTGAGGCATCTTGCTTTACGATATACCGGGTTTTGACATAGACCTGTCTCGCGATCTTTTTCTGATCGCCGGCCCTTGCGTCATCGAAAGCCGCGAGCATGTATTTTTCATGGCGTCCGAGTTGAAGAAAATCGCCGCCGCTCATCACATGCCGTTCATCTTCAAGGCTTCTTACGACAAAGCGAATAGGACATCGATCAAATCCTTCCGCGGTCCTGGTATAAACGACGGGCTCAAGATCCTTCATGAAGTTCGAGAGACGCTACGGCTGCCAATCCTTTCCGACGTACATGAGCCCTCGCAGTGCAGGCCTGCGGGCGAGGTTCTGGATATTCTTCAAATACCGGCATTCCTTTCGCGCCAGACAGACCTGCTTGTTGCAGCGGCGCACACCGGTAAAATCGTCAATGTAAAAAAAGGTCAGTTCCTGGCTCCATGGGAAATGAAGAACGTCGTGGAGAAAATGCGTGAGGCCGGCAACCAGCGCCTGCTGCTGACCGAGCGAGGGGCGTCGTTTGGCTACAACAACCTCGTAGTCGACTTCCGCAGTTTTCCTATCATGCAAAGTTTCGGTTGTCCGGTTGTGTTCGACGTGACGCACAGTCTGCAATTGCCAGGCGGTCAGGGACAAAGCTCGGGTGGACAGCCCGAGTACATCCCGCAACTTGCGCGTGCGGGCGTTGCAGCGGGCGTCGACGGTTTGTTTATGGAGGTTCACGACAATCCTGCAAACGCTTTGTCGGATGGGCCAAACGCACTACATCTCTCGTTGTTGCCTGAGTTGTTGAATCAACTTGTCGGAATACGGAAATGCCTGAAAAAGACGTGACCCCACTAGCCTGGAAAATTGAGCTGCTGTTGATGGATGTCGATGGCGTTTTAACGGACGGCACATTGCTTCTCGTACCAATGCCTGACGGGACGATCGTTGAGGCCAAAGCCTTCAATGTCAATGACGGTGCCGCGCTTGCGATGGCACGCCGCGCGGGATTAAGGACGGGTATCATTTCGGGAAGAAGCTCCGCGGCATTAACAAGGCGCGCCGAAGAACTCAAAGTGGACTTCTTTTATCATGGCTTGAATCCTAAAAAGACTGTCGCGATCGAGGAGATTTTTGCGAAAACCAGATTGCCGAAGGATCGCGTCTGCTACGTCGGAGACGACGTGCAGGATCTGCCGATTTTCAGCCGAGTCGGATTCCCAGTCGCCGTTGCCAATGCGGTGCCCGAAGTTGCGGCTCGTGCTGCGTATGTGACTCGCGCCGGCGGCGGTCATGGCGCCATCAGGGAAATTGTGGAGTTAATCCTCCGAGCTCAAGGCAAGTGGGACGCTGCCCTGAGCGAGTTCACAGATTGAAAAGGGAAGAGTCACAAGAAGCACCAAAATACAAAATTTTTGTGCTCCTTGTGCTTTTTGTGGCTTGTTTCTGATCTCTAAACTTCGATTTTTGCCTCCATCGTGATTTTCGCATTCAACAGCTTCGAAATTGGACAACCGGCTTTCGCGTTGTCAGCGGCGGTTTGAACCTTTGCGCGATCCGCGCCTGGTGCTTTGATCGTCACCTCTAGGTGACTCGTCGTTACGGAAAAACCATCTCCGACTTTCTCGAGAGCCACTGTCGCAGTGGCTGAGATGCTTTGCGCCTTTATGCCGACACCATCCAATTGTGCAGACGTGGCCATCGCGAAGCAGCTTGAGTGAGCCGCGGCGATCAATTCTTCAGGGTTGGTTCCCTTCTCATCTTCAAAGCGTTTTGCGAAAGAGTACGGTGTGTTTGCAAGGACACCGCTCTCGGCCGAGATCGTTCCTTTGCCATCTTTCAATCCACCTTGCCACACCGCCGACGCTTTCCGTTTCATGAGCCCTCCTGATATGTAAATTGAACCTAAGAAGCTTACCTCATGGAGTACACTCTACAATCTAGGAAAAACCACATGCGACCAAGGACTTTTGGCTTAGCCGTGTCTCTATTTTTAGCTTGCGCGTGCACTCGTACCACCAGCAGCGACACTGCACCCACTGCCGCGGATGCGAAGAAGTTTATCGACGACGTCAACGCGACCACACTAAAGCTCGCAACGGAAGCTTCACAAGCGGGGTGGGTTGCTGAGACCTACATAACCGGCGATACGTCTGCCCTGAACGCTCGTGCCAACCAGAGGTTCATCGATACGTTGGCACGGTATGCGAAGGATGCCGTTCGGTTCGACCATACCGACGTCCCACCGGATCTGCGCCGTAGTCTGGACCTTCTGAAAGTAGCGTTAGTCATGGCGACTCCGTCCGACCCCAGGGAAGGCGAAGAACTGACCTCTATCGCGGCAAACCTGGATGCTGCCTACGGCAAGGGAAAGTGGTGCGAGGATCCAAAGAAGCCGGAAAGCTGTCTGGATATTAACCAGATTACCGAAATCATGCGGGTCTCGCGAGACGAGAAGAAGTTGCGGCAAGTATGGGAAGGATGGCACACGATCTCTCCGAGTATGCGCAAGGACTATGCCCGATTCGTTGACCTCTCGAACAAGGGGGCGAAGGAACTCGGGTTTCCCGATACGGGTGCCATGTGGCGTTCCAAGTACGACATGCCGGCGGAGGAGTTCACAAAAGAGTTGGACCGTTTATGGGATCAGGTTCGGCCCCTGTATCTAAAACTTCACGCGTATGTCCGGATGAAGCTTCGTGAAAAGTACGGCGACGTCGTGCCTGCGAACGGTCCTATTCCGGCACACCTGCTGGGAAATATCTGGGCACAGGACTGGACGAACGTGTATCCGCTGGTCGCTCCGAAAAACTCCGATCCGGGCTACGATCTGACGGCCATTTTGAAGAATCGCAAGTTGACGCCAGTCGATATGGTGAAAACCGGAGAACGCTTTTATACGTCCCTGGGCTTTTCGCCGTTACCTCAGACGTTCTGGGAACGTTCGATGCTCGTCAAGCCTCGTGATCGTGACGTTGTATGCCACGCGAGCGCATGGGATGTCGACAACGTCGAGGACCTCCGGATCAAAATGTGTATTGAGCCGACTGATGAAGACTTCAGGACGATACACCACGAACTCGGACACAATTTCTATCAGCGCTCATATAAAGACCTGCCCATGTTATTTCGCGACAGTGCAAATGACGGGTTTCATGAAGCGATCGGCGACACCATAGCGCTGTCCGTCACGCCGGAATATCTCGTCAAAATCGGAATGATCGAGAAAGCACCGGACTCCTCGCGCGACATCGGATTGCTCATGCAGCGGGCGCTCGAAAAGATTGCGTTCCTTCCGTTCGGATTGCTGATCGATCAATGGCGATGGAAAGTGTTTTCCGGAGAAGTGAAACCCGACGACTACAACAAATCCTGGTGGGACCTCCGCCTAAAGTATCAAGGCGTCGCCCCTGTTGCCGCGCGTAGTGAAGAATTCTTCGATCCGGGAGCCAAGTATCACGTTCCGGGCAATGTACCGTATACGCGTTACTTCCTGGCAGACATTCTTCAGTTCCAGTTTCATCGTGCGCTTTCTCAAACCGCGGGCTGTACCTCGATGCTTCATCGTTGCTCGATATATCAAAGTGCGGACGCCGGCAAAAAGTTGAATGACATGCTTTCGATGGGACTGTCGCAGCCATGGCCCGAAGCGCTGACGAAGATCGCTGGGACAAAGCAAATGGATGCGACGGCGATTCTCGATTATTTCAAGCCTCTGGACACCTGGTTGGATGAGCAGATCAAGGGAAAGCCGGTCGGATGGTAGCCCACACTACTTTAAATTCGAGACGCCTGGGTTTGTGCTAATGCGCTCGCGCGTTTGCGTGGAAGTTTCACCAGCACGGATGTTCCTTTTCCTTCCCCGGCACTAGTAGCGGTCACACTGCCGCCGTGCAGTTGGACGATGCTTCTTACTATTGCCAGCCCAAGTCCGAGCCCGCCGTGTCGTCGTGTTGGGGACGAGTCGGCTTGGCGGAATCGATCAAAAACGTAGGGTATAAAATCGGCATTAATGCCGATGCCGGTGTCGACAACCAGAATTTCGACATATCTTTCCGATGCGTTCAGAGTCAAAGTGATACGTCCTCCGGGCGGCGTGAACTTGATCGCGTTCGATAGTACGTGCGAAAGCATCTCGTGAAGGCGAGCGCTGTTTCCCTGAATGCGCGGCTCATGGTCCTTGATTTCGACGACCACGTCCAGTCGCTTCTCGGTTGCTGGCGAACGAATCGAGTTCACCGCGTTCCGTACGACGGCCTCGAGATCGACGATTTCCATATCGGCCCGAGCCTCTCCGGACAACATTGAGGACATGTCGAGCACCTTATCGAGGAGTCGCGCCTCGAGCTTGGCGTTTCGAAAAATAACATCCAAGCCGTGGGAAAGTCTGTCCTGGGAAACGTCGGTAATCTGCAAGAGTTTGGCCCATCCGACGATGGATGTGAGTGGTGTTCTCAACTCGTGCGACAGTATCCTGAGGAATTCCTCTTTAATTTCGTGAGATTCACGCCCAGCCAACAAGATTTCACGCTCGCGGATTAAGAGCTGGATGCGTTCCTCTTCGATTCGTTTTCGCTCACGGATGTCGCGCCATATTGCCCGGCCTTGAGTGATGCGGCCGCGAGTGTCCAGGACAGCCGTCATGTTCATCGAAACGTCGATTGTGTTCCCGGGTTTGCCGAGAATTTTCAATTCGACATTGCGTGCATCACCTGTTTGGCAAAAGCTGTCGAGGGCGTGTCTCGCGTCGGATAAACTCTCGGGATGGTAGAGTTCGAATACCTCACGACCAAGTAGCTCGTCCTTAGTGTGCCCGGTTAGTTCCTGCAGCGCGCGATTGCAATCCAGAATCCTGCCCGTACCAACATCGATCGAGGCCATGGCATCGGGAGCGTTTTCGTAGAGATCTTCAGCATGGCGGCGCTGATGGTCTATACGGTCAAGTGTTCTGGCAACCCACCATACTGCAACGCCCGTAACTATCAATCCGGCGGCGGCGAAAAACGCCAGGCTTGGATAGAGGGAACCCAACGTGTTGAGTCCTAACGCCCAGTCGAGAAATACCAGGCCGCCGATGGACATTACAGCCGCGCTGACGAACCGAGCCACGACCAACCATCGGCGTGCGGATTGATTACTAGTTGCCCTCAACACGACGCCGAGAATAGATCAAGCGCTTCTGCTATCAAAGTCGAAAGTAATTTTTGCGTTAGGTTTAGTAGGGTAATCGGCTGCACAATATCCGCCGACACTTTAATTAGTTCACCGAATCCTCTTTCCGCAGAGGAGGCTTGTTTGTCTCGGCATGTACGAGAGTTAGCGCAGGAAATCAAAGAAAAGGGTTTGAGCTACCCGGCTGAATTGCCCGCGCTCCTTGGACAGGCCGATGTCATTGCCCGAGATGACACCAATGATGCCCTGACGCTCGGACTTGCCCATCGCGCGGCTGCCAACGCCGAATACCTTCTGAACAATTTCGAACTTGCTTTGGACCGTTACAACCGGGCCGTTGCCATTTTCGAACAGATCAATGATGCAACGGAGTTGGGACGCACACTGCACGCAAAGGTCGGCCTCCTCTATCTTCTGACACGATTCGACGAGCTCTTCGAATGTTCCGAGCGGGCTCGCAAAATCTTCGAAGACCTCGGTGATCGAGGGCGTCTCGCAAGGCTGGATGTCAATCTGGCGCATGCATATCACCGTTTGGATCGCTACTCCGAGGCACTCACCTGCTGTGAACGGGCAATACCGGTCTTGGAAGAGATCGGCGACCAGGAGGGCCTGCTGGCGGCGCTCATCAATACAGCGGTTGTGCTGACTCCGCTGCATGAGTTTGAGAGAGCA
>Ga0114129_10000467_pt1 | contig 48450 bp, 51 predicted proteins | sample RhiMetdeltSRZDD1_FD_80071 | JGI IMG/M metagenome (GOLD analysis project Ga0114129, IMG submission 80071) | Populus rhizosphere microbial communities from Tennessee, USA - Rhizosphere MetaG P. deltoides SRZDD1 (version 2) (version 2) | ecosystem: Host-associated > Plants > Roots > Rhizosphere >...
AGCTCGTCGATCAGCTTCACGTTCGAGCCTTCCAGGAAGCCCTGCTGGACCTGGCCGCGGCCGCCGTCGCCGCCCGCGCCGAGCGTGGCGGCGCCGGACTGCTCGGTGGCGCCGTAGAGGTTGTCGCCGAGCGAGGACAGCCCGGCGGGGTTGCCGAAGGCCGCGAGCTCGATCTTCCCGAGCTGGGTCTCGGCGGTCTCGTCGGGCAGCTTGGCGAACACGCCGCCGTCGGCGGCGATGCGCACCTCGCGCGCGTCGGGCGGGAGCTGGAGCTGCGCGCTCAGGTGGTAGCCTTCGGCGCTCGCGAGGAAGCCGTCGCGGTCGACGCGGAAGGCGCCGTTTCGCGTGTAGGCGAGGCTGCCGTCGGGCAGCACCACCTCGAAGAAGCCGGCGCCGTTCACCGCCAGGTCGTAGGTCTCGCCGGTCTTCTTGATCTCGCCGGCGCCGAACATCTTCGCGCTCCCCGACACCGCCGCGCCCATGCCCATGCGGCCGGAGGCGGCGCGCGCGGCGTTCATGGCGCCCGGCAGCGGGATCGTGCGGTAGACGAGGTCGGCGAACTCGGTGCGGCCGCGCTTGTAGCCCGAGGTGTTGACGTTGGCGAGGTTGTTCGCGACGGTGTCGATGTTGAGCTGCTGCGCGTTCATCCCGGTGGCGCCGATGTAGAGCGAGTCGATCATTTGCGGTCCTCCCTTTCGTTGTCCTGGTCCTAGGGTTCGCCCAGCACGCCGAGGGCGCGTTCCAGCATTTCGTCGTGGCTGCGCAGCAGCCGCTGCCCGGCCTCGAAGTGGCGCATGGTCTCGATGAGCCGCACCATCTCGCGCATCGGCACCACGTTCGAGGCCTCGACGTAGCCCTGGCGCAGGCGCGGCGCTTCGAGCTCCTGGAGCGGCGTGTCGCAGGCGTACAGGCCGTTGCCGAGCGAGGTCATGGTCGCCTCGGCCGGCGCGCGCACGACGCGCAGCGCGCCGATCTGCTTGTCGCCGTCCCAGACGTTGCCGGCCTGGTCGATGCGCGGCTCGGACTGCGTCAGCACGATCTCGCCGCTCGTCCCCATCACGGCGGCGCCGTCGGGGCCCACCAGGCGCCCCGAGGAATCGAGCTGCAGCGCGCCGTGGCGCGTGAGCACCGGGCCGGCCGCCGACTGCAGCACGAGGAAGCCTTCGCCCTCGAGCGCGACGTCGAGCGGGTTGGCGCTGTAGCGCAGCGCGCCCTGGCTGCGGTCGATCTGCGCGCTGAGATGGGCGTCGAAGGGGCGCGCCACCGCGACGTCGCGCCGGAATCCGGGCGTGGTGGCGTTGGCGAGGTTGTGGCTGAGCAGGCGCAGCCGATCGACGTCGCTGTTCAGGCTTGCCCCGGTCAGCGTCAGCGCGTCCACGCGGCGGCTCCTGGCTGTTCCAGCGAGAACACGTGGGCGAGCAGCGCCGCGACCAGCTCGTAGAGCTCGGGCCCGATCGGCGCCTCCATCGGCAGGCGGTAGAGCTGCTCGGCGAGCGCGCCGTCGTGCACCAGCGGCGGGCCGCCGTGCGCCTCGCGGCTCCGCAGCAGCTCTTCGGCCGCGGCGCCGGCGCCCTTCACGATCACCTGGGGCACGCCTTCGCCCGGGTCGTACTTCAGTCCGACGATCTTCCTGATTTCGCTCATGCGCTCCTCTCTCAAATTCTCCGGTCCAGCGATCCCTGCGCGACGACGTGGTCGGCGACCGCGCGATAGGCGGCGTTGTGTCCCGCGCTTTCGCGCGGCTCATAGGCGATCTCGTCGACGGTCCAGCCGAGCTCGGCGAGCCGCCGCGACAGCTCGTCGCGCCGGCCGGCGAGCAGCTCGAGGGTCGACTCGCGCTCGGCGGCGAACCGCAGCCGCAGCCGCGAGTCGACCAGCCGCGCCGACACCTCGACGCCCCCGAGGGAGGCCGTGTCGAGGAGAAAGACGAGATGGCGTGAGCGCGCCTCGCCCTGGCGCGACTGGCGCGCGCCCTGGTCGAAGAGCGCGACGTCGACTTCCACCAGCCGCCCGCCGAGAAGAAGCGGCAGGGTGCCGACGCGATGCGATACCGCACCGCCGGTCTGCGTGTTCAGGACCCGCTGGCCGAGCTGCTCGCCGGAGCTTCCGCCCGGGGAGCCAAAGCCCTGCTGCTGCGCGTTCTCCGATCCAACCTGCAACGGCGCGGCCGCAAGCGGCGCGGGCTGTTCCGGATGGGATGGGGAAAGCGTGGCGCGCAGCGCTTCCTGGAGCTGCACTACGAGCTGCGGGCCAGGCGCGACCGGGAGAGCGTCCTTCGACCCTTCGGCCGCGGGGATCGCGGCGGGCCGGCGCCGCAGCAGCCCCTGCACCGCGTCGACCAGCTCGGGCTGCTGCGGCAGGCCGAGCTTCGCCAGCGTCATCGCCGCGAGCACGGTCGCCTGCGCGTCCGCCGCGCCTTTCAGCGAGCGCATCACGACCGCGCGCGTGGCGTCGTCGAGCTGGAGGCCGAACTGGGCGAACGTCGCGCCGAGTTGGTCTACCGGCTCATCGACTTTCCCCTGAAGGGGTGCTTGGAAAGTCTCTTCGCTTACGGCGGGCGGTAGCGGCTGGAGCTCGATGCGGTCGCCGACGGCGACGACGCGGCCGCGCACCAGCTCGCCCGTGCTGAGCGGCACGCTCGAGTCGACCACGCGCTCGCGGCCCTCGAGCGACACGAGGTAGCGGCCGCCCTCGTAGTGCTTGAGCACGCGCGCCTTGACGATCTGGCCGAGGCTCAGCGCCGAGGGCAGCTCGAGGTGCAGGCCGGCGGCCGAGACGTCGGTGGGCGAGATGCTCATGCGCCGACCATGGCGAAGGACTTGAGGCTGAGGCTGCTCGGGACCTCGGAGAGCGAGAGCACCGAGAGCTGGGGCATCAGGCGCTCGGTGAAGCGGCGCACGTGGCGGCGCAGCGCCGGCGCGCACAGGATCACCGGCACCAGGTCGCTCGAGAGCATGCGGTCGGCCTCGGCCGCGAGGCGGCGCAGGAGCTGCTCGGCGAGGCGCGGCTCGATCGCGAGCGCGGCGCGCTCCTCGACCTGGCGGATCGACGCCAGCATCTGCTGCTCGATCGCGGGATCGAGCGTGAGCACGTAGAGCTCGCCGGCGGGGCTGGCGAGCGTCTGGCAGATGGCGCCGCCGAGGCGCTCGCGCGCGAGCTCGGTCAGGGCATCGGCGTCCTTCACCTTCGCGCCGTGGTCGGAGAGCACCTCGAGGATCGCCTCGAGGTTGCGGATCGGCACCTTCTCGCGCAGCAGGTTCTGCAGCACCTTCTGCACCTCGCCGAGCGAGAGCACCTTGGGCACGAGGTCCTGCACCAGGCTCGGCTGCTGCTCGCGCACCCGGGCGATCAGGCGCTCGGTCTCGGCGCGCGTGAGCAGGTTCTGCGCCTGCTGCTTGATCACCTCGGTGAAATGCGTGACCAGCACCGTGAGGGGGTCCACCACGGTATAGCCCGCCTCGCGCGCGCGCGGCTTGACCGGGTCGAGGATCCAGTACGCCGGCAGGCCGTAGGTCGGGTCGCGCCCCTCGACGCCGTCGAGCCGCTCGCGGCTTCCTCCGGGGTTGATCGCGAGGCTGCGGTCGGCGAGGACCTCGCCGTCGGCCACCTTGGTGCCGAAGACGCGCACCTCGTAGCGGCTGGGGGCGAGCTTCTTCTCGTCCTTCACCCGCACGCGCGGGAACACCGCGCCCATGTCGAGCGCGAACTGCTTGCGGAACGCGACCACGCGCTCGGTGAAGCCGCCGCCGGCGCCGACCAGCGGGATCAGGCTCTGCCCGACGGCGAGCTCGATCGCCTCGACGCCCAGCATGCCGTAGAGGTCCGCCGAATCGCCCTCGGCCGCGCCGGCCTTGGCCTGCTCCTCGGCGGCGGCGCGGCCCTCGCGGCGCCGCGCCGCGAGGTAGACCGCGCCGGCGACCAGCGCGAGCCCCCCCACCGCCAGCACCGGCATCCCCGGCAGGAACGCGAGCCCGAGCAGCGCCAGCATCACCAGCAGCACCGCGCGCGGCTGCGACAGCATCTGGGTCGAGACCTCGGCGGCGAGGCGCGCGTCGGTCGCGGCCCGGGTGACGATGATGCCCGTGCCCGTGGCGATGACCAGCGCCGGCACCTGGGTCACGATGCCGTCGCCGACGGTGAGCAGCGTGTACGTCTGCAGCGCCTCGCCCCAGCTCATGCCGCGCTGCGCGATGCCGATCGCGAGGCCGCCGACGACGTTGATGAGGATAATGATGATGCCGGCGATGGCGTCGCCCTTGACGAAGCGGCTGGCGCCGTCCATCGCGCCGTAGAAGTTCGCCTCGCGCTCGATGGTGCGGCGCCGCTCGCGCGCCTCGGCCTGGTCGATCAGGCCCATGTTCAGGTCGGCGTCGATCGCCATCTGCTTGCCCGGCATGCTGTCCAGGGTGAAGCGCGCCGAGACCTCGGCGACGCGCTGCGCGCCGTTGGTCACCACCACGTACTGCACCACGATCAGGATGAGGAACACGATCAGCCCGACCACGTAGTTGCCGGCGACGACGTGGCTGCCGATCGCGGAGATCACGTCGCCGGCGTAGGCGTCCGACAGGATGAGGCGGGTCGCCGAGACGTTGAGCCCGAGGCGGAACAGCGTCGCGATGAGGAGGAGGGAGGGGAAGGTGGAGAAGCCGAGCGGCTTCTCCATGTAGACCGTGAGAAGCAGGAGCAGCAGCGCGAACGAGAGGTTCGCCACCAGCAGGAAGTCGAGCGCCCACGGCGCGATGGGCGCGAACAGCACCAGCAGGATGAGCATCAGCCCGACCACCAGGGCGAGGTCGCTCTGGGCGCCGAACACCCTGCGCAGCGCGGCGATCATGCGCGGACCTCGACGCGCATGGACGCTCTTTGGGTTTGATAAAGAGACGCGTAGACCCGCGCCACCGGCTCGAACAGCGCCTCGCCGATCGGGCAGTCGAGGTCGACCTCGGCGAACAGGCGCCGCGCGAGCGGCTTGTCCTCGACGATGGGCAGGGCGAGGTGCCCGGCGCGGCGGCGCAGCTCGAGCGCGAGCTCGCCGGCGCCCTTCGCGACCACGGTGGGCGCGCGCATGCGGCCGCGCTCGTAGGCGAGCGCGACGGCGAAGTGCTCGGGGTTGGTGATCAGCACGTCCGCCTCGGGCAGGCGCTTCACCGATTTGGCGCGCTTGACTGCCTCGCGCTGCAGCTCGCGGATGCGCGCCCGCACGTGCGGGTCGCCTTCGCGGCGCTTGACCTCCTCCTTCATCTCGCGCCGGCTCATGCGCATCGTGCGCCCGTAGTCCCAGCGGCTGTAGGCGAGGTCGGCCAGCGCCAGCAGCACCAGCACGAGCAGCAGCTTGAACATGAGCGCCGTGATCTCGCCGAGGAGCAGGCCGAAGTAGGCCTTGGGCTGGACCTCCACCGTGGTGAGGAGCTTCGGCAGCGCGGCGTCGAGCGCGAGCCAGGCGACGCCGGCAAAGGCGGCGAGCTTGATCAGTGTCTTGCCGGTCTCCACCAGCGTCTTCAGCGAGAACACGCGCTTGAAGCCGCTCGCCGGGTTGATGCGCTGGAAGTCGGGCTTGAGCGGAAAGGCGCTGAACACCGGGCCGGTCTGGACCAGGTTGGCGACGAGCGCGGCGAGCACCGCCACGGCGAGGAACGGCGCGAGCATCGCGGCGGTCGCGCCCGCGAGCTGGCCGAGCCAAGCCGCCGCCTCCGCGGTGCCGAAGGCGAGCCCGCCGGCGCGCTCGAGCGCGCCCACCGACACGCGCAGGCCGGCCGCGGCCAGGCGGTCCGACCACGCGTACAGGGCGGCGAGCAGCGCTCCCAGCATGACCAGCGAGACGAAGTCCAGGCTCTTCGCGACCTGCCCGCGCCGGCGCGCTTCCTCCAGCTTGAACGGGGTGGCGGGCTCGGTGCGGTCTTTTTCCTGTTCGGCCATTGCCGGGTCCTAGCGCGTGAGCGCGCTCTCCCACATCGCCAAAATCGATTCGAAGCAGCGCCGCGCGACCGGCCCGATGGTCCCGACCGACACGGCGAGCACCGCGAGGCCGACCAGGATCTTCAGCGGCAGGCTGACGAAGAAGATGTTCATCTGCGGCATGGTGCGCGCCATGACCGCGACCACCGTGTCGACGAGGAGCAGCACGATCACCGCCGGCGCGGCGAGGGCGAGCGCGAAGCTGAACATGAGGCCGAACTGCGCCATCACCGGGGCGAGCCCGAGCTCGCCGAGCGGCCGGCCGGGCGGCGCGGCGTGCAGCGACAGGGCGAACGCGCCGAGCAGCGCGTGATGGCCGTCGACGGCGAAGAACAGCGCCACGCCCGCCATCCAAAGCAGCGTGCCGAGGAGCGGCGCGTGGCCGCGCGTCGCCGGGTCGATCAGCGTCGCGACGCCGAAGCCGAGCTGCAGGTCGAGGAGCCGCCCGGCGAGCTGGAAGGCGGCGAACGCGGCGAGCACGCCGAACGCGAGCAGCGCGCCGAGCACTGCCTCGGCCGCGGCCATGCCGGCAAAGGCCGCGACGTCGTGGACGTCGCCCGCGGCGCGCGTTCCGGTGGCGGCGACCAGCAGCGCGGCGAGCGCGAGCACCAGGATCACGCGAAAGCGCGCCGGAACGCCGCCGAACGCGAGCAGCGGCGTCAGCACCAGCGCCACGCCCAGGCGCAGCGCCACCAGCGCCGTGGTGAGCAGCCACGCGAGGTCGGTCGAGATGCGCATCGCCTCGCGCCGTCAGAAGTACAGCGGGATGTTGCCGATGAGGCGGGTGGCGAACTGCACCACCACGCTCAGCATCCACGGGCCGAAAGCGACCAGCGCGAGCAGCGCGGCGGCGATCTTGGGTACGAAGGAGAGCGACGACTCCTGGATCTGGGTGACCACCTGGAGCACGCTGATCGCGAGCCCCACCAGCATGCTCAGGATGAGCACCGGCGCGCCGACGAGCAGCGCCGTCCACAGCGTGTCCGAGGCGAGCGCGAGCGCGAGCTCGCGACCCAGGTCGCCCATCTGGTCCTCCCCCCTTGTTCTCGCTACTCGCGCAGCGCCCTAAACTTTCTGCACGCGCAGCGGATATTCGTTGATGCGCGACAGTGCTTCGATTCGTCGCGCGGTGTCAACACGCAACTTTTACAGCGTTTATCGTGCCGTCCAATTCGATGATCGCGGCGCACGCTCGCGCGCGCGCCGCGGCGCGAATGGCGCGCGTCAGACAAAACGCGAATGAAATCTATGAGCTTGTGTCGCGAACGGCGAAGCGTTCAGAGCGCCGCGCGGCGCGCGCGCCGCGGGATTGTGCGAAAGGACGAAGCGATAAGCGCTCGTGTCCCGCTACGCGGAACAAAAACGAGCGCACCGCGTCATCCGAAGCTGCGGACCCCGCGAATTTGCATATTCGAATCTAGTAATACTTTTGCGACTTCACGGCGGCAAGGGGCGGCATCTCGACATCGGCGTCGTTGACCGGCTCTTCGACGATCGCGCCGAGGAAGGGCTCCTTGCGCACCTCGAAGCGTTCGCCCCGGTATTCGGTCTGCGCGCCGACGGATGAATCGAACGGCTCCAGGCGCTCCTGATTCAGGACCTTGCGGTATTGAGCGACGCGCCGCATGCGATCGACCTTGTAGCGCCTCGCCGCGGCCATCGCGCGCACCTGTCCCACCAGCAGCTTGCCTCCGCCCAGCACGAGCGGCACGCCGAGGAGCGCCGGCAAGAGGCCGATGTGCACCTTGTCGACGAGCCAGACCGCGACCGCGTGCGACGCCGAAGTGTCCTGGCGGTTCGCGAGCCAGCTCCATTGGAGCTGCGGAAGGTATTGGAGATAGGGCGCGAGCGCGGTCGTCGCGAGCTTGGCGTGGTCCGCGAAGAGCAGCCCGATCGGCAGCTTCGGCCACGACGGTTTTTGCAGCGCGATTCCGTACTGCCAAAGGAGCAGCGCGGCGAGCTGCAGCACGAGCGCGAGTCCGGCGAGCGCCACGGCCAGGCCCAGCAAAGCAGCGAAGCCACGCCTGAGCTGAAACAGGAAGTGCATGGATCCTGCAATGCTCCACGCGGCGCGCGAGCGCGGCAATGCCTCTTTGGATTCATGCGGCGAAAACTCCGTGTCACATGGGCCCGCCACAGCCGTAGAATGAAGCCCAGGGGGATAGAGGGCTGGACTTCGCGCGCACCGCGTTGGAGAAAAACCAGACGCTTAAGCCGCCGCTTTTCGGCCGCGCATGGTTTCCGCTGTTTATCCTTGCCTTCGGCATTGCGCTCTCGGCACTCCTGGGCCAGTTTCTGCTGAAGAGTGTCCGGGAGGACGCCGCTGAGCGTCTGGAGCGGCAGGCGGAGCAGGCGAAGAACGCGCTTGCGGCGCGCATCCAGGCGTACAGCGACGCTCTCTACGCCGTACGGGCCCTGTTCCAGACCTCGGCCCACGTCACGCAGCAGGACTTCCGCCAGTTCGTCGCCACGCTGGATCTCGGCACGCGCTATCCCGCGTTGCGCATCCTGAACTACGCGGCGTACGTGAGGGAGAGCGAGCGCCCCGCCCTGGTTGCGCAGATCCGCGCCGACGCGACCGGCGAGCCGTGGGCGCAAAGCTTCACCATCCAGCCGCCGCCTGCGCGGCCGGCCTATTACGTCATCACCCACCTCGCTCCGTTCAACGGCAACGAGCGCTCCTTCGGCCTCGACATCGGCGCGGCGCCCTTCAAGCCCGATGCCCTCGAGTACGGCCGCGACAGCGGCAAGCTCGTCTCCTCGGGGCGGATCATCCGCTTCGAGGACGGGGTCGACAACATCGCGATGCGCATCGCGGTTTACCGCTCCGGCTACCCGACTGAAACCGTCGAGCAGCGGCGCGCGGCCTATATTGGATCGGTCGGCGCCGGATTCCGGATCGCGCAACTGATGCGGGGCGTGCTGGAGGCGCACGACCTCCAGCACCTGCGTCTCACGGTCCTGGACGTGGAGCGCTCAGACGGCCAGCGACCGGAGCAGAAGGCCCTGATTTTTGACAGCGGCGTCGCGGCATCCGGAGCCCCGGGGCGCGAGTACGCCAGCCGCCGCGAGATCGAGATGGGCGGGCGCCATTGGGAGCTCGGCTTCCGCGCGCCGGAGAGCCGTCTCGTGTCGGACTACGACCTCCAGCTGCCCTGGGTCGTGTTCGTCGGCGGCGTGCTCACCAGCCTGCTGCTCGCCTCGATCGTCTTCCTGATCACGTCCTCGCGTCACCGCGCGCTCACGCTTGCGCTGCGGATCAACCAGGACCTCCATGTGCAGGAAGGGCGGCTCGCCGAGGCGCAGCGGCTGGCGCGGCTCGGAAGCTGGGAGATTTCCGGGCAGAAGCGCCACATGCTCTGGTCCGACGAGCTCTACCGGATGCTCGGCGTGCAGCGCGGCAGCCGCGTGGCGCTGGACGACTTTCTCGCGGCGGTGCATCCGGGCGACCGGCAGAAGGTGCGCGACATGCTGCGCCTGAGCTCGGATCCGGGCTCGGTGCTGGAGCTCGAGCATCGCCTGCGCCTGCACGACGGCACCGAGCGCTGGGCGCTCACCAAGGCGAAGCTCGACGAGCCGCTCGGCGAGGGCGGCGTGTGGCGCGGCACCACCATGGACATCACCGACCGAAAGCGCGCGGAGTCCACCCTGCGGACCGAGCACCAGGTCACGCGCATCCTGGCGGCGGGCGGAGACGACGACAGCGTGCTGCCGGCGCTGCTGAAGGTCCTGTGCACGCGGCTCAACATGGTCTGCGCGGTGCAGTGGCTGGCCGACGGCGCGCACGCGCTGCGCTGCGAGCGGGTCTGGTGCACGGACAAGATCGACCGGAGCGAGCGCGTCCACATGCTGCTGCAGGCCTCCGGCAGCCAGCTCGCGCGCGCCGCCCTGCAGAAGCGCGAGCTCGTGCTTGCGGCGCTGCAGGCGGAGCGCCAGCCGCCGTACGCGGGCGGCGTCGGCGGCGAGCGCGTGGCGCTGCACAGCGCGGTCGCGTTTCCGCTCGTCGCGGCGAACAGCGTGGTGGGCGTGATCGAGCTGTTCAGCGAGATGCCGGCGCGCATCGACGCCTCGGTGGCCGATCTCCTCGCTTCGATCGGCGCCCAGATCGGGCAGCACCATCAGCGGACGATGGCCGAGGACGCCCTCAAGTTCGTCGCGGCGCACGACGCGCTCACCGGGCTGCCCAACCGGCTCGAATTCCACAACCAGCTCGAGGCCGCGCTGCGGCGCGCCCGGCGCGAGCGCGGCCCGCTTGCCGTCGTGTTCATCGACCTCGACCGCTTCAAGCTGCTGAACGACAGCATCGGCCACGGCGCCGGCGACCGCTTCCTGCAGGAGTGCGCGCGGCGCATCAAGGAGGCGCTGCGCCAAAGCGACATCGTGGCGCGCATCGGCGGCGACGAGTTCGTCGTGATGCTCGAGGGCATGGAAAGGCCCCAGGACCTCATTGCGGTGGTGCAGAAGCTGCACGAGCGGCTCAAGGAGCCGTTCGCCGTCGAGGGCCGCGAGTTCACCTCGTCGGCGAGCATCGGCATCAGCCTGTATCCGGCCGACGGCTTCGAGGCCGCCAGCCTGATCAAGCACGCCGACATGGCCATGGTCCGGGCGAAGCAGCAGGCGCGGGGAAGCTATCGCTTCTTCGCCGCCTCGATGAACGAGGAGATGGAGCGGCGCTTCGCCCTGGAGGCGGACCTGCGGCGCGCCCTGGAGCGCGACGAGCTCGTCCTCTACTACCAGCCCCGCATCTCCGCCCGCACCGGCCGCATCGCCGGCGCCGAGGCGCTGCTCCGCTGGCGCCACCCGCAGCGCGGGCTGGTGGCCCCGGGCGAGTTCATCGCGCTCGCCGAGGAAACCGGCCTCATCGTGCCGATCGGCGAATGGGTCCTGAAGGCGGCCTGCGCCGGCGCCCGGCAGTGGCGGGACCGGGGTTTCGACCTGCGCGTGAGCGTGAACCTGTCGGCGCGCCAGTTCGCCGAGAAAACCCTGGTCCAGGACGTGGCTCGCGCGCTGCGCTCCTCGGGCCTCGCGCCGGAGGCGCTCGAGCTCGAGGCGACCGAGACCATGGTGATGCAGAACCCGGCGCTGGCGGCGCAGACGCTGGACGAGCTGAAAGGCCTGCGCGTGGGGCTTTCGCTGGACGATTTCGGCATCGGCTACTCGTCGCTCTCGTACCTCAAGATGTTCCCGTTCGACGTCCTGAAGATCGACCGGGCGTTCGTCTCCGGGATCCCGGCCGACCGCGAGGACGTGGCGATCGCCGAGGCGGTGATCTACCTCGCTCACGCGCTCGACATGCGCGCGGTCGCCGAAGGCGTGGAAACCGAGGAGCAGGCCGAGTGGCTCTCCAAATTCGGCTGCGAGGAGCTGCAGGGCGAGCTGCTGGCCAGGCCGATGGAGTACGCAGCCCTCACCCTCCTGCTGCAGGAGAACCGCAACCGCTGGCGCGCGCCGGCGTCGGTGCCGCGGAGGACGAGCTAGTCCGGCGCATTTTCAACAACCACGGGGGAAAATTCATGAAATCCAGCGAGAAGCGCCGCAGCGCGCGGCGGATGATCGAGGCGATCGAAGGGCTCGACCTCGGACCGATCAAGTTCAAGCTGATGCATCCGGAGGAGGGCGAGGGCTGGAGCCGCGAGTTCGTCGAGCACATGGAGACGCAATACAAGCGCTACCTGACGCTGGTCGCGAAGTATCCGCACGAGACGATTGCGCCGGACCGGGAGCTCGACGCGTTCTGGCACGCCCACATCCTGGACACGCGCAAGTACATCGACGACTGCGAGCGGGTGTTCGGCTGCTACCTGCACCACTTTCCCTACTTCGGCATGCGCGGGCCGGAAGATGCGGCGGCGCTCGCCAAGGCGGGGGAACGCACGCGCGAGCTGTATGAAGCCGAGTTCGGCGCCGGGCCGAGCGGCCCGCACGCTGCTTTCTGCTCGGCTGCCGCGCAGGCGTTTTGTTCCGTGGTCGACACAGGCACCCGCCCGTCGTTGCCGGTACCCGGTTGATGCTTGCGGCGTACGCCGGAGGTGGAAGGGAACGCGCCTCCGGCGTATCTTGAGGGCAGCGTTCGAGATCCAGGCAGGAGGCCGCAATGGAGCAATGGTCGAGCCGCGATGAGCGGCCCTATATCCGGGAAGCCCGCACCGGGTACGTGTGGTGGGTCTTCTTCCTCGTGCTCGCGCTCGCCGTCGTCGCCGCGCTCTATTACTTCTGGTCGAAGCGCGATTTCCTCGGGTTGCCGCCGCTCGCTTCCAAGCCGCCCGCGGCGGCGCCGGCGGCGCCGGCCGAAGAGCCGAAGGCCGAGGCGCCCCAGCAGGCACAAGCGCCCTCGGCCGAGCCCGCGAAGCCGCTGCCGAGCCTCGAGCAGAGCGACGCCATGATGCGCGACACCGTGAGCGGGCTGGTGGGCCGCAAGGCGTTCGAGGCCATGGTATATCCCTCGCAGCTCGTGCGCCGCATCGTGGCCACGGTCGACAACCTGCCGCGCGAGACCGCGCCGCGGCGCGTGATGCCGCTCGAGCCGGTGCCCGGGGCCTTCGGCGCCTCGAGCGAGGGCGAAGAGTTGGTCCTCGCGCCGGCGAATGCGCAGCGCTACGGGGCCTACGTGCACGTGTTCGAGGCGCTCGACGCGCGCGCGCTGGCGCAGCGCTACGTCGAGTCGTATCCCCTGTTCCAGCGCGCCTACACCGAGCTCGGCTTCCCGAATGCGCGCTTCCACGACCGGCTGCTGGCGGCGATCGACGACCTGCTCGATGCGCCGGCGCCCGCCGGCCCGGTCAAGCTGGTCCGTCCCAAGGTGCTGTACCAGTTCGCCGATCCCGAGCTTGAGGGCCTCTCGGCCGGCCAGAAGATCATGATCCGCATGGGGCCGGAAAACGCCGCCCGGGTGAAGGCGAAGCTGCGCGAGATCCGGCGCGAGCTGGTCGCGGCGGCGCGGGCGCGCTAGGCGGAGCGGCTCCTCGCCATGGAGTAGACCGCGGGCCGGTTCACGACCTCGCTCGCCGGCAGCGGCGTGCGCCGGTCCTCGACCCACTGGACGACCGGCGTGAACTGCTTTCGCTCCGACACGGAGAGGTTCTCGTCGAGCTCGAAGATCCCGAGCCCCGACTCGGCCGCGCGCAGGAACACGTCGGAATCGATCAGCCGGGCGAGCAGCTTCAGGTTGGCCGCCTGCAGGAACTGCTCGAGGGGCACGTAGGCGGGCATCGAGCGGCGCACCTTGTTGGCGACCACCGCGACCGGCACGCTGCCGGCGCGCACGCGGCCCCACGAGGCGAGCTCGCGCAGGAAATTCGCCGTCGCGTGCAGGTCGATGGCCGAGGGCACCACCGGCACGAGGATGCAATGCGCGCGCTCGAGCATCTCCTGGAGCAGCATGCCCGAGGCGCCCGCGGGCGCGTCGATCACCAGGCGCTCGGTGTCGCTGGGCACGTGGCTTTCGAAGCTGCGCAGGCGGTCGCGGCGCTCGGGCGCGCCGTTGGCGCGGTGGATCGGCGCGGCGTGCGGCGGGCGCAGCCGCAGCCAGTTCATGCTCGACCCCTGAGGGTCGTAATCCATGAGCGTGGTCGGCAGGTTGGCCGCCGCGAAGCAGCTGGCCAGGTTGGTGGCGATGGTCGTCTTGCCCGCGCCGCCCTTCGGGTTGAGCACCAGGGTGGTCTTCATTTTCCGCGCGAGGTTCTGCGTCCCCTTTTTCTTGTGTCGAGCTTGGCTTGCCCGCCGATGATGCCGTGCGCTCTGGGGAATTGCAAGAAAAGTTCGAGTACCATTGCTCCTCGACGAACCAGGGATCGCGGAGCATTCGAAGATGAAACGCAAGTACGGCTCGGCGCTCGCGCGCGAGAGCGAGGCCGAAAAGGCGCAGCGCCTGCGGGCGAAGGAGATGCGCGACAACACCCACAACTACGGCTCGGCGTCGCGCAAGGGCGCCATTTCCCGCGGCAAGAAGCGCGGCAAGGCGTACCGCGCCGGCAGCTGAAGCCGCTCCCGTGCGCCGCGTGCTCGTCGCCGGCACCCAGGACGTGGTCGATGCGGCGCGCGCGGCAATCGGCGGGGAGCTCGAGCTCGCCGCGGCGTACTCGGTCGCCGAGGCGCTGAAGCAGGTCGAAGGCGGCGTAGACCTGGTGCTGTGCAACGTGCGCTTCGATGACTCGCGGATGTTCGATTTCCTGGGCGCGCTGAACGCGATGCCGAGCTCCCGGCGCCTGCCGGTGGTGTGCTGCCGGGTCGCGCGGAGCCCGGTCTCGGCCGGCGCCCGCCGCGGCATCGAGCTCGCGCTCGAGGCGCTCGGCGTGATCGCTTTCCTCGACCTGCACGAGCTCGAGGCCCGCGACGGCCTCGAGGCCGCGCGGGCGGCGCTGCGCGCCGCCGTGATGTCGCACCTGCCCGGGGCGTGATCCCGCTCGTGCCCCATCCGAGCACGCCCGGCGCGGTCGCGCTCGGCGTTCGGGCGGCGGCGGCGAGAACGCAGCAGGGCCAGCTTGCGCTGCGCTACCGGATCGAGGGCGAGCTCGGGCGCTTGCGCATCCCGCCGCCGCGCGCGCCGGCGCCCGGCGAGCGCCTCTGGCAGCACCTTTGCTGCGAAGCGTTCGTGGCGCCGGCGTCGGCGGGTGCCGGGCTGGGTGCCTATCGCGAGTTCAACTTCTCGCCCTCGGGCGAATGGGCCGCCTTCGAGTTCCAGCGCTACCGCGAAGGCGGCCCGGTGGCGGTTCCCGACCCGCGGATTGCCGTGCGCACCGACGGGCAGGCACTCGAACTCTCCGCTTCGATTGAAGTCGGGGCGGCAAAGCTGTGGCTGGGACTGTGCGTGGTGATCGAAGAGATGGACGCGGCGCCCTCAGGGGCGTTTTCCGGGGCGTTTTCCGGGGCGTTTTCCGGGGCGTTTTCCTACTGGGCGCTGCGGCATCCCGCGGCGCGTCCCGACTTCCACCACCCCGACGGATTCGCGCTGGAGATCGCTTGAACTTCGGCATCGACCGCCTGATCGGGGAGCGCGCCCTGCAAAAGCGCCTGAAGGGCCGGCGCCTGGCGCTGCTCGCGCACCCGGCCTCGGTGACGAAGAGCCTGGTTCACTCCATGGACGCGCTTTTTGCAGCCGGGCTCGCGCTCACGGCGGCCTTCGGGCCGCAGCACGGCCTGCGCGGCGACAAGCAGGACAACATGGTCGAGTCGCCCGATTTCACCGACCCGGTGCACGCGATCCCCGTGTTCAGCCTGTACGGCGAGGTGCGCCGGCCGAGCGACGCGATGATGCAGAGCTTCGACGTCCTGCTCGTCGACCTGCAGGACCTGGGCTGCAGGGTCTACACGTTCGTCACCACGCTCGCCTACGTGCTCGAGGCGGCGGCGAAGCACCGCAAGGAAGTCTGGATCCTCGACCGGCCGAACCCGGCCGGACGGCCGGTCGAGGGCAGCCTGCTCGAGCCCGGCTGGGAGAGCTTCGTGGGTGCCGGCCCGCTGCCGATGCGCCACGGCATGACCCTCGGCGAGCTCGCGCGCTGGTTCGTTTCCCGCGGCAGCCTCGACCTCGAGTGCGAGGTCGTCGCCATGCAGGGCTGGGAGCCGCGCGCCGCGCCGGGTTTCGGCTGGCCGCTCGGCGAGCGCGCCTGGGTCAACCCGAGCCCCAACGCGCCGAATCTCTGGATGGCGCGCTGCTACCCCGGCACGGTCATGCTCGAGGGCAGCACGCTCTCCGAAGGCCGGGGCACCACGCGTCCGCTCGAGCTCTTCGGCGCGCCCGAACTCGATGCGGCGGCGCTGCTCGGGCGCATGAACGCGCTCGCGCCGCGCTGGCTCGAGGGCTGTCGCCTGCGGCCGTGCTGGTTCGAGCCGACCTTCCACAAGCACGCGGGAAAGCTCTGCGCCGGCGTGCAGATCCACGCCGAGGGGCCGGCCTACGGCCACGAAGCGTTTCGCCCGTGGCGCCTGATGGCGCTCGCCTTCAAGGCGCTGCGCGCGCTCAGCCCGGGCTATGCGCTCTGGCGCGACTTTCCTTACGAGTACGAGAAACGGCTCGCCATCGATGTCATCAACGGCGGCGAGCGGCTGCGGCAGTGGGTCGACGACGCGGCCGCCGCGCCGGCCGACCTCGACGCGCTGGTGCGGCCGCAAGAGCGGGCATGGCTCGCCGAGCGCGAGCCCTATCTCATCTACAAGTAATCAGGCGAGCGGCTTCTTGGGCCGGGCGGCGCGCAGCGCCTGGGCGAACAGCTCGTCGTCTGCGCTCCATGCCGGCATCACGATGTCCACAGCCTTCAGGAATACCGGCGTTGGCGGCTCGGCCTCGCCGTCGAGCCAGCGATGAAGCGTCGGCACGGGGACGCGCAGGCGCGCCGCGAGCGACTCCACGCCGCCGGCGATCTGGCAGGCGCGGTGCAGGACGCGGGTAAAGACCGTGACCTGCGAGGGCGGCGCGACGGGGCAGTTGTCGGCCGGAATTTCCATGTTTTCCATGTGCAGCATGGTGCTGCACACGGCGACGCGCGCCCGGTCATCGATTCGTGGAATTTTGCGTAGTCAGGCTGGCGACAGGCATCGAGCAGGCTGGCGACAGGTATCGCGCAGGACGCCCGGATACACTGCCTGCGCCTCAAAGGAGCGGGCACACATGAGCAATCCACAGAAAACTGCGCAGGGGAGCGGGGGCGCGAAGAAAGGCCTGACCTTCAAGGAGATGTCCGGGGGGCAGAAGACCGTTTTCATCCTCAAGCTCGCCGTCTGCATCGTGTCGTTCGGGATGATTTTCCCGAACATCATGTCCGACTGAGCGGTCCCTGAACGGCGAGCGCGCCGGAGCGGCCAGGCACCTCTCCGTAGATCACCTCGTGCCGCGGCAGCGCCTGCCCGGCGAGCGCGCGGCGCATCGCGGCGAGGCTCACGATCTCGTAGCCCTGCGCGGTCCACCCGGCGAGCAGCGCCTCGAGCAGGTCGGCGAGCTGCCCGCCCTCGAGCTCCGCGTGCGCGGTGAAGACGTGCTGCGCCCCGGACGCCGTGGCGGCGAGCAGGTTCGCGACCGGGTCGGGCTCGAGGCCGATCAGCTCGTCGAGGGTCGGCAGCGTGGTCGGGATCTGCACGCAGCCTGCCGCCTCGCCCCTCCATAGCGGAACGAAGGGCGAGGACCCGCGCGTGTCGGACGCATAGTCGAGCGCGGCGCGCTCCTGCCAGGCGGCGGCGTGGCGATTCGTCTGCCAGCCGGCCGCGGCCCAGCTCCTCGGCCGCTCGCCGAAGATCGATTCGAAGCGCTCCCCGGCGAGCGCCATCTCGCGCTCGGTCCAGGCGCCGTCGCGCTCGGCGACGAAGTCCTGCCAGCGCACGTGGTCCCAGCAATGCACGCCGACCTCGAATCCCGCCGAGCGCACCGCGCGCATCTCGCCGGCGCAGCGCACGCCGATGTCGGGGCCCGGCAGCAGCGTTCCATAGAGCAGCGTGCGCAGCCCGTAATGACGCAGGACGGAGGTACGCGTGACTTTCGCAAAAAAATTCTTCCTGAACATCCGCTTGACGGCACGCCCGGTGTGGTCCGGACCCAGGCTGAAGAAGAAGCTCGCCCCGGCGCCGCGGCGCTCGAGCAGCCGGACGAGGCGGGGAACGCCTTCCCGCGTGCCTCGCCAGGTGTCGACGTCCACCTTCAGCGCCAGCTTCATCCCACCAGCTTGCGGGCGTCGGCGATCTGGCTGCGATAGGCCTCGAAGATGAGCCGCAGCGCCTGGTGCATGCCGACGCGCGGCGTCCAGCGCAGCTCGTGCCGGGTGTTTGCGATGCCGGGGACGCGGTTCTGCACGTCCTGGTAGCCGCGCCCGTAGTAGCGGTCCGCGGTGGTGCGCTTGATGCGCACCTTGCGGGCGGTGCTGCGGTATTCGGGAAACTCCAGCGCCAGCTTCACCATCATCTCGGCGAGCGAGCGCACCGAGAAGTTGTTGCGCGGGTTGCCGATGTTGTAGATCTTGCGCGAGGCGACCCCGCCGGGGTTGGCGATGATCTTCATCAGCGCGTCGATGCCGTCGTCGATGTAGGTGAAGGCGCGCTTCTGCCGCCCGCCGTCGACCAGCTGGATCGGCTCGCCGCGCGCGATGTGGCCGAGGAACTGGGTCACCACGCGCGAGCTGCCCTCCTTCGCCGTGCCGAGCGAGTCGAGCCCGGCGCCGATCCAGTTGAAGGGCCGGAACAGCGTGAAGTCGAGCCCGACCTTGTCGCCGTAGGCCCAGATCACCCGGTCCATGAGCTGCTTCGAGCAGGCGTAGATCCAGCGCTGCTTATGGATCGGCCCGTAGACCAGCGGCGAGGTGTCCGGGTCGAACTCGCGGTCGCCCGACATGCCGTAGACCTCGGAGGTCGAGGGAAACACGAGGCGCTTCTTGTGGTGCACGCAGGCGCGCACGATCGGCAGGTTGGCCTCGAAGTCGAGCTCGAACACCCGCAGCGGATCCTTCACGTAGGTGGCGGGGGTCGCGATCGCCACCAGCGGCAGCACGGTGTCGCACTTGCGCACGTGGTACTCGATCCACTCCTTGTTGATGGTGATGTCGCCCTCGAAGAAGCGGAAGCGCCGCTCGCCGGCGAGCTCCTCGATGCGGTCGCTCTGCATGTCCATCCCGTAGACCTCCCAGTCGGTGGTCGCCAGAATGCGCTTCGAGAGGTGGTGGCCGATGAAGCCGTTGACGCCGAGGATGAGGACGCGCTTCATCCTGCCGGCTCGACTTCCAGCAGCCGCAGCACGCCGCCGTCGCCGCACGCGGCATACCACTGGCCGTTCTCGCGGTATGGACCGGGCACGCGCTCGGGCGCGCGCAAGCTTGGCTCGATTTTGGTTTTCAATATTTTCATCTGATCTGTGAAGGCTCCCGGATACGGCGGCGCCACCGCGCGCACGAGGTTGTGGATCTCGCGCGCGCTCTTCGACCAGTCGATGCGGCCGTCCTCGGGCCGGCGCGCGCCGAAATAGCTGCCCTGCGTGAGGTCCTGCTCCTTCAACACCGCGCCTCCCGCCACCAGGCGGGGCAGCGAGCGGCGCAGGACGGTCTCGGCGGCCGCGGTGACCTTGCGGAACACCTGTACCGCGGTGTCGTCCTCGCCGATCGGCACGCGCTCGCGGTCGACGATGCGCCCGGCGTCGGGCTTGGCCACCATCTCGTGCAGGGTCGCGCCGGTCTCGGTTTCGCCCATGAGCACCGCCCAGTTCACCGGCGCGCGGCCGCGGTACTTGGGCAGCAGCGAGCCGTGCATGTTGAAGGCGCCGCGGCGCGCCGCGGCCAGCCACTCGGGCGGCAGCATGCGACGGTAGTAGAACGAGAAGAGGAAATCCGGCCGCAAGGCGGCAAGCTTCTCACGGATTTCCGCCGGCTCGGGATCTTCCAGCGTCGCGACGCCGCGTTCCCGGGCGAGCGCGGCGACGCTCGCGAACCAGTGCGTCTCGGCCGGGTCGTCGCGGTGGGTGACCACCAGCGGCACCTCGACGCCCTGCTCGAGCAGCACGGCGAGGCAGCGCACCCCCACGTCGTGATAGGCGAACACCACGGCGACCACCGCGGCGCGGGTCAAGCCCGCTTCTCCAGCACCGCGGCGACGAGGTAGCGCGGCCGGCCCTTGACCTGCTCGTTGATGCGCACGATGTATTCGCCGATGAGCCCGAGCCCGAACAGCGCCATCCCGATCAGGAAGAACTCGAGCACGTCGCGGTCCCAGGCGTTCTGCAAGGCGTTGCCCAGGCCGAAGGCGAAGAAGCGGTAGATCAGCACGCCGAAGTACAGGACCACGGAGCCCACCGCGACCAGCATGCCGAGGATGGAGAAGAATCTCAGCGGCCCGACCGAGAATCCGGTGATCAGGTCGAAGTTCAGCTGGATCAGGCGCGAGAGCGAGTACTGCGACGCGCCGGCGGCGCGCTCCTCGTGGCGCACCTCGATCTCGGTGGGATGGTGCGCGTAGAGGTAGGCGAGCGCCGGGACGAAGGTGTTCAGCTCCTGCGACTGGTTGATGGTGTCGACCACGTTGCGGCGGTAGGCGCGCAGCATGCAGCCGTGGTCGGCCATGCGGATGTCGGTCAGGCGCTCGCGCAGCCGGTTGATGGCGCGCGACGCGATGCGGCGGAACGCGCTGTCGCGGCGCTCGCTGCGGTAGCTGCCGACGTAGTCGTAGCCCTCGTCGATCTTGGCGAGCAGCCTGGCGATTTCCTCGGGCGGGTTCTGCAGGTCCGCGTCCAGCGTGACGAGCACCTCGCCGCGCGCGCGCTCGAACCCCGCCAGGATCGCCATGTGCTGGCCGAAATTGGTGACCAGGTACACGATGCGCGTCACGTCCGGCCGGCGGTTGAACTGCTCGCGCAGCAGCGCCGGCGAGCGGTCGCGGCTGCCGTCGTCCACCATGATCAGCTCGTAGCTTCGGCCGAGCGCGTCGAGCGCCGGATAAAGCCGCGCGAACAGCGCCGGCAGGCTCGCCTCCTCGTTGTAGATCGGGATGACGACCGAAAGCTCGGGTGCGCCGGCTTGCGTCACTAGCGTTTTCTCGTCAGATCTTCGACGGCTGCGCCTACGCGGTCGACGTCTTCGTCCTGCATCTGGGTATGCAGCGGCAGCGTGACCGTGCGCGCGCCGATGGTTTCCGCGTTGGGAAAGTCGCCCGCGCGATAGCCGAGCCGCCGGAAGGCCTCGAACAGGTGCAGCGCCTGGTAGTGCACGCCGACGCCGATGCCGCGCGCGTGCATCTCCTGGATGAAGCGCTCGCGCGTCGTGCCGAGCGCGTCGAAGTCGAGGAGCGGCGCGAAGAGGTGCCACGCGTGGCCGGCGTGGCCCGCGGCCGGGAGGCGCAACCCGCGGACCCCGCCGAGCTTTTCGAGGTAGCGCCGGGCGAGCGCGCCGCGGCGCGCGTTGAAGCCCTCGAGCCTCGCAAGCTGGGCCAGCCCGATGGCGGCCGAGACGTCGCTCAGGTTGGATTTTCCGGCGTGCTCGATCACGTCCACGGTGCCGCCCGGAAGCTTGCGGATGCCGTGGAAGCGCAGCCGCTCCGCCCGCTCGAGCTCGCCGGCATCGCGAAACGAGAGCGCTCCGCCCTCGATGGTGGTCATGTTCTTGTTCGGATGGAAGCTGAACGCGACCAGGTCGCCCTGCGCGCCGATGCGCCGGCCGCGGTAGGCCGCGCCCATGGCGTGGGCGGCGTCCTCGATGACGCGCAGCCCGCGGCGCGCGGCGAGCGCATAGATCGGCTCGAGCTCCACCGGCAGGCCGGCGAAATGCACCGGCATGATCGCCCGGGTGCGCGGCGTGATCGCGGCCTCGATGCGCGCGGCGTCGGTGTTGCGGCTGTCGAGGTCCACGTCGACGAGGACCGGACGCCCGCCGGCGAGCGCCACCACGTTGGCGCTCGCGGCGAAGGTCATCGCCGGCACGATGACCTCGTCGCCCGGCCCGACGCCGGCGAGCCGGACCGCGATCTCGAGCGCGGCGGTGGCGTGGGTAAAGACGCGCACCGGCCGGCCGCCGAAATAGGCGGAGAGCTCGCCCTCGAAGCGCTGCACCTGCGGCCCCGACGTGATCCACCCCGAGCGCAAGACCTCGGCCACCGCGGCGATGGTGGCCTCGTCGATCTCGGGGCGCGCGAACGGGAGGTAGGGCGGGCTCCGCGTCACGAGCGCGCCACCATGAACACGCCGACGATGATCACGCCGATCCCGGAGAGCCGCAGCGGCGAGAGCGATTCGCCGAGGAGCTGCCACGCCGCGATGGCGTTGACCACGTAGCCGATGGAGAGCATGGGGTAGGCGACGCTCACCGGGACGCGGGAGAGCGCCACCACCCAGACGACCACGCTGACCGCGTAGCAGGCGAGCCCGCCGAGGATGTGCGGCTCGAGCGCGAGGCGCGGCCCGAGCGCCATGGCGTTGGTGCCGGCTTTCAGGAGAAGCTGGGCCGCCGCGTTCAGCAGCACGCCGACCAGCACCAGGGAGAAGCTCGCCGCGCTCATGGCTTCCTCACGATGATGTAGCGGGGCCCGCGCGCGGCGACTTCCATCGGCACCGCGAGCCCCTCCCGCAGCCGCTCGAAGTCGCGCACCGCGAACAGCGCGTAGGCTTCGCGCGCCTCGTTCCACGCGCGCACGAAATCGGCGTCGTCGGCCATGTACTTGCCCGCCTTGCCCGGCTGCTCCCAGCGCACCGCGTCGCCGAACTCGTCGCGATAGGCCACCATCGTGACGGTGCGGCGCAGGGACCAGGGCACGCTGTGATCATAGCTGTGCACCGCGAAGAAGGGGGCGTCGGGCGAAGGCGCGGGCTTCATCGCGGCGATGGTACTCGACGCGTTGAAAACCGGCGCATAGACGCGGTGCCCGGCGATCGCGGCCAGCGCCGCGCAGAACGCGCCGACGGACAGCGCGACGACGGAGGCTTGCAAGCGCCCGCGCCGCGCGAGCACCGCCGCGTACCCGCCGCCCGCGGCGAGCAGCACGCCGGCGGCGATCAGCGCGGCGGAATAGGCGCCGGCGAACGGGTCGAGCCGCTCGAGGCCCATGCGCGCAAGGCGCGGCGCCGCCGCGGCGAGGGCGACGCCGAGCAAGGCGAGGACAACCGACTGAGCCACGAGCAGGCGCCTCGGGGCGGCGCGCGCCACCCAGGCGCCGCCGAGCACCGCCAGCGCGGGCACGAGCGGCAGGATGTAGCCCGGCAGCTTGGAGCTCGACGCCGAGAAAAAGACGAACACCACGAGCGCCCAGAGCGCGAGGAAGAGCGACGGCGAAAAGCCCGGACCCGGGCGACGCAGCGCGGCCCACCACGCGGCGGCGATGACGAAGAGGAACGGCACGACGCCCCCGGCGAGCACCGGAATGAAGTACCACGCCGGGTGCACGCGGTGGTGGATCGTGGTGGTGAAGCGCTGAAAATGCTCCTGCACGAAAAAGAAGTGGGCGAATTCCGGATTGCGCATCGATACCGCGACGAACCAGGGCGCCGTGAGGACGAGGAAAAGCGCCGTTCCGCGCACGATCTCGAGCCGGCGCAGCAGGGCCCAGTCGCGCCGCGCGAGCACGTAGAGCGCCACGGTCGCGGCCGGCAGCACGAGGCCGATCAGCCCCTTGCTCAGCACGGCGAGAGCGCAGGCGGCCCAGCCGGCGAGCATCCAGCCGCGCCGCGTGGCCTCGGCGCCCGGGCTCTGGCCGATGGCGAAGGCAAACACCGCTGCCGAGAGGAATACGCTCACGCCCATGTCGAGCGTGTTGAACTGGCCGAAGGCGAGATAAAGCGGAGCGCCTGCCAGGAGGGCCGCCGCGGCCGTGCCTGCGGGCGGGCCGAAGAGGCGGCGGCCGGCAAAAAATACCGACGCGACCCCGACGAGCGCCAGCAGTCCGGTCCAGAGACGCGCCGCCCAGTCGTGCACGCCGAAAACCTTCATCGCGGCCGCGCCCGCCCAGTATTGGAGCGGCGGCTTCTCGAAATACTTGAAGCCGTTCAGCCGCGGCGTCACCCAGTCGCCGCTCAGCGCCATCTCGCGCGAGATCTCGCCGTAGCGGGCTTCGTCGGTCTTGTAGAGCGGGCGCGCCGCGAGGCTCGCGAGCCATACGGCGGCGAGCACGACGATGAGCAGGGGGCGCCAGTTAGTCAGCTTTTCTTCAGCTGCCGGAAACCGCGTGAGGTTCGCGATGATATCCGGATTCGCGCCCGGCGATGACGGCTATTGCAAGCGAGTCTCAGTTACCAGTCGTCGTCGTCGTCCTTGAGCGGCTTCACTCCGGGCGGCGGCTTGTCCTTGCGCCGCAGCCAGCCGTAGAGGAAGAGACCGATCAGCCCCGCGACGAACACGCCGACCAAGGCGATCAGCCAGCCGCCGCTCACTTGCCCAGGCCCATGCGCCGGCCGACGTCGGTGTAGATCTTGGTGCGCTCCTTCATGAAGGCCTCCATGCGCTCGACGCCCACGTTCACGAGCTCGAAGCCGCTTTTCGCGGCGAGCTCCTTCATTTCGGGATCGGCGTTGAGCGCGGCCCAGAGCTCGGACATGCGCTTCTTCTGCTCCGCCGTGGAGGACTTCGGCATGCCGATGCCGCGGAACGCGCCGTCGACCCAGTCGACGCCGAGCTCCTTGAACGTCGGTGCGTCGGGCAGCAGCGGATGGCGCCTGTCCATCGCGACGGCCAGTGCACGCACCTTGCCCTTGTTGTTGATGGCGAACGCCGTGTAGGACATGGCGCCCGAGACGTGGCCGCCGATCACCGCGGTGGTCATGTCGCCCGTGCCCTTGAAGGGAACGTAGGTCGTCTTCACGCCGAAGCTCGCATTGAGGCGCTCGTGCGCGGCGTGGTTCGCCGAATTGAGTCCCGAGCCGCCGAGGGTGATTTTCTCGGGCTGCGCCTTGGCCGCCGCGACGAAGTCCTTGAAGCTCTTGATCGGGCTCCCCTCGGTGACGACCAGCGCATCCGGCGTGTAGTGGAACCAATAGACCGGCGTGACATCCTCCGTCTTGTAGGTGACCTGGCCCTCGAGCGGCTGGAGCACGATGTGCGGCAGGTTGATGCCGACGATGTTCAGGCCGTCCGCCGGCAGCTGATTCATCTGCGTCCACAGCAATCCGCCGCCGGCGCCGGGCTTGTATTGGATGATGGTCTCGATCGCAGGGCAGCGGCGCTTGAGCACGAGCTGCTGGTGGCGCGCCGAGATGTCCGACTCGCCGCCGGCGGGAAACGCCTGCCAGTAGTTCAGGTTCTTGTCCGGGCAGGCCTGCGCGAGCGCGATGCCCGGCACGAGGAAAACGAGCCACAGGATCCGCATCACTCCACCTTCATCCCGGTCGCCTTGACGAGCTTGCCCCACTTCTCGATGTCCGCGCGGAGGAAGCGCTCGAACTCGTCGGGCTTCATCGGCATCGGCGCCGCGCCCTGCTTGGCCCAGTTGTCCTTGATGTCGGGGGCCTGGAGCACCTTCACCACCTCGGCGTTCAGCTTCTCGATGATGGGCTTCGGCGTCGCGGCGGGCACCATGAGCCCGAGCCAGATCGGCGCCTCGTATCCGGCCACGCCCGACTCGGCCACGGTGGGCACGTCGGGCGTCACGCCCGAGCGCTTCTTGCCGGTGGTGGCGATCGCTTTCAGCTTGCCGGCGTGCACCTGGCCGACGATGGTGCTGATCGCGTCGAACATCATGTCGACCTGGTGGCCGAGCACCGCGGTGCGGGCCTGATCCGAGCCCTTGTGCGGGATGTGAACGATGTCGACGCCGGCCATGTATTTGAACAGCTCGCCGGCCATGTGGTAGGGCGTGCCCGGTCCCGAGGAGGCGTAGTTCAGCTTGCCCGGGCTGTTCTTCGCGAGCGCGATCAGCTCCTTCACGTTGGTCGCCGGCACCGAGGGATGGACCGCGAGCAGCAGGTCCTGATAGTTCACGCCGGTCACCGGCGCAAGGTCGCGCATCAGGTCGTAGGGCTTCTTCGGGATGAGCGTCTCGTTCACCGCGTGCGTGTTGGACATCATGAGAACCGTGTAGCCGTCGGGCGCCGACTTCGCGACCGCGTCGGTGCCGACGATCGCGCCGCCGCCGGGACGGTTTTCGACCACCATGGGATGGCCGAGCGTTTCCGAGAGCTTCGCCGCCAGCACCCGGCCGTAGACGTCGGCCGATCCGCCGACGGCGTAGGGCACGACGAGGCGCACCGGCTTCGAGGGATAGGGCTGGGACCACGCGGCGGCGCCCCAAACGAGCCAAGCGACTGCGAGAACTGCGCGAAGCATCACTCCTCCTAGTTGAGCTATGTTCTGCCCGTGAAGAATACTCGAAAGCTGCCGTCACGCATCACCGTGGAAGGCCTCGACCGCGCGCCGCACCGCGCGTTCCTGCGCGCGCTCGGGCTGTCCACGGATGACCTTGGCAAGCCGTTCGTGGGTGTCGCCTCCACGGACGGGCGCGTCACGCCGTGCAACGCGCTGCTCGGCGAATTCGCCCGCGAGGCCTGCGCCGCGGTGCGCGCGGCGGGCGGGGTGGCGTTCGATTTCGCGTCGGTGTCGGTGGCGGACTCGATGTCGATGGGCCACGGCGGCATGCGCTACTCGCTCGTTTCGCGCGAGCTGATTGCCGACGGCGTCGAGGCCGTGGCGCGCGGCCACGCCTACGACGCGCTGGTCACCTTCGCCGGCTGCGACAAGACGCTGCCGGGCATGATGATGGCGATGACGCGCCTCGACCTGCCGGCGGTGTTCGTCTACGGCGGCGCCGCGCTGCCGGGGCGCTGGCAGGGCCGCGACGTCACGGTGCTCGACACCTACGAGGCGGTGGGCGCGGTGCTCGCAGGCAGCATGACCAAGAACGACCTCCACGAGCTCGAGCAGGCGTGCATTCCCACGCTCGGCTCCTGTCCCGGCCAGTTCACCGCAAACACGATGGCGATGGTCGCCGAGACGCTCGGCCTCGCGCTCCCGGGCACGGCCACCCTGCCCGCGGTTTCCGAGCATCGAAAAGACCTGGCCCAAGAGGCGGGCAAGGCGGTCATGCGTATCTTGAAAAACGATGGACCGCGGCCGCGCGAGCTGGTGACGAAGAAAAGCCTGGAAAACGCCTGCGCGGCCGTCGCCGCCACCGGCGGGTCGACCAACGCCGCCCTGCACATTCCCGCCATCGCGCACGAAGCGGGCATCCGCTTCACGCTCGACGATTTCGCTCGCGTCGCCAAGCGCACGCCGCTCCTCGCTGACCTGAAGCCGGGCGGACGGTTTCTTGCGAAGGACCTGCACGCGGTTGGCGGCGTCTATTCCGTGCTCAAGTCTCTGCTGACACACGGTGCCCTCCATGGCGAGTGCCTCACGCTCTCTGGAAAAACCTTGAAGCAAGCACTCGAGGGCCATGCCGGTCCCGACGGCGAGGTGGTGCGCGAGAAACCGATTTCGCCGACGGGCGGCCTCGTGGTCCTGAAGGGGAATCTCGCGCCCGACGGCGCGCTGATCAAGGTCGCGGGACTGAAGTCGCTCGCGTTCGAAGGCCGCGCGCGCGTGTTCGACTCGGAGGAGGCGTGCGCCGAGGTGGTGAAGCGGCGCGCCTACAAAGAAGGCGACGTGCTGGTGATCCGCTACGAGGGCCCGAAGGGCGGGCCGGGGATGCGCGAGATGCTCGGCGTGACCGCGCTGCTCTACGGGCAGGGGATGGGCGAGAAGGTCGCGCTGCTGACCGACGGCCGCTTCTCGGGCGCGACGCGCGGGATGATGATCGGCTACGTTTCGCCCGAGGCCGCCGCGGGCGGGCCGCTCGGGCTGGTGCGCGACGGCGACCGCATCCGCATCGATGCGGCGAAGAGTATCCTTGAATTGAAAATCCCTACTTCTGAACTCAACAAGCGAAAAGCCAGGCCGCCCAAGCGAGCGCCGGTGTCGGGGGTCCTGGCGAAATACGCGGCGCAGGTGGGCTCGGCCCACCTCGGCGCGGTCACCGGCGCGTCCCGAGGATGACGCCCGCGAGAATGGTGGCGATCCCGAGCGCGTGGAAGGCGCCGAAGGTTTCGCCCAGGAAGGCGATGGCGAGGAGCGTGGCGAACGTGGGCAGCAGGTAGAGCGTGAAGCCCGCGGCGTTCGCGCCGACGACGACCACGCCGCGATTCCAGAACAGGAACGCGCCCACCGAAGCCGCGAGCCCCATGTAGACCACGCCGAGCGCTTCGGCGGCGGTGGGCAGCCGCGGCGGCGAGCGCAGTGCCTCCAGCGCGAACGCAGGCGCGAGGAAAACGACGCCGGCGGCGGTGAGCACGAAGAGGAAGTGCACGCCGCCGAGCCCGGGCGGGCGGCGCTTGAGCAGCACCGAATAGACGCCCCAGATCGCGATCGCGGCAACGATCCACGCGTCGCCGGAATGGAGCTCGAGCCCGGCGAGCGCCGCCGGCTCGCCGCGCGAGAGGATGACGAGGATCCCCGCCACCGAGACCAGGATGCCCGCGAGCTGGCGCGGGGTCGCGCGCTCGCCGTCGAGCGCCCAGGCCGAGAGCAAGATGAAGAGCGGCCCGGCACAGTTGATCAGCACGGCGTTCACCGCCGTGGTCGATTGCAGGCCGAGGTAGACCAGGGACTGGAAGACCGAAACGCTGAGCAGCGCCAGCAGCGCGAGCAGCCCCGCGTGCCGGCGGATCAGCTCGCGCTTGGCCGCGAGGCCGGGGAGGGCGAACGGCGCCAGCGCGACCAGCGCCACGAGCCAGCGGTAAAAGTTGAGCGACACCGGATCGAACGCGTCGCGCAGCGCCCGGCCGAGGACCCAGTTGCCGGCCCAGAACAGGTTGGCGGCCGCGAGCAGGGCGAACGCGCGGGCGCGGGCCCCCGTCAGGCGCGCGCCCAGCGCGCTTCGGGTCACCCGCAGCGGCGCGCCCAGTACGCGAAGGTACCGCGCACGATCGAGGGCTGCAGCAGGAAGTCGCGCGCCTCGGCCGCGAGCTCGGGCTTCACCTCCCTGTAGCCGCCTGCCGCCATGGCCGCGAGCTGCATGCGCGCGGCGCGCTCGAAGAACACGGCGAGGTAGGTGGCCTCTTCAACTGAATTTCCAGTTGTCAAAAGACCGTGGTTGGCGAGCAGGATGCTCTTCGCATCGCCGAGCGCGGCCGAGATGATCCGGCCTTCGTCATCGGCGACCGGAACGCCCGGCCACTCGGCGAGGTGCGCCGTGCCGTGGAGCATGGCGCCGTCCATATGAATGGTTTTCAATTCCTTGCCGGTCGCCGCGAGGGCGGAGGCGCATGGCGCATGCGTGTGCACGATCGCCTGCACATCGGGCCGCTTGCGGTAGATCCAGATGTGAAAGCGCGTGCCGGGATTCGGCCGCCCGCCACGCAGTGGCTTCAGGTCTTCGTCGACCAGCACCATGCGCTCGGGCGCGGCCTCCTCGAAGCCGTAACCGAACTGCAGCGTCCAGAAGCTTCCCGGTTTGTCGGCACGAGCCGTGACCTGGCCCGCCAGGCCCGACTCGTGGCCTTCGCGCGCGAGGATGCGGCAGCATACGGCGAGAGCTTCTTCCGTGGAGAGCGAGCGCTCGGGAAGATCGGCATCCATCTCGCGGCTCACCCGCGCCATGAAATGGGCTTTGTCGCGCTGGTTCATTTCATGAGGCTCGGCAGGAAGGTCGAGATGATCGGGAAGGCCACGAGGATCGCGAGGCGCAGGCAATCGACCGCTACGAACGGCATCACGCCGCGGAAGATGGTGCGGGTCTGCACCTGCGGCAGCAGCGTATTGAGGACGAAGAGGTTCATGCCCACCGGCGGGCTGATGAGGCCGATCTCGACCACCACCACGATCAGGATCCCGAACCATACAGGGTCGAGCCCCATGTGCACGATCAGCGGGAAGAACAGCGGCACCGTGAGCAGGATCATGGAGAGCTCCTCCATCGCGGTGCCGAGGATCACGTAGATCGCCATGATGATCGCGACCACCATGATCGGGTTCACCTCGAAGCGGGAGACGAAGTTCTTGAGGTCGTTCGGCATGGTGGTGATGTTCACGAACTCGGCGAACATCAACGCGCCGATCAGGATCATGAACAGCATCGAGGTGGTGCGGGCGCTCTCGAGCAGCGCCGCATAGAGTCCGCGCCAGCCGAGCGCGCGCCGCGCGAGGGCGAACACCATCCCGCCGAAGGCGCCCACGCCCGCGCCTTCGACCGCGGTGAACACGCCGCCGTAGATGCCGCCCATCACCAGCACGAAGAGCGCGATGACGCTGCTCACGCCCTTGTAGTGGAGCGACATGGCGAACACGATCAGGGCGCCGATGACCGCCGCGTCGTCGCTCTCCAGCCAGCCGAGCCGCACCGTGAGCCCGAGCGCGACGCCGACCGCCAGGAACCACTGCAAGCCCGCCACCGTGCTCCAGCGCTCGCGCCAGCTCGTGCGCTCGCCGGGCGGGCCGGCGTTCGGGTCGCGCCAGGTGACGTACTGCACCGCCAGGCACAGCAGCACCGTCGCCAGGATTCCGGGCAGCACGCCGGCGGCGAACAGCTTGCCGATGTTGGTCTCGGTCATGATGCCGTAGATCACCATGATGGTGGAGGGCGGGATCAGGATGCCGAGCGTGCCGCCGGCGGCGATCGAGCCCGTCGAGAGGTAGTCGGCGTAGCCGAAGCGCTTCATCGACGGGTAGGCGACCTTGGCGAAGGTGGCGGCGGTCGCGATCGACGAGCCGCAGATCGCGCCGAAGCCGGCGCAGCCGACGATGGTCGCCATCGCCAGGCCGCCCCGCAGGTGCCCGATGAAGGCATAGGCGGCGCGGAACAGCTCCTGCGACATGCCGGCGCGGGTCACGAAGTTGCCCATCAGGATGAACAGCGGCACCACCGACAGGGTGTAGTTGCGCCCGGTCTCGTAGATCTTGGTCTGCGCGGTGGCGAGCGCCGCGCCCCAGCTCCAGTCGCGCATGTAGGCGTAGCCCACGATGCCGACGATGCCCATCGACAGCGCGATCGGGATGCGCACGAACGCGAGCAGCATCATCGCGAGAAGCCCGGCTAGCGCTTCTGCCAAGGAACGAAGACTTTGAAGAGGTGGACGAGGCCGCTGAGGCCGATCATCGCCGCCATGAAATATACGAACGGCCCGACCGCGATGCGCAGCACGTCGGTGGTGTCGCCGTAGGCGGAGATGCGCGCGGCCTTGATGATCACCTGCCACGTGAGGAAGAAGAACACCGCCGCCACCGCCGCGTGCACCGCGCGGATCAGGACCGGCACCGCGCGCGCGGGCAGCATGCGGTCGATGAAATCCATGGTGACGTGCTCGTCGGCGTGCGACACCAGCGGCAGGCCGGCGAAGATCAGTACCAGCAGCAGGAGCTCGGTGACCTCGAACGCGCCGCGGATCGGGCGGTTGAAGAGATAGCGCGCGACGACGTCGACGAACGTCACCAGCATCAGGCACGAAAGCAGCGCCGAGGCGGCGATGCCGAGCACCGCGTCGGCACGCCGCTCCCAGGCTTTCGCCGGCTCGCTCACGGTGTAACCGGCCGAGGCAGGCGCTTATTTTTCCGCGGCGACCTTCTTGATCTCGGCGCGGAACTCGGCGAGCGCGGCCTTGGCGTCGACCCCCTTGGCGGAGGCCTTCTTGATCCAGTCGTCGACGATCGGGGCCGAGCGCTTCTGCACCTCGGCGACGAAGGCAGGATCGGCGCGCACGATCCGGGTGTTCGCCTTCTTCAGCGCGTCGAGCCCCTTCTGGTCGGCCGCGTCCCACGACTTGCCGTTGCTGCGCGCCGCATATTCATACGCGTACTTCTCGATGATCGCCTGGTCCTGCTTGGAGAGCTTGTTCCACTTGTCCTCGTTCATGAAGAAGCCGAACGAGGAGCTGTACATGCCGCCCGGGAACACGGTGGCCTGTCCGATCACCGTGTCGAGCTTGAAGGAGACGATCGACTCGAACGGGAAGAACACCCCGTCGGCCACGCCGGAGTTGAGCAGCTCGTAGGATTCGGGCGCGGGCTTGACGAAGGCCGAGGCGCCGATGGCGTTGGCCACCGCCTCGGCGATGCCGCCGCCGGTGCGGATCTTGAGCGAGCGCACGTCGTTGATGCCGGCGACGGGCTTCTTGGTGAACATCTGGCCCGGGCCGTGCGTCCACACCGCGAGCAGCTTCACGCCCTTGTATTCGCCGACCTTCTGGAAGTATTTCCAGTGCACGCGCGAGTACGCGACCGAGTTCACCTCGGCGGTGTCGGCCATGCCGGGCAGCTCGGCCATCAGCGGCAGGATGTGGCGCGCGGGCGTGTAGCTCGCCGTGACGTAGGAGAGATCGACCAGGCCGTCGCGCACCGCGTCGAAGGTTCCCGGCGCCGCGGCCGGATGCTTCGGCAGCGACTGGAACTTGACGCGGCCGCCGGTGGCCTTCTCCACCTCCGCGGCCCAGTTCGCCTGCCAGACCGTGAGGTGATGGGTGGGCGGCACCCAGGACGAATACGTGAGCGTGGTCTGCGCGCGCGCAGGCGAAGCGAGCATCGCGGCGGCGGCCGCGACGCACGCGAAGTGTCGCATCCTCATTGAGTGCTCCTCCTTTGAACCCGAATCATAAATGGTTGCAAGGCTCTGCGGCGGCGCGTTGTGTTTCGATTTCGGTTTGGATACGATGCTCGCTCGCTCGCTTGCCGCAAAGCGGGCGCAGTGGATCCGCAGTGGATCGTGCAAAGGGCAATAGAGGGAGAGCGCATGCCACATGTGGTAACGAAACAGGACCTGGTTCAGGTTGCGGCAAAAGCGAGCAATGTCAGCAAGGCGGCGGCAGGGGAGGCGGTCAACGCGGTGTTCGATGCGATCGTGGAAAACGTCGCCAAGGGCAAGCGCGTCACCGTGGTCGGCTTCGGCACCTTCCTGCCCCGCAAGCGCAAGGCGCGCGCGGGCCGCAGTCCTGCGACCGGCAAGGAGATCCGGATTACCGCGAAGACGGTGCCGGCTTTCGCCGCCGGACAGGGTTTCAAGCAGGCGGTAGATAAATAGTTCGCAAATCCGGACGTTCGGCACCTAGAAGGGCTGCACGCTCACCCGTGCAGCCCTTTGTTTTTTAAGATATGCATGGCAGAATCCGACGAGGAAGCACGAACTCTGCCATGGACAAGCCGCTCATTCTTTCGCTCGACAGCCACGGTGTCCCGCACCGCTGGATCAGCTGGCAGCAGGCGTGCTTCTATTATGCGAAGAACCTGGTCGCCTGGACGCTGGGCGACGAGACCTTCACCTACTACGGCGGCATCTCGCGCATCACCGGCGAGCGCTCCAGCATCACCGCGCACTCGATTGTCGCCATCAAGGGCAAGGCGCTCGCCGCCAAGGGCTTCAACCAGGTGCCGCCGCTGAACAACCGCGAGCTGTTCCGCCGCGACCGCCACATGTGCGCTTACTGCGGCGGCGAGTTCAGCTACTTCCGCCTCACCCGCGACCACATCACGCCGCTCTCGCGCGGCGGGCGCGACACCTGGATGAACGTGGTCTGCGCCTGCAGGCATTGCAACGGCCACAAGCGGAACCGCCTGCCGCAGGAATGCGGGCTCGAGCTCCTCTATGCGCCGTACGTGCCGAACAAGGCCGAGTACCTCATCCTCACCAACCGCCGCATCCTCGCGGACCAGATGGAGTTCCTGAAGCAGCACGTCGCGTCGCACTCGCGGCTGGTTCTTTCCCCTGCGTAAGGGATTCTTCGTCGTCCGCGCGGGATCCATCGTCGTCCCCGCGAAGGCGGGGACCCAGTTCGGGTTCTTAAACGGGACCCCCGCCTGCGCGGGGGCGACGGCTCTCCACCGGCATGCCTGACTTCTGGCGCAACAGCGGTTTCCACCTCCTCGAGCGTGACGCAGCGGGCCGGCTGCGGGTCACCGACGACTTCCTGCGCGCCTACTACCTGCGGCCGGAAATCCATCCGGTGGAGGAGTCCGGACCGCTGGAGCGCGAGCTGCACGCCGCGCTGATGGCCGAGCCGCGCCTTCGCGTCGCGGAAAAGGAGCTGCAGTCGCTGGAGGATGCGGACATGCAGGAGAACTACCGCATCCTGCTGCGCTGGCGCGACCGGCTGGTGGCGGCGGGCACGGTCGAAGGCGCCTACATGGCGCTGTTCAAGGGTGCGGTCGACGTGCCGCCGATGTTCGTCGACCAGCTTTCGCACGTGATCCTGAGAAACGTCCTCGACGGCACGGACGACGCGCTCCGGCTGCGCGCGGGCGAGCTCTTTTTCCGGGAGCAGAAGGCGACGATCAGGGACGGCCACGTCCTGCTCGCGGATCTGGAAACGGTGGCGATGCACGCCTCCGGCCATCGCTACGGCAGCATCGGGCGCCTCATCGTCGAGGCGCAGGGCGACCTCGGAGCCGCGGACCTCGACGTGCTGGACCGCGCCAACGCCGGACTCTACTGGGAGCGCGAGTCGAAGCACGACACGGTGGTGAGCTTCACCTACGGCCGGCCGGCGCTCGACGCCTTCGCTCGCGTACTGGAGAAATGGATCCGGCACTTCCTGACGGTGGGCGTCAGGGTGACGCCCATCCGCCAGATCGAGGAGGCGCGCTGGGCCTGGCACGTCGGGCTCGACGCCGAGTCCACCGCGATCCTGAACGAGCTCTGGGCCGGCAACGAGGTCGACGCCGGGCGCATGCGCAACATCCTCGCGCTGTTCGCGCTCCGCTTCGAGGATGCGGCCGCCATGCGCGCCGACATCGCGGGCCGCGACGTCTATCTCGCGCTGTCCGCCGAGGACTCGGTGGTGAGGATGAAGCCGCAGAACCTGCTGCTCAATCTTCCGTTGAATGAAGCCTGAATACTGGAGCCGCGCCAAGCGCGCCCTCGCGCGCCGCGACCCGGTCATGGCCGCCATCATGCGCGCGCACCCGAAGATCTTCCTGGTGCGCCGCGGCGAGCCTTTCATGACGCTCGCTCGCGCCATCGTCGGGCAGCAGATCTCGGTCAAGGCGGCGCAGAGCGTGTGGGACCGCGTCGTGGCGTGCGTAGGCGGAGAAGTTTCCCCTCAAACCATCCTCGGGCGACAGCGCCCGGTTTTAAGAGCCTGCGGCCTGTCCGACCGCAAGACCGAGTACATCTGCGATCTCGCGCAGCACTTCGCGAACGGCTCGATCCACGTGCACCGCTGGCCCGAGATGAGCGACGAGGCGATCATCGCCGAGCTGGTCGAGGTGCGCGGCATCGGCCGCTGGACCGCGGAGATGTTCCTGATCTTCAGCCTGCTGCGCCCGGACGTGTTCCCGCTCGACGACCTCGGGCTGCAGAAGGGGATCCGCGTGGCTTATTTCTCGAATCGCAAGGTGGCGCTCTCGACCATGCGCAGGATCGGCGAGCGCTGGCGGCCCTGGCGCTCGGTCGCCACCTGGTACCTGTGGCGCTCGCTCGACCCGGTGCCGGTAGAATACTGAGGCCTAGAACAACAGGGGCGGTCGAAGCCCGATGAGCAAGGTCCTGTCCGATCCGATCGGCGAGGGCGGCGTGAGCGCCGAAGCGGCGCGCGGCGAGGCCGTGCGCGTCGCCGGAGTGCTCATGGCGGCGGGCACGGCGCTGCTGGTGTGCCTGGCGCTCGTGGTGTGCGCGTTTCTCGACCTGCTGCCGTGGGAGGCGGCGATCGAAGGCACCGCCGGCATCGCCACCCTGGCGGTGCTGTTCTATCTGATGGTGCGCACCGGCCTCAATCGGCGCTTCGCCGATCCGAGCCTCGCCACCGAGCAGACCGCGGCGGCGATCCTGTTCCTCGCCTACATCATGTACCACGCTCCCTCGGCGCGCGAGTCCCTCACGCTGTTCTACCTCGTGGTGATGCTGTACGGCGCGCTGCGCCTGAGCGCGGCACGCCTCGCCGCGCTCTCGGCGCTCGCGCTCGCGGCGCACGCCGCGGTCCTCCACCTCTCGTACCAGCGCGACGAGGATTACATGGACGTGGATTCGGCGCTCGCGGAGTTCGCCGTGCTCATGGTGACGCTGCCGTGGTTTGCGGCCATGGGCGGATACGTGAACCGCCTGCGCACCCGCCTCGCGGAAAACAACCGGCGGCTGGAGGGCGCCTTCGAGCGCATCCGGGAGATCGCCATCCGCGACGAGCTCACCGGAACGTACAACCGGCGCTTCCTCCTGGAAGGCCTCGCGCGCGAGCTGGCGCGCGCCGGGCGCAGCGGCGGCGGCTTCTCGGTCTGCATCATCGACGTGGACCATTTCAAGGCGGTGAACGACACGCTCGGGCACGCCGGAGGCGACGAGGTGCTGAGGCGGGTGGCGGAGATCGCCGGCCGGGGCTTGCGCGGCATCGACGTCTTCGGCCGCTTCGGCGGCGAGGAATTCCTGCTCCTCCTGCCGGACACCGACCGGGCCGGCGCAAGTGTCGTCGCCGAGCGCATTCGCGCCGCGGTGGCGGCCGAGACCCGGGTCACCGTGACCATCGGCGTGGCGCAGTACGCGGGCGACGGCGCGGCGGCCGTTCTAGCCCGGGCCGACCAGGCCCTCTACCGGGGCAAGGCCGCGGGGCGCAACACGGTCTTGGGCTAGAATCGCGCGGCAGTGAAGACCACCTTCCTCGAGTTCGAGCAGCCGATCGCCGAGCTGGAAACCAAAATCGAGGAGCTGCGCTACGTCCAGGACGACGCGGCGGCCGACATCTCCGAGGAGATCCAGCGCCTCACCAAGCGCAGCCAGAGCCTCACCAAGGACATCTACGGCAAGCTCACGCCCTGGCAGGTGGCGCTGGTCGCGCGCCATCCGCAGCGGCCCTACACGCTGGACTACATCCAGACGCTGTTCACCCATTTCGAGGAGCTGCACGGCGACCGCACCTACGCCGATGACCCTTCGATCGTCGGCGGCCTGGCGCGCTTCGCCAACGAGCCCTGCATGGTGATCGGCCACCAGAAGGGGCGCGACACGAAGGAGAAGATCCTGCGCAACTTCGGCATGCCGAAGCCCGAGGGCTACCGCAAGGCGCTGCGCCTGATGCACCTCGCCGAGAGGTTCGAGCTTCCGGTGTTCACCTTCATCGACACGCCGGGGGCGTACCCCGGCATCGACGCCGAGGAGCGCGGGCAGTCCGAGGCCATCGGCAGGAACCTCTTCGAGATGGCGCGCCTGCGCACCCCGATCATCGTCACCGTGATCGGCGAGGGCGGCTCGGGCGGCGCGCTCGCCATCGCGGTCGGCGACCTGATCCTGATGCTGCAGTACGCCACCTACTCGGTGATCTCGCCCGAAGGCTGCGCCTCGATCCTGTGGCGCAGCGCCGAGATGGCGCCCGACGCCGCCGAGGCGCTCGGCATCACCGCGAGCCGCCTGAAGACCCTCGGGCTCATCGACAAGATCGTTCCCGAGCCGCTCGGCGGCGCGCACCGCGACCCGCAGGCGACCGCCCAGTCGCTGCGCAAGGCGCTCGCCGAGGCGCTGAAGCAGCTGCAGCAGAAGAAGCCGAAAGAGCTCGTCGAGGAGCGCCTCGAGCGGCTGATGAGCTATGGCAAGTTCAAGGAAGCCGGCGAGCGCTAGGCAAGCTCTGGAAAAGGGGCAATCCGTCGTTCCCGCGAAGGCGGGAACCCATGTTTTCAATTTCTTCCAGGACAACCGGAAAAAGCGCATCGCGGTCGCCCTTTCCGGCGGCATCGACTCGGTGGTCCTGCTCCACCTCCTGAAGCGTCACCCCGGCGTCACGGCGATCCACGTGCACCACGGCCTCAGCCCGAACGCCGACGCCTGGACGGCGTTCTGCCGCCGGCTCTGCAGGAAATGGGATGTACCGCTTTCGGTTTTTCGCGTCCGGGTCAAAAAGTCCGGCAAGGGCCTCGAGGCGGCGGCGCGCGAGGCGCGCTACGAGGTATTCGAGAAACTAAAGGTCGACGTGATCGCGCTCGCGCACAACCTCGACGACCAGGCCGAGACGGTGCTGATGAACCTGCTGCGCGGCGCCGGCGCGCGCGGCGCGAGCGGCATGCCGGTGCGCGCGCGCTTGGGCGGCAAGACGCTCTGGCGCCCGCTCCTCGGCACGCCGCGCAGCGAGATCGAAGCCTACGCGCGCCGGCACCGGCTCGACTGGATCGAGGACGAGAGCAACGCCGACGAAGCGCTGACGCGCAACTTCCTCCGCCGCCGCATCGGGCCGCTGCTCGAGCAGAGGTTTCCGCAATGGAAGGAGAGCCTCGCGCGCGCCGCGCGGCATTTCTCGAAGAAGGAAGCGGGCGCAGAGGAGCTGCTGCGCCGCTACCTTCGTTCAAAGGGCCTCCAGGCGCCGAGCGAAGCGAAGCTCATCGAGATGCTGAAGCAGCTCGCCTCGGGCAGCCCGCGCGCGAAGCTCGTGCACGACGGTGCGACGCTGCGGACCTACCGCGGCAAGGTATTTCTCGACGCCGAGCTCTCGTCCGGATTCTCGCCGCAGGAATGGAACGGCGAGCCGCGCCTGAGGCTGCCCGAGCTCGGCGGCGAGCTGCGCTTTCGCAAGGCGCGCGGCAAAGGCATCGCGCTCGAGCACAAGTCCTTGAGCGTGCGCCTGCGCTCCGGCGGCGAGCGCCTCCAGCCCGACCCCAAGCGCCCGCGCCGCACTCTGAAGAACCTCTTTCAGGAAGCCGGCATCCCGCCCTGGGCGCGCGAGCGCCTTCCCTTGCTATTCAGGGGCGACGACCTGGTCTGGGTCCCCGGCCTCGGTATCGACGCGCGCTTCCAGGCGTCGCCGGGCTCACAGGGTCTGGTGCCGGAATGGCGCTCCCCTTGTGTTCGAAGGCGCACAGAAGAAAAACCTCGTTAAGGGTTAAAAGCCGCAAGAGGACTGATCGCGGCCCTCCTGCTCGTCATTCTAGGAAACACATGCGCAAGCTCCTTTTGTCCGCCGCACTCGTTGCCGCAGCATCCGCTCCCGTGTTTGCCCAGAAGCCCGACGCCACCGGCGCAACGGTGACCACGACTACTCCAGGCAAGGGCACGATCACGAACATGGCCAAGATCACCGCTTCCGTCGAGGCGATCGATGCTGCGGCCCGCACCGTCACGCTGAAAGGCCCGCGCGGCAAGGTCGTCACGCTCGCGGTCGCTCCGGAGGTGAAGAACTTCGCCCAGGTGAAGGTCGGCGACCGCGTGGTGGTGCGCTACGCCGAGGCGCTGACCCTCGAGCTGAAGAAGGGCGGCAAGGAGTTGCGCCAGCGCTCCGAGCGCGAAGGGAGCGAGACGGCGCAGCTCGGCGAGCGTCCGGCCGCGGCGGCGGGGCGCCAGATCACGGTGATCGCCGACGTCACCGCGGTCGATCGCAAGAAGCAGGTCGTGACCTTGCGCGGCCCGAAACAGACGGTCGAGCTGAAGCTGCGCGATCCGAAGCAGATCAAGCTGTTGAATGTCGGCGACCAGGTCGAGGCGACCTATCAGGAAGCCATGGCCGTCTCGGTCGAGCCGGCGCCCAAGGCCAAGGCTCCGGTCACCAAGTAGCGGAGGGACGCTAACGTTTCTGGCGCTTGAGCGCCGCGTCGCGCGCCGCGCGCGATTCAGGGCTGGCGGCGGCGAGCTCGAGCTGGTCGGGCGCCATGTAGCTGACCGCGTGGGCGCCCAAGCCCGCGTAGGCGTTCACGGTTTCCTTGGTCATCATCACCGAGTGCTTCGGTTTTTCGAGCACCGCCTCCGCCAGGCGCCGCGCGGCTTCCATCGCGCCGGACTTGTCGCAGAGCTCGTCGACCAGTCCCATGGCGAGCGCCGGCTCGGCCGCGACGCGCTCGCCGAGGATCGCGAGGCGCTTGGCTCGCGCCGGCCCGACGAGATTCACCAGCCGCGGCAGCGTGCCCCAGGTGAGCGGGATGCCGAGCGAGATTTCGGGCAGCGTGACGAACGCGTCGCGCGCCATCACGCGCCAGTCGAGCGCGACGGCGAGCGCGAGGCCGCCGCCGACCGCGTAGCCCTCGATCGCCGCGATGGTGATCTGCGGCAGCTCCTCCCACGCGCGCGCCATGCGCTGGCCGAGCCCGGCGATCTCGCGCTGCTCGAGGAGCGGCGCGCCGCCTGCCCAGCGGGTCGAATCCTTCAGATCGGCGCCGGCGGAGAACACGCCGGCCGCGCCGGTGACGAGCACCACGTCGAGGTCCCGGCGCGCCGCGAGCTCCTGCGCGCAGGCGATCATCTCGCGCATCAGCTCGGCCGAGAGCGCGTTGCGCCGCTCGGGGCGCGCCAGGGTGACGGTGGCGAGGCGGCCGGAAAATTCGCTGCGAAGCTGTCGGTACATGCTAACCCTTTGCTACAATGGCGAAATTTTTTCGAACGACGGCGTTTAGACGAAGGATCCCCGTTCCATGGCGCTCGAGCGCACTCTTTCCATCATCAAGCCCGACGCGGTCGGGAAGAACGTCATCGGCCAGATTCTCGCGCGCTTCGAGGCTGCCGGGCTGCGCGTCGTCGCCGCGCGCATGATGTTCCTGTCGCGCACCGAGGCCGAGGGCTTCTACGCGGTGCATCGCGGCCGGCCGTTCTTCAACGACCTGGTCCAGTTCATGACCTCGGGCCCGGTGCTGGTGCAGGTGCTCGAGGGCGACAACGCGATCGCGAAGAACCGCGAGCTGATGGGCGCCACCGACCCGAAGAAGGCGGCGAAGGGCACCATCCGGGCCGACTTCGCGGACTCGATCGACGCCAACGCGGTGCACGGCTCCGACGGACCCGAAACCGCGAAGACCGAGATCGGCTATTTCTTCCCGGCCAGCGAGGTCTTTTCCCGGTGAAGGAAAACCTGCTCGGCCTGGACGCCGCCGGGCTCGCGCGCTTCTTCGAGGCGCAGGGCGAGAAGCCGTTCCGCGCGCGCCAGGTCCAGCGCTGGATCCACCAGCTCGGCGTGTCGGATTTCGCCGCCATGAGCGACCTCTCCAAGGCGCTGCGCGAAAAGCTCGCCCGGAGCGCGAGCGTCGAGGCGCCCGACCTCGTCGGCGACGAGACCACGGCCGACGGCACGCGCAAGTGGCTGGTCAAGGTCGACGGCGCGAACGCGGTCGAGTCGGTGTTCATCCCCGAGACCGGCCGCGCCACGCTCTGCGTGTCGAGCCAGGCCGGGTGCGTGCTCGACTGCTCGTTCTGCGCCACCGGCAAGCAGGGCTTCAACCGCAACCTCTCGGCCGCCGAGATCGTGGGACAGCTCTGGCTTGCAAACCGGGAACTCGGCTCGCCTTCTCGCTCCCACAGAATTATTTCCAATGTCGTCTTCATGGGGATGGGCGAGCCGCTGCTCAACCTCGACAACGTGATCCCGGCCGTGCGCCTGATGATCGACGACAACGCCTACGGCCTGTCGCGCCGGCGCGTCACGGTGTCCACCTCGGGCGTGATTCCGGGCATGGACCGCCTGCGCGACGAGTGCCCGGTGGCGCTCGCCGTGTCGCTGCACGCGCCGAACGACCGGCTGCGCGACGAGCTGGTGCCGCTCAACCGGAAGTACCCGCTGCGCGCGCTGCTCGCGGCGTGCAACCGCTATCTCGAGAAGGCGCCGCGCGACTTCATCACCTTCGAGTACGTGATGCTCGAAGGCGTGAACGACAGCGATGCGCTGGCGCGCGAGGCCGCGGCGCTCGCCGGCGAAGTGCGCTGCAAGTACAACCTGATTCCGTTCAACCCGTTTGCCGGGGTGGACTACAAGCGCTCGAGTCCCGATCGCATCCGGCGCTTCGCCGAGATCCTGCAGTGCGCCGGCATCACGGTCACGACTCGCAAGACGCGCGGCGACGACATCGCCGCGGCGTGCGGCCAGCTCGCGGGCGACGTCGACGACCGGACTCGCCGGCGGCTGCGGCTCAAGGAGGTGCGTGCTTGAGAACAATACTAATAACGGGCCTGCTCCTGCTCGCCGCCGCCTGCTCCGGCAACAAGCCGAAGGAGACCTCGAGCGCCGACCCCGGCGCGATCATCGGCGAAGTCGGCGACCCGCGCGCCCGCGCGCGCTCCCACACCGATCTCGCCGCCGCGTACTACCAGCGCGGCAGCCTGGGCGTCGCGCTCGACGAGCTGCGCATCGCCACCGCCGCCGATCCGGGCTACGCGCCGGCGCACAACCTGCTCGGGCTGGTGCACATGGATCTGCGCGAGGAGAGCCTCGCGGCAGAGAGCTTCCAGCGCGCCCTCAGCCTCGCGCCCAACGACGGGGACATCAACCACAACTACGGCCTGTTCCTGTGCCGGACCAAGCGCGAGCCCGACTCGATCAAGTATTTCATGCAGGCGATCAAGAATCCGCTCTACTCCACGCCGGCGCGCTCGTACAGCGCGGCCGGGGTGTGCACGCTGCGCACCGGCCAGCCGAAGGAAGCCGAGGAGTACTTCGTGCGCGCGCTGCGGCTGCAGCCCGACGACCCTCAGGCGCTGCTCAACCTCGGCCAGATCCGCTACAAGCAGGGCCGGATGGACGAGGCGCGCCGCCTGGTGGCGCAGTACAACAAGCTCGATGCGGGGGACGCCGAGTCGCTGTGGCTTGCGCTGCGCATCGAGCGCAAGTCGGGCCAGCGCGTCGCCGAGCAGAGCTTCGCCAACCAGCTGCGGCGGCGCTTTCCCGGCTCGGCCGAGTACCAGGCGCTGCAGCGGGGGAACTTTGACTGAGCTCACCGGCATCGGCGCCCAGCTGAAGCAGGCGCGCGAGGCGCAGGGCCTCGCCATCGACGACGTCGCGCTGCAGCTCAAGTTCGCGCCGCGCCAGATCGAGTCGCTCGAGCAGGAGCGCTTCGAGCGCCTGCCCGGCCCGACCATCGCCCGCGGCATGGTGCGCAACTATGCGCGGCTGCTGAAGATCGACCCCGAGCCGCTGATCGAGCGCCTGTCGCCGCGCGTGGAGGCCCCGCCCGACGCCAACCAGATCGCGGACCGCTTCCGCCAGGAGGTGCCGTTCTCCGACAGCACCAAGCGCTCGACGCTGCTCTATGCCGGCTTCTCGGTCGGCGTGCTGCTGCTCGTAGCGGCGGTCGCCTACGAATGGCACCAGCAGAAGACGCCGCCGGCGCCGCAGCAGGTCGCCGAAGCACCGGCGCCCGAGCCGGCGCAGCCCGCCGAGCCGCCCGCGCAACCCGTGGCCGCCGCGCCGCAGCCGCCGGCGCCCGAGCCCGCTCCCGCCCCTGTGGTGGCGGAGAAAAAAGCCCCCGTGGTGGCGGAGAAAAAAGCAATTGAGAAAAAACCCGTACCGGTCGCCGTGCCGGCGAAGAAGCCCGAGCCTGAACCCGTCGCCGCGGCGGACGAGTCGTCGGACAAGCCGCTCGCCCCGGGAACGCACCGCATCGTGCTGCGCACCGAGGGCGAAGCCTGGCTCGAGATCAAGGACGGCGCCGGGCGCATGCTGATCTCGTCGCTCAATCCGGCCGGCACCGAGCGCACCGTGCGCGGGCGGGCGCCGTTCGACGTCGTGATCGGCAACGCGAGCTCGGTGAAGCTCACCTACGACGGCAAGCCGGTGGACCTGCGCCCGCACACCAAGGTCGAAGTCGCCCGATTCACGCTGAAATGAGCCTGCAATGAAGCGCCGCATCTCGCGCCAGGTCGCCGTGGGCGACGTGCTCGTCGGCGGCGACGCGCCCATAGTCGTGCAGTCGATGACCAACACCGACACCGCCGACGCCGCGGCCACGGCGGCGCAGGTGGAGGCGCTGGCGCGCGCCGGCTCGGAGCTGGTGCGCATAACCGTCAACTCGCCCGAGGCGGCGGCGCAGGTGGCGCGCATCCGCGAGCGGCTCGACGCGCGCGGCTGCGGCGTGCCGCTGGTGGGCGACTTCCATTACAACGGCCACAAGCTGCTGACCCAGTTTCCCGATTGCGCACAGGCGCTGGCCAAGTACCGCATCAACCCGGGCAACGTCGGCAAGGGGGCGAAGCGCGACGAGCAGTTCGCCACCATGATCGAATGCGCCCTGCGCTACGGGAAGCCGGTGCGCATCGGGGTGAACTGGGGCAGCCTCGACCCGGAGCTTCTCGCCCGCATGATGGACGAGAACGCCAAGAAAGCCTCGCCCCTCGACGCCGCGGACGTGATGCGCGAAGCCGTGATCGTGTCCGGTCTCGAGTCCGCCCGGCAGGCGGAAGAAATCGGATTGCCGGCGGAGCGCATCGTCATCTCCTGCAAGATGAGCCAGGTGCAGGACCTGATCTCGGTGTACCGCAGCCTCGCGCAGCGCTGCGACTACGCGCTGCACCTCGGCCTCACCGAGGCGGGCATGGGCTCGAAAGGCATCGTGGCCTCGACCGCGGCGATGGCGGTGCTGCTGCAGGAAGGCGTCGGCGACACGATCCGCGTCTCGCTCACCCCCGAGCCCGGAGGCGATCGCACGCGCGAGGTGCAGGTGGCGCAGGAGATCCTGCAGACGATGGGCCTGCGCTCGTTCACCCCGATGGTGAGCGCCTGTCCCGGCTGCGGGCGCACGACCAGCACGGTGTTTCAGGAATTGGCCGACAAGATCCAGGCTTATTTGCGCAACCAGATGCCGCTCTGGAAGACGACCTATCCCGGCGTCGAGGAAATGCGCGTCGCGGTGATGGGCTGCGTGGTGAACGGCCCCGGCGAATCCAAGCACGCCGACATCGGCATCAGCCTGCCGGGGACGGGGGAAGTGCCGGTGGCCCCGGTGTACGTCGACGGAAGCAAGACCGTGACCCTCAAGGGCGAGCGCATCGCCGAGGAGTTCCAGGCGATCGTCGAGGCGTACGTCCAAAAGAAATACGGCAGCAGGAAGCGCATCCCGATCAAGGCCGTGTGACGTGCAAAAAGTGAAACCCGCGCTGCTGCGCGGCTTCGACCAGGAGTACCTGCCCGGCGAGCAGCTGCAGTTCAACCACCTCGTGGACATCGTCCGCAGGAACTTCGAGCTGTACGGCTTCCTGCCGATCGAGACGCCGTCGGCCGAGCGCCGCGAGGTGCTGACCTCCAAGGGCGGCGTGGAGAAGGAGATCTACGCCCTCACGCGCCTCGCCGAGGCCGACGACGACGAGGCCGCGACCAAGGGCGCGCTGCGCTTCGACCTCACGGTGCCGCTCGCGCGCTACGTCGCGATGCGCGAGCGCGAGCTCGCGTTTCCCTTCCGGCGCTACCAGATCCAGCGGGTCTGGCGCGGCGAGACGCCGCAGGCAAAGAAGGGACGCTGGCGAGAATTCTATCAATGCGACATCGACATTATTAATCGTGAAAGGCTGAGCTACCTCGCCGAGGCGGAGATCCCGAGCGTGGTCTACAGCGTGTTCAAGGAAATGGCGATCGGCGAGTTCCGCATCCGGATCAACAACCGCAAGGTGCTGCGCGGGATGCTGCAGGAGCTCGGCGTTCCGGAGGACAAGTCGGCCGCGGTGCTGCGAGTGCTCGACAAGATCGAAAAAGAGGACGGCGCCAGGATCCGCGACGACCTCGGCCGCGAGGGCCTGTCCGCCGCTTCGGTCGCGCGCGTCTACGAGCTGCTTTCGACCGGCCGCACGACGGACGAGACGCTCTCTGCCCTGGCCGTGCTGAAGAACGAGACCGCGCAAAAGGGATTGGATGAGCTGCGCAGCATCGTCACCGCGATCCGCGAGTTCGGCGTGCCGGACTCGGCGTTCGCGGTGGACCTGAGCGTGGTGCGCGGCCTGGACTACTACACCGGCACGATCTACGAGACCCAGCTCGTCGCGCATCCCGACATCGGCAGCATCTGCTCGGGCGGGCGCTACGACGACCTCGCCAGCTACTTCACCGACACGAAGCTGCCGGGCGTGGGCATCTCGATCGGGCTGACGCGCCTGTTCTCGAAGCTGAGCGAGGCGGGCCTGCTGCGGCCGCTCGCGCGCACCCCGGCGGAGGCCATCGTGGTTACCATGGACGGCCGCTATCTCGCGAAGTATCTCGAGATCGCGACCCGGCTGCGGGCGGCGGGCGTCAACACCGAGGTGTACCTCGAGCAGGCGAAGCTCAAGAACCAGCTCGCCTACGCGGACCGCAAGGGCTTCCGCGTGGCGGTAATCGCGGGCGAGAACGAATTTGCAGAGGGAAAGGTGCAGATCAAGAATCTCACCACCCAGGAAGCCACCGTGCACCCGATGGGCGACGTCGTCCACGCGGTGAAGGCGGCATTGAACGACCCAACACCGAAGGCATGACTTATGGCGCTCGATCTTGAAGAGCAGGAGCAGGTAGAGGAGCTGAAGGCGTGGTGGAAGCAGCACGGCAACATGATCACGGCGGTGGTGGTGGCCGTGGCGGTGGGCTTCGCCGGCTGGCAGGGATGGCGCTGGTACCAGGCCAGCCAGTCGGCGCACGCGAGCGCGCTCTACGAAACCGTGACCAAGGCGGTGCAGGCGAACGACGCCAAGGCGCTGCGCGACGCCGCGGGCACGCTCGTGGAAAGCTACCCGCGCACGCTGTACGCGTCGATGGGCGCGCTGGTGGCGGCGCGCTACTACTTCGACCGCAACGACCTGAAGTCGGCCAAGGCGCAGCTCGCCTGGGTGATCGAGCGGGCGCCGTCGGCGGACTTCAAGGACCTCGCGCGCCTGCGCCTCGCCGCGGTGCTGCTCGACGAGAAGGCGTACGACGAGGCGCTGAAGACGCTCGATTCCAAGACCTCGGCCGCCTACGAGGCCCAGTACGCGGCGCTGCGCGGCGACGTGCTGGTCGGAATGAACCAGGTCCAGCCCGCGAAAGCTTCGTACAAGCTCGCGCTCGAGAAGGCCGACGGCGCGGACAGCGCGTTCACGGAAAGCGTGCGCATGCGCCTCGACGCGCTCGGCGGCTGATGCGCGTTCGCGCGCTCGTCGCCGCGGCGCCGCTGGTCGCATTGGTGGCCTGCAGCTCATCGAGCGGACCCAAGCCGGCGGAGCTGCAGCGGCTCGAGAAGGCGCAGGAAGTGCGCGTGCTGTGGTCCGCGAGCATCGGCTACGCGGACCGCTTCGTGTTTTTTCCCGCAGTGGTGGGCGATGCGGTGTTCGCCGCGGCGCGCGACGGCACCGTGGTGCGGCTGGACGCCGCCGCCAAGGGCGCCGAGCGCTGGCGCGTGCAGCTCGAGAAGCGCCTGTCGGCCGGCGTGGGAGCGAACGCGCAGACCATCGTGGTCGCGACCGAGGACGGCGACGTCTTCGCGCTCTCGGCCGCCGACGGAAAGCAGCGCTGGCGCTCGCGCGTCTCGAGCGAGGTGCTCGCCGCGCCGACGCTGGCGAACGGCGTGGTGCTCGTGCGCAGCGTCGACAACCGGATCTTCGCCTTCGAGGAGCAGGACGGAAAGCGCCGCTGGGTGTACCAGCGCACCCCGGCGTCGCTCGTGGTGAGGAGCCCCGCCGGCATCACCGTCGTCGGCGACACCGCCTTTGCCGGCTTCTCCGGCGGCAAGCTCGCCGCGATCGCGCTTTCCAACGGCGGCGTGCGCTGGGAGTCGACCGTCGCCGTGCCCAAGGGCGCCACCGAGCTGGAGCGCGTCACCGACGTCGTCGGCGAGCCGGTGGTGCAGGGCCGGGAAGTGTGCGCGGCGGCCTACCAGGGGCGGGTGGCGTGCTTCGAGATGGCGAACGGCCGCCAGGTCTGGTCGCGCGAGCTCTCCTCGCTCACCGGCGTGCAGCTCGACGCGCGCTACGCCTTCGTCAGCGACGACCGCGGCAGCGTGCACGAGCTCGACCGCAGCAACGGCCGCTCGGTCTGGAAGCAGGACAAGCTCGCCTTCCGCCAGCTCTCGGTCCCTTCGCCGATCGGCAACCTGGTGGCGGTCGGCGACCTGGAGGGCTACGTGCACTTCCTGTCGCGCGATTCGGGCGCGTTCGTCGCGCGCTATTCGAGCGGCGGCGGCGCGGTGCGCGCGGCGCCGCTCGCTCTGCAGTCGAGCCTGCTCGTCCAGACCCAGGACGGAACGCTGGTCGCGCTGGCGCTGTGAAGCCGGTGATCGCGCTCGTCGGCCGCCCCAACGTGGGCAAGTCGACCCTGTTCAACCGCCTCACCCGCAGCCGCGACGCCATCGTCCACGACGTTCCCGGCGTCACCCGCGACCGCCACTACGGCGAAGGACGTCAGGGCGATCGCGCCTTCATCGCCATCGACACCGGCGGCCTCGAGCTCGGCGCCGACGAGGGCATCTACGTCGAGATGGCACGCCAGGCCGAGCAGGCCATCGCCGAGTCCGACGCCGTCATCTTCATGGTCGACGGCCGCGCCGGCCTCACCTCGGGCGACCGCGAGATCGCCGCCAAGCTCCGCCGCCTCTCCTCGCCGGTCTACCTCGCCGTCAACAAGACCGAGGGCATGCAGTCCGACACCGCGGTTGCCGAGTTCCACGAGCTCGGCCTCGGCAACCCCGCCGCGATCTCGGGCGCGCACGGCGAGGGCGTCAACGAATTGATGGATCTGGCTCTATCCAGCTTCAAATTCGACCAACCGTCTTCCGATGAGGACGAAGCCGCCAGAGGCCACCCCCGCGTCGCCATCGTCGGCCGCCCCAACGTCGGCAAATCGACCCTCATCAACGCGCTGGTCGGCGAGGAGCGCGTCATCGCGTTCGACAAGCCCGGCACCACACGCGACCCGATCGAGGTCCCCTTCGAGCGCGCCGGCCGCCACTACACCCTGATCGACACCGCCGGCGTGCGCCGACGCGGCAAGACCGGCACGCCGGTCGAGTTCTTCTCCATCGTCAAGGCCCTCCAGGCCATCGAAGCCGCCAACGTCGCCATCCTCACCTTGGACGCAGTCGACGGCGTGACCGAGCAGGACGCCCACGTCGCCGGCTACATCCTCGAGCGCGGGCGAGCGCTGGTCCTGGCGCTGAACAAATGGGATGCCGCCAGCAAGGAACAGCGCGACCGAATGAAGTCCGAGCTGCAGTGGAAGCTCGGCTTCCTCAACTACGCCGAAGTGCACACCATCTCGGCGAAAGAGGGTAAGGGCATGGGCGCCCTGATGCGCTCCGTCGACGCCGCCTACGCCGCCGCCATGGCCCGCCTCTCCACGCCGAAACTCACCCGCGCCCTGATCGCTGCCATCGAGCAGCAGGCCCCTCCCAAGCGCGGCCTCATCCGCCCCAAGCTCCGCTACGCTCACCAAGGCGGCGTCAATCCCCCTCGCATCATCATCCACGGCAACGCCCTCGACCGCGTGCCCGACACCTACAAGCGCTA
>Ga0114129_10000469_pt1 | contig 48422 bp, 42 predicted proteins | sample RhiMetdeltSRZDD1_FD_80071 | JGI IMG/M metagenome (GOLD analysis project Ga0114129, IMG submission 80071) | Populus rhizosphere microbial communities from Tennessee, USA - Rhizosphere MetaG P. deltoides SRZDD1 (version 2) (version 2) | ecosystem: Host-associated > Plants > Roots > Rhizosphere >...
CCGGTGTGGGGTCAGCCGACGCCGTGCGAACGCGACGGCGGGCCGAGGACGCGAGCTGGCGGCACGCGGCCGGCGTACGGCCCACGATGCCGGCCACGTCGGCGAAGGGGTAGCCGAAGACGTCGTGGAGGATGAACGCGACTCGCTCGGCCGGAGTCAGCGATTCGAGCATGACAAGGAACGCCGTGCTGACGGACTCGTCGAGGACGATCCGGTCGGCCGGATCGGCGAGGGCGCCGGTGGGCCACTGCGCCGGTTCGGGAAGCGGTTCGGGAATCCACTCGCCGACGTAGCGCTCCCGCCGCACCCGAGCCGAGCCCAGCAGGTCGAGGCAGATCCGGCCGGCCACCGTGGTCAGCCAGGCGCCCGGCGATCGGATGGCCGCCTGCTCCGGCGAAGACATGGCGTACCAGCGAGCGTAGGTCTCCTGCACCGCGTCTTCGGCCTCGGCCAGGGATCCGAGCAGCCGGTACGCGAGATTGATCAGGTGACCGCGCTCGCCCATGATCTCGCCGGACCGTGAGCCCATGATCTCGCCGGACTGTGAGGTGGGGCACGTCGGCTCACAATCGGCGGGGGTGCGTCGTCGGATCACTGAGACATTCAAGCAGCCTCAAGGAGTTCTCCATGCGTAAGGCTTTCGCCGGACTGGCGGCGCTGCTCCTGGTCGTCGTCGTGGCCCAGTTCTTCTTTGCGGCGAGCGGAGGATTCAGCACCGACCCCGACCGCGGCGCGTACCGGCCGCATCATGTGCTGGGGTACGTCATCTTCCTGCTGCCACTGCTGATGGCGGGGATCGCCGCGGTGGCCCGCCTGCCCCGGCGGCTCATCGGATTGTCCGCTCTGGTGGCCGTACTGACCTCGGTCGAGGTGCTGATTGCGAAGGTGGCTAGGGCGATCGACGGCGGCGAGGTCGCGTTCGGTCTGCATGCGGTCGTCGCACTCGCGCTCTTCGCCGTCGTCTGGATGATCTTCCGAGCGGCGTGGACGCCGTCCGCGACGGCAGCGGGCTGACGAATCGGGCTTGCCCCGGCTGGGACCATGAAACGATGTCCGAGCGCAAGCCGTTGCTGGCCGTCCTGACCGGGGCCGGCATCTCCACCGACTCGGGGATACCGGACTTCCGCGGCCCGAACGGGGTGTGGACCCGCGACCCCGCCGCGGAGAAGCTGTTCACCCTGCAGAACTACCTGGTGGACGCCGATGTGCGGCGGCGCTCATGGCGGGCCCGGCGGGACAACCGAGCCTGGGCGGCCCAGCCGAACGCGGCTCACCTGGCGCTGGCCGAGGCGGAGCGGGCGGGCGTACCGGTGCGGATTCTGACCCAGAACATCGACGGCTTGCACCAGCGGGCGGGGTCGACCGCGCGCAAGGTACTGGAGCTGCACGGGACGATGTTCACGGTGCAGTGTGTCCAGTGTGGAGACCGGACGGCGATGCGGGCGGCGCTGGATCGGGTCGAGGCGGGCGAGGACGATCCCGCTTGCCAGGAGTGCGGCGGCATTCTCAAGGCGGGCACGATCATGTTCGGCGAGGCGCTCGACTCGGACACGATCGAGAAGGCGGCCCAGATCGCGGCGGCGTGCGACGTGTTCTGGGCGATCGGCACGTCGCTGACCGTGTATCCGGTCGCCGGGCTGGTCGACATCGCCGTACGCAACCGCGCCAAGCTGGTCATCGTCAACGCACAGCCGACGCCCTACGACGCGTACGCCGACGAGGTGGTGCGGGAGCCGATCGGTCAGGCGGTGCCGCGAATGGTGGCCGAACTGCTTAAGACGGTGTGACCGGCGCGGGCGGCGCGGACGTGGGCGGCGGCGAGCTGCCCCAGACCTCGATGCGGCTGAACGCGACGGCGAACACGCTGCCCTCGGGAGCCCGATCGCGTTGCAGTACGCCGATGCAGACGCGGCCCGAGCCGAACGTCGTGTCGGACCAGGTGCCGAGCTGCGCGTCGCCACGGTAGAACGCCATCTGATCGTCCTTCACCGCGACCGTGAAGCGGCCGGTCTGCTGGAGGTCGAGCGTGGTCTCGTAGCGCATCGAGAGCAGCGTCGTGACCGTCCAGTGCCCCTTGGAGTCCTTGTGGTGCTTGACAAAGTACGCCGAATCCGAGCAGATCTCCAAGGCGTAGCCGCCGACCGTGTCGCCGAAGCGGTACCAGACGCCCGCGCACGTGCCGGCGTTGAGCAGGGCTATGTCGACGATGACGGCGACGTCACCGTAGACGTTCTTCGGGCCCGGACACCGGTAGGTCGGGCCCTCGACCGTCGCGATCAGGCCCCGGTCGTCGTACTCGCAGGTCGCCTGGTTGACGGCGTCGTTCTTGAGGGTCCAGCTGCCGGGGGAGTTCAGCGGATCCACGATGGCCCGGTGGAGGCCGGCCGGAACGAAGCCGGATTGGCTCGGCGTCGGCTCCACTGTGGACGGCGTCGCACTCGCGGTCGCGCTCGGCGGGGTCGCTGCCACACCGGTCGGGCGGAACATGCCGGACGCGGCGACCGCGGACGCCATCGCCGCGATCGTGATCAGCGACAGCGTCGCGACCAGGACACCCCGGCTGCGCCGGCGTACCGCGGGAACCGGCACGTCCGCGGTGGTACCGAGGTCCAGCGAGGTCGCGTCCGCGGGGCGGATGGTGGGCGCGGTGGTCGCGGCTTCCGCTGCGCGTACAACTTCTTTGGGTACGCTGCGTGCGCCCGCCGACATCAGCAGGTCGAGCAGCTCGCGCGCGGTCGGGCGGTCCTTCGGGTTCTTCCTGAGGGTACGCGCGACGATGCCGACCAGCGGGCCGCTGAGGCCTTGGAGGTTCGGCTCCTCGGTGAGGATGCGGACGGCGGTGGTGGCCGGGGTGTCGCCGCCGAACGGCGTGTGCCCGGTCGCTGCGTACACCATTACCGCGCCCCAGGCGAAGACGTCGGAAGCCGGGGTGACGCCGCCGGCTACGCCGCCGAGGCGTTCGGGTGCGATGTAGGGGACGGTCCCCATGACCTGGTCAGTATGCGTGATGCCGGTGGCGGTATCGCTGTCGCGAGCTAGCCCGAAGTCGATGACCTTGACACCGCCCCGCGGGAGCAGCACGTTGCCGGGCTTGAGATCGCGGTGGATGACGCCGGCGCCGTGGATCGCGGTCAGGGCCGTCGCGACGCCGATGCCGAGCGAGTGCAGGCGGGCCCCGGTGAGCGGGCCGGACTCGCGGACGATCTCGGCCAGCGACGGGCCGTCGACGTACTCGACCACCAGGTAGGGCGGGTCGTGATCGGTGTCGGCGTCGATGACCTCGGCGGTGCAGAAGGGTGGCACGTTCTTGGCCCGCTCGACCTCGCCCCGGAAACGCAGCCGGTACTCCTCGCGGTCGAGCAGATGGTCACGGATGATTTTGATCGCGACCTGCGTACCGTCGGGCGACTGAGCCAGGTAGACGGTGCCCATGCCGCCCTCGCCGAGGCGACCGAGCAGCTGGTAGCCGCCGATCTCATGTGCCTCGTTCGGTCTCAGCGCCGTGACGCCAGACATCCCACCCTCCCCGCGAGTCTGCGACAGCATGCCACCTCGCCGACTCCGCGTAAACCAACCTTCGGACGCTCGGGACACCGTCGGGGGTTGCCTCGCCGCCGGAGTACGACTGTTTGGTTAAGACGTCTTGCCAACAGCGTAGAAATGGTGAAACTTTAACAGCGAGCGACAGAGACGCACCCGTGAAACCTTCTCGCCCGTGAACCCCCTTCCTGGAGGAACAACGATGTCTTCTTCCGGCACCTCCCCTGACAGCGGCTCGCTCGGCCTGCGGCGGCGTACCTTCACGACCCTGGCGCTGGCGCCGCTCGGCGCGCTCGCGCTGCCCGGCGTCGCGGCGGCCGAGGAGGCCGCTGGAGAGCCGCTCGCCGTAGTGCCCGCGGCCGAATGCACCCCCGACCCCGCAGTGCCCAAGCGGGAGCTGCGAGCAATGTGGATCGCCAGCGTGGTGAACATCGACTGGCCGCGCCAGCCGGGCCTGCCGGAGCAGACCCTGAAGGACGAATACCGGGCCTGGCTCGACATGGCCGAGAGCCTCAACCACAACGCCGTGGTCGTACAGATCCGACCGACCGCCGACGCGTTCTGGCCGTCGCCGTACGAGCCGTGGTCGGAGTGGCTGACCGGGGCTCGCGACGGCGTCGGTCCGGGCTGGGACCCGCTGAAGTTCCTCGTCGACGAGGCCCACTCGCGCAACCTTGAGTTCCATGCCTGGTTCAACCCGTACCGGGTCTCGATGCCGACCGGCGCGGCCGGCGACATCAGCAAGCTCGCGCCGAACCACCCGGTACGCCAGCACCCCGAGTGGGCGGTGCCCTACCCGAAGGGCAACGCGGCCACCCGGCTCTACTACAACCCGGGCATCCCCGAGGTACGCGCCTTCGTGCAGACGGCCATCATGGACGCCGTCCTCAACTACGACATCGACGGCGTGCACTTCGACGACTACTTCTACCCGTACCCGGCCAGCGGGCAGGACTTCGACGACGAAGCCACGTTCGCGGCGTACGGTGCCGGTTGGGCTAACAAAGGCGACTGGCGCCGTAACAACATCGACCTGCTGATCCAGGAGATGTCGCAGAAGGTCCGCGAGGCCAAGCCGTGGGTGAAGTTCGGGGTCAGCCCGTTCGGCATCTGGCGCAACAAGGCGGCCGACCCGCTGGGCTCGGAGACCAACGGTACGCAGTCCTACGACGCCAACTTCGCCGACACCCGCAAGTGGGTGAAGGCGGGCTGGCTGGACTACATCGTGCCGCAGATCTACTGGAACATCGGCTTCGCCGTGGCCGACTACGACAAGCTCGCCCGGTGGTGGGCCGACGTGGTCGCGGGCACCGACACCCAGCTCTACGTGGGCCAGGCCGACTACAAGATCTCGCTGGCCGGCCAGCCGGCCGCCTGGTTCGACCCCCACGAGATGGGCAAGCACATCGCCCTCAACCGGGATCTCGGCATCGACGGCAGCATCCACTTCTCGGCCAAGGATGTGAAGGCCAACCGGCTCGGTGCCACCGATCTGGTGAAGGCCCAGTTCTACTCGCGGCCGTCGATCATCCCGGCGCTGGTGCGCGTACCGGCCCAGCCGATGCTGCCGCCGGTCATCACCAACCTGGCCCACGGCGCGGACGGCGTACGCCTGACCTGGCTCGTGCCGGCCGACGGGGCAGGCCCGTTCGCCGACGCGGTCTCGTTCGCGGTCTACCGCGTCGACGGGTGGCACCCGCGGCCGGACGAGTGCGAGCTGTCCGACGCCGCCCAGCTGATCGGCACCGTACGCGGTACCTCGTTCCTCGACACCACCGCGGCCGGCGGCCAGCGGTACACGTATTACGTGACGTCGCTGGACCGGGTCTGGCACGAGAGCAAGCCCGGCATCGGCCGTATCACCCTCGCCTAAGTCCCTCATTCCATGATCCCGGTTAGATCAGGGATATAGCACGGATCTTGGCCCAAGATCCGTGCTATATCCCTGATCTAACCGGGATCATGAGCGCGGATCGGGCGGGATCGAGGAGCGGGGCGGGGGGTACGGGCTACGCTTGCTTCACAATGTTGTGAAGATCGGAGCGACCGATGGCCCGCGAACCCGAAGCGAAGCGCGACGAGGCGGCCCTGCGGCAGTACGTCGAGCACATGTCGTTGCTGCTGGCCGACTGGGGCTTCCCGCGGATGGCCGCTCGCGTCCTGTTCGTGATGATGAGCGCCGACGAGCGGTCGCTCAGCGCGGCCGAGCTGGCCGAGCGGCTCGGGGTCAGCCCGGCGGCGATCTCCGGTGCGGTCAAGTATCTGACGCACCTGAACATGGTCGCGCGCGAGCCCGTTCCGGGGTCGCGGCGGGATCGCTACCGCCTCGTCGACGACTCGTGGTACGAGGTCACGACGGCGAAGATGACCTTCCTGAAGGTCCTCGCCGACGCCACCGAGCAGGGCGTGGTGGCCGCGGGCGGGCGGCGTACGCCGGCCGGCAAGCGGCTCGCCGACATGCGCGATTTCTACCTCTTCGTGCAGGATGCGATGCCCGAAATCATGGAGAAGTGGAAGGCGAACAAGCAGTAGTGCGCGTCACTCTTCCCAATCTTCACAAGTTTGTGAAGCGAGTGTAGCGTCCACGGCATGGAGAACATTATCGAGGCGTCCGGGCTGACGAAGCGATTCGGCGCGACCCGGGCGCTCGACGGACTGGATCTGACCGTCCGCCGCGGGGAGGTCCAGGGCTTCCTCGGACCCAACGGCTCGGGCAAGTCCACCACCATCCGGGTGCTGCTCGGCCTGCTCAAGGCCGACGGCGGTACGGCCACCCTGTTCGGCGGCGACCCCTGGACCGACGCGGTCGCGCTGCACAAGCGGCTGGCGTACGTGCCCGGCGACGTGAACCTGTGGCCCAACCTGACCGGTGGCGAAGTCATCGATCTGCTCGCCCGCCTGCGCGGCAGCACCGACGCCCGCCGCCGCGCCGAGCTGATCGAGCGCTTCGAGCTCGACCCGCGCAAGAAGGGGCGCACCTACTCCAAAGGCAACCGGCAGAAGGTCGCTCTGGTCGCCGCGCTCGCCTCCGACGCCGAGCTGCTCATCCTCGACGAACCCACGTCGGGCCTGGATCCGCTGATGGAATCGGTGTTCCAGGCGTGCATCAACGAGGAGCGGCAAGCCGGGCGTACCGTGCTGCTGTCGAGCCACATCCTGGCCGAGGCCGAGGCGCTGTGCGACCGCGTCAGCATCATCCGCGCCGGCCGTACCGTCGAGACCGGAACCCTCGCCGAGCTGCGGCACCTGACCCGCACCTCGATCTGGGCCGACCTCGCCACATCGCCGGACGGGCTGTCGCAGCTGCCCGGCGTCCACGACTTCACGGCCGAGGGCAGCCACGTGCGGTTCCAGGTCGACACCGCGCACCTCGACGAGGCGCTGCGCCGCCTGGCGACGCTGGGCGTACGCGGCCTGACGAGCCAGCCGCCGACGCTGGAGGAGCTGTTCCTGCGCCACTACCAAAGCGACGGCCAGAGCGGCGACGCAGACGCGGAGAAGGTGTCACGGTGAACGCATTGACGGGGACGTGGAGCCTGACGCGGCTGATCCTGCGCCGCGACCGCGTCATCCTGCCACTGTGGGCGGTGCTCATCGCACTGTTCCCGGCCGCCGTCGCGGGCAGCTTCCAGAACCTGTACCCGGACCCGAGGGCGCTGGCCGAGTTCGCGGCGTCGATGCAGGCGTCGCCGTCGATCACCGGCTTCTACGGCCCGATCTTCGGCACCAGCATCGGTGCGCTGACCACGTGGCGGTCGGGCGTACTGCTGGTCATCGCGGCCCTAGCGGCCGGGTTGACCGTCATCCGGCACACCCGCGCCGAGGAGGAGCAGGGCCGCCGGGAGCTGCTCGGCGCCACCGTCGTCGGGCGCCAGGCGCCGCTGGCTGCGGCGCTGCTCGTCGCCGGGGCCGCGTCCGTCCTCATGGGACTGATCGTCGCCGCGAGCATGAACGGCGTGGCCCCGGGGGCCGGTGCAGTTGCTTTCGGCGTACAGGTCGCGCTGTTGTGTGGATTCTTCGCCGCCGTCGCCGGACTGGCGGCCCAGCTGACGCAGAGCGCGCGTACGGCCCGGTGGATCCTCGGCGCCGTCCTCGGTGGCTCGTTCCTGCTGCGCGCCGCCGGTGACGCCACCGGCAACCCCGACGCCGTCCTGTCGTGGATCTCCCCGATCGGGTTCCTCCAGCGGATGCGGCCCTATGGTGGGGAACGCTGGTGGATCGCCGGCGTCGCTGTCCTCGTGACGCTGGCGGTCGCGGCGACGGCGTACAAGATGAGCGAGCGGGACATCGACGCGGGTCTGGTCGCGCCACGGCCGGGCGCACCGCGCGCCTCGCGGCTGTTGAGTACGCCCCTCGGCCTGGCCTGGCGGCTGCAGCGGGGCAGCCTGATCGGCTGGCTGGTGGGGTTCGCGGTGATCGCCGCGGTGCTGGGCTCGGCCGCGACCACGGCGTCGTCGGCGCTGGAGGAGAGCGACCAGCTCGCGGAGCTGTTCGCGCGCCTGGGCGGCGGGACCGTGCTGAGCGACATGTTCATGGTGACGCTGATCGCGATCGCGGGCATAGCCGCCGCGGCGCAAGGGATCCAGGCCGCGATCCGGGCCCGCAGCGAGGAGACGGCCGGGCGGGTCGAGCCGATCCTGGCCGCGGCGGTCGGCCGTACGCGCTGGTCGGCCGGGTACGCCCTGTTCGCGCTGGGCGGGCCGGCCCTGAGCATGATCGTGCTAGGAGTCGTGGGTGGACTGAGCTATGGCGCCGGATCCGGTGGCGCGGGCAAGCAGGTACCGCGGATCCTGGGCGCGGCGCTGGCGGCGCTGCCGGCCGTGTGGCTGACCGTCGCGATCGTGCTGGCCCTGTTCGGGTTGCTGCCCCGCCTGGTCGGCCTGGGCTGGGTGCTGCTGGTAACTTTCCTGCTTCTCGGCCAGCTCGGCGCGATCCTGCAACTGAGCCAGTGGGCGCTGGACCTGTCGCCGTTCACGCACATTCCGCACCTGCCGGGCGGCACGATGACCTGGACGGCGGTCGGGTGGCTCACGAGCGCGGCGGCCGTGTTGACCGCGGCCGGGCTGTGGGGCTTCCGGCGGAGAGACATCGGCTAAGTTTTCGACTAAATTCGATGGCGTCGCTCCATACGGCTCGCCCAGGCCGGGAGCGGCGCTTTCACATCGCTCCATTCTCCACGGACGGAGTCCCACAATGTCCCCTGCGCTTGGCAAACGGTGGAGCGCGGCACTCGCGGCGCTGGCCACCGCGGCCGCGACCATGACGGTCGCCGCCATCTTCTCCGCCGCACCCGCACAGGCGGCCGGCACCGGCGTCGGTTACCTGCACACCAACGGGAACAAGATCGTCGACAGCACGGGCGCGACCGTCCGGCTGACCGGCATCAACTGGTTCGGCATGGAGACCGACAACCGCACGTTCCACGGCCTGTGGGCCAGCGTGACGTGGAAGTCCATGATCGACCACATGGCCCAGCTCGGCTACAACACCATCCGCGTGCCGTACTCCGGCGATGCGTTGCGCGCGGGCGCGACCGCCACCGGCATCAACGACTTCACCAACCCCGACCTGGTCGGCAAGTCACCCCTGCAAATCCTCGACCTGGTCATCGAGTACGCCGGCAGCAAGGGCATGCGGATCGTCCTCGACCGCCACCGGCCCTCCGCGGCGGGGCAGACCCCGCTCTGGTACACGGCCACGGTCTCCGAGGCCAGTATGATCGCCGACTGGCAGATGCTGGCCCAGCGGTACGCCGGCAACCCGACGGTCATCGGCGCGGACCTGTTCAACGAGCCGCACGCCGAGGGGACCGACCCCAACGCGACCGGCGCCTGCTGGGGCTGCGGCTCGCAGACCCGGGACTGGCGGCTGGCCGCGCAGCGGATCGGCAACGCGATCCTGCAGACCAACTCCAACTGGCTGATCTTCGTCGAGGGCGTGTCCTGCGCCACGACCGGTGGCATCCCGAACCAGTGGGACAACATTCCGGACGACCCGATGGAGTGCGACTGGTGGGGCGGCAACCTGCACCGGGCCCTGGAGTTCCCGGTCCAGCTGAGCGTGGCCAACCGCCTCGTGTACGCGCCCCACGACTACGGCATCTCCGTGTTCGACCGCCAGCCGTGGTTCAACGACCCGAACTTCCCCAACAACCTGCCGGCCGTGTGGGACCACTTCTGGGGCTACCTGCACACCCAGAACATCGCCCCGATCATGCTCGGCGAGTTCGGCAGTACGCTGGCCAACCCGCTCGACGTGCAGTGGCTGACGAAGCTGATGGCGTACCTGGGCACCGGCGTCAACGGCATGTCGTTCACGTACTGGTCGTGGAACCCGAACTCCGGTGACACCGGCGGCATCGTGCAGGACGACTGGGTGACCGTACAGACGGCCAAGCAGAACATCGTCGGGCCGTACCTGATCCCGCCGACCGGTTCGACGTCGTCCCAGTCGCCGAGCGCGACTCGGTCGCCTTCGCGGTCGCCGTCGGCTTCTCCGTCGCCTTCGCGGTCGACGTCCCCGTCGCCGTCGCGCTCGGCATCCCCGTCTCCGTCGTCCTCGCAGTCGCCGAACCCGGGTGGGTGCACGACGACCTACCGCGTCGACCAGTTCTGGCCCGGTGGCTTCAACGCGTCGGTGATCGTACGCAACAACGGGACCGCGGCGCTGAATCCGTGGGTGTCCACGCTGACCCTGCCCACCGGCGTCACGCTGGTGAACGGGTGGAACGCCACCGTCACGGCTTCGGGCTCGACGCTGACGGCCCAGGCGCCGTCGTGGGCGACCTCGCTGGCTCCCGGTGCCTCGGCGACGTGGAACTTCCAGGCCAACGGGCCGTCGAGTCCCACGCCCACCAATTTCCGCCTCAACGGAACCGTCTGTAGCTGATGGTGCATCGGCGGGCCGTCCGGAATGGACGGCCCGCCGTATCGTGAAGCCATGTCGTCGTTGTGGGATCTGCCTCGGCGCGATCTGCTGATGCGGGCCGCGATCGCCTTGGCGCTGGCCGGGTTCGTGGTCGGCGTCGCCGGCACGGTCGACAGCTGGCGGCGCGGCGGTCCGTACCTGCCGTCGCTGCCGCTGATCGCCGTGGCTCTGGCCGTTCCGTGCTCCTTGTGGTGGCAGCTGTCGTTCGGCAATTGGGGGCGCTGGCATCGAGGCGGTACGGGGGACCACTACCGTTCGGTACTGGGCCCCCTGCCGGCCCGGCTCTGGCTGGCGTTCGCCGTGGTCATCCTCGCGGTCGCGGCTAACCTCATCCTGGCGCTCGACCTGCGGCCCGAAACCGCCGCGGGGTGGCCACCCTGGCTGGCGGGGATGGTTCCGTTCGTTTGTGCGCTCTCCTCGATGTTCGGGTACGGGCTCTGGCTGGAGTGGCGCCGCACCCACCCCGCACCCGCGGATCCGGCGGTCTGGACCCAAGCCTGATCCCCGGTGACGTGCGGTCGTTCGGCAACGACAGTTCGGCGCGGTCAGCCGGTTCGCCCACTAGGCCGGCTTCTTCCGCAGGGCCGGGCGCTAGACGATGAGGCGGTCACGGACCCGGTCCAGATCGGCCCCGGACAGCAGCCCGCGCCGGACCAGGTCGTCGACCGTCGCTAGTGGACCGTTGCGGTCCCGGTCGGCGGCGATGGCGGCGGCAGCGCCGGGCGGCAGCCCGGCCACGGCCGTCAGGACGCCGGCTGGGACCGCGTTCACGTCGACCAGCCCGCCGTCGTCGAACGCACGCTCCCGATCCGGCCGGCCGATGCCCAGCTCCCGGGCCAGCTTCGGGTGGCTGGTGTGCAGCTGCCGCGCTTGCTCACGGCGTACGCGCGCTTCGATCTCGCTCACCGCGGCTTCGCCCGGCTGCCACCGGGGCAGTTCCAGGCCCAGCAGTGCGCCGTGGGCGGCCCCGCCGAACAGCGCCGCGGCCAAGGCGATCATTGCGAGGTCGTCCCACGGCGGGTTGCCCAGCTCCGGGTCGGTCGCGCCCATCGACACCGCGAAGAAGACGTTGAGGGCCAGGTATCCGGCCGCGCCGAGGGCCAGCTTCCAGCTTCTGCGGTACGCCGCGAAGAAGCCGATCACCGCCCAGGTGCCGAAACCGCAGGAGACGACGGGTACGGCGGCTCCGACGATCGCCAAGACAAGCCGCCGGCGACTCGCCGGTGCCGGGCGGCTCCGCGGGGCGGGAATGACGGTGACGGCGTACCCATGTGGGGGCAGCAGCGACGGATCGCCTTGCAGGATGCGGCGGTGGAGGTCCTGGAGGCGCTCGCCCGGTTCGACGCCGTACTCCTCGATCAGGAGCGTACGCGTGTCGCGGTAGGCAGCCAGCGCCTCGGCCTGCCGCCCGCAGCGGTAGAGGGCCAGGATCAGCGTGTAACGCAGCCCTTCGCGCAGCGGGAAGCGGGCGACCAGGTCGACCAGCTGGGGTACGAGCTGGGCGTGTCGGCCCAGCTGCAGCTGAATGTGCGCCCAGGCTTCGAGCCCGGCCCCGCGGCTCTCGGCGAGCCGGTCGCGCATGGCGTCGAAGAAGGGGCCGGACAGCCCGGCCAGCGCATCGGCCCGCCACATCGCGTTGGCCCGGCCGAGCAGGCTCTCGGCTTCGGCCAGCCGGCCACCGGCGCGGGCCGCTTCGGCTCGCTGCAACAAGTGCTGGAACACGTCGGCGTCGAGGCAGTCGTCGCCGATTCTCAGGGCATAGCCGGCCTCGGAGAGCGTGATCGCCTCGCGGCCGAGGATCCGCCGCAATCCGGCGACGTACTTCTGTACGACGTTGGTGCCGTCGGCCGGGGGATCGCCGGACCACACCGCGTCGACGATGGCGGCCGGCGAGACCGGCTTATTGGCGTGCAATACGAGCATCGCCAGGACGGCTCGGTGCTTGGCCGGGCCGAGGTCGACCTCCGCGTCGCCGCGGCGTACGCGCAGCGGGCCGAGGACGTCGAAGAGCAGCGGGGCGGTCATGAAGTCACCTGCCGGCAGGGAAAGGGCAGCCGTCGGCAGCATAACGGCAGCGGGCCGGCAGCCGCCGGGCCCATTCTGAGTACGCGGACGAGCCACGTGCCGACGGGGGCCACCATCACCGGCGTACGACGGATATGGCGGCGGCCGGGGCTCGTCCGCCCCGCGGACACGTCATGATCCGGTTTAGGTCATGAGGCGGTCGTCGAGCGGCCGCTGGTGGCGAGGCGGGAGAGCAGGAGCGCCTCGGCGATGCAAGCCCGCCGGAACTCACCGAGATGCAGGCTCTCATTGGGACTGTGCGCCCGCGTGTCCGGATCCTCGACCCCGGTGAGCACGACCGCCGTCGACGGGAACAGCTCTTGCAGATGCCGCAGCAGGGGAATCGAGCCACCCGAGCCGGCGATCACCGGTTCGACGCCGTCCCAGGCCTCGCGCAAGCACTCCAGCATGAGTGATTGCACCGGCGCGGCCGGGTCGACGGAGAAGCCGGGCGCCGCACCGCGCCGGGTGACCGTGACCTCCACGCCCCAGGGCACGTTCGCCAGGACGTGCTCGCGCAGGAGGTCGAAGGCGGCCAGGGGATCCTCGTCCGGCGCGATCCGCAGGCTGACGATCGCCGTGGCGGTCGGCTCCAGCGCGCTGCGAGCCCCGGATCGCGAGGGCACGTCCATGCCGAGAATGGTCACCGCCGGGCTGGACCAGATCTGGGCGGCCGCGCTGGAACCGTCGCCCAGGAACGGGCCGATCGCGCCGGTCTCCGTACGCAGGCGGTCGAGGTCGTACTCGACGGATGGCGTACCACCTCGGCGCAGCCCGCGAATGGTGATATTCCCCGAGTCATCGTGGAACGTGGCGATCAGGCGGCACAAAGCGGTGACCGCGTCGGGCACGACGCCGCCGTACATTCCACTGTGGACGCTGTGGGTCAGGGCCCGGACGGCCACGTCGGCGGTCACATGCCCGCGCAGGGTCGTCGTCAGCGCCGGTACGCCGACCGCCCAGTTGCCGACGTCGGCGACGACGGTGACATCGGCGGCCAGCTCCTCGCGGTGGGCCGCCAATAAGCGGGGAGTGGCACCGGTGCCGTACTCCTCCTCGCCCTCGATGAAGACCGCGACGCCGAGCGGCACCGGACCCAAGGCGCGCAGCGCCGCAACGTGCACCATGACGCCGGCCTTGTCGTCGGCCGCGCCGCGGGCGTACAGGCGGCCGTCGCGCTCGACCGGTTCGAACGGGTCGGACTCCCAATCGTCCAGCGAACCCGCTGGCTGGACGTCGTGGTGGGCGTACAGCAGCACGGTCGGGGCACCGGGCGGGCCGGGCCGCGTCGCCAGCACCGCCGGCCGGCCGCCGGCCGAGACGATCCGCGCGTCCAGCCCACACCCGCTCAGCAGCGAAGCGGTCAGTGCCGCCGACTCGTCGAGCGGTCCGTAGTCGAATCCCGACGCCGAGACGCTCGGGATGCGGACCAGGCGTTCCAGGTCGGCCCGGACCGAGGGCATCACCCGATCGACGGCGGCGGCCAGAGAGGTCATGACCCGTCCCGCAGGTCGGCCAGGCCGCCGGTGGCGAACCGGACGTCGTCGAAGACCGCGCTGCATTCCCCGCCGGTCGGGGCCTGGACGACGAAGCCCAGCTGCGCGGCCGGCAGAGTGAAGTGGCGCACGAAATCCCAGTGCGTTCCGTTGGCCGAGGCGTGGAAGGCGTACGCGCCCTCGACCCGGCTGATCCGCAGCCAGACCGCGTCGCCGTCGACCGGCCACGCGTTGGCGTCGTCGGCCACGTCCCGGCACACCACGCTGACCACCATCGGCGTACCCGACGGGGACCGCTCGAAGCACAGCTTGGCCCAGTGCGCGTCGTCGGCCCACAGCAGCAGGACACCGGCGTCAAAGGTGTCCCGGAAACCCACCCGCACCCGGGCCGAGAACCGCCAATCGCCGTCCGGCAACGGTGCCAGGGCACGAGCCGCGGAGAGCTTACGGGACGTCGCCGTGGGATCGATGAAGATGTCCGTGCCAGGCACAGCGACGGCACTCAGGACGCCGTCGTTGAGGCCACATTCGACGGGCGGGACGGTCCACTCGAACTGCAGATCGACGCCGGGCAGGGTGAATTCCATTCGCGAAGGATGCCACACACCGTCGCGCCGCGTCAGCGTTGATGGCACGCTCGACCCATGGCCAAGCCGACCGTCTGCACGGTGTCGCTGTGGTCCGACGGCACCTTCCTGGGCAGCGGCTTCTTCGTCGCCGCGCAGACTGTCGTCACGTGTGCTCATGTGGTCAGCCGGACGCCCGACGAGATCACGGTGCGGTGGGCCGGCCAGGATCTGCCGGGCACGGTCGTCGTGCGTGATCCCGAGCCGCAGCCCGTTCGGTCCGACTTCTATCCCTGGCCGGACATTGCGTTCGTCGCCATCACGGTGCCGCTGGATCATCCCGTCGTGTTCGTCGAGGCCGCCGTCCTGGCCCGCCGGGCCGAGCTGGACGTGTACGGTTTCAGCGCGTACACGCCGGTGCCAGGAGTCGGCGAAGACACGGTCAACATCGAGGTCACCGGGGTCGTGACGCCGAACGTGAAGGTCAGCAACGGCAAGCTCGTCCGCGGCCTGAGCGGCTCGCCCGCATTCGATGGCCTGCAGAGCGTACGAGGCATGGTGAAAGCCGCCGACTCGGCCGCGGACAGCGGTGGCTGGCTGGTCAGCGGCATGGAGATCCACGCGGCGCTGCGGCGCCACCGCGCGGCGGTGAAGGCCCAGGCCCTCGCACGGCCCGTTCTGGTCCGCCCCGAGCCCGGCACATGGCTGCATACCGTGTTGCGGGCCCAACGGGAGATCGCCAAGCAGTACCCGTACCGCATCGGCCGGCTCAGCGGGCGGCCGACCCCGCCGCTGTCCACTGTCTACGTCGAGCAGCGAGCCCAGGAGCATGAGCGGGCCGCTCGGCGCGCCCAGCGCCGGATCACGCAGACCGAGGAGACCGTCATCTCACCCATCGAGATGCTGCGCCGGCACCGGCACGCCCTCGTGGTGGGCGGGCCCGGCGGCGGCAAGTCCACGCTCTTGCAACAACTGATAGGGGAGTCGGCAGCATGGTGGCTGGGCGAGGGTACGCGGGCCGCCGCCGACCACGTCCTCGGCCCGGTGGTGGCCGTACGCGCGGCCGCGACCGAGTTGATCGACGACCGCCCGCTGTTCGAGTCCCTGGCTTCGGCGATCAACCGCGAACTGCGGGGCTACCAGGAGATGCGGCTGCCACCCGACGTCTTCGCCCGGGGCCCGGTGCCGGGGGCCGAGTGGCTGGTCCTCGTGGACGGCCTTGACGAAGTGCTCGACGAGGATCTGCGTGACTACCTGGTCACGATGCTGGCTTCACGAGTGGCCGCCTTCGGCGAGCGAACCCGGTTCGTGGTCACCAGCCGGCGGTTGGGCCAGCACGAGTTCGACACGCTGCGGTCGGGGCTGGGCGGTGGCGTGGAGGGCGCGGCCCGCTTCGGCGAGTACTCCCTGCGCCCCTTCGACTGGGAGGCCGTGAAGACGTTCGCGTACAACTGGTATCGGCCGGCCGGCGGCGTCGCGGCCACCGTCGAGCCGCAAGCGTTCCTAGACAGCGTCGCCGACAGCCGCCTGCGACCCTTGGTTCGCATCCCGCTGTTGACGACCATCGCCGCGGTCGTCTTCGAAGAGAGCGCCTCCGGCCGGCTGCCCCGCGACCGTACCGGCCTCTACCGGGAGTTCGTGGAGGTCCTGCTGACCCGGCGGAAGCTGAACGTGGACACGTTGACGCTGCTGCGCCAGCAAGTACGCGCGATCGGGCCGACCGCGGTGGAGTTCGTCGACTTCGTCTTCGACCAGCGCCTGGAGTGCCTGACCTACCTGGCCACCCGCCGCATGAAGGCCGACCCGCGGCCGGGCGTACAGATCGCCGACGAGTGGCTGGCGTCGGTGCACCGCAACCGTCCTATGGGGATCGGCCAGGCGCACATCCGGGAGATCCTGCTCAGCACCGGGCTGGTCGAGGATCAGGGCGGCGACCTGGCCTTCATCCACCTCAGCTTCGCCGAGTATCTCGCCGCGGGGACGAGCGCGGCGCAGTTCGACGCTGGTGGGTGGCTCGACCACGTCCGTCGTGGTGAGCCCGACAGCCTCAGCCTGTTCGCGCTCGGTCACTGGGTGGAAGCCGGCAACGATCCCGTGCCCATCGTCGGGGAGTTGTTGCGGGTCGCCGAGCACACGGGCACGGAGAACCTGGACAAGGTCGCGGCCGTCCTCGAAGACGGCGGCGCGGTGCCGGCCCATGCGCAGGCGGTCGTCGAGATGGTGGATCAGACGATCCGGCGCGTCGCCGAGCCCACCGACCTCGTCCATTCGCGTACGCTCAACCGCCTGGTCGCCGGCGCGGCCGAGAACTCGGCCCTGCGGCAGTTCTTGCGGTCCGTCGCGCAGATCGCCGAGCAGATGATCCGGCGTACGCCGGAGCCGGAGGCTTTCCACACAACGGCGATCGGCCGGCTGCTGACTGCGGTGCTGCAACGGGCGGACGACGGGTCCGTCCTGATCGAACTCGCACACGACATGACGGTGTCGTTGACCAAACGCGTCGTCGCGGCCAAGGCGCTGGCGTCCTATGGATCTCCCGGCGAGCGCGAGGAAGGCCTGAAGATCCTGACCCGGCTGGCGTACGAGACGCGGCTAACGTCGGAGGATCGGCTCGTACCGCTGGCCGCTCTCGCTGAGGTCGGCGGCGAACGGGAACGGCCGCACGCCGTGCAGCGTATGGCGATGACGGTCGAGACCAGCCGCAGCGAAGCGGTCCGCGCCCGAGCGCTCATCCTGATGGCCACCATCAACGAGTTCCCAGCCGCGGCGATGGCTCTGATCCGCCGGGGTGTGGATCCCCACCGCCCCCTTGTGGAGCGGGCCAGCGCGATCGACACTTTGTGGATTCTCATGGGCGGTGCCCGCGAGGAGAGCGATGACGAGTGGCCGAACTCCGGGCCATATGCCGAGGCATTGGAGTTCGGCAGCCGGGCCTGGACCTATCCAGTGCCCGCGCACCGCCGAGGCGGCCGTACTGTGGAGGATTCCCGGCTGGGCTTGGCCGAGGCGCTGGGTAACGCGCTGTCGCTGGCTTCGGAGATCGATCCGGTCGACCTTGAGCCCGTCCTGCGCTCGCTGATGCACGATCGTTCGTTCTCCTGGTCGCAGCGACTATGGATGATCGAGGCCGTGAACCGCCAGAACCAGCACGACGTGGTGGCCAAGGCGACCGAGGAGGTCGCCCGCGACCGCGAGCTGCCCGTCATCAACCGGATGGCGTCGCTGCTGTTGTTCGGTACGACCGAGGCGGAGCGCGTCCAGCGCCTGCGTTCCTGGGTTCTCGACGACTCCGAGCCGCTGGAACTGCGCCGGCTGGCGATCGCCAACCTGGCCCGGCTGGACGCCGTGCACTCCGCGTTCTGGGACGATCTCGTCGCCGACCGCGGCCGGCCGCTCAGCCTCCGGCTGGCCGCCGCCCTCGCGCTGGCCCGTGAGGGCGGTCAGCGGGAGCGAGGCAAGGCGGCGCTGGTCGGGCTGCTCGTGGAGCAGCGCAGCGGATCGCCGGGCTGGATCGCGGTTCAGATCGGCCGGTTCGGGCTGTGGGCCGACGAGGCGTTCCCCGCGCCCCGCCGGATTCAGCCGCGCGCGTTCGTCGACTGACGATCGCGAGCCTGCACGGTCTGCCACCACTCGGTCGCGCCCTTATACATGACGGAGTACGGGCTGCGGCAGGGTGCTTCCAGATGAGACATGCGCTCGCAGTATGTACCGTTCCACCGCCACAGGACGACACCGAGCAGGATCAGTAGCACCGGCAGCACGCGAAACGGGAAGGTGACGACGTGCCGCAGTGGCCGGATTCGCATCATGGCGGCGACGGTGAGGTCGCCCAGCGCGTACAGCGCCGCCGGTGGCCGTCGCCGTGCGGCCCGCCAGGGCGCTATCAGGAGTACCTGGAGTGCGAGGACGGCCAGACCGGCCAGGATGCTCACCGCCGCAACGGCCGGCGCCACTATCAGCCGTCCGATGAGCGGCACGATCCGGTTTTCCAGCTGCGCGGCCACGATGAGGAGGGCCAGTACTAACAGCGGCAACGCGATCATCGGTGTCCATTGCGGCCAGACATCGTCGACGCGATCTCGGATCTCGGTGTAAGCCCAGTCCAGCCAGTCCGTCACTCAGGATCCTCCCCGGACCGTTGGTGCACGACCTTGCCGATCTCCTCGACCAGTTCGGCGTAGGCCGCCACGGCCTCGACGGTCGCCGTGTCGGGCGAGCCGTCCAGCGCCTGCCGGGCTCGGCGCGCCAGCCCGAAGTGGCGCTGCCACTGCTCCCGAAGATCGACGGGAAGGGCATCGGCGGGCAGTCCCCGGTTGATCTGGCGTACGCTCAGCCGGATCCCCTCCGGCAGATCGACGTGGAAGGGTGCGATCGGCGACAAGTCCGCCGGCTCCGCGAGTTCCTCGACCACCCGTTGCAGGTACGCCTGCAGCGTGCCGCGGCACAGCTCGAACGGGTCGGTCAGCCGGTTCGCGACGACCGCGATCGGGTCCACGACCTGCCACGCGAAGCTGATCTCCAGATCCAGGGGCGCACCGCCGTGGATGAGTTCGCAGGTGACCTCGGCGGTATGCCGGGCGATGTCGACGTCGTACACCACGCTCGGCCCGCGAAACAGCAATTCGCCGGCCGTATAGCCGCCGGCCGGCAAGCGCAGGCGCCCATTGCGGCTGCGGTACACGCTCACCGATCCGGGCACGGGTGGCCGGCGGCGCCGCAACGGCAACCGTTGCAGTTCCTCGATGTAGAGGATGGGGTTAACGTTGTCCGCCATCGGCCGATCCGCGGCGATCCCACTCCATGTGCACCGTCACGGAAGCCTCACCCGAGGCCTCCGCCAGGACGCTGACGAGCGTCCCCGACTTCACCGCCAGCTTCAGGCCGATCTCCACCGCGAGCCGGTCGGGCTCATCGGACAGGCTGCGGGTGATCGCGTCGCGCAGGTACTCGCCGATCCGAGCGGCCGACACGCTCACCTCCGACAGATCAAAGCGTGACAGGGCGCCGACATCCGAGCCCAGGACCACGACCTCGGCCAGGACGCTGCCGCCGTCGGGCATCGTGATCTCGATCAGCTCCACCATGCGTGTGATGTATCAGCTCGACCACGGCGACGCAACAAGAAAGCGGACAATCAGAGATTTTTCAACGCCTCGCGCTGGGACAGCCCGGACAGCTCGGGGTGGCCGGCCACGAACGTGCGGACCGCGTCCGGGTCGGTGTAGGCGTACTCGCGCAAGGCCCAGCCGATCGCCTTGCGGATGAAGAAATCCTTGTGGTCCGCGCGGCTCGCGCAGTAGCGGAACAACCGGTCCGCGTCCGTCGCACCCTTGTAGCGCAATTGATGCAGGATCGCCGTTCGGGTCAGCCACAGCTGTTCGCCGGCGGCCCAGTCGTCCATCGCCCTCACCATCGACGGGTACGCCGAAACGAGCGGTCCGACAACGTGGGCCGCGAGGGCGTCTACGGTATCCCACCAGGACTTCGTCACGATGAGGTAGCGAGCGGTGTCCACGAAGGACTCGTCCAGGAGTTTGGCGTACTTGCGCAGGTAGGAACAGGCGACGTATTGGTATTCGCGTTCCGGCAAAGCCCAGCACGCGTGCGCGAATGCGGCCGCGTCTGCGGTGGTCGGCTTCGGCAGCCCGGTCAGTGCCTGGCGGAACAGCCCGGAAAGCGGCGTACTCGCGATGCCGAGAAACGGAAACTGATCGCGCATGTACTTGGCCGCCGACGCGGCCCGCTGTGGATCGGCGTGCTTCGGCAGCTCGCTACGCAGCCGCCCGACGAGCGTCGCCGCCACATCCCCCACGCCACCACCTCCGTATTGGCCCTGCTCGTCCCGTGGTCAGACTGCCATACTCGGGCCATGGACAGCTGGACTCCACCGCCGCTATGGCGCGCCGAACCGGGATGGCTCAACACCGCCAGCTACGGGCTGCCACCCGAGCCCGCGTGGTCGGCGTTGCAGGTGGCGCTGGCCGACTGGCGCGGTGGGCGTACCAGTTGGGAAGGATGGCAGCAGACCACGGACCGCGCCCGCGGGCTGTTCGCGGACCTGATCGGGGTCGACGCGGCCGATGTGGCAGTCGGTGCGCAGGTGTCCCAGCTGCTGGCGCCGGTCGCGGCCGCGCTGCCGGACGGCGCGACGGTGCTGGTGCCGGACGTGGAGTTCAGGTCGAACGTCTATCCGTGGGCGGTGCACGAGGACCGCGGCGTGACCGTGCGGACCGCGCCGCTGGACGGTTTCGTCACGGCGATCGGGCCGGGCCTGGACGTGGTGGCGTTCTCGCTGGTGCAGTCCGCGAACGGCGCGGTGGCCGACTATCCGGCCATCGTGGCGGCGGCCCGCTCGGCCGGTGCGATGGTGGTGATCGATGCGACGCAGGGCTGCGGCTGGCTGCCCTTCGACGCGTCGCTCGCCGACGTCGTGGCCGCCGGCGCCTACAAATGGCTGATGTCGCCGCGCGGCACCGGCTTCGTCTACATGTCCCCGGCGGTACGCGAGCGTACGCGCCCGATCATGGCGGGCTGGTACGCCGCCGAAGACAACCTCGGATCGTTCTTCGGCATGCCGTTGCGCCTGGCCAAGGACGCCCGCGCCTTCGACCTGTCGCCGGCCTGGTTCTCGTGGATCGCCACGGCCGAGGCGCTGGAGGTCATCTCGGCCATCGGCGTGTCGCGCATCCACGATTGGGACGTCGGCTTGGCCAACCGGTTCCTGACCGGACTGGGCCAGCCGCCCGGTAACAGCGCGATCGTCACCGTCACGATCCCCGATGCGGCCGAGCGGTTGGCGGCGGCCGGCATCCGCGCCTCGGTCCGGGCAGGGCGCGTACGCGCGGCGTTCCACATCTACACGACGGTCGCCGACGTCGACGCCGCCGTGGCGGCCCTTTCATGACCGCTCGTCCGGCGGCGGGCGGCGGGCGTATGGTCTTCGTCGCGCCCGAACGGCTGTCGAAGTGGATCTCCGGTTTCCGGACCCGGCACGGTGCGGTCACCGTAGCTGCGTCCTCGCCCGGCTTCCTGACCTTGGTCGGTGCCGACGGTGACACCGCTACCTTCCATCCGGCCTTCGGGATGGCGTTGCCGGCCTCGGGCTCGTCGCTGCTCGACCTCGATGCCTTCGTGGCTGCCGCCGCTTCTCCTCGGACCATGGGGTTCGTCCTGGCCCGGCGGACCGCGGTCGCGGTCGGGATCGCATCCGGCCTCGACCTCGTCGCTTCCAAGGTCGAGACGTTCTACGTGCAGTCGCGTACCGCCGCCGGAGGCTGGTCCCAGCAGCGGTACGCCCGGCGCCGCGGCAACCAGGCCGCGGCCGGCGTACGCGAGGCGGCCGATCTCGTGGCCCGCATTCTCCTGCCGTCGGCGGCGTCCTTGGCAGCGGTGGTGTGTGGCGGGGACCGGCCGACCGTGGAGGCGATCCTCTCCGATCCCCGGTTGTCCTTGCTAGCCGAGCTGCGGGCGGATCGGATGCTGGAGGTCGCCGAACCCCGGCACGCCGTGCTCGTCGACGCCGTCGCGGCCGCGTACGCCGTCCCGATCCACCTCGTACCGTGATCCAGCCCACTGGGGGAATCGTTCCGGGCGCCTTATCGTTGACCAGGTCGGTGCCGCGACAGTGTCCCCGGGCCTCAACAACCGCCATTACGGAATACCGTCCGGCTGGAGCCGTATTGCGCCACGCGCCGAGAGGCGACCGGCGGCACCGCCTCGTGGGACAGGGCCCTCGACTTCGGTCGGGGGCCCTTTCTCCCGCCCGCGCCAGCCCGGCCCGGCGCGGGAGTAGCATCCCCGCGTGCTGTGGTGTGGTGGCGAGGAGCCGTTCATCGACGAAGCTTCCACCATTCAGGTCGGCCGGGTCGTCCTCGGCCGCTACGGCGGGCGTACCGCCGGAGACCGCAAGAATGAGGACGCGGCGCTGGTCCGCAGCGACGATGACCGCGAGTACGCCGTCGTAGCGGACGGCCACGCAGGAGCGGACAGCTCCGCCCTCGCGGTCCGGCTGCTGCACGACATCACCGACACCGCAGAGATCATCCCAACGCTGAAGGACGCCGACACCACCGGACTGACCGGCGAAACGGCGATCCTGGCGGTGCTGCGGCGCGGCCGGTTCCTGCACTGGCTCAGCATCGGCGACTGCGTGGCGTACGCCCTGCACCCGGATCTGGCCGCCCGTGGCCAGTACGCCCTCAACCAGCGGTCGTTCTTCGAATGGTTCGGCCGGGTCGACAGCCTGCGACTCGACGTCAGCTGCTACGCCAGCGGCGTACAGGCGCTGCGGCCGGGGCGTACGCGCATCGTCCTGGTGACCGACGGCGCCTTGGAGTGCGGCCACCCCTTCGACCCGAGCAACTTCTACGACGGCGAACTGCCGGCCCGGGTCGACGACCTGATGCGCCACATCGACGGCGACGGCAGCGCCACGGTCGTCGCCTGGGATGTCACGGCTGGCCCGACCCCGATGTGGCCGAGCGCGTGAGTTCGGCGTACGCCGCCGAAGCGAGGAACTCCGGCAGCAGATGCGATGACGTGATGGCCAGATCGCGGTCGAACAGCTGATCCCTGGGTACGAACACCATGGCCAGCCCTTCACCGAGGATCACGTCTTCCTGGCGCGCATTGGTTAGCGCGTAGTACACGTGCACCGTGACGGTGTGCGGGAAGCCCTCCTCGTAGGGGCGGGGTCCGGTCCAGAAGTGCTGGATCGCGTCGACGACGAGGCCGGTCTCCTCCAGCACCTCGCGCCGGGCCGCCGCGTCCGGTGCCTCGCCCGGCTCCACCCGGCCGCCGGGAATGGCCCAATGGTTGGGTGACACGAGCGCGTGGCCGTCGCGGAGCTGCATGAGCACCGCTCCGGTGCGGTCGACGAGGATGACGATGGCGATCTCGTAGCTGGCCATCGCAGGATCATGTCATGACCGGTGACCAGCTCAGACGGCGGCAAGGATCGCCGCCACCTCGGCGTCGCTGGTCGGCGTGAAATCGTCGTACCAGGCGCCCACCGCGGTGAAGCCGCTCGGCGCGATGACCACCGCCACCTCGTCCGCGACCCGCTCCAGTTCCATGACCGCCTCCCGCGCCGCGACCGGCGCGGCCAGCACGACCCGTGCGGCGCCGCGGTGCCGGGCGACCTGGCACGCCGCCGCGGCCGTGGCGCCCGTCGCGATCCCGTCGTCCACGATTACCGCGGTACGCCCACTCAGCGGTTCGGCGGCGCGATGGCCCCGCAGAAGGCGCACACGGCGGTCGAGTTCAGCGGATTCCTTCGCGGCGACGCGCAGCAGCTCGTGAGAGTCCAGGCTCTTGGCGCCGGAGGTCAGGACGCGGGCGCCTTCTTCACCGATCGCGCCGACGGCGTACTCCGGATGGTTGGGGTGGCCGAGCTTGCGTACCACGATGATGTCCAGGGGCGCGGCGAGTGCGGCCGCGACCTGGGCGGCGACCGGTACGCCACCGCGCGGCAGGCCGAGCACGACCAGATCCTGGCCGCGCAGGTGGCCGAGCCGGTCACCGAGCCGGCGGCCGGCGTCGACGCGATCGCGGAACGCCCTCACACCACCATCATGGACCCGGGCGAAACCCTGTTCGCGGCGTACCGCGAATGCTGCTACGCTGCCCGCATGTCGATCTGAGCGTGATGTCCCCCGCCTTCGGGCGGCCGGCCGTTCGAGCATTCCTTTTGATCCGCCCGTGGGGCGTTGATCCGCTTCTTCAGGAGAGCATCATGCGAGAAGATCATTCCGAGTCTGCTGACACCGCGCCCGAGACCGAGCCGGACGACGACGCCGGGCTGAGCCGGGCCGAGCGCCGGGCCAAGGCGCGCGGCAAGCAACCGCATCAGCAGGCGAAGGGCCAGCCACACTTCGTGCCGAAGGGCAACCCGTCGGCCGCGAAGCGCAACTACGCCAACCGCCGCAGCGGCTAAACCCCTCTGTTTCGCGTTGATCATGAACTTAGGGTGACGGTTAGCGGCGTGGCGACACCCCTAAGTTCATGATCAACGCGCCCGGGCGGCCCGCGGTAGCCGGGGCACCTAGGCTGGGATGCATGCGCTACGTGGTGTTCGGTGCGGGGGCGGTCGGTGGCGTGGTCGGCGGGCTGCTGTCGGTCGCCGGGTGTGAGGTCGCTCTGATCGCCCGTGGCTCACATCTAGCCGCCATCCGCGAAAACGGCCTGACCGTGCAGACCCCGTACGCGTCGCATCTGGTGAAGGTCGACGTCGCCGGCGACCCGAGCGAGCTGGGCATGCGTACCGGCGATGTCGTCCTGCTCGGCATGAAGGGTAACGACACCGCGGCCGCCGTACAGGCGCTCGCGCGGGCCGCCGACCCGGCGACGCCGGTCGTCTGCTTGCAGAACGGCGTGGCGAACGAGCGTACGGCGTTGCGGCACTTCGAGAACGTCTACGGCGTATGCGTGATGTGCCCGACCACGCATCTGGAGCCGGGCATCGTCCGGGCCGACTGCGGCCCCGTTCCGGGCATCCTCGACACCGGGCGGTATCCGTCCGGTGTGGACGGCACGGTCGAGAAGATCACGGCCGACCTGCGTACGGCCGGCTTCTACAGCGAGCCGCAGCCGGACGTCATGCGCTGGAAGTACGCCAAGCTCCTGACGAACATCACCAACGGCGTAGACTCCGTCCTGCTGCGGTCATCCGCCGAGCGCCCCGGGATCCTCGGTGCCGTCCGCGCCGAAGCCATGTCCATATTGGATGCGGTCGGGATCGCGTACGCGTCCGACGAAGAGGACGCCGAACGCCGCGGCGAAGTGCTCCAGGTGCGCGGCGTACGCGGCGGTGGTTCGTCGTGGCAGAGCCTCACCCGGGGGACCGGCTCGATCGAGACCGACTTCATCAACGGCGAGATTGTGCTGCTCGCCCGCGAACACGGCCTGGACGCGCCGTACAACGTCAACGCCCAGCGATGGGCGAACCGGTTCGCGTGGGAGCACCGCACTCCGCGGTCTCTGGAGGCGGCGGACTGGCTGGCCACTCTCTAGCCGGTCGGCGGGCGGTTATGGTCGGGGTATGACGGACACTCCGGACCGCCCGAATCTGCCCGACAGCTACGCCGGCCGTACGGCGGAGTTCGAGGACGAGGGCGAATGGTGGCAGCTGGATCTGGACGGCGACGTCTTCGGCGGAGCCGCGGCCGGGCTGGAAGTCGAGCAGACTCGCCTGACGAAGGTACGCCTCAGCGACGCGTGGCTGTCCAAGGCCACCTTCCTCGACTGTGAGCTGCGCCAGTGCGACCTGGCCAACCTCCATGCCGACGACTGCGGGCTGCGCCGCGTCGAACTCGTCGACTGCCGGGGCACGGGGCTGATCTACGTCGGCGGCGGCGTACGCGACGTGACGCTGCGCGATTGCCGCCTGGACCTGAGTACCTGGCGAGCCACCAGGTTCACGAAGGTGGCGTTCGTCGGCTGCGACCTGCGCGGCGCCGACTTCGTCGGGGCGGACCTGCGCGGCGTGCTCTTCGACACCTGCGATCTCAGCACGGCGCAGATGAGCAACGCCAAGCTGGCGGGCGCCCGGTTCGTCCGGTGTGACCTGCTCGGGCTCGGTGGGGTGGCCAGCCTCGCCGGCGCCACCGTGCAGGCCGACGATCTCGCGGCGCTGACGGAGCTGCTCGCCGAGGCGCTCGGCATCATCGTCGAACCCACCCGCTCCTGACCCCGCTCCTGACCCCGCTCCTGATCCGCTCATGATCCGCTCCGGATCAGGAGCGGGTCATGAGCGGGATCAGGAGCGGCGGGGCGACGCCGGGCCGGGCGGGGTGGACCGTCAGGGCGTACTGACCTTCACCGCGTCCGCGATGACGTAGCCCGTCCCGGCGGTCCACCGGCTCACGCCCACGACGTTGTGGTCTCCGGCCGCCAGGGTGTAGGTGCCGAGCGTGACCCAGGTGCCTCCGTTGGACCGCTGGTCGACGGCGACGGAGACATTGCCACTCGTGGTGGCCACGATGTAGGGGGTGGCGCTGTTGTAGCCGCTGTTGGCCGGGTACCACACCTGCACCTTGTAGCTGCCCGCCGCCGGGATGTTCACCTTGAACCAGGCGGCGTCGGAGACCGCCTGGGGGTTCGCGTACCGGTAGTCGGTGCCGTGGCGCTGGGGGGAGAAGGTGGAGGTTCCCCAGTTGGCGCTGGCGGTGAACCGGCCGCTGTCGGTGTTGTCGACGATGGCCGAGAACGCGCCGCTGCCGGTGACCGTACGCCCAGCCGACACACCGCTCTCAGCGTCAAGCCGGTCCAGCGCGGTCAGGTAGTACGTGTAGGTTTGACCAGCGACCGCACTACTGTCTAGATAGGACGATGCACCGCGAACGGTGGCGACGAGGCTGGACGCGTCGGCGAACGCACACGCGTCGGCCGGGCCGGAGCCGGTGATGCGGTAGACCGCGAAGGACGTGCCCGACCCGGTCCAGGTGAGCTGGACGCCACCGGAAACTCGGGTCGCCCCGGTCAGCGAAGGCAATGCCGGTGCGGTCCCACCGCTGAGCGGCCGGAGAGCGGGCTTCGTGTAGTGGTCGGCCGCGACGCGGGAGAATCCGCCCAGCCGGTCGGCGAGCACGTCCTTGGCGCTGAAGTAGACATCGCCGTCGACCTCGGCGTACGACCGGTTGAGGAACAGATGGTCGGTGAGTTCGGTACTGGTCTGCCACTGCGACGCCTGACCGGCGACACCGACCCGGTACGCCGCCTGCCCGATGTACAGCTGCACTCCGGTACCGGCCACGACCGAGGCCCACCACGGTGTGAGTACGGCGTAATCGGCGGTGGTGAACCCGATGTGCCAGTAGATCTGCGGCGCGATGTAGTCCAGCCAGCCCGACGTCACCCAGCGCCGGGTGTCGGCGTAGATGGCGTCGTAGGACTGCAAGCCGCTGGTCTGCGAGCCGAGCGGATCGGTGGCGGCGTTGCGCCAGATGCCGAACGGGCTCACCCCGAACTTCACCCACGGCTTGGCCGCCTTGATCCGCTGGTACATCTCCTGCACCAGAAGGTTGACGTTGTTACGCCGCCAGTCGGCGATGGTGCTGAAACCGCCGCCGTACTGGCCGAACGTGGCCGAGTCGGGGATCGCCACACCGCTGACGGGGTACGGGTAGAAGTAGTCGTCCCAGTGCACGCCGTCGACGTCATAGCGGCTGACCGCGTCCATCATCGCGTCTTCCACGAATGCGCGTACCGCGGGGATCCCGGCGTTGTAGTAGAGCCTGCCGTCGTAGGCGAAAGTCCACTCGGGATGCTGGCGCGCCGGGTGACTGGGCGCGAGCGCGCTCAGCGACGTTTGCAGCGACACCCGGTACGGGTTGAACCAGGCGTGGAACTCCAGGTTGCGAGCATGCGCCTCGCTCACCATGAAGGCCAGCGGGTCGTATCCGGGGTTCGTGCCCTGCGTACCCGTCAGGTATTGCGACCAAGGCTCGTAGGGCGACGGCCAGAAGGCGTCGGCAGTCGGCCGGACCTGGACCACGACGGCGTTCATGCGGCGCTGCACGGCCAGGTCGAGCCAGGCCCGGAACTCGTTCTTCTGGGCGGTCACCGACAGGCCGGTCTGGCTCGGCCAGTCGATGTTGGCGACGCTCGCGATCCACATCGCGCGAAACTGGCGCTTGGGTGTCGCAGGGTTGGTGGTGCAGGCGGCCGCGAGCCCGCTGACCCGTTGCTGCGCGGGGGTTGCGACGGCGGGCGGCGCGGCCGCCACCACAGCGGCGACCAGAGCCAGTACGAGAGTGAGACGGCGCATGGCGTTCCTTCCCCATTGGTCCGTGTCGCTGTGTTGTGAAGGATTTACCACACCAGGCATGCGCTTGTGAAGACTTGACGACTGTCCGTCTGCGATCCTGTCGGTCGCCGCGCCTAGACTCTTGCCTCGGGGGTTGATGTGATCGTCTGGCACGGGCTGTGGACCGCCCACGACCGGCTCGCGGTCTGGGGCGAAGGCGCCGGGTCCGCGCCTTTCACGGGTACGCCCACCAGCCTCACGATTCTGCTGCCGACGGTCGGCGGCCGGCGGCGTCCGTCACCAGAACTGTTCGACCCGTCCGCACCGGCGATCTCCGGCGATGCCGTGCTGACCCCGGTTCACGTCGACGCGTACGCCTACGACGCCGACGAAGCCTTCACCCTCCTGCGGCAGCTGCCCGCCATGGGACTGGTCCTCGGCGCATCGCTGCGGCATCTGGTCGCGATCGCGGCCTTCGCCGACGACGTGACCGTCCGCGGCCGGGTCGTGCCCTCGATCGCCGGTACGCACGCCGTCTGGCGCCCGGTGCTGACCGGAGCGGACCGGCGCTGGGCACAGGCACTAGTGCATGCACTGCCGCCGGTCGCACGAGCTGAAGCGGCCCGCATGGAGGAGATGCCGTCGCCGGAGGACGTCGTGAGCCGATGCCTCGACGCGCTCGTCGATGCCGGCGTACGCACCCGGCTTCCGCGCGGTCCGGCTCGCACCGCAGTCCGCAGCTCTGCCCGTTCGAAGCGGTCGACGGATCCGGTGGCCGCCTGGCGGGCCGCGCTGACCGGCACCGACCGCGAGATCGCCGCCGGACCGTCCGAAGTAGAGCAACTAGCTCGCGAGGTGGCGCACTGGCAACGCGACGCCGCCGCCGGGCCCATCCGAGCCCTCTTCCGCCTCGTCGAACCGCCCCCGCCGCCGATCGATTTCAGCGACCCGGCCGCGGTCGTCGACACCCACGCCGACGAGCCGTGGAAGGTCGAACTGTCCCTCCAATCGGCCGACGAGCCGAGCCTCGTCGTCCCGGCCGACCAGATCTGGCGCGCCCGCAGCGGCTTCAAGGCCCTGCAACGCCACCTCGACGCACCCCAGGAGACGTTCCTGGCCGAACTCGGCCGCGCCGCCCGCCTCTGGCCCGACCTCGACCAAGCCCTCGGTGAAGCCAAGCCGGCCGTCCTCGAACTCGACGCCGCAGGCGCGCACGCCTTCCTGCGCGAGGCCGCTCCGCTGCTGGCCGGCGCCGGCTTCGGCGTACTGCTGCCCAGCTGGTGGGGGCGGCCGACGGCCCGGCTCGGCGCCAAACTCACCGCGAAATCACCGACCGCACCGGCGACCGTCGCCAACGCGAAGACCCTCGGATTCGATGCCATCGTCGACTACGAATGGCAATTGGCCCTCGGCGATCACACCCTCACCGCCGCCGACCTGCGCCGGCTGGCCAAGGTGAAGGCGCCGCTGGTGCGCGTACGCGGCCAGTGGGTCGAGCTGGACCCGAAGCATTTGGCGGCCGGCCTGGCATTGATGGCCGACAAGGGTCAGATGACGGTCCTCGAACTGCTCCAGGGCGCCGCCGCGGCCGACGCCGACCTCCCGATCGTCGAGGTACGCGCGACCGGCTGGCTCGGCGACCTGCTGGCCTGCGAACGCATCGATCCCGCGCCGATCTCGCCCGGCTTCACCGGGACGCTGCGGCCGTACCAGCATCGCGGTGTTTCGTGGCTGACCTTCCTTGAACGCCTGGGCCTCGGCGCCGTCCTCGCGGACGACATGGGTCTCGGTAAAACGGTACAAATATTATGTATCATACAGAATAGGACAACCCCCGATGGACCGACGTTGCTCGTCTGTCCTATGTCACTAGTCGGCAACTGGCAGCGCGAAGCCGCCAAATTCGCTCCGGCGCTGCGCGTACACGTGCATCATGGAGCGGAACGCGCGCAGGGTAAGAAATTCGCGGAGGCCGTCGCCGCCGCGGACCTGGTTGTGACGACCTACGCGCTGGCCGCGCGGGACGCGGCCGCGCTGCGGAAGATCGAGTGGCACCGCATCGTCGTGGACGAAGCGCAGGCCATCAAGAACGCCGCGACGCGCCAGGCCGTCGCGGTCCGGTCACTGCCCGCGCGCCATCGCGTTGCCGTCACGGGTACGCCCGTCGAAAACCGGCTGGCCGACCTCTGGTCGATCATGGAGTTCGCGAATCCGGGGCTGCTCGGGCCGGCCTCGGAGTTCAAGCGGGCGTACGCGGAGCCGATCCAGCGGCACGGCGATGAGCAGGCGGCGCAGCGGCTCAAGCGGCTGACCGGCCCGTTCGTGCTGCGGCGGCTGAAGACCGACAAGACGATCATCTCGGATCTGCCGGAGAAGCTGGAGATGGAGATCGTCTGCAATCTGACCGCGGAGCAGGCGACGCTGTATCAGGCGGTGGTCGACGAGGCGCTCGCGGCGATCGAGGGCAGCGACGGCATCGAGCGCAAGGGCTTGGTGCTGGCGACGATGACGAAGCTGAAGCAGGTCTGCAACCACCCGGCCCAGCTGCTGCGGGACGGGTCGCGGCTGGAGGGGCGGTCGGGCAAGCTCGCGCGCCTGGAGGAGATCGTCGAGGAGATCCTGGCCGCGGAGGAGAAGGCCCTGCTCTTCACCCAGTACGCCGAGTTCGGCGGGGCGTTGCAGGGCTACCTGACGGCACGGTTCGGGCGCGAGGTGCTGTACCTGCACGGCGGTGTGTCCAAACCGGACCGTGATGCGATGGTCGCTCGGTTCCAGGCCGTCGATGTGCCGGGGCCGGCGCTGTTCGTCCTGTCGCTGAAGGCTGGTGGCACCGGATTGACGTTGACGGCGGCCAACCATGTGATCCACGTCGACCGGTGGTGGAACCCGGCCGTCGAGGACCAGGCGACCGACCGCGCGTTCCGGATCGGGCAGAAGCGCGCGGTCCAGGTACGCAAGTTCGTGTGCGCGGGCACGATCGAGGAGAAGATCTCGGCGATGATCGCCGACAAGCGCGACCTCGCGGCCCGCATCGTGGGTACGGGCGAAGGCTGGATCACCGAGCTGAGCACCGCGGAACTGCGCGAACTGTTCACGCTGCAACGGTCGGCGGTGGTCGAGTGAGGCGGTTCGAAGACGGCTTCCCCGGCAAGCCGATCAAGGTAGAAGGCGGGATCAAAGCCCGATCGGCGCGCGGCCGGATCGGCGACACCTGGTGGTCGCAGCGGTTCCTCGGTTCGCTGGAAGCCTTGGCCGACAAGGGCCGGCTACAGCGTGGGCGTACGTATGCGAGGGCCGGGCAGGTGCGGTCGCTGGCGATCGAGCCCGGTGTCGTCACCGCTTCCGTGCAGGGCTCGCGACCCGATCCCTATGCGGTCTCGCTGGCCTTCGCGCCGGTTCCGGTTGCGGTGTGGGATCGCATCGTGCACCACCTCGCGTCGAGGGCCCGGTACGCCGCCCACCTGCTCGCCGGGGACGTGCCGCACGAGCTGATCGAGCTGTTCGCGGCGGAGGGTTCTCCGCTATTCCCGGTCCGGCCGACCGATCTGCAGCTGGAGTGCTCCTGCCCGGACTGGGGCTGGCCGTGCAAGCACGTCGCGGCCGCCTGCTACCTGCTCGCCGAGGCGTTCGACGACGATCCCTTCACACTGCTGAAATGGCGTGGCCTGGATCGCGACTCCTTGATGGGCCGCGTACGCGAACTTCGGGACGGGCCAACGGGTCCAACGGCACCGGTCGCGGCCGACACCGGGCCGGTGGTGGGAACCGCGGCGGCACTGGCGCCTTCCTCGGCCGGTGCAGCGGATGCGACGCAGTGGTTCGTTTCCCCGGTGCCGTTGCCGGATACGCCGCCCGGTGGCGGGTCTGACGTCGTGGTGCTCCGGCAGCTTCCGCCGCCGCCCGGCCATCTCGGCGGCGACGATCTCGCCGCCGACCTCGGCGCGATCTACCGCCGCCTCACCGACCCCACCTGACTTCCCGCGACCGCCCGATCTTCCCGCGACCGCCCGATCCGTGGTGACGCGCCGATCCTCCGGCGACGAGCCGGTCTTCCGTGACAGGCCGAGCTGTAGGGATGGGCCGCGGGTGGTAGCTTGCCGGGCGTGGACTTCGACCGCAGCTTCCTCGGCAGCTCAGTCATCCCGATCGTGGTCATCGCCGATGCGGCCCGCGCCGCCGGCCTCGGCCGGGCCCTCGTGGAAGGCGGTCTGCGTACCGTCGAGGTGACGCTGCGTACGCCGGCCGGGCTCGAAGCCATTGCCACGCTGGCCCGCGAGACCGATCTCGTCGTGGGTGCGGGTACGGTTCTCACCGCTCAGCAGGTCGACGACGCCGTCGACGCCGGTGCCAAGTACGTCCTCAGCCCGGGGCTGTCCGGCGACGTCGTCCGGCGCTGCCGGGAGCTGGGCGTACCGGCGATTCCCGGGATCGCCACCGCGACCGAGCTGATGCGAGCGCTGGAACTCGGTGTCGACGTCGTCAAGTTCTTCCCGGCTGAACAGCTCGGCGGCCCCGCCGGCATGCGGGCGCTGGCCGGTCCCTTCCCCGGCGTACGGTTCGTGCCGACGGGTGGTGTCACTGCGGACACGCTTTCGGCGTACCTCGAAATGAAGAGCGTGATCGCTGCGGGCATGTCGTGGGTCGCGCCGAGCGATGTGATCGACCGAGGCGACTGGACCGAGATCTCGCGCCGGGCCGCGAGCGTCGCTTAGGGCGTTTTGTCCTGCATCTCCCACAGGTGGTCCAGCACATGCCACGCGATCCGCCGGGCCGCGTAGCGCGGCAGCCAGCCCTTCTCCCGCAGCGGTACGCCCTTGCGCGCGTTGCCGATGGCATCGGCGATCGCGTCCCGCAAAGCGGTTATGCCCTCCGTGTCGTCGTAGGACTCCACTTTGTACTTGAGTCCGAGCAGGCGAGCGTAGGACGCTTCCGAGCTGACGATGTGATCGAGCATCTTGGTGCGGTCGCGACCACCCCCGCGAGGACCCTTGACGAGATGCTCGGGCGTCTTGGCGGCGACCGCGTCGAGTTCGTCCCACGCCGCTCGCATGAGCTTCGCCAGGCGGGCCGCGCCAGCCTTGTCCAGATCGCGCTCGTCGGCCGCGGCGGCCTGGTCCGGCGCGCCGAAATCGGTGGTAGCACTGCCTTTCAGCCGTTCGACGACGGTCAGCTCGCCGGGCCGGAAGGCGACGCCGGCGCGCTTGGCGATGACCGCATAGCGAGCGCCGTAGTCGTCGAGAGCCGCGAGGGCGTCGTGATCGGTCTTGGCAACGCGGCACCAGCCGGGGTACTCCAGCGAGCAGGCGAACACTCGCTTCGGCCCGATCTCAAGGTAGACGTCGGTCACAACGGCGAAAGTACCGGCAACGTACGACAGGAAGCGGCCGCGCGGTGAGGGGCGCGCAGGTAACCGCACGGGAAGCTCACAGAATAGGCGATCCCGAGATGTGCCAGACCCGGTCGAAGCTGGACCGGAACATGTCGAACAGCCCGCCGTCGTCGGTGCGCTTGAGGTGCATCAGCGGTGCGAGGTACCCGTAGATGCCGAACAGGTGGTGGTTGACGAGCATCTGCTCGTCGCATCGGAAGATGGTCGTGTAAACGGTGGCGGTGTGCGGCCGGTACTCCACTCCGGCCGTCGTGAACAGCGGATCGAGCGCGTCCCGGGCCATCTCGGCCCGGTTCACCAGTACGTCGAAGAGCATCTCCTCGCCGCTGCGGCGGCGCAGCGCGGCCGAATCCGGGTCGGTCAGGGCGACGCGCAGCTGCACCCCGGCCTCGGCCTTGCGCTTCAGGAGCCCGATCACGCCGGGGTTGTCCTCCAGGAGGAACAACCCGGCGATGGCCAGGATGTCGATCTCGCTGCGGGCGCCGCGGATGAGCTCCAGCCACAGCTGGCGCGGCGCGTCGAGCCGGTGCGGATACAAGCGGATCAGGTCCGTCGGTACCCGGTTCTCGTCGCCGTCGATCTCCGGCCACAGCCAGTCGACGGGTACGCCCAGATGATGCGAGACCCGGTCGGCGGTACGCCGCCGGGGTGTCCGTCCTTCGTAGACCCAGCGCTGCGCCGTTTTGGCGTTGACGCCGACTACGGGACCGAGGTCGTTGATTTTCATGCCGAGTGCGGCAATCGCCTCTCTCAGCCGCTCATTTCGCATTCGGTCGGCCTCCCCGCGATCGTCCATTTCCACCCCGCAGTTCTACCAATTGCACAAAGGACAAATCAACTCTCTCGACCAAGCCGTGACTACCGGTGCTGAGCAGTGTCTTTCTCCGTGTACGCGCATCCACGGAGCGTCACAAGACAGCGATTCCGTGGGGCATCGGAATGGAAATTATGCGGGTCCTCCTTAGTAGCGAACGGCGGACTTTTGCGGCTCGGCAAATGCGGTAGACGCGGCCCGACATGCCGCAATGCGAATCACCTATTCGAGGCGTACCGGGAGAGACTCGTAGCCGCGCAGAACCAGGCGGTCGCGGCGGGTCGGCGTACCGGCCGGGGCGATATCCGGGAAGCGTTGCAACAGGAGCGGGAACGCGATGCGGCCCGCCAAACGGGCCAGGGCCGCGCCGAGGCAGAAGTGCGCACCGGCGCCGAACGACAGCGGCACGTTGTCTTCGCGGTCCGGATCGAACGTCCCCGGCGACGCGAAGCGGTACGGATCGTGGTTGGCCGCGCCGAGGAGGACCGTGACCTCGGAGCTGCGGTGGACCGGAAGGCCGGCGATCTCCGCGTCACCGGCCGGGATCCGGGTCGTCATCTGCACGGGAGAGTCCAACCGCAGGAACTCCTCGACATATCTCGCGGCGACGCCGGGATCGGTGCGCAGGGCCGCGATCCGGTCCGGGTGGGCGAACAGGATCGCGGTGCCGTTGCCGATCAGGTTCATCGTCGTCTCGTGCCCGGCCAGCAGCAGGAGGGCCAGGTTGCCCAACAGCTTCGCGCCCTGCGGGAAGGTCGCGGCCAGCTCGGTCGTGAGGTCGTCCCGCGGAACCCGGCGGCGATCGGCGACCAGGCCGATGAAGTAGTCACGAATCTCGCCGGCCGCTCGATCGGCACGCGCGGCCGATTCCTCCGTGAGCGTGTACTCGACCGCCTCGGCGAAGTCGACCGCGACCGGCCGGAACCACGCCCGATCGCTCTCCGGCACGCCCAGCAGCTCGCAGATGACCGCGACCGGCAGCGGAGCGGCGAACCGCTCCATCAGATCGACCTGACCGTGCATCTCCCGCAACAGCCTCGTCGCCTGATTCTCGATGGCGGCGTGGAGCGCGGCGACCCGGCGTGGCGTGAACGCACCCGAAACGAGCTGCCGCATCGCCCGGTGATCGGGCGGATTGGTGGTGAGTATGGAGTCGTTGAGCAGCCGCTGCGCCGGTCGGTCGGCGAACCACTGGCCGAAGCGGCGGGTCACCAGATCCCGGTCCACCACGCGCATCGACGGATCGCGCAGTACGGCGTTGGCGTGCTCGTAGGAGTGCACGATCACCTGATCGCTCAGCCCGATCGCCGGCCCGTACGCATGCAGTGCGGCGTACGCGGGGTACGGGTTGCGCCGCCCGGCCGGGGTCATCAGCAGTCCGATCGCTGCGGATATGTCCATGGCGTCGAGCCTGCCAGCCCACCGCAACCGCCCGCACCGCGCTTCGCGGCGGCGGGCGATGGTGGGGATCTTGAAATGGCGGATTGGTCGGCAACCAATCGGCCTTCCGGTCGGAAAACCAGAGGCCGGAAGGCATCGGGGCGGGACGGGGTGTCGCTATGCGGCTGCCATTGAGTACCCTCTGCCGCGGGAGGGACCGCAAATGCACCGTCGCACAATTCTCGTCACCGCCGCCGGAGCGGCCGCGGGCACGCTGCTGACCGCGTGCACGGACGATTCGAACCCAGCCGCGTGGACGCCGCCGTCGCAGTCGCAGTCGCCGTCGCCGGACGGGTCACCGGCGCCGGGCGCCGCGGCCGCGACGTTCCAGCCGGCGCACGGCACGGCCAACTTCGCCCCGGTCACGCCGGTCGTCGTGACGGCGGTCAACGGCACCCTGAAGGACGTCACCGTCACCGCGGGCACCAGGTCCGTGGCCGGTACGCTCGACGCCGCCCAGACGACGTGGACGAGCACCGGGACGCTGGCGTACGGCAAGTCGTATCAGGTGAAGGCGACCGTTGTGGGTACCGACGGTTCGCCGGTCGAGCAGATCGCGACGTTCACGACCGTCAAGCCGTCATCGACCGCGACGGTCACGTTCCAGACCAACTCGATGACGTCGATGAAGGATGGCGGCACCTACGGTGTCGGGCAGGTCATCATCGCCCGGTTCAGCCGGTCGCCGAGCAACCGCAAGGCGGCTCTGCACGCGATCCAGATCACCAGCTCGCCCGCGGTCGAGGGGCGCTGGTACTGGGTCAACAGCCAGACCGCGCACTACCGCCCGGAGAAGTTCTGGGCGAAGGGCACGCAGATCACCGCCACGGCGAAGATCCGCGGTGTGAACCTGGGCAAGGGCGTCTACGGCGCCTCGAACTCCAGCGTGTCGATCAGCATCGGCCCGTCCCGGATCGCCATCGCCGACAACAAGACGCATTACATGCGCGTCCTCGTCGACGGCGTACAAGTCAAGAACATGCCGATCAGCATGGGCAAGGACGGCGGGGTGACCACCGAGGACGGCAGCCGCGTGCTGTTCCCGACCCGGTCGGGTACGCACGTCGTGATGACCCGTGAGCTGGAGCACCGCATGACGTCGGCCAGCTACGGCGTGACCGACCCGGAGGACCCGAACTACTACGACGAGCTGATCAAGCTGTGCTGCCGCATTTCGTACAGCGGCGAGTTCGTGCACTCGGCTCCGTGGAGCGTGGCCGACCAGGGCAAGCGCAACGTGTCGCACGGGTGCATCAACATCTCGCCCAGCAACGCGCAGTGGTTCTACGACAACTTCCGCCTCGGCGATCCGGTCATCGTCAAGTACACGGGCCGCGCCCAGGGGCTCGGCGACAGCGCCGGTGCGGTCTGGGACATTCCGTGGTCCAAGATGACCGCGGTCTGACCGCGAACGGCGTACACCAAGGCTGTATTCGGACTCGCCGATCCGGCAGGATGGCGGCATGATCCTGGCAGTGACGCTGAACCCGGCCCTCGACATCACGTACCGGGTGGAGGCGTTGCATCCGCACTCCGCACATCGGGTCTCGGAAGTGTCCGAGCGCCCCGGCGGCAAGGGTCTCAACGTCGCCCGGGTCCTGGCCCAGCTGGGCACTCCGGTCACCGCCACCGGCCTGCTCGGCGGGGCGACGGGCGCGCGGGTAACCGACCTGCTCGACGGCGTCGACCACGCCTTCTGGCCCATCAGCGGCGAGACCCGCCGCACGGTCACCGTCGTCGACGCGCGCGACGCCACCGGCTTCTGGGAGCCCGGACCCGACGTCGGCCCGGCCGAGTGGGAACACTTCCGCACCCACTTCGCCAGCCTGCTCGCCGGGGTCAAGGTCGTGACCCTGTCCGGCTCCCTGCCCCTCGGCGTTCCCATTGATGCGTACGCCCAGCTGATCGCGGCCGCTCGGCAGGCCGGAGTCATCTCGATCCTCGACGCCGAGGGGGCCGCGCTCGAACTCGGCATCGCGGCCGGACCCGACCTCGTCAAGCCCAACCGCGACGAACTGGGCGAGCTGACCCCCCGAGAACTGCTCAATCAGGGCGCACGGGCGGTCGTGGCGTCCAAGGGCGAGGACGGCATGGAAGCGGTGACGGCCGCCGGGACGTGGCGGGCGTACCCGCCGGAACGGGTGTTCGGCAACCCGACTGGCGCGGGCGATGCCTGCGTCGCCGCTCTGGCTCGGGGCATCATCAACGGGCACTCCTGGGATCAGCTCATCAGCGAGGCCATCGCGGTCTCGGCCGCAGCGGTTGCTTCACCCGTCGCCGGGCACATCGACGAGGCCGCGTACGCCCGCTTCCAGCCGGCCGTACGCGTGGAGGAACTGGCCCATCGAGCAGCGGTCCGGATCATCTGCCTGGACTCCGAGGGCCGCGTCCTCATGCAGCGGTGGCGTGACCCGGTTTCGGGGGCGCTCCTGTGGGAGCCGCCGGGCGGTGGCATCGAGGAGGGCGAGACCGCGATCGATGCGGCGCGCCGCGAGCTGACGGAGGAGACGGGCCTCGACCCGTCCGCCATCGGCACCCAGAACGTTGCCGTACACCGGGATTGCGAGTGGAAGGGGCGCCGCTTCGTCGGCGTCGAGCCCTTCTTCCTGGCCCGGTACGCCCACCCCCGCCCGGCCGTGCACCCGGTGGCGCTGTCGGCCGAGGACAAGGAGACCCTCGTCGAGCAGGCGTGGGTGCACTGGTCGGAGCTGAACACGCTGCCCGGCCGGGTGGAGCCGCCGCAGCTGCTGTACGTGCTGCGCCGGCTCGCGCCCGACGACCTGCGCCCGGCCTAGCCTGCTTCAGAAACCGGGCCTCAGCGGCCGAGGCCGCGCTGGTGGTGCAGAGCCTTGTAGAGCCGGAGCCGGGCGGGCAGCTCGGCCCGGCCGGCGATGCCCAGCTTCGAGTACACCTTGAACAGATGGTTGTCGGGCGTACGCAGGCTGACCACGAGCTGCTCGGCGATCTGGCGGCTGGACATGCCGTTGGCGGCCAGCTCGGCGATCTCCTGTTCGCGCTCGGTCAGCTGGGTCATGCCGAGCTGCAAGGCCGGCGTATCGACGCCTTCGCACAACGTCAGCAGCTCCGCGAGCCGGAATGCGATCGCGTCCGACGGCTTGAGCCGGTACGCCTGCGCGGCTACTTCGGCGGCGTACAAGTGCATGCGAAGCACCGCGAAGTCCTCGACGACCGACTTGAGTTCGGTGATGTTGTCGGCGAGCAGGGCCCGCGTGTGGCGGGCGGCGGCCGCAGCGAGCGGGCCGTCGACCAGGCTGGCCAGCTCGGCCATGCGCTCGCCGACCTTCTCGTCGGCCAGGCCGGCCCGGGTCAGCGCGTGCAGCGCCTGGACCTCGAACGCCATCAGGCCCTCGCGGCGCAGGTCGGTGATGAGATCCTCGGCCGCGGCTTTGGCCGCTTCGGGGTGCCCGGCGCTGGCCTCGACCTGGATGCGGGCCAGCCCGACCCAGGGCGCGTGCTGGCGGCGGGCGGGCACGAGGGTTCGCTCGGCCTCCACGAGGTAGTCGTGCGCGTCGGGATCGCCGTTGACGGCCGAGCACTGGGCCAGCTCGGCGTACACGGCCGGCAGGAAGATACGCCCGGACGTGTGCAGGTGAGCCAGCGCGCCCTGCGCCAGCCGGTACGCCTCCCGCGTACGCCCGAGCATCCGCAGCGCCTGCGCCCGATTGAGAACGACCTGGCCCTCCAGGATCGGGAAGAACTGGATGCTGAAGGCACCGGGCTGGTCGAGCGAGCCGAGCAGATGCGTCAGATCGCCCGCGAGCAGCGACGCCTCGCCGAGGGTGTTCTGGATCGAGTTGCTCAGGTACGGCAGGTCCGGGTACAGGCTCACGCAGCTGCGTTCCATCTGGACCACCTGGCGCAGCGCCTTCACGGGCGTACGCCGGCGGGCCGCGAGGAGCAGTTGCAGCGTGACCGCGAACGCCTGCGCCGCCTTCGACGTGTGCGGATCGGCCACGATGTTGGCCAACAGCTCGTCGAGCTTGTCGTACTGGCCGTAGAACATCCGCTCGGGCGCGATGTGGGCGCGCATCCACGCCCGCGTCGTCGGCTCGGTGACCCGTGACGCCGCCTTTTCGAGCCCGGCCAGCGGATCGGCGTCGTCGATGCCGGTGATCTGCTGCACGCTGCGGGCGACCGCGATCCGGGCGACCTCCCAGTCCGAGGTGTGCGTCTGCTCGGCCTCGTCCAGCAGACTGATCGCGCGCTGCGTGTCGCCGCTGAACCCGGTCGCCGTGGCCAGCAGCTCGATCGCGGGGAACCCGGCACCGACCGCGATGGCGGCCTGCGCCAGCCGCGCGGCCAGGCGGGTGTCGGCGTCCGCGAACGCCAGCCCGGCCGCGTTCAGCAGCTGCACCGGGTCCGTCGCGGTGCGACTGTCCAAACGCAGCACCGCCACTCGCAGGAGGTCCTCACGGCGCCGTGCGCCGGTGCCCTCGATCAGCGCGGCCAGCTCCGCCCGGCGGGTACGCGCCCGTGTCTTGGACATGTTCTGGCGCAGCACTTCGCCGTAGATCGGGTGGGTCAGGCGTACGTTGGCCCGCATCTCGTCTTCGAGGACGCGGATCAGCAGCGACTCCTCGGCGATGCGCACCGCCACCTCGCCACATTCGCGCTGGATCAGGGTCAGGCCGATGGGCTCGCCGAGGGCGACGAGTTCGAGGACCTTGCGGACCGACTCGTCGAGGCGGCCGATGCGCTCGTCGACCAGCTGGGTCAGGGCCGCGCCGGTGGTCAGCCGGCCGCTCCAGGACCAGCCGCCCGGCTCCTGGATCAGCTCGTCGGTGCCGGAGATGTTGGCCAGCACCTCGCGCAGCAGCAAGGCGTTGCCTTCCGCGATGCGCCACAGCCGGCTCGCACTGGCCTGCTGCACCGGGCCGCCGAGCGCGTTGATCAGCAGCTCGGTGGTCTCGGCCTCGTCGAGGGCCTTGACCTCCAGGCGGTCGACGAGGTCTTCCTTCCACAGCGCGCTGATCGCCTCGGGTACCGGCTCCTCGGCTCGGTGGCTGGCGATGAGCGTCGCTGTGCCGCTGCGGCAAGCGTAGAAGACGAGGGTCGCGCCCAGCGGATCGAGCTGATGGATGTCGTCGACCACCAGGATCGTGCGCTTGTTGTCGTCGGCCCGGGCCCGCAGCGAGTCCAGCGCCCAGCGCAGCAACTGCGAGGCGTTGGCACCGACCGGCGGCATCGGCGGCAGGATCTCGGCGAACGCGCCCAGCGGAAGGCTGGCGGTCGCCGAGGTCGCCACGACCGCCAGCACCGACACCCGGTCGCGATCGAGCTTCTTCAACACTTCACGCAGCAGGCGGCTCTTGCCGACCCCGGCTGCTCCACTTAAGACGACGCCGCGCGGGGTGGGCGCGGTAACCGAACGCAGTACCGCGTCGCGCTCTGAGCGGCGACCGACAAATGGCCACGGTTCGCCCACCGGTGCAGACTACCGACATTCGCTATCGGGCGGTTCGACCGATCAGGTGGACATTTCCACCGCATCCCTGTCCCGATGTTGGTGCGACCTGCATGTGCCCTGGGTACACGCGGTGCAAGTTGCATGTCCGTCCGGCAAAGTGTGACGAACGCCATAGTGACAAGACGGAGGTCCCCGACGCTCTTTACGCCGGAGACCTCCTCATTGCCTTAGTTCGACGACCGGCCTCAGTTCGATACGACCGCGAGGTGGTCCTTGACGCCCTGCCCGAAGGCGGTGGCGGTGCCGGCGTAGTCGGTGATCAAGGCGGGGCCGCTGTTGCACGGCCACGTGTTCCACGTCCAGCCGAGGTAGCCGACACCGCGGGTGTCCGCCCAATTCATCACCTGATCGACGAACCCGTGCGCGCAGTCGTTCTCGCCGATCTCGCTGATCGTCAGCGGGACCTGCGCGGCGACCGGCGCCCACTGGCTGTCCCAGCAGCTGGTGCTGACGCAGGCGTTGAAGTTGTAGACGTGCGCGAAGGCGACCAGATTGTTCAGCGGATCGCTGGGCCGCCACTGCAACCACTGCGCGATGTTGTTCGACCAGGTGAGGCCGCCGACCATGATGACGTTGGTCGCGCCGGTCGCGCGTACCGCGTTGACCAGGCTCTGGAACCCGGCCACCGGGAAACCGATGCCGGGGCAGGTGCCGCCGTCGCGGAAGCAGCGCCAGCCGGCGTCGACGTTGTTGGCCGGAATGTCGGGGAACGGCTCGTTGAACAGGTCGAGGATGACCGCGTCGTTGCCCTTGTACGCGTTGGCCACGCTGGTCCAGAAGGCCGGGGCGTTCTGCGCGTCCGGCATCGGCTTCTGGCACCGGGCGATCGCCTCGGAGCAGTTGGCCCCCGCGCCGCCGTACGCGCCGAAGCTCCAGTGCATTTCGAGAATCGGCGTGATGCCGCTGGCGATCAGCAGGTTGACGTAGTTGCGCACATTCTGCTGGTACGTCGCACCGCTGGCGCCGGAGGCCGGAACGCTGCTCGTACCGAGCCAGCACTCCTCGTTCAGCGGTACGCGCACCGCGCGTACCTTCCAGGTGCGCATCGCGGTGATGGAAGCCTGGTCCATCGGGCCGTCCCACATGCCGTTGCCCTGGATACAAGCGAATTCGCCACCGGAGCGGTTCACGCCGAGCAGCCGGTAAGTGGCCCCGGTGTTGGTGACGAGCCGGTTGCCGGAGACCCGCAACGGCGGTGCGGCTCCAGTCGGGTTCGGGCTGCTGCTCGGTGAGCGGCTCGGGCTGGCGCTCGGTGAGCGGCTGGCGCTCGGCGACCGGCTGGCGCTCGGGCTGGCGCTGGCCGACCGGCTCGCCGACGGCGATGTGGACGGTACGCTCCCGGTGCATGTGACACCGTTGAGCGTGAAGACGGTCGGGCTGGGATTGCTCGTCGTCCAGGTGCCGTTGAAGCCGATCTGGGTCGAGCCGTTGGTGGCCAGGTTCTTGTTCCAGTCCAGGCTGGTGGCGGTGACGTGGGAGCCGGACGGGAACCACTGAGCCGACCAGCCCGACTGGACGGATTGTCCGGGCGCCGAGAAGTCGAACTCAAGAGTCCAGCCGCTGATCGGATCGCCGAGGTTCGTGATCGTCACGGACGCCGTGAACCCGCCGGGCCACTGATTCGGCACGGTGTAGACGACCCGGCAGCCGGCGGCGGCACTGGCCATCGGGGCCAGGACGAGGACCGAGGCCGCGGCGAGCGTACCGGAGGCGACCGCGGCCAGGAGGGCGGTGCGGACTTTCATAGACGGTTTCTCCCTTGGGCGAAGTGGGCGAGCTGTGTGGAGGACAGCTATGGGAGCGTTCCCACGTTCTCGCCGGCACGCCGCTTTGTCAAGGGCCATGCATAATCTTGAACGTGCCGACGCGCCGCTCGTACGCCCTCGCGCTTCTGCTGGCCGCCTGCGGTGTCGGCGTACTGGCGCTGCCCGCATCGCTGGAAGGGCAGCAGATCATCCACTTTGGACTCGGGCACGGGCCCTCGCTTGTGGATCTCATCGGCATCGCCCTCGTCATACCCGGCGGCACCTGGCTGCTCGTGCTCATCATCCGGGGGCTGCCGTCGTTGCGGCTGCCGCCCGCCGCCCTGTTCGGACTGGGCGCTCTGTTCGGTGCCGGGCTCGGCGCGACCCTCGCCTCGGTGTTCGCCGGTTTCAGCGCGTGGTGGATCGTCGGCCTGGTGCTGCTGACCGCGGCCGAAGCCGTCCTGCTGACCAAACTGTGGAGAAGCGCATGAACACGATGTTCGGCGAGATCGCCGAGCTTTACGACGCCGTACGCCCGGATCATCCACCGGAGATCGCCGGGCTGGTGCTGTCCTACGCCGAATCGCAGCCGGGGTCAGCGGCGGAGATCGGTGCGGGCACCGGCAAAGCGACCGCGCTGTTCGCCGGCCGCGGCTTCACCATCACCTGCATCGAGCCCGATTCCCGCATGGCCGTACGCCTGCGTGAACGGCTTCCGGGCGCCGACATCACGATCGTGGACAGCGCCTTCGAAGACTGGCAGCCACCCGCGGCCGGCGTCGACCTCCTGTACGCCAGCCTCGCCTGGCACTGGCTGGTTCCCAACACCCGAGCGGATCTGGCCGCCCGAGCGCTGGCCCGCGGCGGTACGCTCGCCCTCATCGGCCGCAAGACGGTGATCGTCGACGACGAGCTGGCTCGGGCCATCCGAGCCGTGTTCGATCAGTTCCCCGGGGCCACACCGGACCGCCCGCCCCTGCCCGAGTACGCCGTCCCCGAGCTGGAAGCCCAGGCCGACCTGACCGGCGTCCGGACGTGGTCGACGTCGCAGCCCATCGACTACGACACCGAGGGCTTTGTGGCCTTGCACCAGACCTTCTCGCCGTTCCGGCAGCGGCCGCACGAGATCCGGGTGGCTACTGTGGACGGTCTGCGTACGGCCATCGACGCGGCCGGCGGGGTTGTGCGTACGCGCCTGGATACGCACGTCGTCCTGGCTCGTCGTCAGTAATCCGCTGGTCCGGGATCTCCTCCCGGTGCCCGTTTCGTACGCCCAGGGGCAGCAACGCTGCGATCGCGGTGGTCAGCAGGAAACGCGCCTCCCTCAAGAGGAAGTCCACGGGTGTCGGCAGGTGCAGCGACAGCGACGCCAGCGGCAGCACGGTTATGAGGATCACGGCAGCGATCCACAGTGCTCGGCGCGTACCGGCCGCCCCGATCGGGAGAGCGACGGCCAGGACCAGCCAGACCTGATGATGCGTCCAGGAAACCGGTGACACCGCGACGGTGGCACAGCCCAGGACGATGAAGGCCGGCAGCCACTGCGCCCGCGACGCGAGCACATGAAACCGGTATATGGCGATGGAGCCGATCGCTGCAAGGAAGACGAGTACCGCTATGGTACGGGCGCTCTCGGCCACGCCTAGGCGCAGCAGAACACCGTTGAACGACTGGTTGCCGTTCGTGGTGATGTGCCCGACGCGGTTGACGTTCCAGATTTCATGGGCCCAGAAGCGTACGGAGTCGTGAAAGAGGATTGCCGCCGCTATCGCGGTCGCGACCGCGAAGGTGCCGATGGCCGCCCAGGCCGCGCGGCGCTTCGCCAGGAAGAGGCCGGGAACGAATAGCAATGGCGTCAACTTGATCGCCGCGGTGATCCCGACGAGGACGCCCGCCGATCGGTCGGCCCCGGCGCGTAGCCGCGCGCAGGCGGCGACCAGCGCAAAGGCCAGGAAGACACTGACCTGTCCGAACCGGATGTTGCTGGAAACGGGGGCCGAGGCGAACAGCACCAGGGCCAGCGCTGGTGCTACGAGGTTTCGCCAGCGTTCGGGTACGCCGCCGATCAGGCGCGAAACCGCGACCGCCAGGGCGTACACGACGAGGATCGTCGCCAGCGTCCACAGGACTTGAAGGACACCGAGATCGAGGTTCGCCAGCGGCACCATGAGGAGGCCCGCGAAGGGCGGGTACGTGAACGGTGCGTCATTCGCGGTGATGAAGTCGTAGAGCGAACCGGTTCGCAGCAGATCCTGCGCGGCACCGACGTACACGGACAGGTCGGCCAGGCGGTCAGACGGCTCCCGGGTGAGCGCACTGAACGCCTGAATGCCGGCCACAGCCGCAGACGCGAGCCACAGTACGAACGGCAGCATGGAGGGTCATGGTAGAGACCGCGCACCGCAGCGGCAAGGAGCAAGTCTTCCTCGCGGAAGCGAGCTAATTTCCACCCTACCCATCGCAGATGCGAGGAAGTAGGGTGGCCGCGAGGGAGGGAGACGACCGATGAGGATGAACCGAGCGCTGGCGACGGTGACGGTCGCGATCCTGCTGGTAATCGCGGCGGGCTGCAAGCAGGACGACCCCGGTGACGCGCGGAGTGCAACGGTGAGCGTGTTCGCGGCCGCGTCGCTCACCGAGTCGTTCACGAAGATCGGCAAAGACTTCGAGGCGGCGAACCCCGGTGTGAAGGTCACGTTCAACTTCGCCGGCAGCTCGGCACTGGCGACCCAGATCAACCAGGGCGCACCGGCCGACGTGTTCGCGTCCGCGGCCCCAGCCACCATGGCGACGGTCACCGAGGCCGGCAACGCCGACGGTACGCCCGCGACGTTCGTGAAGAATCAGCTCGTGATCGCGGTGCCGAAGGGCAATCCCCAGGGCGTCATGGGCCTGGCCGACCTGACCAAGCCGGGCGTCAAGGTGGCGCTGTGCGCCGAGCAGGTCCCCTGTGGTGCGGCGGCGAAGAAGGCGCTGGCGGCGGGGAACGTTACGATCACTCCGGTGACGCAGGAGCGGGATGTGAAAGCCGCGCTGTCGAAGCTGACGCTCGGCGAGGTCGACGCGGCACTCGTCTACCGCACGGATGCGAAAGCCGCCTCCGGCAAGGTCGACGGCCTGGAGTTTCCGGAGTCGGCCGGTGCGATCAACGAGTACCCGATCGTCGTGTTGAAGAACGCGCCGAACAAGGCGGCAGCCAACGCGTTCGTGGCGTACGTGCGGTCGGAGAAGGGCACGGCGGTCCTCACCGAGGCGGGCTTCCAGACTCCGTGAAACAAAAGGCCCCGCTCGCCCTGCTCCTGCCGGCCCTGCTCGGGTTGGTGTTTCTGGTCCTGCCGCTGCTCGGGCTCCTCCTGCGGGCACCCTGGGCCACCCTGGGTACGCGGCTGACCCAGCCGGCCATCCGGCAGGCCCTTCTGCTGTCCCTGCAAACTGCGACGCTCGCTACGGTTCTGTGTCTGGTGTTGGGCGTACCCCTGGCCTGGATGTTGGCGCGCGTGGAGTTTCCCGGCCGGCGGATCGTGCGGGCCCTGGTGATGGTGCCTCTGGTCCTGCCGCCCGTGGTGGGCGGCGTGGCGCTGTTGCTGGTGCTGGGGCGGCGGGGGCTGATCGGGAGCTGGCTGGACCAGACGTTCGGGATCACGCTGCCGTTCACGACCGCGGGCGTGGTCGTGGCGGAGGCGTTCGTGGCGATGCCGTTCCTGGTCATCGCGGTGGAAGGGGCGCTGCGCGGGGCGGACGAGCGGTACGAGGAGGCGGCGGCGACGCTGGGTGCGAGCCGGTGGACGACGTTCACGCACGTCACGCTGCCTTTGGTGGCGCCCGGCGTGGCCGCGGGCGCGGTGCTGTGCTGGGCCCGCGCGCTGGGGGAGTTCGGCGCCACCATCACGTTCGCCGGCAACTTTCCCGGGCGGACGCAGACCATGCCGCTCGCGGTGTACCTGGCGCTGGAGACCGATCTCGATGCCGCGATCGTGCTCAGCCTGATCCTGCTGGCCGTCTCGGTCGGCATTCTCGCGACGCTGCGCGAGAAGTGGGTGAGTTCGCCGTGATGCTGCTCGACGCCCACCTGATCGTCGAGCGCGGCGCGTTCCGGCTCGACCTGCCGCTGTCGGTCGCGCGCGGCGAGGTGGTCGCCCTGCTCGGGCCCAACGGCGCCGGCAAGACCACCGCGGTACGCGCACTAGCGGGCCTGACGCCGTTGACATCCGGCCACATCCGGCTGGACGGCGCGGTACTCGACTCGGCCTCGCCCGAGCAGCGGCCGATCGGCGTCGTATTCCAGGACTACCTGTTGTTTCCGCACTTGTCCGTTGTGGACAATGTTGCCTTCGGCCCCCGGCGGCGGGGTCTTTCCCGCCGTGCTGCTCAGGCCGCCGCAATGGCGTGGCTGCATCGGGTCGGCCTCGCCGAGCTGGCGTCCAAACGGCCTCGGGAACTCTCCGGCGGTCAGGCTCAACGCGTCGCGTTGGCTCGGGCGCTGGTGACGGATCCGGCCCTGCTGCTGCTCGACGAGCCACTGTCCGCATTGGACGCGCGTACGCGCATCGACACGCGGGCTTCGCTGCTGCATCACCTGCGCGATCACGCGGGTGCCACCCTGCTGGTGACCCACGATCCCCTGGATGCGCTGGTGCTCGCCGACCGGTTCGTCATCATCGAGGACGGCGTCGTGGTGCAGACCGGCGACGCTGCTTCGATCACGGCGCACCCGCGTACGGACTACATCGCGCGCCTGGTGGGGCTGAACCTGTACCGGGGGCACGCGTCCGGGCACTCGGTCACGCTGGCGGCCGGGTTCGTGCTTGCGATCGCCGAAGAGCAGAGCGGAGACGTGTTCGTCGCGTTCCCGCCCTCGGCCGTCGCCCTGTTCCCCGACCAGCCGCAGGGTACGCCGCGCAACACGTGGCCGGCGACGATCGCCGGGGTGCACCGGCACGGCGACTATCTGCGGATCCAGCTGGACGGGCCGATCGGTGCCGCGGCCGACGTTACGCCCGCGGCCGCGGCGCAACTGCACCTGGAGCCGGGGCGGCCGGTGTGGGCCGCGGTGAAGGCGAGTGAGACGCGGGCCTACCCCGCTTAGCCTCAATCCGTGGATGGGATCGGTCCGGGAGCCGTCCGTCACGGCGTGGGGATGAAGAAAGTGCCCTTCTGGCTGGGATGATCGGGCTTGTCTAGAACCTTGATCAGACCGGCTTGGAAGGGC